>Ga0209579_10001885_pt1 | contig 16793 bp, 15 predicted proteins | sample Coa_R1_2_FD_187152 | JGI IMG/M metagenome (GOLD analysis project Ga0209579, IMG submission 187152) | Surface soil microbial communities from Centralia Pennsylvania, which are recovering from an underground coalmine fire - Coalmine... | ecosystem: Environmental > Terrestrial > Soil >... | reverse complement strand
CAGGCCGACATCTCCCTCGGCCGCGTGCATCGGCTCGCGAGCTTCTACGGCGTCCCGCTGAGCGAGCTGCTGATCGAGGACCACGAGGGTGCAACCCCGCACGTGATCGACGTCGACGACGGCGACGTGATCGAACGCATCCCGGGGATGGAGCTGCGTCTGCTTCCGATCGGGCGTTCGCTCGGCCTGCAGGTGGTGCACGTGACGCTCGCCCCGGGCGTGGGGCCGTCGACGCCCGTCTCGCACGACGGCGAGGACTTCTTCTGGGTGCTCGCCGGCGAGATCGTGTTCACGTACGGGGCCGACGAGTACGTGCTGAAGAAACGGCAGTCGATCCTCTACTCCGGCCGCGTCCACCATTACTTCAGCAACGTCGGCAAGAGCACGGCGGAGATGCTCTCGATCACGACGCCGCCCTACAGCCAGATCGACGCGGCGTCTGCACGAGGGCCGAAACGGTGAGCGCCGTGGCGAGAGTCCTTCGGCCACGTCCGCCGCGCAACAGCGTCTCGGGTGCTGCAGGCGTCGACGTGCGCGGGCTCGCCGTGCATTTCGAGGGCGTGAAGGCGGTCGACGGAGTGGATCTGACGCTCGCTCGCGGCGAGATCCTCGGGCTGATCGGCCCGAACGGCGCCGGCAAGACCACCTTCGTGAACGCGATCACCGGGTTCCAGCGGCCGACCGCAGGGGCGGTGCACGTCGACGGCTTCGACGTCACCGGCTGGGGCGCTGCCCGGCTGGCGCGCACGGGTATCGCGCGCACGTTCCAGAGCGTGAGGCTCTTCCCGCAACTCTCCGTGCTCGAGAACGTCGAGGTCGGCGCTGTCGGGAACGGCCTCGACCGGGCGGCGGCGAGGCGGCTCGCGGTGGAGCTCCTCGACCGCTTCGACCTGGCCGAGCGGGCCCACCAGCTCGCGTTCGGGCTGCCGCACGGGCAGGAGCGCCGTCTTGGGATCGTGCGCGCGCTCGCGGGGAGGCCGACGTACCTGCTGCTCGACGAGCCCGCCGCCGGGCTCAACGAAGAGGAAGGACACGAGCTGGTCGGTTCGCTGCGGCGGATCAAGGACGACTTCGGCTGCGGGCTGCTCGTGATCGAGCACGACATGCGCGTGATCATGCGGCTCTGCGAGCGCCTCCAGGTGCTCGACTACGGAAAGACGATCGCGGTCGGGACGCCGGAGCAGGTGCGCGCCGACCCAGCCGTCCTGACCGCGTATCTCGGCCGGCGACGCGGGGAGCCCGGTGCTTAGCATCGAGGATCTGCACGTCAGCTACGGCCGAGTGCCGGCGCTGAAGGGAATCTCGCTCGAGGTCGACGCGGGTGAGATCGTCGGCCTCGTCGGCCCGAACGGCGCCGGGAAGACGACCACGCTCTCGACCGTGTTCGGGCTGATCAGACCCGATTCGGGCTCGATCCTGCTGGAGGGTCGCTCACTCGTCGGCGAGGCTCCGGAGCGGATCGTCCGGCTCGGAGTCGCGCTCGTGCCGGAAGGGCGGCACATCTTCAACACGCTCACCGTCAGCGAGAACCTCGCGATGGGCGCGACCGCGCGGTCCGATCGAGCGGGCGTCCGTCGTGACCTCGCGGGGCTGCTCGAGCGCTTTCCGGTGCTCGAGCGCTACTACGACTCGCCGGCCGGGCGGCTCTCCGGCGGTGAGCAGCAGCAGCTCGCGATTGCACGGGCGTTGCTCTCACGGCCACGGCTGCTGCTCCTCGACGAGCCGTCGCTGGGCCTCGCACCCGTCGTGATCGATCTCGTCTTCGACGTGCTCGCGGAGCTGCGCAACGAAGGGGTCACGATCTTGCTCGTCGAGCAGAACGCAGCGCGCGCCGTCGAGCTCGCCGACCGCTCGTACGTGCTGCGGACCGGCGAAGTGGCCTTGGCCGGCTCGCGTGACGACCTGCAGGTCGCCGAACACCTCGAGACCGCGTACCTCGGGCTGTAGGAGCGCGCGATGCACGAGCTGATCCAGAACGCGATCGACGCCCTGAGCTTCGGCAGTCTCTACGCGCTCTTCGCGCTCGGGATCGCGCTCATCTTCGGGATCATGGGGCTGATCAACTTCGCCCATGGCGAGCTGATCATGGCGGGCGGCTTCGCGCTCGTGTTCCTCGGCCATCCGGGCTGGCCGCTGCTGATCCTCGGGACGCTCGGCGTGACGGTCGCGTTCGCGCTCGCAACCGAGCGCATCGCCTTCCGCCCGGTTCGCGGCGCCGATCCGATCACGCTGCTCGTTACCTCGTTCGCGGTCAGCTACCTGTTACAGAACCTCGCGCAGGTGCTCTTCGGGAGCGTCCCGAAGACGACGAATCTCTCGACGAGCCTGGCCGAGTCGTTTTCGATCGGCGGCGTCTACATTGCGAAGCTCGACGTCGTCACCGTCGTCGCGACGGTGGTGCTCCTGGTCGGGCTCGGGCTGTTTCTCGGCAAGACCCGGATCGGCGTCCAGATGCGTGCGGCCGCCGAGGACTTCCGCATGGCCAGGGTCCTGGGCGTCAACGCGAACTGGGTGATCGCCACCGCGTTCGCCCTCAGCGGCCTGCTCGCCGGCGTCGCCGCGATTCTGCTTGTCGCGCAGACCGGTGTCGTCACCTCGACGATCGGCTCCTCGCCCGTTCTCGTCGCTTTCATCGCGACCGTCCTCGGCGGAATCGGCAGCCTTCGCGGTGCGGTTCTCGGCGGCTTCATCCTCGGGATCATCACCGTCGCGCTGCAGGCCTACCTGCCGCTCGAGCTCCGGTACTACCGCGATGCATTCGCGTACGGCGCGGTGATCGTGATGCTGCTCGCGCGTCCCCAAGGGTTGATCGTCGCCAAGAGCATCGTGACGCGTGTCTAGATGATCGGTGAGGCCGTCAGCGGGCGCATGAGGAGAGCCGGGCTCTATCTCTGGCCGATCGTGCCGCCCGCCATGCTCGCCGTGATCGTCACCCTGCTCGTGTCTCACGGCAGCACCTACATGCACTCGATCCTGATCCTCGGGCTGATCAACCTGCTCTTCGTGGTCGGCCTGTACAGCTTCTCCGGTACGTCGGGTGTCTTCTCGTTCGGGCACATCGGCTTCGCCGCGATCGGTGCGTACTCGGCAGGCATCTTTGCGATCGCGCCCGGGACCAAGCGCGAGCTGTTCGGCTCCATGCCCGCCGCGTTGATCCACCTGCACGCCGGTACCTCGATCTCCACGCTGATCGGTGGCTGCATCGCGGCGGTCGCCGGTGCGATCACCTCGGTTCCGCTCATGCGCCTGGGCGGCCTGGCCGCGTCGCTCGCCACGTTCGCGCTGCTGATCATCGTCCACGTCGTCGGGCAGAACCTCAACCAGGTCACGAACGGGCAATCGGGCATGGCGGACGTTCCGATCACGACGACGCCGTGGCGCGCGCTTGCGTGGTGCCTCGTGGCGATCGTCGTCGTCTACCTCTTCCAGGAGTCGCGCTGGGGTCTGCGCCTGCGCGCGTCGCGCGAGGACGAGGTCGCGGCCCGCGCGTGTGGGGTCGGCATCTTCAACGAGCGGCGGCTCGCGTGGATCCTGAGCGCCTTCGTCGTCGGCATCGGCGGCGCCCTCTACGGACAGTTCCTCGGCACGTTCAACGCCGATGCGTTCTACCTCAGCATCTCGTTCCTGATCATCGCGATGCTCGTCGTCGGCGGGCGGAACAGCCTGGCCGGCGCCGTGGTCGGCTGTGCATTCATCTCCGTCGTCGCCGAGGGCCTGCGCCGGATCGAGGCGGGTCCGCACATCGGGCCGGTGCACATCCCGTCGCGGCCCGGCTTGGGCGCGGTTGGGCTCGGCGTGATCATGGTTTTGGTGCTCGTCCTCAGGCCGCGAGGGCTCACGGGCGGGCGTGAGATCCTGTGGCCGTTCAAGCGCGCCATTCGAGGCCGTCTCGCCCCGGTCGAGTCACGGTCCGTGATCGCCGTTGCGCCCGCCTCGACGCAGGACGGGTCGTGACGGTCGTCTCCTCGACAGAAAGGACGGTGCGGTGAGCACTCGCTGCCTTGTTGTCGGCGCCGGCATCATCGGCGCGGCTACGTCACTTCGGCTGGCCCAGGCGGGAGCGGAGGTCGAGCTGATCGACGCGCTCGGGCCCGGCGAGGGGACGAGCGGAACGTCGTTCGCGTGGGTCGGCGCCAGCCCGCTCGGGCTCTGGGACTACTTCGACCTCAACGTCGCAGGCGTCGCTGCGTACCGGCGCCTGCGCGCAGAGCTCGGTGCGACCCCATGGCACGGTTCGGACGGATCGCTCGTCTGGTACACGGACGGCGCGAGGCAAGCGGCACTGGCCGAGCGAGTGCAGCAGCTCAGATCAGCCGGGTATCCGGCGACCCTGCTCGACCCGGCGGCGGCGCTGGCGCTCGAGCCGGACCTGCGGCTCGCGGAGTCGGTCGAGGGCGTCGCCTTCCACCCGGACGAGGGTTTCGCCTCGCCGAGGCCGATGATCGCCACCCTGCTGCGGCTCGCGCGGGAGCGCGGCGTGCGGACACGCTGGGGAGCGCGCGTTGCCGGGCTCGAGGACGGCGCCGGCGGCGCGACCGCCGTGCTCGAAACGGGCGAGCGACTGACCGCCGATGCGGTCGTGCTCTGCTGCGGCCGCTGGACCGACGACGTCGTCCGGCTCGCGGGCGGAGAGATCCCGATGATCCCCGGAACGGAGCGCGGCTCGGTCGCGGTCGGCTTGCTCGTCCTCACGTCGCCGGCGGTCCAGGGGGTTCGCCGCGTGCTGTGCGCCGACGACCTGATGATTCGTCCGGACGGCGGCGGACGGCTGCTGCTCCACAGCGACGAGCACGACCGGCTGGTCGATCCTGCTGCGCCAGACGCCGTCGGCGAGATCGGGGTCGGCGTCGCCGAGGCCGTCTCGCACCGGCTCGAGCTGCCCGCGAAGCTGACGGTCGACCGCGTAGTGGTCGGGATCCGCGCGCTGACCGGCGACCTGCTGCCGGCCGTCGGCTGGCTGCCCGGCTCGGAGCGGATCTACGCCGCCGTGACGCACAGCGGGATCACACTCGGGCCGCTGCTCGGCGAGCTGATCGCGTCGGAGCTCGTCGACGGTGCGGACGAGGAGCTGCTGCACCCATTCAGGCCGGCTCGGTTCGGGAGCGCGACCCCGCTCACGGCGCCGCAGCCGGAAACCATTCTCGAAAGGGCGGCGCCCAGATGACCCAGGAACACGTTCTCGACGGTTCCCTGCTTCACCACGACTGGGACAACGGTCACGAGCCGGTGCTCCGCATCGACTCGGGCGACACCGTGCACTTCGACCTGCGGATGGCCGGGCACGGGCAGGTGATGGAGGACTCGGCGATCGAGGACGTCGTCTGGGACTTCGACACGATCTACAACCTCGCCGGCCCGGTCTACGTCGAGGGGGCCGCGCCGGGCGACACGCTCAAGGTCGAGATCCTCTCGCTTGCCCCCGGCCCGTGGGGATGGACGGCGGTGATCCCGAGCCTCGGCCTCCTGCCGGAGGACTTCCCGGACGCGCTGCTCAAGATCTGGAACCTTCGCGAGGGCTCGACGACCGCGCTGACCGAGACCGTCCGCGTGCCGATCGTCCCGTTCATCGGAACGCTCGGGGTCGCGCTCGACGAGCCCGGCTCGTTCTCGCCGTTTCCGCCGCACAAGGGGGGTGGCAACATGGACAACCGTCATCTCGTCGCCGGGAGCACGCTGTGGCTCCCGATCTGGTTGGACGGCGCGCTCTTCTCGTGCGGCGACGCGCATGGGGCGCAGGGCGACGGCGAGGTCTGTGTCAGCGCGATCGAGTGCGACATGCAGGCCACGCTCCGGCTGAGCCTCGAGAAGCGGACGAGCAGCACGCCCGCGTTCGAGGTTCCGGCATCGGCTCAGCGTGCGCCCGGCGACTACCACGGGACGATGGGCATCGACCCCGATCTGTACGAGGGGGCCCGCAAGGCCGTTCGAAGCATGATCTCGTGGCTCGTCGACGAGCATGGCCTGACGCCGGACGACGCCTACTTCCTCACGAGCGTCGCCGGTGACCTCCACATCCACGAGATCGTCGACGCCGGCGTCTGGAACGTCGGCATGACGATGCCGCTGAGCGTGTTCGCCGCGTGACGACGCCGCTCGGCTCGAGTCCGGTTCCGCGCGATTGCGAGCTCGCCGTCGTCGGCGCCGGCATCGCGGGCCTCGCCGCAGCCTGGCAGTCGCGCGAGCGGGACGTGCTTGTCCTCGAGTCGGAGCCGCGAATCGGCGGCCGCATCCGGTCGGAGCCGCGGGGCGACTACTGGCTGAACCTCGCGGCGCACATCTTCCCGCCGCCGGAGTCGAACCTCGGCCGGCTCGTCACGGAGCTCGGGCTCGAGACCGTGCCCGTCCCCGGCACCGGGATGGGTGTCTTCCTGAACGGGCGCGTCGTCGCGGCGGGACGGCCCGAGAGCTATCCATTCCGCCTCCGCACCTCGGCCGCGGGCCGGATCTCCCTCGCCCGGGCCGGGCAGAAGATCCGCCGCGGCGTCTCCGAGTATCTCCGGCTCGCAGAGCGGCGTCCGGGCGACTCGCCCGCCGCGGTTCGTGCACGCCTGCTCGCCTACCGCGACGACGCCACCTTCGCCGACTTCCTCGGCGGGCTGCACCCTGACGTCGAGGCGCTCCTGCGCGCCGCGGTGAACCGGGTCTCGGCGGAGCCGGAGGCGCTCTCCGCCGGCGCGGGGATCACGCAGTTCGCGGCGACGTTCAGCGGCGGCGCCAGCATCTACCACCGCAACCTGCCGGGCGGCACGGGTGTGCTGGTGGATCGGCTCGAGCGTGCACTGGCAGGGCGCATCGTCAAGCAGGCCGAGGTCCTGCGTGTTGCCAATACAGGCGCCGGTGTTCGTCTCATCGTTCGCCACGGCGGCTCCGAGACCGAGGTCAACGCCCGCGCGGCGATCGTGGCGACGCCCGCGTTCCTCACGCGCCGCATCGTCGACGACCAGCCGGCAGAGCTCGCGCGGGCGCTCGACGCGATTCGCTACGGGCCGTACGTCGTCGCGGCGCTTCTGACGGGCGAGAAGGCGCCGATGCCGTGGGATCGGATCTACGCGGTCGTCGTCGCGGCGAAGTCGTTCAACATGTTCTTCAACACGGCCAACGTCCTGCGGCAGGCACACGAGCGCAGGCCGGGCGGGAGCATCACCGTCTACGGCGCCGCCGGGCTCGGGACGCGGCTTCTGCAGGAGGACGACGAGAGCGTCATCCGGACGTTCTCACGCGATCTGCAGGCCGTGTTCCCGGCCGCGGAAGGAATCGTCGAGGAGGTGATGATTCAGCGCTGGACGCACGGGATTCCCTACTCGACTCCAGGGCGTAGCGCGTACCAGGCTCCGCTCGAGCAACCGCTCGGCCGGATCCTGCTCGCCGGTGACTACCTCGGCGAACGCGGCGGGATGGACACAGCCGCCACGAGCGGCCTGGAGGCTGCGGCTGCCGCCGGCACTCTGCTCGACCGACAGCGGCACATGGCGGTAACAGGTTAGTGGGCGAATGTTCTTCGACGAAAGAGGAGGGCACCAATGAACAAGAGACAGTGGATCGTGCGCCTCGCGGTTCTCGGCGCGGTACTCGTAGGCGCCGTCGCCGCGAGCGCCGCCACGACCGGGAAGACCGCGGCGCCGCCGATCATCGTCGGCTACTCGATCGCCAAGACGGGCGGCTTCTCGACGTACGACCTCGAGCTGGAGACCGGCGGGAAGATCGCGGCAGCGGCGATCAACGCGAAGGGCGGCGTGCTCGGCCGCCAGATCAAGATCATCGACTGCGACACGACGAGCCAGCTGGCCCAGTCGGGCCCGTGCGCGCAGCAACTGATCGGCAAAGGCGCTCAGGTGATCATCGGCACGTCGGACTACGACTTCGGCGGCGGCGCCGATCGAGCAGCTGCCGCGAAGGGGCTGCTCGCGTTCGGCATGGCCGGCGACCCGAGGCTCGGATACCACGGCGTCGGCCCGACCGTGTTCAACCTCTATCAGGGCTCGAACGCCGAGGGCGCCGTCGCGGCCGAGTTCGCCTACAACAAGGGCTGGCGCAAGCCCTACATGCTCACCGACACGATCAACTCGTATCCGAAAACAGTCTCGACGAACTTCGCCATCCGCTGGAAGGAGTTGACCGGCAAGGGCGTGGCGGGCCAGGATCTCTTCCTCAACTCCGACCCCTCGATCGCGACCCAGATCTCTCGGCTCCGCGCGGCCAACCCCGACGTGATCCTGATCGCGTCCTTCCCGCCCGGCGGTGCGAGCGCGATCAAGCAGATCCGAGCGGCGGGCATCAACACGCCGATCGTCACCGACGAGGCGTTCGACGGCAGCTCGTGGATCTCGGCCATCCCGAACCTCAGCAACGTCTACATCCCGAATCTGGCGTCGGGCGACGGGAACGACCCATCGCCGGCCGTGAACAAGTTCTTCGTCGACTACAAGAAGTTCACCGGCCAGAAGGCCGTGCTGGCCGCCTACCCGGTGATGGGGTACTCGCAGATCCAGGTGATGGCCAAGGGGATGGAGGACGCGAAGAGCACCGATCCGAAGAAGGTGGCCGCAGCGATTGAGAACCTGCACAACTTCCCGGCGCTGATCGGCCCGACGAGCTACGACTGGAAGAAGGACTGCAACGTTGCAGCCGACCGGCCGTTCGTGGTCTTCCAGGTGACCAACGGCAAGGAGAAGTTCATCGAGACCTTGCTGCCCAAGTCGGTGCCGCCGTTCAGCTGCTAGTTCGAGGCCTGGTGGGAGCGGCGGGAACGTCCGCCGCTCCCCGGGGCCGGCCGGTTCCTGACGTGATGTCGACAAGCATGCGACGAGAAAGGGAGTAGGAGATGTACGACCTGCTGATCGTGAACGGCTCGGTCGTGAGCCCGACCGGCACCGAGGCGCTCGACGTCGCCGTCAACGGCGAGACGATCGCCGCCGTCGGGCCTCGTGGGTCGCTCGAGGGCGAGGCGAAGAAGGTGATCGACGCAGACGACTGCCTCGTGATCCCGGGCGGCATCGACCCGCACGTCCACTACGCGATGAACTTCGAGCACATCCTCACGACCGAGGGCCCGCCGTACTCGTTCGCCGCCGCGCTCGGCGGCAACACGAGCGTGATCGACTTCGTCTTCCAGGAGCCGCCGCAAGGGCTGATGGATGCGATCGCCGATCGCAAGGCCGAGTTCGCGGGCCAGATGGCGATCGACTACTCGTTCCACGCGATCCTGACGAAGACGTTCTCGTTCGACGTGGTCGAGGAGATCGGGCAGGCGATCAAGGAGGGCATCCCGACCCACAAGATCATGATGACGTACGGCTACATGGCCGACGACGGGCAGATGTGGGGGATGATGAACGAGGTCGCCGAGCACGGAGGCATGAGCGTCGTCCATGCCGAGGACGATGCAATCGCGCGCTGGCTCACCGCCAAGTACATCCGCGAAGGCAAGACCGCAGGCGCCTACATCTGCGAGGTTCGCGGCCCGATCGTCGAGGAAGCGGCGATCCGACGCGCGATGTTCCTCGCCGAGCGCGCGGGGTCGCCGCTGTACGTCCTGCACATGGCGGCCGGGAGCGGGGTGGAGGCGCTCGCAGAAGGACGCGCGCGGGGCTTGCCGTTCTACGGCGAGACGCTGAGTGCTTATCTCAGCTTCACGCAGGACGACATCTGGGATGAGTCGCCGATCGAGGTCAACGGCAAGACGTACAACGCCCGCGGCTGTCTCTACAACAACTACCCGACCCCGAAGTTCGCCGAGGACCGCGAGACCTGCTGGCAGGCGATCGCCGACGGTCGCTTGCAGGTCGTCGCGACCGACCACGCCCTCGTCGCCCTGAAGGACCGGTTCGAGACGATGAGCACGACGATCGACAACATGCAGGCGGGCCAGGCCGCCGTCGAGCTCCGCATCCCGGTCCTCTACGACCGCGGCGTCGGCAGCGGCCGGATCAGTGCCAACCGCTGGGTCGAGCTGATCTCGACGAACCCGGCGAAGATCATGGGCATGTGGCCGAAGAAGGGCCAGATCGCGGCGGGAAGCGACGCGGACATCGTCGTCTTCGACCCGAACAAGAGCTGGACCGTTCGCTGGCAGGACCTCCACATGAGCACCGAGTACAACTGTTGGGACGGCTGGGAGCTGACCGGCAAGGTGCGGGACACGATCCTGCGCGGGTCGGTGCTGGTCGAAAACGAGGAGTACGTCGGCTCGAAGACGAGCGGTCGGTTCGTACCGCGCACGCTGCTCCCGGAGGTCGTCTCGGGAGACTTCGGTTTCACGTTCCAAGCCCGGGCCGGCTCAGTGGTGGGCTGAGGACGACGAGTTGGAGAGCTCCGGCGGCGCCTCCCGATTGGGCCCCCCCGGAGCCGGCCACCGCCTAGCTCCGCGGCGGCCGCCGGTTCGCCTTGCGAAGCGCGTCCAGGCGGCGGCGGTCTCGTTTCGTCGGGCGCTCGCCGAGGTCGGCCCCCAGCGGCGCTGCGAGACGGCGTTGCAGCGCTCGCTCCTCTCGCTGCGCGACCGACTCGGGCGTCTCCTCGTACAGCGCAGCTGCGGCCGCGGCCGGACCTCGCTTCTCGGCCAGGGCCCGGACGACGACGGTCCAGCGCGTTTGCCCGACCTGCACCTCGAGCTTGTCGTTCGCCCGGACTTCCTTCGACGGCTTCACGCGAATGTCGTTCAGCAGCACGCGCCCGCCGAGCACTGCGGCGGTTGCCGTGCCGCGCGTCCTGAAGAAGCGCGCTGCCCACAGCCACTTGTCGACCCTCACGGCGTCCATGACCGGGATTGTCGCTTCCTGAGGCAGACTGGATTGGATGGATCGGCACGCGCTGGCAGTGCTCGAGTTCGACGCGATCGTCGAGCGCCTGACCGGGGTGACGGAGAGCGCTTACGGTGCGACGCTCGCCCGCGGCTTGCTGCCGGCGCCGGACGCGGTGGAGGTCGCGGAGCGGCAGGCCCTCACGAGCGAGGCCGTTTGGGTGATCGAGCGCTCCGCCGAGCCGTCGTTCGCCGGTGTGGCCGACGTGCGCGACGCCGCGGCGCGCGCGGCGCGCGGCGGGTTGCTCGCGCCGAGCGAGCTCCGGCAGCTCTCGGTGTCGATCGCGGTCGCGGTCGAGGCTCGACGCAAGCTCGCGGACGAGCAGGCGCCGCTGCTTCAGGCCGTTGCCGTCCGGATCGAGCCGTCGCTCGCGACGCTCGCGCAGTCGATCGACCGCTGCGTCGACGACGAGGGAGCCGACCTGCGTGACGACGCCTCGCCAACGCTGCGGCGGCTACGTACCGAGTTGCGGCGTGGGCGCGATCGCATTCGCGCAGAGATCACGCGCATCTCGCGCTCGGCAGACGTTCGCCCGTCGCTGCAAGAGACATTCGTGACCGAGCGCGCCGGCCGGCCGGTGCTCGCGGTCAAGGCGGCTTCCCGCGCGGGCGTTCCCGGCGTCGTCCACGACTCGTCGAGCTCGGGTCAGACGCTCTTCGTCGAGCCGTTCGCAGTCGTCGAACTCAGCAACGAGCTCGCAGAGACGGCAAGTGCCGAGCGCGAGGAAGTCGAGCGCCTGCTGCGCGAGCTCTCGGAGCTCGTCGGTGCGAACGCCGGCAGCCTCGAGGCGCTCGTGCTCGCAACGGGCGAGCTCGACCTCGCGCTCGCGCGCGGTTCGCTCTCGCGCGCCTGGCGCGGCGCCCCCGTCGAGGTCTCGAGCGACGTTCGCCTGCTCGGCGCGCGGCACCCGCTCCTCGACGAGCGCACGGCGGTCCCGATCGACCTCGACCTCGGCGAGCTGCGGGCGCTCGTCGTCAGCGGGCCGAACACGGGCGGCAAGACGGTGGCGCTGAAGACGCTCGGACTCGCGGCGCTCCTCCACCAGGCGGGGCTGCGACCGCCGGCGCGCGAGGCGGCCCTACCCGTCTTCGACAACGTCCTCGCCGACGTCGGCGACGAGCAGTCGATCGAGATGAGCCTGTCCACGTTCTCGGCGCATCTGCGCAACATCGTCGCCATCCTCGACGCCGCGACCGGGCGGTCGCTCGTCCTGCTCGACGAGCTTGCCGCGGGAACCGATCCCGTCGAGGGCTCGGCGCTCGCGCAGGCGCTGCTCGCGCGGCTCGCGCGCCAGGCGAGGCTGACGCTCGTGACGACGCACTATCCCGAGGTGAAGGAGTGGGCGAGCGTGTTCGAGGGCGCCGCCAACGCGGCCACCGGGTTCGACCTCGAGTCGCAGGCGCCGCTCTATCGCATCGTCGTCGGCCGGCCCGGCACGTCGCATGCGCTGCAGATCGCGGCGCAGCTCGGCCTCGACCCGGACGTCGTCGACGACGCACGGAAGCAGGTCGCGCCCGAACGGCTGCGCGTCGGCCAGCTCGTCGCCCAGGCCGAAGCGGCAGAACGGCGGGCCGCCGAGCAGCTGTCCGCGGCCGAGAGCGAGCGCGCGGCAGCCGAACGCGAGCTCGAGCGCGCACGGCTCCGCGAAGACGAGCTCGCGCGCGAGGTGGAGCGAGTACGCGCCTCGGCCGATGACGAGCGCCGCGCCGCCGTCGCTGCCGCCGAGCGCGACCTCGCCGAGGCACGGGCCGAGCTGGCGGCGCTGCGCGCCGAGATCCGCGCCGCGCGCCGGCAGGAACGCCGCCGCCCTGCGGCTCCGGCGGCCGAGCGCGAGCGCGACCGCAGGCTCGGTGCCGCCGCCGAGCGCGCGGCGGGCACCGAGCGGGCGCTGCGTGGGCTACAGCCGCTCACGTCGCCGGTCCCGCTCGCCGTCGGCGACCCGGTGGAGGCGCCCGAGAACGGCGTCCACGGCACGATCGCGGCGATCGAAGGCGAGACCGCCGAGGTGCTCGCGCCGGGAGGCCTGCGCCTCCGGATTCCGCTCGCCCGGCTCCGGCCTTCGGCGCACCGTCCGACCCGGCCGGCCCAGACCGACCGCGCCGTGCGTGTGCTCGCAGCCGCGACCGGCGAGGCGCCGGACGAGCTCGACGTGCGCGGCCTGCGCGCCCAGGAGACGCGTGAAGCGGTGCGTTCGTTCGTCGACGCCGCCGCGTTCGCCGGCCACGAGACCGTCCGGGTCGTGCACGGCCGCGGGACGGGCGCGCTCCGCTCGGCCGTCCGAGAAGAGCTCGCGGCCCACAGCCTGGTCGCGAGCCAGGAACCGGACGCCGCGAACGGCGCCACGGTCGCCCGGCTCGCCTGACCTTGACCGCGCAAGTATCCTACCCTGCAGTGTCAGCGAAACAAGGGGGGTACAGATGAGCGCCGAGACCACGACAGATCCCAGCGTCCTGACCGGCGACTACACGTTCGACCCAGCACACACGACCTTCGGGTTCGTCGCGCGCCACGCGATGGTCACGAAGGTGCGAGGAACGTTCGGCGAGTTCGAAGGCTCGGCGCACCTCGACTTCTCCGACCCGAGCAAGTCGAGCGTCAACCTGACGATCAAGGCAGCGAGCATCGACACGGGCAACCCCGATCGCGACGCTCACCTGCGGAGCAACGACTTCTTCGCCATGGAGGAACACCCCGAGGTCACCTTCAACTCGACGGCGGTGCAGCCTGTCGACGACGACACCTATCGCGTCACGGGCGATCTCACGATTCGCGGCGTCACCAAGTCTGTCGCGTTCGACGCTGAGCGCAGCGGTCCGGTCATCGATCCGTGGGGCAATACGCGGGTCGGTCTCTCGGGCTCGCTGACGGTCAATCGCAACGACTGGGGCGTGACCTGGAACATGGCCCTCGACGCCGGCGGCGTCGTCGTGAGCGACAAGGTCACGCTCGAGTTCGACGTGTCCGCGACGAAGTCCGCCTGACAGAGGCGGCTTCACGGTCGTGAACCTGAAGGAGGGGGTCGCGACGGCCTCGAGGTGATCGCGATCGGATCGGATCGTCCAGCGGGCGGCGACGGTCTCTCGGTCCTCGGTCGTCGACTGGTGGACGGGCTGATCAGCGCCGCCGCCGAACCGGCGTGAGCACGCCGGCCAGCCGCTTCTGCTCCGGCGTGCGTTCGCGACGCCGTCCCCGCAGGATCCTCTGAAGCCACCGCCGCAAGGCGGCGAGGCTACACCATGGCGCCGCTCAGGATCGAGGTGACCTCGACCGCCGGCCCCTGACGCGCGGACGCGTGAGGGGCTGTCCTCGACGGACTACCACTGTTGGGGGATGGGTTCGGCGCGCGCCGGGCCGATGAATCTCTTGGCCTGACACTCCGTCGCGGGCACTGCGGACTATGACGACCGGCGATCTCGCTCCCACACCTTCGCTGCGCCTCGCGCGCTCTTCGTCGTGAGCGCTGCGCAGAATCCCTGGCCGCCGATCGGGCAGCTCCTCATGGAGAAGTACCGCCTGACCCCGGCGGATATCGAGGACGCCCTGGCCGAGCAGACCGAGACGGGAGAACGGCTCGGCGAGATCCTGGTCCGGCGGGGCCGCATCTCGCGGATCGACCTCGCCGGGGCACTCTCGACGCAGTGGAACTTCCCTTCGGCGACCGCCGACGCGCCGCCTCCGCCGCCGACGCTCGCGCCGGCGCTCGCCGACGAGCCGGTCGTCTCCGCGGCGAGCCTCGCCCCGGAAACGATCGCAGCTCCTGTCGTCACGGTGGCCGGGCCGTCGCCCGGTGTTGCTCCGGCCGCCTCCCTCGAGGACCTCGAGAAGCGCGACGAGCGCCTCGCGCAGCACGACCGTGTCATGCTCGAGCTGAAGGAGCGGCTTCGCCTGGTGGACGAGCAGCTCGCGTCGGGCCCGGTGCGCCACGAACAGCACGAGCTCGTCACGCTGGACTTGCAGGAGCAGCTTCGCCAGATGCGCGATCAGCTCGCGGCCGGTTCGGCCCGCCTGCAAGAAAACGAGCGTGTCACGCTCGAGCTCCAGGAGCAGCTTCGCGAGGCGCGGGAGCAGCTCGCCTCCGGTACCGCCCGCCTCGAGCGGCACGAACGCGCCACGGTCGAGCTGCAGGAACGGCTTCGCGAGCCGCACGAGCAGCCCGAACTCGGCACGGCTCGCCTCGAGCAGCACGAACGCGTCATGCTGGAGCTGCAGGCACGGCTTCGCGAGACGAACGAGCAGCTCGCCTTCGGCGCCAACCGGCTCAAAGCATGCGAAGCCGCCATTCCGGAGCTCAGAGAGACGTGCTCCGCGCTTGCCGCGCGCCTCGAGGCGCAGGCGCGGGAGATCGACGGGCTTCGTCGCGCTGCGGCCGAGCAGGCGACGCGGATCGCGACCGCCGCCGCGGCGCTCCTCGGCTGAGTCTCAGACGAGGCTCCGCAAGAGGCGGACGAGCGCCGCGCCGACCGTGAGGATCAGGATGACGCCGCCGACGCCGAGGAAGATGCCGATCGCAAGGACGACGACGTCGCGCAGGACGATCGAGAGCGCGACGAGCACCGCCCCGAGCGCCGGCAGCGTGTCGAGGCCCGAGAACGGCGGCGCGAGCGCCGCACCGACCGCGAACACGATCAGGACGAGGCCGAGAAACCACGTCATCCAGCCCTGATCGAACAGGCGTGCGCCGCGCGGCCGCGAGAAACGCTCGACCTGCCGGATCCTGCGCACGATGAACGGGATCGCCTTGTCCGTCGTCGTCGCGCCGAGCTCGCGCCGGCGCCAGCGCTCGGGTAGCCAGATCGTCTTCCGCCCGAGCACCATCTGAGCAGCGAGCAGGACCGTGATCGCCTCGAAGACATGCGTGACGCCGCCGGTCGGAAGCGGCAGTGCCGGCAGGAACATCAGCAGCAGGATCGCGACGGCGAAGCTCTTCTCGCCGAACACGGTCGTTAACTCGCCGAGCGTCTTCGTGCCATCGCTCCTGGGCCAGCTTTCGAGCCCGTGGCTGAAGGGGGGCGAGCCTGCCTCGCTCACCCTCCTATCTTTGCGTTCGCGGGTTAACGGTTGGTAAGCACTAGGTCGCCCACGCACACGCGTCGAAGCCGTCGTTCACCGTCGCGTTCGTGAACGGGACTGGCTTCAGGTTCGGCAAGGCCGCGAAGCTCAGCGGGCGCGCCGGCGGAGCGCCTCGAGATCGACGACCGTCGTCTTTCCCCGACTGAGCTCGAGCGTCCCGCGCTGCTGTTCCTCTCGCAGCACGCGGTTGACCGTTCCGCGCGAGGCACCGGCGCACGATGCGAGCTCCTGCTGGGTGAGCGGCAGCTCGCCGCTCGGGTAGAGCGCGGCGAGCTCGACGAGCCGGCGCAGGACGCGGCGGTCGCTCGGGACGTAGAGCGCCTCGAGCAGCCGGTCGCCGAGCTGCCGGACCTCGGCCACGAGCACGGCCGTCACGACGTCGCCGACCCCCGGCTGCTCGCGGCGCAGCCGCTCGAAGTCGGCCTGATAGACCGCGAAGGTCTCGGCGCGGTCGAGCGCTTCGACGGTTGCCGATCGGCGCGCCTCGGCGCCGACGAGCGCCATCTCGCCGAAGCTCTCGCCGGGCCCGCGCACGGCCAGCGTGACGGTGTCGCCGACCGGCGTCGTGATCTTGACCGCGACGTGACCGGCTGCGATCAGGTGCAGAGAGTCGCCGGGGTCGTCCCGATGGAAGACGACCTCGCCACGCGCGAACGTGCGGCGGCGGGCGATCGAGAGCAGGAGGCGCACCTGCTCCTCCGGCACGTCCTCGAGCAGGCGCCACTCCACGAGTCGAGCGTATGTGACGGCGGAGACACTTCGAGTGTGCGCGCCGTGAACGACAGCGCTGAGCCCCCCTTCCTAGCCTCGATCTGATGAGGCAGACGACAAAGGAGAGGCAGATGAAGGCTCGCACACTCATGTTGACGGCCGGGGCGATCCTGGCTCTCGCCGGCCCTTTGGGGGCACTTGCCAAGAACCGGCTCG
>Ga0209579_10001882_pt1 | contig 16802 bp, 14 predicted proteins | sample Coa_R1_2_FD_187152 | JGI IMG/M metagenome (GOLD analysis project Ga0209579, IMG submission 187152) | Surface soil microbial communities from Centralia Pennsylvania, which are recovering from an underground coalmine fire - Coalmine... | ecosystem: Environmental > Terrestrial > Soil >... | reverse complement strand
CCGACGCGGCGTCGGTTGCAAATGCAGCCAGCACTACTTCGAACCCGGCGGCCAGCCGCCGTCGATTCGGCAGCTGCCCGCAGTGACGCGGACGGGGCGGAATGCGATCCTGGCGGGCGTGTCGACGCTCGCCACGGCCGCACCAGCCCGAGTCGGCCCGAGGCTGCGCGTGCTCGGTCGGGCGCGGCATGAGCGGCGTGAGAGCACGCAGCTCGAGCAGCTCGCGACCATCACGGGCCGGCTGGCCCGGCGCAACGAGGCGCTCGAGGACTTCGCGGCTCTCGTCGCCCACGAGCTGAAGTCACCCCTGCTGGCCGCGCTCGACGCCGACGACACCGGGCGCTCGATCCGGCAGGCGCTCGAGCTGGTGGATGAGCTGCTCGAGGTGACGCGCGAAGAGCCGCGTGACGGAGCCTCCGCCTCGCCGGCCCACTGCCTTGCGCAGGCAGCAGCCGATCTCGGCCTCGCCGCCGAGCTCTCGGCCGAGCTCAGCGGCGACCTGCCGCTCTCGCCTCCCGCCCTGCGGGTAATCCTGCGCAACTTGCTCGCGAATGCGGCCCGAGCCGGCGCGGGGCGCATTCGCGTCACCGCGGACGGCCGGCGGCTGCTCGTCGACGACGACGGCAGCGGGCTCGGCGACCCGCAGCGATACACAACCGGGAGCGGCCTCGGTCTGCGCCTGACCCGGCGCATCGCCGCCCGCTACGGCGCCGTGCTCGACCTCTCGAGCCGGCCGGGCGGCGGCGCGCGTGCGACCCTCGTGTTCGGCGAGAAGCCGCTGTGATCAGAGCGCTGATCGTCGACGACCACGAACTCCTCCGCGCGGGGCTCCGTAGCCGCCTCGACCGCGAGAACGACATCACGACGGTCGGCGAAGCGGACACCGCCGAGCGCGCGGTCGTCCTGGCCCGTTCGCTTCAGCCCGATCTGATCCTGCTCGACCTGCTCATGCCGCGACGGAGCGGCGACGAGGTGATCCCGGAGCTCGCCAAGGTCGCGCCTGAGGCACGGGTCCTCGTCGTCTCCTCGCAGGCCTCCCCAAGCGCGGTGCGGCGTGCCATCTCGGCGGGAGCCGCCGGCTACGTGCCGAAGCGCGCTTCCGACCGCGAGCTCCTCACGGCGATCCGCCAGGTTGTTGCCGGATCCAGCTACGTCGACCCGGAACTCGGCGCGAAGCTCGCCGTCGCCCAGACAACGCCGGCACTCGACGCGCTCTCGGAGCGCGAGCGCGAGATCGTCGAGCTCCTCGCGCTCGGCTACACGAACCAGGAGATCGGCCGAAAGCTCTTCATCTCCGTCCGTACGGTGGACACGCATCGCGCACACGTCATGCGGAAGCTCGAGCTGGAGACACGGGCGGAGCTCGTCATGTTCGCGCTCGCAAACGGCCTGATCGGCCCCTACCTCAACTAGGAACAGACGAGGACCGAATCGCAGGCGTCTCGACCGGAAGCTCGATGGCCATCCTTGTTCCGTCCCGTGGCGGACTGTCGAGCGCGAAGCGGCCTCCAAGCGCATCGATGCGGTCTAACAGGCCGGTCAGGCCCGAGCCGCGGCTCGGATCGGCGCCGCCGATACCGTCGTCGACGATCGTTGCGCGCACGCGTCCTGCAGAATCGCTCGTAATCGTGACTGAGATCTCGGAAGCTTGCGAATGCTTGATCGCGTTCGTCAGCGCCTCCGAGACGACGTAGTAGACGGCAGTCTCGGACGACGCCGGCGGCCGTTCGAGGAGCTCGACGCTGAGGGCGACCGGAATCGGCGAGCGGCGCGCGAGCGCCTGCAGCGATGCGCCGAGACCGCCGCGCGACAGCAGTGGCGGGTGCAGCCCATGGGAGAGCTCGCGCAGGTCCTCGAGGATCGCCTCGAGGTCGTGCCCCATGCGCTCGAGCGCCGCCCGCGTATCGCGTCGATCCTCGGGAATTCCCGCACGAGCTCGTTGGAGGTCCAGGCCGAGCGCGATCAGGCGCTGCTGAGTTCCGTCGTGGAGATCGCGCTCGATGCGCCGGCGCGCCTCGTCGCCGGCCGCCACGATACGCGCGCGAGACGCGATCAGCTCGGCACGCGCGGTCGCGTTCGCGACGGCGGTCGCGGTCAGCTCGGCGAAGCGCGCGAGTCGCAGCTCAGTCCCGGGCGGGAACGGCTTCTCCGAGTCGGTGCCCGCCACCAGGCCGCCCCAGATGTGCCCCTCGACCACGACCGGGGCGCCAAGGCACGAGCGGACGCCAAGGCTCCGGGCGATCGCCGTGAGCTCGCTCTCCCCACTCTCCCAGCTGTCGACGCGCACGGGTGCGCCCGTCTCGACGATGCGGCCGCCGACCGTGTCCTGCGTCAGCGGGTACCGCGCGCCGTCTTCCACGCGCGTCCCGTGAAGGCTCCAGCCGGCCACGCTCACGTCGAATCCGTCCCGCGTGTACTCCGAGAGGTTGACGGCGGCAGCCCCAAGCAGAGCACCGGCTTCGGCGCACACGCCCTCGAAGACGGCTTGCCGGGCGGCGCCCTCGGCGACGAGCGTCGCCACGCGCCGCAGCGCCGCCTGCTCCTCGGCGAGCGCCGTGACCTGCTCACGCGCCTGGGTGTTCGCGACCGCGGTTGCGATGAGCTCCGTGAAGTCCGTCAGCCGGCGCTCGGCACCGGATGCCAGCGGGCCGTGCAACGCCGCAGCGGTGATCGCTCCCCACAACTCGCCCTCGACCACGATCGGGCTCGCAACCGCGGATCGAATCCCCAGCGAGCGCACGAGCGACAGGCCGTCTGCGGCCGATGGATCGTCCGTGTCGAAACGCGCGGACCGGCTCGTCTCGCGAACGGCATGAACCACGTAGCCCGGGTCGAGCGAGACGCGCTTGCCCGATTGGTGGGGCCCTCCGATGTCGCCGAGGACGGTCGCCGTTCCGTCGTCCTCGAACCTGACGATCGCCGAGACATCAGAACCGAAGAGCACGCCGACCTCGGCCGCGACGGCACGGAACACTCCCTCGGGGCCGACCCCGCGCGCGACGAGCGTCGCCACGCGGCGCAGCGCGGCTTGCTCGTCGAGCAGGAGGCCGAGGTCGCCCTGTGCCTGCGCGTTCGCGATCGTGGTCGCCACGAGCTCGGTGAATGCCGCGAGCCGGTCTTCGGCCCCGTCCGGAAACGGCTCGCCCCGCATCGTGGCCACGAGCATCACGCCCCACACGCGGCCCTCGACCGTGATCGGGGTAGCGATCGACGATCGCCAGCCGAACTGCTTCGCGATCGCCCCGGCCTCGCCCGTGGCGTCCTCGTAGCTGTCCAGCCGGGCCGGGGCTGCCGTCTCGTGGACCGTCGTGAGGACGTTCCGCCCGCCCAGCTTCGAGCGCGTGCCGACTGGGATCGTGCGCGGCGACGAGCTCCAGCTCCCGATCGCCGTGGCCGCACCGTCACCGTCGTAGCGACCGAGGACGGTGAGGTTCGCGTCGAGCAGCTCACCGACCTCCCTTGCCACCGCATCGAAGACCTGCTCGGACGGAGCGTCCCTTGCGACCAGTGTCGCGACTCGTCGCAACGCTGCCTGCTCCTCGGCGAGTAGCGACAGCTTGTTGCGCGCTTCCGCGTTGACGATCGCGGTCGCGACGAGCCCGCAGAACTGCTCGATCCGAGACTCCGTGTCCTGCGGCAGCGGCTCGCTCTTGCTCGTGGCGGCGATCAGGGTGCCCCACAGTCGACCCTCGACGACGATCGGCGTCGCGACGGCCGAGCGGACGCCGAGGACGCTCGCCATGGCCGCGACCGAGCCGGTGGCATCCGCCCAGTCGTCGACTCGACCTGCCTCGCCCGATCGAAACAGTCGGGCGATCACGTTCTCACCCTCGAGCGTGAACCGGGTGCCCAGGGGAGGCGGGTCCCACGGCGTCTCCGATTGCGCGACGAGCACGGCCGTCCCGTCGGGCTCGAAACGAAGCAACCCGACGGCCTCGGTCGCGAGGACGCGGTGCGCTTCGTCGGTGACGGCCCCGAAGATCTCCGCCGGTGACGATTCGCGCGCGACAAGCGTCGCCACTCGCCGCAACGCCGTCTGCTCGGCGGCGAGTTGCTCGAGCGGGTCGCGAGCCTCGCCGTTCGAGGGAGCCGGTTCCGGCGCGCACCGGCGCTCGTTGGCATTGCCGCTCATTCGACCGCGCTCGACGACAGGCCGGGACTGCCGACCGCTCAGGTGACCTTGAGATCTCCCTTCATTCCGGCGGCTGCGTGACCGGGCACGGTGCAGAGGTACTCGTACGAGCCTTTGGTCTTGAACGTGTACGTCAGCGTCGTCGAGCCTTTCGGCGAGATCATCGGCGTGCCCTTGCCGGCACAGGAGTTCGCCAAGCCTCCCTTCGGGCTCGAACAGATCTTGAACGTATGGGCGAGCGCTCCCTTGTTGGTGATCTTGAACGTGACGCTCCCGGTCTTGACCGACTTGGTCGAGAGCAGGAACCCGAACTCAGTCGGTTTCCCGGCCGTTACCGCAACGGTCGACGAGCCTGGTCGGCTCGGCCGTGCAGCGGCACCCACCGTCAGGGCAGCGGTCAGAAGGACAAGGCCGCCAATCGCCGCGAACAACACCCGCAGACTCGGCTTCTGGGCTCCACGCAGTGTCGTCATTTGGTGTTCGCTCCTTTCGTCAGTTGTTCCGGGGATCATCGCTTGCGTCCAGGGATTCGAGACCGAGTGGCCCGACTCGCTCGCTGGCGCGCTTACTGCTCGCAGGCCTCGCGAAGGAAGTGTGCAGCTTGTACGATCGCAGCTCGCGGTGCCGACGTCTCGCGTCCTGGTCGAGGCGCTTAGAGTCGGCGCCCGGGCTGGGTCTGAGGGTCGCCCAAGCTCCGGCCGGTCGCGCCAGTCAAGACCCCTGGTGCACCCCCTGGTGTCGGGGCCGGGTCCTTCGTTCAGTCGAGGAACCAGTGGGTCTACGGGCGCGACGACCGGGATACCCGGCCCATTCCACCGGACGGTCGAAGGCGGCGTCGGACGCGACCTCCCCCAGGAAGCACGGTCTGCGTTCGCAGCCGCCGTTCTCGCGGTCGCGACCCGACGTGGAAGCGAGTGAGCTCGACGCAGCCCCGAGCCCGGCACGCATCATTCGAATCGTTCACGTCGTTTCGAGAGGAGGCGCGTTATGGCAACGAAGACGACTTGGGAGCCCCACATGAAGCACGGCGAGCTGACGAGCGTAAGCGAACTTCCCGATACGGTCTTTGCCTTCCCGACGCAGCGGAAGGAGCCGTTGACCGATGCCGAGCACGTCCGGAACGCGGTCGCGCGGTTCGACCAGGTGATCGACGTGTCCGATGCCGAACGTGCGCTCGCGTTCGCGAACATCCAGAAGGCCGCGGACTACTACGGCGTCCACCTCTCCGAAAGCGACCGGCACGAGCTCGGTATTCACCCGCAGACACGCTGACCGAGCTGACGTGGGGACGGTTCCGCTGAGCACAGACAGATGGGCTCCGGCGAAAGCCGGGCCGCGCGCCGCCGACCCTCGTGTGGCGGACCTGGTCGACGCAGATCCCACACTCGACGCCGACTCAGTGCCCGACGGATTGCCCGGCGAGCTCTGGGACGCGCTCGTCTTCGACGTCGTCGGGCGACAGCTGTCCGTGACTGCTGCGAGATCGTTCGCGGCACGGCTCGAGGCCTTGCAGGACGGGCCGCTGCCGACGCCTGCTTGAGCTGCTCGCAACCGACACCGACGCGCTCAGGCAGGTCGGTCCGGTCAGGTGTGAGCATCCCGCGAGAGGGGCCGCCGGTCGTCACCGGCGGCCCCTCGTCGCGCTCTCTCAGACCCGGGTCGAGTCAGGGAGCGAGCCTGCGATGACGAACCGTGAGGAAGGTCGCTGCCAGCAGGGCGAGGATCGTCCCGGTGGCGATGGCCGCACCGAAGCTCGCATCGGCCCAGCTGAAGCCGGCGCTAGACGACGAGATGGGCGGAGAGCCCGCCGCGAGCTGCGCCGGAACGTAGACGCTGCGTGCAGGGTCGTAGTAGCCACCGGTCGAGTCCTTCACGATGGCGCCGGCGCGGGGCTGCGTGGCGAGCACCACCGTCGTCGCCAAGGACCGCGTCGCCGGCGTGTAGATGCTGCGGAGCGGATCGTACGAGCCGCCGGTCGCATCCCGGACGATCCCGCCCGGCACGACTTGCGTGCCGCCCCCGACGGCGGCCACGGCTTGCCGCGCACCGACGGCAGCGCCGGCGACGGCGAGCCCCGTAACAACGACCGCTGCCGGGACGACAAGCACCTTTAGCTGTCGTGTCTTTGCACCGAGTGTTCCAAGTGTCCGCGCAAGCATGATTTGCTCCTTTCGGGAAGGGCTGAGAACGAGCGTCATGCCTCGGAGACGGCCCCCGAGCGAGCCATCTTTCGTCGGGCGCCGAATGCACCAGCTGGCACCCCGGCGCGGGGAGGATGGCACCCCCGGCGACCCCGTACCAGCCCGGCCCGGCCGACGAATCGGCAACGGACTCGAGCGGCCGCGAGGGCGGACGGGGAGCCGGCTCTACTCTGTGGCGGCGGCAGGCCGTCGCTGAAGACTGCCACTTGAGCGCCACCAACATTCAGTTTCTCGCAGCGTTCGTGCTCGGGGCGACCGCCGGGACCGCCGTCTTCTTCCACGCCGCCAAGCACCAGATCCGACATCCCTCAGCGTGGGCGAGCTTCGTTTTCGTCGCCTTCGCGATCGGGCTCCCCCTGTACGTCCTCCACGCCCGCGCCGTCCGCCGCCGTCGTGGCCAATGACGACCTTTCGAGGGCTGCCGCGCGCGCGAGGCTGCACACATCCCTGGTCAAAGACCGGGGATTTCCTAGATTCGAGCAACGCCCTCCGACGCGACCATTCCCGGCCTAAGCACTGCGGGGACAGGAGCGAAAGTGACGACCGCGATCATCGGCGTCGGCCATATCGGCAGAACGCTCGCGCAGCACCTTGTCGGAGGCAGCGAGGAGGTTGCACTAGCCGCGCTTGACAAGGCGCAGCCTGAAGCACTCGCACAGAAGCTGGGACCCCTCGCACGCGCCGACTCGGTGGAACGCACGATCGCTCAAGCCGACACGGTGATTTTCGCCGTGTGGTTGGAGCAAATGAAGGAGCTGATCGCGCAGCACAAACGCGGACTTGAAGGCAAGGTCGTCGTCGATCCCTCCAACCCACTCAAAGTCGTCAAGCATGACGACCAGAAGGATTTCGTGCGCACGCTTCCCGTGAATCAATCAGCCGGATCAGTGGTCGCCGCGCGACTTCCGGAGACCGCGCACTACGTGAAGGCGTTCGGCTCGCTCGGAGCCGCGTCGCTTGCGAGCGAAGCGAACCGAGAGCCGCGGGTCGTCCTCTTCTACGCAACCGACGACAACGTGGCGGCGGCAGCCGCGGAAAGATTGATCCGCGCTGCCGGCTTCGAGCCGCTGAAGGCGGGCGGCGTCGCTGCCGCAATCCGGCTCGAGACGCCTGGCGGAGACCTTCACCAATGGGAAATGAACGGCGCGCTACTCGACCTCGACCGAGCTCGCGCGCTTCTCAACGCCCAGGTGGCGACAGCATGAGTGAAGCGACCGATCCGGCCCAGATCCGGCGGCTGATGCTCGACAACATCTTCGTCGTCTTCAGCGAGCGCGATCGCGAGCGCCGCATGAAGGCGATCACCGAGAACTACACGGAGGATGTGACCTGGTCGGATCCGGCCGGTACGACCCAAGGTCGTGAGGCGATGAACGAGCAAGGCCAGAAGCTCCTCGACCGACTGCCGAACTTCGTCTTCTCTGCGGCCGGCCCCGTCTACGTCGCCGGCAATCTGGGGCTGCTTCCGTACCACCTTGGACTGCCGGGTCAGCCTCCGACCTTCAGCGGCATCGACGTTGGACTCGTGCGAGATGGACAGATCGCGCAGCTGTACACGCTGTTGACCGCCGAGAATCGGCCGTCTTCGTCCCAGGAATGACGGCCAACGCCAAATCCGTAAGACCGCACTCGCCGCAGCCGCCCGCCATGACGACCGCATCATCGGCGTCGGCAACCCAGGGAGCGCGCTGGCGACATCTGGCGGACGGTGGCGCGCCTGTCTTCTTGCCCACGCACACGCACGCGACCGTCTACGCGGCGTGATGGATATGGACCCGGACGAGGATGAGCTCGAGCCCGGCCCGCTCGTGGCCGGCGAGCTGGAGCGCCTCGCGCGTCACCCTCGACGGGAGGCGCGCCGATTGCACGACGAAGCAGATGCCGGCGAGAGCGGGTCCGCGCCTTTCATTGAGATCGCCGCCGTCGCGCTGCGAGTGGTGCCCTTCGTACTGCTGACGATCGGAATCATGCTCGGCGTCTACTTCGCACTCCGGTAGCTCACCCAATAGGCTCGTAGGAGAGCTGCCGCTACGTACCTCGCGGCCGCGTTAAGAGAGACTCCGCGCAAGCTGCGTGCGCGATTTGACGTCGAGCTTGCGGAACACCTTGTGCAGGTGGTACTCGACCGTCCTCTGGCTCATGAACAGTTGAGCGGCAATCTCCCGGTTGCTGTGTCCTTCCGCCACAAGGCGGGAGATTTGGGCTTCCTGTGGCGTGAGGTCGCCGAGCGTGTCCACCGTTCGTTTGCGAGCACGTTCCCCCGTGGCCTCGAGTTCGACCCGAGCGCGTTCCGCGAACCCCTCCATCGCGAACTGCAAGAACAGCTCGTGCGCTGCCCGTAGCTCTGTACGCGCATCGACCCGTCGGCGTTCGCGTCTGAGCCACTCGCCGTAGAGCAGATGCGCGCGCGCGAGGTCGACGCGCAGCTTCGTCGGCCGAAGTTGCTCGATCGCCTCACGATAGAGGGCCTCGGCCGCTTGTCCTTCCGCGAGCAGTGCACGCGAGCGCGCCTCGATGCCCTGCGCCCAGGGCGTACCGCTCGCTCCCGTCGTCTCCTTCAGCACTTCGAGTGCGCTCGCCGCGCGATCACGTCGGCCACCGCGCGTCGCGGCCTCGATCATCTCGACCATCAGCAACGGCGAGAACCAGAGCTCGTGCGGGTCCTCGGCCGCTTGCTCCGTGGCGGCGAGCGCGACGTCGTAATGGGCGAGCCCGTTGTGTAGATGTGCGGTCGCCCACAGCGCGAGCGAGAGGCCCATGCCCTCGCCACTTGCGAGGAAGTCCGCGGTCGTTGCACGGATCAAACGTGACGCGTCCGGCTCGCGGCCGCGGAAGGCAGCGAGCGCGAGGGGCGCGAAAGGGACACTGCGACCGTCGGTCGCAGCGGTGATCGCGTTCGCTTCCGCGATCAGCGAGTCCGCCTCGGCGAGGTTGCCTGAATACAGCTCGACCACGGCTCGTGTGCTTAGGCTGACCGGCAGTACGGTCAATGCGCCGGACTCGCGCCCCTCGCGGACCTGCCTCCGCGTGAGCGCATCCCAGGCCTCGAAGTCCCAGATGTACGCGGCGACACGACCCGCGAGCCAAAGCCAGCGTAGCCCGGCTTCTGTTTCGATCTCGTCGTTGTTGAAGGCGCGTACCGCCTTGCGCAGGATCGGTGTCGCGGCAGCCGCCCCGTTCGTTATCAGGGACACCAGCCCGTCGAGGAGCAGGTCCGCCGCTTGTGCCGGTGGCGCCGGCACAGGCGCGGCACTTGCCGCCGCGGCCGCTCGACGAGCATCGACCTGACCTCCGAGGCGGCCGGCGAAGAAAGCGGCTGTCAGTGCGTCGAGATAGATCCCGCGCGCGGCTCGAGCGTCGAGGGGCTCCAGACGCTTGGCCGCGGTCAGCAACAGGCTCGGCGCTTCGCGCCCACTCTCGCCGGCGACCGAGATACGAGCACGCACAACCTCGGCACGCGCTCGCTGCGCCTCGTCGATGGGTCCTACCTCCGCCTTCGAGACGAGCTCGAGCGCGTCATCGAAAGCGCCAGACTGCTGCTTCGCCTCTGCTGCGGCGAGTGCCCGCGCGGCCCGCCGCGCAGGCTCGAGGGTCAAGGCGGACGAGCGCTCTAGGAAGGCCGCGGCAGCCGCTAAGCCGCCGCGCGCCTGAGCGCGGGCAGCGGAGCGCTCGAGCTCCACCGCGACGTCCTCGTCCGGCCCCGACGCCGCCTGCGCCCGATGCCAGGCGCGCCGGTCAGGATCGAGATCCGGATCGGTCGCTTCGGCGAGAGCGCGGTGCACTTCGCTCCGCTCCTCAGGGCTCGCCGCTCGATACACGGCCGAGCGAACCAACGGATGCCGGAACACGACACCGCCGTCAAAGACGACGAGGCCGTCCACCTCGACGGTCTCCGCCGCCGCTTCGGCGATGCCGAGACGTTCCGCGGCTCGCCGCTCGAGCGCGGCGTCACCGGTCGGATCGGCCGCCGCAACGAGAAGCAGACGCCCCGCGTCACCCGGCAGCCGTGCGATCCGCCGCGCGAAGCTCTGCTCGACCCGAGCGGAGATAGATAGCGCCGCGGGCAAGCCGAACCCACCCGCCAGCTGCGCCGGCGTCAGGCCGCGCGGAAGCTCCAGGAGCGCGAGCGGATTGCCGTGCGTCTCGACGATGATCCGCTCGAAGACGCGCTCGTCGAGCCGCGCTGGCAGGACCGAACCCAGCAGCGCCCGCGCGTCACGATGGCCGAGCGGCTCGACCGGAAGCTCGGCAAAGCCGGCGAGCTCCTCGACCGGCTCGCGCGCAGCGAAGACCATCGCGATCTTCTCGGCCAAGAGGCGGTTGGCGACGAACGCAAGCACGCGCGCGGACGCACGATCGAGCCACTGCGCGTCGTCGACGACACAGAGGAGCGGCTGCTCGCTGGCCGATTCCGACAGGAGGCTGAGGACGGCGAGGCCGACGAGAAAGAGATTCGGAGGACTTCCCGCGCTCAGCCCGAGCGCGACCTGCACGGCATCACGCTGGGGATCCGGCAGTCGCTCGATGAGGTCGAGGCTCGGCGAGCACAACTGTTGCAGCGCAGCGAACGCAAGCTCGACCTCCCCTTCCACCCCAGCTGCGCGGGCGACACGGAAACCTGCAGCCGCCTCGAGCGCAGAATCGAGCAGGGCCGTCTTGCCGACGCCCGGCTCGCCGTACACCACCAATACGCCGCCGTGGCCGTCGCGCGCCGCTTCCAGGACCCGGTCGAGCACCGCACGCTCGCGCCGACGCCCGAACAGCCGCGTCGACGGTGACCTGATCACCACGCAGAGAGCATGCCATCGAGGGCAGGACCGCGGCTTTCTCAGATTCGATCGCCGCACGCCGTGGCGAGCATCTCCGTCTCGCCCGAAGCTCGGCAAAGAAAGGAAGGATCGTCGATGAACGGGGAAAACGTTGAGGCAGCGGCGGCGACGCAAGGCGGGCTCCGACGGGGTAGACAGACGCGGCTGGCGATCACGCTCGTCGGCGCCTGTGTCGTCATCGCGGCCGCCGTGGGAGGCAGCCTCGCGGCGACGAACGGCGGCAAGGCGGCGGTGCCCGCCTTTTCGGCGCAGGAGCTCGCGAGCGCACCCAGCGGCGATTGGATTACGAACGGCGGCTCGCTCGCGAACGACCGCTATTCGACGCTCGGCCAGATCGACACGGCGAACGTCGCGCGGCTGAAAGGGATCTGGCACGTCCACCTGAAGTCGGGCGACGCCCCGAAGTACTCGGGCGAGGCGCAGCCACTCGAGTACCACGGGGTCATCTACACGATCACCGGCGCCGACGACGTCTTCGCCAGCGACGCGAAGACGGGCGCAACCAAATGGGTCTACCGCGCCAGACTCGACCCGAAGATCACGACGGTCTGCTGCGGCTGGACGAGCCGCGGCGTCGCGCTCGGCGACGGCAAGGTCTACCTCGGCCGGCTCGACGACGAGCTCGTCGCGCTCGACCAGCGCAGCGGCAAGGTCGTCTGGTCGAAGCGGGTCGCGGCCTGGCGAGACGGCTACACGATCACGAGCGCCCCGCTCTACTACGACGGGCGCGTCTACACCGGCGTTGCCGGCGGCGAGTACGAGATCCGCGGCCGCATCGTCGCCTTCGACGCCGCGACCGGCAAGAAGCTGTGGACGTTCTGGACGATCCCCGGCCCGGGCCAGGTCGGGCACGACACCTGGCCGCAGACCGGCAGCGCCTGGATGCACGGAGGCGCGCCCGTCTGGCAGACGCCGGCCGTCGACCCGGAGCTCGGCCTGCTCTACTTCTCGACCGGCAACGCCTCACCAGACGTCAACGGCTCGAAGCGGGCCGGGGACAACCTCTTCGCCAGCTCGATCGTCGCGATCGACGCGAAGACCGGCAGCTACCGGTGGCACTTCCAGGAGGTCCACCACGACCTCTGGGACTACGACGCCCCGAGCCCGGTCGTGCTCTTCGACGTCGAGCTGAAGGGCCGGCTCGTGCATGCGCTCGGCGAGCCCAGCAAGACCGGCTGGCTCTACCTTCTCGACCGTGAGAACGGCAAGCCGCTCTACGGCATCCGGGAGAAACCCGTGCCGCAGAGCAGGTGGGAGCGCACCTCGCCAACGCAGCCGATCCCGACGACCGGCGCCTTCGTGCCTCACACCGTCTCCCCCGCCGGGCTGAAGGGGGTCGAGGAGGTGGCCGCTGCGACGCTGAGCGAAGACGGGAAGACCCCGAAGGTTGTCGCGGCGCCGTTCTTCACTCCGCCCGCGCACACAGGCACGGTCTACGCGATCTCGCCGGCGAACTTCGGCGGCACCGACTGGCCGCCGTCGAGCTACAACCCGAACACGCAGATGTTCTACGTCTGCGGGCAGCGGAGCGCCGTCGCGTACCTCGCGGGCAGCGCCGTGCCCATCTCGCCCACGACCGGTCAGGTCGAGTTCAGCGGCGAGGGCGCGCAGTCCGGAGCCGACAACCCCGGTTTCCTTACTGCCATCGATGCCCGCACCGGGCGGACGGTCTGGACACGCCAGTGGGGAGACTCCTGCTACTCCGGCACGGTCACGACCGCAGGCGATCTCGTCTTCGTCGGCCGTAATGACGGACAGCTGCAGGCCTACGACGCGAGCCATGGCAACCTGCTCTGGAGCTTCCAGACCGGCGCCGGCGCGAACAGCACCGCCACCGTCTTCTCACTCGCAGGCAACGAGGTACTCGCCTTCTACGCCGCCGGCAACGCGCTCGCCGGCACCTCCCACGGCGACAACCTCTGGCTCTTCGGCCTCGACGGCACACTCGGCCCAGTCGCGCCGGGCAAGAAAGCGGTGGCGCAGCAGCACGCAGGTGAGGGTAAGGCCGCCTCGCTGATCCAGGTCCAAGGCGGCGAGTTTTTCTTCAACCTCTCTTCGCAGACGGCCAAGCTCGGCACCGACACGTTCGTGTTCAAGAACGTCGGCCACATCGGCCACGACTTCGCGATCGCCGGCAAGACCACCCCCGTCATCAACCCCGGACAAACGACGAAGCTGACCGTCACCTTCAACAAGAGCGGCAGCTACCCCTACTACTGCACCGTCCCCGGCCACGCATCGGCTGGCATGAAGGGAGTGCTGAAAGTCGCCTAGACGTTTCTCGAAGACTCGTGAGGCGGCGCTGCGATGAACGAGTGAAGCTGCTGAGGCCGGTGGAAGGGACTACGGTTTTCGGCAATTCGATCGCGCGCGGTGATGGTCAAGGTGGCGTTCACGATCCACGGGCTCGACAGCGTGGAAATGCTCGCCGCACGGTTCGAGAGCGCGTTCGCCGAACGAACCGCAGTGCCCTCGCCAACCGTCAAGGAGATCACTCTGTGAGCGCCGGGACCGTTGCAGTACCCCAGAAGGCGAGCGACCGAGCCTCTGGCCCATGGGCGGTGCTCGTTGTCGTTTGCTTCGCGCAGTTCATGGTCGTGTTGGACGCCACGATCGTGAATGTCGCCCTGCCATCTATTGAGCGCGGCCTGACCCTGTCAGCATCGAATCTGCAGTGGGTGATCAACGCCTACTCGTTGACCCTCGGCGGCTTCTTGCTGCTGGGCGGCCGTGCTGGAGACATTCTCGGTCGTAAGCGGATCTTCATGGCCGGCCTCGTCCTGTTCTCGGCAGCGTCGCTTGCCAACGGGCTCGCTACCTCGTCGCTGGTGTTGATCGTCGGTCGTGCCGTGCAAGGGATCGGTGGTGCCCTCGTTGTTCCGGCGGTCCTGTCCATCATCACAACCAACTTCACCACCGCGCTCGATCGGGAGAAGGCACTGGCGGTGTGGAGTGGGATCAGCGCGACCGGAGGTGCCGTTGGGCTGCTGCTCGGGGGCGTGCTCACCTCAGCCTTGTCGTGGCGCTGGATCTTTCTGGTGAACGTCCCGGTCGGCGTGCTCGTGATGCTGGCGACCATTCGAATCGTCCCGGAGTCACGCGCGACGGACTCGAAGCGTGCCTTTGACGCTGCCGGCGCGACGCTTGTTACTGCAGGGCTTGGCGTGTTTGTCTTTGCAATCGTCAAGTCCGAGAGTTACGGCTGGAGCTCAGGGTTGACGTGGGCGCTTCTCGTCGCCGGTCTCGCTCTCATTGCTGCATTCTTGGCATTCGAGCGCCGAAGCTCCGCTCCGCTCATGCGGCTGGGGATCTTTCGCACGCCTGGCCTGGGTCCGGCTTCGGTCATCCAGGTGCTCACGTCGGGCGCCGCCATCGCCACCTTCTTCTTCGTCTCGTTGTACCTGCAGCAGGTGCTTGGGTTTTCCCCATTCAGCGGCGGACTTGCCCTGCTGCCGTTCTCGGCGGGAATCGTCGGCGGCGCAACGATTGCGCGCAAAGCCGTCCCGAGGTTCGGTCCTCGCGCCGTCGCTCGTGTCGGCGTGGCTAGTGGCTTCGTCGGCCTGCTCGTTCTAGCGCGAGTTCCCGCCGACGGTCATTACGCGTCGAACGTGCTGGTTGGCGTGCTGCCATTGAGCCTTGGTCTTGGTCTGACTTTCCTACCGGTTACGCTGATCGCCACGAACCGTGTTGAGGTGCCAGACGCCGGTTTGGCGTCGGGCATTCTGAACACCGCGCAGCAGTTGGGGGCGACGGTCGGCCTGGCCGTTCTCTCAACTCTCGCCGCCAGCCGCACAATTCACGGGGCAGCAGGCGCCCGCACCCTTCAAATCGGCGGCTTTCATCTTGCCTTCGACGGCGCTGCAGCCTTTCTCGCCGTCGCCTTGTTGATCACGGCTCTCGTGCTCAGGTCGGAGCCAGAAGGCGCTACGCGCGAAGAGGTGCACCGGGACAAGGCAGCGCAGGCCGCAGCTTGCGCCCAGCAAGTTCCTGGTGCAATTCACTGACCGTCGTCTGACGATTATCAGCTTCGTCTCAAGACTGGCCGCTCGAAGCGAGAATGGTTCCCTGCTCGACGAGCTTTTCGCACACGCTCTGCAGAGCCACCGTCAGCGGCTCGAGGGAATCGCCCGGCACGCGATCGAAGAACACCCCCGTACCAGCGCGACCTGGCCATGAATGCGAAAGGGAACTTGATCGAGGCGGGGATCAGCTAACGGCCCCGGCCAGGCAGCCCAAAGAGCGCCCAGGTCCCGACTCGCGTGACTAGGGATTCCTTAGATTCGACCGAGGCCGGCGGCAATGACGATGACGCTCGCCATGCGCGCCCTCGTTGTCAGGGAGTACGGAGGCAAAGCCGAGATTGTTGAGCTTTCGGCGCCCGAGGTTGGCCCCGGGCGCATCCTGGTCAACGCGGCGGGGCGAGCCGGTCGTCGACGGGCAAGACCGTGATTCTGGTGTGACGAGACGCGATGGGCGCAAGGGACACCTCGCGACTTCGTGACTACGCGCCGATTCCCGATCGAGCGCTCGGCCCGGCTCTCAATGCACAGGGCTACTACGTCGGACGCGTCGAAGGAAACCTCTACTGGATCACCGATGGTGCGTACCAGTCGGCGTTCCTGACAACGAAAGACGGTGTCGTCCTCTTCGACGCGCCGCCAAGCATCGGTTGCAACATCCAGCGCGCAGTCGACGAGATCGCCTCCGCGAGCGGAGTGACCAACAAGATTACGCACCTCGTCTACTCCCACCATCACGCCGATCACATCGGGGCGTCCTCGCTGTTCGACAGGCGCGTCACTCGGATCGGCCATGAGGAGACGCGGCGACTGCTGCTGCGCGACGACGATCCGACGCGGCCGCCCAACGAGGAGACCTTTCAGGATCACCACACGCTGAAGATCGGCGGCGAGCGGATTGATCTTGCCTGGTACGGCGCCAATCACTCGCCGGACAACATTCTGATCCACCTGCCCGAGCACGAGGCGCTGATGCTGGTCGACATCGTCAATCCGGGTTGGGCGCCGACCTATCTCGCGAACTTCAGCCAGGACATTCCTGGCTACCTCGAAGCGCCGGCGAACGCGCTCGCGTACTCGTGGTCTCACTTCATCGGCGGACATCTCGGGCGCCTGGGAACCCGAGAGGACGTCGCCGTGCACCAGCAGTACATGGCCGACCTTGTCGCGAGCGCGAAGCGCGCGATCGACACCATCGATCCCAGCAGCTTCTTTGCGAAGTACCGCGAAAACGTCTGGGCCGCGACTGGCGAGCTTCTTGACGCGACAGCGGCTGCCGCCGCCAAGCCGGTGATTGAGAAGTACACCGGCGTGCTTGCCGCCGCGGATGTGTTTACGGAGAGCACTGCGTACTTGCTCATGCAGGCGCTCCGTTTCGACCTCGGCTACGGATCGAGGGTGCGTCCCTGATTTTCAACGGCGGCGCGCATCTATGGACCGCGACCGCTGCACCACGCGCCACAGCGGTGCATCTGGTGGCGCGCCTGAGCTGCTCCAACCCCGACGAGCCAAGAGTCGGTAACCGCTGGCCCGCGGTTTGGTCGATCGGGGCCGGCTCATTCTCGCTCGTCTTCGCCGAGGTGATCCCGGTGGGACTGCTGGCGCACCTTAGTCACTCTCT
>Ga0209579_10001880_pt1 | contig 16805 bp, 18 predicted proteins | sample Coa_R1_2_FD_187152 | JGI IMG/M metagenome (GOLD analysis project Ga0209579, IMG submission 187152) | Surface soil microbial communities from Centralia Pennsylvania, which are recovering from an underground coalmine fire - Coalmine... | ecosystem: Environmental > Terrestrial > Soil >... | reverse complement strand
CCCCACTCATCCCTGGGATATCGACCGCCAGCGCCCGAGGTCATCGCATGGCCAACAGCCAAAAAGGTGGCGTTCATGCCAGCGCCAAACTAACATTCAACCCGGACCACTCAGTGGGGGCTGGTCATCGCCATAGCCAAGGTCGGCGATCTCTTCTAGAAGCCGAAAGGGTGCATCACTGGCAGTACGAATGTCTCTATCCCGAGTGAGCCAGTGAAGTGTGGGCATAAGAATTTCTTAACCCAATCAAAACCGTGCGCCAACTCGGAATTTGAACGCTCTAAAGGCTTTTCCCCCGCGCCCTCATTTCCCCTTGGCGGCGCCCTACCTCGCCCCCTTCGGCCACTTCCCCGGCCACGCGACGATGAACTTCTCCAGTTCCTCGTCGGGCACGTCGACCTCGCTCGCCGCCACGCGCCCGCGCACCGAGACGCCGGCTTCGTGCACGGTGTCGCGCGAGCCCGACACCAGCGGGTGCCACCAGGCGAGATCCTTGCCCTCGGCCACCAGCCGATAGCCGCAGGTCGGCGGCAGCCAGGGCAGCCGGCGCACGTTGCGCGAGGTGAGCCGCACGCAGTCGGACACCTTCTCCTGGCGGTGGGCGTAGTCGGTGCAGCGGCAGGCGTTGGTGTCGAGCAGCTTGCAGCCGACCGCCGTGAACACGGTCTCGTTGGTGTCGATGTCGGTGAGCTTGTTGAGGCAGCAGCGGCCGCAGCCGTCGCACAGGCTCTCCCACTCCGATTTGGTCATCGCGCTTAAGGATTTGGTGCGCCAGAACGGGGCTTTCGCGTCGGCCATCGCGCCTCTCTATCATCATGCGCGGCCTCGTGCCGGGCAGCCGCGGCTTGGAACCTGAGGCTTGAGAACTTGGGGCTTGAGAACTTGGGGCAAGCTACAGGCGTGGATGGCCGGGACAAGCCCGGCCATGACCCGTAAACGGGGCCTTTGCCGGGCCATTTTTCACCGCAATTGCGTGTTCACCGTGCCCGTGTATTAACCCCTTGAACCCCCTGGCGGCCATGGCCGCTGTGGCCGGCATCGGATAAAAACGGGCGGCGCGGGCGCGTCGTTGCGGTTTGCCCCCGCCAGCCTCGAAGAGACGAGCAAACAACCTTGCGCGACCTTTTTCCCGAGGACTGGAAGCCGAACCTCAAGAAGCTGATGCTTGGGGTCGACTCCTGGGTCGATTCGAGCGTGTTCCGCTCGGGCTCGGCGCTGCGCGAGGGCTACGGGCGCTTTTCCACGTTCATGGACCGTTTCCACGTCGCCGGCTGGCGGCGCTGGCTCGCCGAGTTTGCCTCGGAAGGCGCAACGCTCGGCACCGCCGGCGCCGTGCTGCTGCTGGCGCTGGCGATCCCGGCGTTCCAGGAGACCTCCGACGACGACTGGCTCAAGAAGTCGGAGCTCGCGGTCACCTTCCTCGACCGCTACGGCAATGAGGTCGGCAGCCGCGGCATCCGTCACAACGATTCGGTGCCGCTCGACCAGTTCCCCGATCATCTGGTCAAGGCCGTGCTCGCGACCGAGGATCGGCGCTTCTACGACCATTTCGGCATCGATATCGGCGGCACCTTCCGCGCGTTGTTGACCAACGCGCGCGCCGGCGGCGTGGTGCAGGGCGGCTCCTCCCTCACCCAGCAGCTTGCGAAGAATTTGTTTCTGAGCAACGAGCGCACGCTTGAGCGCAAGATCAAGGAAGCGTTCCTCGCGATGTGGCTCGAATCGCGACTGACCAAGAACGAAATCCTCAAACTATATCTCGATCGCGCCTATATGGGTGGTGGCGCCTTCGGCGTCGACGCCGCGGCACATTATTATTTCAACAAGTCGGCGCGTGACGTCGATCTTCCGGAAGCCGCGATGCTGGCCGGCCTGTTCAAGGCGCCGAGCAAATTTTCACCCAACGTCAACCTGCCCGCGGCTCGCGCGCGCGCCAACGTCGTTCTCGACAATCTGGTTGATGCCGGGTTCATGACCGAAGGTCAGGTGTTCGGCGCACGCCGCAATCCGGCGACCCCCGTCGACCGCCGCGACGACCAGGCGCCCAACTACTATCTCGACGCCGCCTTCGACGAGATGAAGAAAATTGTCGACACCTTCCCTAAATCGATGAGCGAGCGCGTCTTCGTGGTTCGGACCGCCCTCGACGGCAATCTGCAGCACGCAGCCGAAACCGCGGTCGAAAATTCACTGCGGCAATATGGGCAGGAATACCACGCCAAACAGGCCGCCGCCGTGCTCATGGACACCGACGGTGCCATTCGTGCAATCGTCGGCGGGCGCGACTACGGCGCCAGCCAGTTCAACCGCGCCACCGACGCGATGCGCCAACCCGGCTCATCGTTCAAGCCGTATGTCTATGCGACCGCTCTCAAGCACGGCATGACGCCCAACTCGGTCGTGGTCGACGCGCCGATCTGCATTGGCAATTGGTGCCCCCATAATTACGGGCGCGGCTTCGGCGGTTCGATGACGCTCATAACCGCCCTCACCCACTCGATCAACACCGTCGCGGTGCGGCTCTCGGTCATGGTCGGCGATGGAAATCCAAAGCTCGGCCGCGCGCGTATCGTGCAGACGGCGCGCGACATGGGCATTACCACGCCGTTGCCAGACACGCCGTCGCTGCCGATCGGCGCCGATGCTGTCACGCTCATCGAGCACACCGGCGCCTACGCGACGTTTCCCAATCTCGGCAAGCGCGTTAAGGGACATACCATTCTCGAGGTGCGTACCGGCGACGGTCAGGTTGTCTGGCGTTTTGACCGCGACGGACCGAAGCCGAAACAGGTGCTGTCGCCGCAAGTCGCCGGCGACATGATCAAGATGATGAACAGCGTCGTCGAGAATGGCACCGGCCGTCGCGCCCGACTCGACGGCATCGCCGCGGCAGGTAAGACCGGCACCACCAACGACTACCGCGACGCCTGGTTCATGGGCTACACCGGCAACTTCGTTTGCGGGTTGTGGTTCGGCAATGACGACTATTCATCGACCAACCGCATGACTGGCGGCGCGCTGCCAGCCATGACCTGGCACAACATCATGGAATATGCCCACCAGGGGATCGAACTCAAACAGCTTCCGGGGGTCGCGGTGCCGCCGGCTCGGCCGGCGGAAGCCTTCGCCGAGTCGAAAACGAAATCCCAGGAACCCGCCCCGCGGCGTCCGATCACGCTCAGCAAACGCGGCGCCGAAATTCTCGTTCAAGTCGAGCGTATGATGGACGATGCCAGCCGAAAGCTCGGACCGGTCCCCTCGGCGCTTTCGACCGCCCCGGCGAAAAAGGTCGAGGCGCCGCAGAAGACCGACGCCATGGCGACAGCGCTGGAAGGCAAATCGTTCAATCTTGGCGGCAGAAACTGATTAGCTAAGAGCTATCGGGCCGGCTTAATCTCCGCAATCGTCGAATCAGCCATGTCACCAGCGGACTAACCGTGCGCCTGCTTCTCGGATCGCTTTTCGCCTTGGTCGTCGCCGCGCTGGTCGGTCTCGGTTCAACCTACTTCGCGCTGAGCCGCGGCGCCGCGTTCGGTGCTTTGTCAATCGGCAGTTGGACCGCATGGCCCAGGAGCGGCACCATCGACGCTGACCCTTACGCACGTGCCACCATTGCCCGCACCGGGCAATTGCCCATGGCGCTTGGCGATGGCGTGTCTTTTTCCGCCAAGGCGGACGACAGCGGCCGGACACTCGATGGACGTTGCGACGTCATCGTATCGGGGATTACCCCAGCCGCACGGTTCTGGACGCTAACGCTCTATAATGTGAACGGTGAGTTGGTCGCCAATTCGGTCGGCCGTTACGGATTCACCAGTGAGGAAATCGTCCGCCGCGCCGACGGCAGTTTCGCCGTCGAGGTTGGGCCGCGCGCCGGCCCCGGCAATTGGCTGCCGACCGGCGGCATCGAGCGTTATGAACTCGTGCTGCGCTTCTACGACACCGCGATCGGCGTCGCCACCCGCGCCAGCCGGGAGGTACCGATGCCGGCGGTCAAAACGAGGCGCTGCCCATGATCCGGTGGCTTCTCCTGCTTCTTGGCGGCGCCCTGCTCGGCGGCATCGTACATCTCGCCACCGTCATGGCCTTGCCGCGCACGGCGACGCAGGACGCCTATTCGCGTCTGACCAACAGCGCGCCGGTAAATTCTGTTACCGCTTTGCCGCTACCCACGCCTGACACTGCGGTGATGCCGTTCATGGATCCGGCATTCGTCAGCGCCGTTTGCCGATATGATCTGACCGGAGGCCCGCTGAATCTGCGCGTACCCGTTGGTCCGGCCTATACCTCGGTATCGTTCTATACCCGCTTCGACGTCGCCTATTACGCCATCAACGACCGCGCCGCCGGCCGCCGCATCATCGAACTCGACCTGATGACTACGGAGCAGCACAACGAGATGCCTGAGCAGGAAGACGTCACCGCAGCCGATCGTCTGATCGTTGAATCGCCAACTCCGACCGGGCTGATCGCAATTCGGACGCTGGCGCCGGAGCCGGGCCTTGTTCCGGCGGCACGGGCGGCGCTCGCCGGCGCCCGCTGCGAACGTCAGGATTTGGCCCAGGCTCCGGGCCGTCAATAGGCGGTATCGGCGCGCGGCGCGTAGGCCAGCGGCAAGGCGGTTCGATAACGATCTTCGATCGCCCGCAATTGATTGAGCGTCAGGTCCACCTGCCCCGCCTCCGGCGACGGCGCCACGATTGCGAGCCGCTCGAGCGCAACGCGGTATGAAGAGGCCCGTTGGCCGAGCGTGTCGCGCACCCAGGCAAGGATAAGGGCATTCTCATGGTTTCGCCGTAAGGCATTGGCGCGCTCGCCGGGGTTCAGCTCGGAGACGAATGCGAGGCTCTTGCCTCGCTTGGCGTCCATGTCGGCGACGCGCGCCGCGGTCTCGAAGAAGGCCGGCACACGGGTGATGTCGTTACGGATGTCATCCATGAGCCGCGCGTAGCGTGATGCCGGCGAAGTGTAATGTGACGACAGTAGCCGTGCGGCGTAAGCCGTGCGGTCGAAGCGCGCGGCCTGATAGTCGCCGGCAAGGCCGTATTCGCGCAGCACGTTATCCCACCTTTTCCGGTCGTAGGGCGGCTCAATCAATGGAAAGGCAAGATCGCGAAGTGCGCGTTCGTCGTCAGTCAATTCGAACGCGGAAGGGATAGCGCCGACGCGAGAATCGGCAGCGGGTCCGACCCAATCATGGACCGTGTCGCTGACGAGCGAAGGCCGTACCCGCCCGAAGTCGGTATTGGGGGTTCCGCAGCCGCTAAGGAGCGAGAGGGCCGCGAATGCGATCAGACTGCGATGCCAGATGTTCCAGCCAACCGGCGGCTGCGGCCATATGGGCATCGCGCGCCGGCGCTCGCCGCTAACGCGCGAGACGACGGCGACGGCGGCGGCCCGGCCCATTGCCGGTCTGCGGCTCAAGGCCGTTGCTGCCGTCGGGATCGCGGTCAATGCGGATCACCGGAAGGATGATGACGGTTGCGGGTTCGGTGTTCGCATCGACGTACTTGCCGCCGCGTGCAAGACCCGCCTCGTCGGGAAACCGGATAACTTCGCCCATTACAATCCCCTTTTCCGATCCACTCCGGGCCGATCGGCCCGCCGGATCGGCGCCTTGTTCCGATTAAAAGGGCTGCAAGGTTAACGCTCCGCTAACGGGCACCCATTAATGTGAAACGAGTGCGATTTGTAAGGCGTATCGGCGATGACGCAGTCCTCCGCGTATTCCCCGCTCGACGGGCTGCTTGATCTAGCGTGTCGTGACGGCGTCGAAATTCGCCCCACTTTGTTGCGCGTCCTGACCGATCTTTACGTGCAGAAACCCTCGCACAACGCCGAGGAAGAAGCCCAATATGTCGAGCTTTCTCTGCGTTTGATCGACGCGGTCGATCCCGCAACCCGCAGCGCAGTCTCCACCACGCTCTCAAGATATGCCAACGCCCCGGTCGCAGTGCTGCGACGGCTGATCGAACTCGCCGTCGAGCCCAGCCGCCACGGCAGACCGGCGGCCGCGCCGCTGCCAAAAGCGAGTACGTGGCAGCGCGATATGGCGGAGGAATTTTTCATCGCCAATGCCGGCGACCGTTATTTGATCTTGACCAACCTCGGGGTGCCCGACCAACAGGCGCCCCGGCGGCCGGCGCCAATTTTTAGCGAGGTGATCCGCCGGCTCGAGACCGCCGCCCTGCAGCGCAACCCCGGAGAATTCGCGCGCATGCTGGAGCGGGCCCTCGGTATCGGCATGGCGATCGCAGACCGCGTGACCCGCGACAATTCCGGCGAGCCGCTGCTTGTCGCCGCCAAGGCCCTTGGCATGCCGTCATCGGTGTTTCAACGGATCGTGATGTTCCTCAATCCCTCGATCGGCCGATCGGTCGAGCGTGTTTTTGAACTGTCGCAGCTTTACGACGAGATCCAGCCGGCCGCCGCCGAGCGCATGGTGGCGATCTGGCGCGAGAGTGCCGCGCGGCGGCGGCCCTCGCATGTGCCCGTTTATTGGGACGATACCCAGCGCGCCGCGCGAGCTTCGGCCACACCGGCCCGGTCCGGCACCGATCATGGCCGCGACCAATCTTCCCGCATCAAAAGCAGCCGTTAAAAGCGATCAGCCAACGATATTGTCGAGGAAGGAACGCCCGGCACGGTCCTCAATCTCGACGATCCAGACGTCGGGGTCGTAACGGATTTCGCGGGCGAGGCGTGCCTCCACCTCAGCATCCGCCACCGGGTTCACTTCGCCGAGCACGGCGGTGAAAAAGCGGTCGGCGGGCCGAGCATCGTCAAAGACGCTCTGCGGTGCCGGGCCGTAGAGGCTGGCACTGCCGTCGAGACGGCTGACCTTTATGAAGATGGCCCCCGCTTCTTCGGCACCACGCCGGCGGACGGCCGCAAAGACTCCCTCGACATTGCAGCGGCGCAAATAAGCCGAGACCCAGATGCCGGATTTCAAGCGCATCGCTGTCAGTATCACGACCCCGGGATCCGCGCATGGGCCTGGGTGGAGGCCGGATTAATCGTCCCGGAAACCCTATTCCAGCGTGCGGCCGGTCATGGTGGCCATATCACGCAGCAGCCGATCCGAAATCTGCCCGGTCACCGGCTGGTGGTGGTCACGTTCGAATTTCTCGATCGCCGCTTGTGTTTCCGGTCCGACGATACCGGTCGGCTTGATCTGGCCATAGCCGAAATCGGCGAGTGCACGCTGCACCGCCAGCACGCGCTGCGACGGCGCAAGCAGCGCCGCGATCGGGTCATTACGCGCTGGCACGGCGGCAGGCGTTGCGGACATAGGCATAGCGATCGCGTGCCGCACCCCGAAGATCGGTGCCGGATGCGGTCCATGCTGTAAAAACAGCGCGTTGACGAAAACCGCAAACGTCGCCAGCGTCGCCACCACGACGCCGACGAACTCGCGGGGATGACGCGTGATCGCAACCGCAATGCGGCCACCCCGGGCACGGTTGTTTACACGACGGGTTCGGTTACGCACTTTTCTTCACCGGAATTTGTATGATTGATGTGGGCTCTTCGGGTCGGTCGACTACCAGCTTGACCAGGTCGCCGGCGGGTCGTGCGCCGGTGCCGTCGAGTGGCAGCCGAACCGTGACCTGCGTTCCGACGCCGAGCCCACTGCGGATTTCCATGTCGCCGCCGTGCAGGCGCACCAGCCCCTTGACGATCGACAGGCCAAGCCCAGAGCCATCGTGACGGCGGTCGTACGACGCGCGCGCCTGAAAAAACGCCTCACCGACGTGCTGCAGGTCGTCCTCGCCGATGCCGACGCCGGTATCTTCGACGCTGACCGCGAGCCTGGCGCCCTCGCGTAAGGCGGCAACGGTCACGTTGCCGCCGCGCGGAGTGAACTTGATGGCATTGGAGATCAAATTGATCAGGATCTGGTTGAGCGCGCGTCGGTCGGCGACGATCTCGGGGAGATCCGCGGCGGCCCGCGTTCTTATTTCGACGCCGGCCTCGCGCGCCTTCAACGCCAGAATGTCGCAACAGTTCAGAATCGACGGCGCCGGCTCAAAGGGTTCAGGTGCAATCTCGAAGTTCCCCGTCTCTATTTTCGACATGTCAAGAATGCCGTTGACGACCGACAACAAATGACGGCCCGATTCGTTGATAAGCCTAGCGTATTCCAGCCTTCGCGCCTCATCGAACGTGAGTTGCTCGTTGGTAAGCATTTCAGAAAAACCGATGATGGCGTTCAGCGGCGTACGCAACTCGTGGCTCATGGTGGCAAGAAAACGGCTCTTGGCGGCATTGGCGCGCTCGGATTCGGTGCGCGCGAGTTCAACGGCATCTTCTTGCGCCTTGCGTTCGCTCACGTCGCGCAGAACTGCCACCACTTCACATTCCCCGCCGCGAGTTCTTTCTGCGTCGCGATCGAGGGGCCGGCACCGCATTTCCACCCAAGCGAATTGGCATTGCTCCCCGTCATCGCGGCGGATGCGGAATTCGACGGAGCGGTCTTCGCGCAAGGTTGCCGCGTCGGCCAGCGCGGTGAGATAGGCCGGCCGATCGGCGACATGGACGCGATCGAACAGTCCGTGGCCATTGAGTTCGTCGGCACGCACGCCGAACAATTGCTGCGCCGCCGGCGACACGAACAGCACTGCGCCGTTGCGGCCATGGCGGGTGATCACGTCGGTCATGTTGCGCGCCAGCAGGTGGTAACGGTCCTCCTCGGCATAGAGCAGCCAAACACCGGTACGTGCGAGCTGTTCGGCGCCGAGCGCCAGGCCGATGGCATAGAGTGAAGCCGAGATAATGCCGAGCGCGGCGAGCGCTCCGTGTTCGGTCGCAGCCGTTGCCGGTGGCGGCAACAAGTCGTAGGCGCTGAGCAGAAGTAAAACGCCGGCAGCGCCGAGTGCGACCGTCGACGCCACCGCCACCACGCGCCGCGATGCCGAAAGTGCTGCCTCCAGCGGCACCACCACCAACCAGATCGCCGCGAATGAGGCGATCCCGCCGGTCAGCGCAGCGACAATCGTTACTAGTCCGGCGAGCGCCAGCGATGAGAGCACGTGTGCGCTCTCGTAGCGTCCGGTGCGCGACAGGAAATAGGCGATCAGGATCGGTGCTGCCAGCCAGGCGAATACGCCGACTTCGAGTGCACTCGGGATACCGCGAAAGGCGACATAGACGGGAAAGCTCGCCAGCGCTGCAAAGCTGCCGATCAGCCGCGGGGTAATGAAAGCGCGATGCCGCGCCACCATCAGCGCATCAGCGTGCGCTGACGGATGCACCAGAGCATCCACGTAGCTCGATACCGGTGTCAGGAAGGCCACGGTCCCTGTCCCCGCGTCTTCGACGCGCCCCTTTTTTCGAAGACGAAACTTAAAACAGGCCGGCTTAAGCGAACGCTAAGGCGCCTCGGCGCGGGCTTTCGGCAGTCGATCAAGACGGGCTTTCTCACGTGAAAACCCACTCGCACTTGTCGTCATGGTGAAGTTTCTGTTGCCGCGGACCGCCATACAGCTTGCGGTTACCATTGCGGTAACCATGCACATCAGCGGCAAAGGCATTCAACGCCGAAGCGGCGTGGCGGCAATTAAAAATTTAATCGAAATTGATTTTGTGCAATTTGATGAAAAATAGCTTCGACTTTGCCCAAAAACGTCGCTTCGTCGCCAACGACAGGTTCAGCCCTATCAGTTAGGTTTAGTTCAAAGGCGGCGGAATAACTGCCGGGAATTGGGTCATGTTTTTTCTGTTGCGGATGGCATTCTGGCTGGGCGTTGTCTGCGTGCTGTTGCCGGGAAGCAGCAGGACCGACGCGCCCGAGGCCAACATTGATGCGACGCAAGCAATGACGGTTGCGGGGGCCGCCGTCTCCGACGTACGCGGTTTCTGCGACCGGCAACCGGACGCGTGCGTAACAGGCGGCAAGGTTGCCGCCGCAATCGGCCACAAGGCCGAGGCCGGCGCGCGCACGATCGTCGATTTCATCACCACAAAGATTGCCGAACGGTCTGCGTCGGCTGAGAAACAGGCGACCGCGGAAAAAACCACGGCCAAGGCCGTGACCATTACCGAGCGAGGCGCGGCACAAGGCACGCTGGCGCCCACCGATCTCGCCCCGGGCTGGCACGCGCCGGTGCCGCTGCCGCCGCGCCGCGAGGCCCGCGCCGGGAAGCCTTCGGCGTAACCCGCTCTCTATTTTCGCGATTTTCGGGCCTCTTCGGCCCCGGCTTTTCCTTTTGGCCCTCGCGGCGCCGGAGGCCTATATATGAGCTATGCAGACGATCGATGAAATCACCGAGAACTTTGCGCTGCTCGACCAGTGGGACGACCGCTATCGCTATGTCATCGAGCTCGGGCGTACACTGCCGCCCTTGCCTGACAGCGCACATATCGAGGCAAACAAAGTCCAGGGTTGTGCCAGCCAGGTCTGGCTGGTGACGCACGTGAAGCCGGACGGCGCCACCGGCCCAGTCTTGAGCTTCGACGGCGACAGCGACGCCCATATCGTGCGCGGGCTTGTCGCCATCCTGTTCGCACTTTACTCCGGTAAGAGCGCGCGCGAGATCCTGAAGGTCGACGCCTTCGCATTGTTCGACCGCATGGGCTTGCGCGAAAATCTCACCCCCCAGCGCTCCAACGGCTTGCGATCCATGGTCGAGCGGATCCGCGCCGAGGCAAAATCAGCGCTGGTTGCCGCCTGACATCAAACCTCAACGCCGAAACAAGCGTCTTCGGCAAGCCAGGTGCGGACCTCCGCATACTGATGGCCTCGCGCCACCGGCGCGTAGCCGTAGTGGCGGGCGAGCCGGTCAAGTGCCAGTTGCAGCACCACCTTGGCCGAGCGCGCCGGCCAGGCCCGCTCGCGTTCGATACCTTCCAGACCTTTAAGGAAACAACAGACGTCAAGCAGCAGTCCGGCAAATTCCGGCCCGACGCCGTCGAGCGCATGACGCACGCGCTGGCGGGCGGCGATGACGGTCTCGGTGAAAGCGCCGGCACGCTCGCCGCGGCGGCCGGTCGAAATGGGGCTCGCCCAGTTCGACGTCGTTCGCGGCATCAGGTGGGCCCGCGTGAACTCCGCACGCAAACGCTCTCCAGCTTGTAACTGGTGCGGCTCGATCATGGCGCGGCCATCGCGGCCGCGGCGTCTCGCCAGCCACGCCAAGGGGCTTTCGGCCTCATTAACACTCACGCGGCTGCGGCCGTGCTCGGTCTCGATCTGCCGCGTGGCAAGCAGCAGATGCTGGCCGCGGAATCGATCGATCGCCGGTTCCGGCTGGTCCGGTAGCCTAACGGGTTTGCGTGACTTTCCATGCATGGGTTGGCTTTGCGACTCCTCCTAGGATTTTTTACCTAGGATGCCGCAAACGTCTTTGCAAGGAATTTATTCCGCTAACGGTGGAAAACTTTGCGTCGCCGCTATTTGGCGCGGCGTCGGCGCTGCTGGCCGAGGCCCATTTGCTTGGCGAGCTGCGAGCGCGCGGCGGCATAATTCGGCGCCACCATCGGGTAGTCGGGGCCCAGACTCCATTTGTCGCGGTATTGCTCGGGCGTCATATTGTATTGGGTACGCAGATGCCGCTTGAGAGACTTGAATTTTTTGCCGTCCTCGAGACAGACGATGTATTCCGGCGTGATCGATTTCTTTACGGATACCGCCGGCTTGAGCGGCTCACTTGGCGCCTCACTCATTGTCCCGGACACACGGGCGAGTGCCGAATGCACCTGCGCGATGAGAGCGGGAATATCGGCGGTTGCGACCGTATTGTTGCTCACATAAGCGGAGACGATACCTGCGGTCAGTTCAATGAAATTTCCGCTTGCGGGATCACTCATCGGCGCTGTCCTAATGGGCCCGGCAAGGCTTCGCGGGCACGAATAATATACGCATACGCGGCACTGCAAGAACGTTACTGTTGAAACTCCGCCGCCGCAAGAAAAAGATTGCGGTGACTCCGACTAGACTACCGCGAATTCTGTGATGTTATTGAATAAACTGGACTTCGCAACTGAAGAGCGCAGAGGACTCACCGACCGGACTAAAGGCGCCAACCCGGCATTTGCGGTCATGAATTCTTTTCGAGATGACTGCGCAGTTCGTTGATCGAGGCAAAGCGCAGCGTGCCTTGCGGCAACTCGGCCTCGATCGAGCCGTCGACATAAAGCGTGTAGCCCATCCCGTCGACGACGCCTGATTTTAGGATCGCTACTGCACGCGCCCCGCTGATCGGCGGCAATTTGACACGCTCGGGTTCAGCGCGATTGACCGAAGGCTCGCTGTCAGAAACCGGCGCCTCCGACCCGAAAACGGGCATTGATTCAATCCTGGGCTCCGGCTTCGCCTCGTATTTGGGCTCGAATTTAGTCTCGGATTTTGCCTCGTATTTGGGCTCCGACAACGGCGCCTTGACTTGCCGAGTCTCAGGAGCCGGCCACATGTTTTCGAAAAAGCCGGCCTGTTGTCGCAGCGGCGGCAAAGGCGGCGGCGCTCGCCAGCCGGCGTCGAGCGGCGCTTCCGGACGTTTTTCGGCGCCGGAGCCGTTGGCGCCGAGTGCCGACGCGGCGGCTCGTCGCGACGGCTGAAATTCCTCACTATCCTCGACAGCCCGCGGCGGTTCGTCCGGGTTGTGCAGCATCGGCGCGATCAAATCGTCGGCCGCGGCATCGTGTGACGTCTCCACAGCACTATCGGCGGCCAGCGGCTCGCGGAGTTCGGATTTCGGTCTCGGCGGAAACGGAACTCGACTTGCCGCAGCAGCACGAACCGGCGCATCGAAAGTTTCCATCGGCCGGGCGGGCCGCGGCGCCGGCCGCGTGACGAGCGCGTCAACAACCCTTTGCAACTGTGCAACTACCGCACCGAGCCCGAGGATTACCAGACCGCCCATGAAGGTCGTGACACCGGCCGCGATCAGCGTATTGCCGAAACTGAATTCGTTGATCGGAATCCCGAAGGCGACCATGGCGGCGCCGGCGACGACGGCAACCGCGCCCACCAGATACAACAAGACCGACATACGCGTGACTATCCTCTGCGGTCTGGGGATTTTTGCTCCCCGACGGCTCATGCGGCAACGATAAAGTTAAGATAGCAGGAAATAGGCTCAAACTTGATTAACGCTATTTATGCTGTCTGGACAACGATTTGCGGGCCTATTTTTGCCGTTTTGAGGCACTTTTTCACCTGCAGCGACCGTTGCCCCCGACCACCGCAAAGCCTAATTAACTTAACGAGGGAACTCGCCTAGGGAGCTGCCGGTTCACCCCTGACACCGGCCTTTCTCACAAACATCGGTTGCCGTCCAAGGAGGATGTGATGACTTTCAAGCTTCCCGATCTGCCTTACGCCTATGATGCGCTCGCGCCCTATATGTCGCGGGAAACGCTCGAATATCATCACGACAAGCACCACAAGGCCTATGTCGACAACGGTAACAAATTGCTCGAGGGCTCAGGGCTTGAAGGCAAGTCTCTGGAAGAGGTGGTCAAAGGCTCCTTCGGCAAGAATGCCGGGCTCTTCAACAATGCCGGGCAGCATTACAACCACATCCATTTCTGGAAATGGATGAAGGCGGGCGGCGGCGGCGACAAAATCCCAAGCAAGCTCAAGGCGAAAATCGATTCCGACCTGGGCGGCGTGGAGAAGATGAAAACCGACTTCGCGCAGGCCGGCGTAACGCAATTCGGCTCGGGCTGGTGCTGGCTCGCGGTGAAAGACGGCAAGCTCACGGTGATGAAGACGGCGAACGGCGAGAGCCCCTTGGTGCATGGGGCAAATCCGGTGCTCGGCTGCGACGTCTGGGAGCACTCTTATTACATCGACTACCGCAACCGGCGGCCCGACTACCTCAAGGCCTTCCTCGATCACCTGGTAAACTGGGAACACGTCGAGGAAATGTTCACCGCGGCAACCAAGTAGATATGCGCCGCGACGTGCGTCCGCCGAGGCAGAACAGTGCTCGACCGCGCCGGACAAAAGCAGCCAAACGACGTCGCGCCGCCGCTGCCTAGAACTGACCACAATCCCCGGCAGCCGTCGGCGTTCACGCGCGCCGACTGGCTTGCCATTGGAGTCTTGTGCGCGGTCGGCTTGGTCGCGGCGGCAACATTCCGCGACTACGGCCTCGGCTGGGACGACTACACCCATTCGCAATATGGCGAGCTGCTGCTCAAGCTCTTCAGCTCGGGCTTTGCCGACGCCCGCGCCCTCTCCTTCGTCAATCTCTACAAATACGGCGGCGGCTTCGACATGGCGGCCGCGCTCGCAGCCAAGGTGCTGCCGTTCGACCTGTTTGAAACGCGCAGGCTGGTCAACGCCGCTGTCGGCATCGTCGGCCTCTTCGCCACCTGGCGGCTTGGTCGCCGCCTCGGCGGACCCGTGGCAGGGCTTGCCGCGCTGGTCCTGCTCGCGACCTGCCCGCTCTATTACGGCCACATGTTCATCAACGCCAAGGACGCGCCCTTCGCCACCGCCATGGCGGTCCTCCTGCTCGGCATGGTGCGCGCCTTCGACGAATATCCGCGCCCGTCGGCGCGCACGATGGCGCTCGCCGGTGTCGGCCTGGGCCTCGCCTTCGGCTCGCGCATCCTCGCCGGCATCGCCGCGCCGTGCGGGATCGTGGCGCTCGCCCTGATCGTTGCTGCCGACGCTTCCACGCTGGGCGCAAAACCGGCGGCGCAACGTCTCGGTCAATTCATCGCCGCGATGTGGCCGGCCCTTCTTATCGGCTATCTGCTCATGGGTCTGCTGTGGCCGTGGTCGGTGATCTCGCCGCTCAATCCGTTCTACGCCGCGGAATATTTCGACACGTTTTTCGAGAAGCCGTGGAAGGAACTCTACGAAGGCCGGCTGATCGCGGTACCGGACATGCCGCCGAGCTACCTGCCGCACCTGTTCCTGCTCACCCTGCCGGAGATCATGCTGGCGTTCGGCAGCATCGGCACGATCGGCGCGGTCATCGCCGCCGCCTTGCCGCGAACGCAGGCAAGCCGCCGCGGTAGTCTTGTCGTGGTAGTGCTCGCGGCAATTGTGCCGGTTGCGCTCGCCATCGTGACGCACCCCGCCCTCTATAATGGCTTACGGCATTTCGTTTTCGTGATGCCGGCCTTCGCCGCGCTGGGCGGACTTGGCGCCGGTTTGCTCGCCGAGCGCGCGGCGCTTTACGGCAGAGCGGCGCTTGCCGCGCTCGCCGCCGCCATCATCGCCGGCGCGTCGCTGCCGGTCGCCGGCATGGCAAAGCTGCATCCCTACGAATACACCTATTTCAATCTGTCGGCCGGCGGCGTGCGCGCCGCGCATGACCGTTACATGCTTGACTACTGGGGACTTGCTTTCAAGCAGGCGGCGCTGGCGTTACGCGCGCGGCTCGACGCCGACCACGCGCGCGCGCCGGGCGGACGGCGCTGGGTGGTGGCGATCTGCGGACCGCAATCGGCGGCGCGCGTCGCCCTCGGCGACCGGTTCGAAACGACCTTCGACCAGAAGCGAGCGGATTTCGCCATGGCGCTCGGCACGTTTTATTGCCGGCATTTGCGCGCACCGGAGCTGGCGCAGGTCGTACGCGATGGCGTCGTCTATGCCGACGTCTATGATCTGCGCGGACGGCGAACCGAGCCGCTGCTGACCCAGCCGCCGCCGTGAGAGCGCTTTTTCCCCGCAAGCGGCCGTCAATTGCCGTTTATTTATGCCTGGTGTCGAGCATCGCTGTGAACCCCCGGACACGGCAACACTTCAACCGTTACATGGGACAGGCCCACAAGGCCAGTTAATCGTTTCTTGTAGAGAGCGGGAGCGCGCGGCTCGTGCGTCACTACGGAAATGACTGCTGCGAGATGGCCCGGGCCCAACCTCCATAGATGAAGATCGGATACACGATCGCTGCCTTGTTCAAGTCGTGAAACGATTTTCCTGGCCAATGCGGCGTCAGGGCAAGCGTCTAGAAGAATAGCGCCGGCGGAGCGGATAAGTGTCCATGACCAGTTCAAAATAACGACTGACGCGACCAAGCCCATCAGTGGATCCATCCAGACCCAACCAAACTGCCGGCCGGCAACAAGGCCTACAATGACGAGGACCGATACCGCGGCATCGGCCATGACATGCACAAAGGCGGCCCGCAAATTGTGATCGCGATGGACGTCGCTGCCTCCATGCGCGCGGTCATGGTCATCGTGCGCGTGATGGTGATCCTCACGGAGCAGCAAAGCGCTCAGCAAGTTGACACCTAAGCCGACTATCGCAATCGGAATGGCCTGATTGAAGGCGATCGGCACCGGATTAACGAGGCGTCCTACGCTTTCGTAGCAGATAAGCAGCGCAATCATCGCCAAGGCTATCGCACTCGTAAACGCAGCCAGGTCACCGAGTTTGCCAGTACCAAATGCTAACCGGGTATCGTGCGCGTAGCGCCGGGAATAGCTGTAGGCCAAGGCCGCTATCAGAAGCGCGCCGGCGTGCGTGGACATGTGCAGGCCGTCAGCAACAAGAGCAACAGAACCAAACCACAAGCCTCCAACAAGTTCCGCGGCCATCATGGCGGTGCAGATGGCGATTACGACCCATGTTTTGCGCTCATTGCGATCGTGCGCGTCGCCGAGAAAAACGTGCGAATGACGAAAGTCGTCAATTGAGTGGGAGTGCATAGGTCTTGCTCCACAAATTGGATGATGCGGATATAGGGCCTGAAAAGTAATCCTTTCAATGTCCTCTGTGGATGGCTCCCGCATTGCAAGAGTAAATTGACGCAGTGGCATTGGTCGGGTGCAGTCTTCTGTCCGGCCTGTTGATGCAGTCGATTGAGACTGCTGGCCCTGATGGAGTCCGCAAACAAGGT
>Ga0209579_10001879_pt1 | contig 16809 bp, 8 predicted proteins | sample Coa_R1_2_FD_187152 | JGI IMG/M metagenome (GOLD analysis project Ga0209579, IMG submission 187152) | Surface soil microbial communities from Centralia Pennsylvania, which are recovering from an underground coalmine fire - Coalmine... | ecosystem: Environmental > Terrestrial > Soil > Unclassified... | reverse complement strand
CCCGCGCAAAATACTCTGCAAACAGGCATGTCCGGCGCGACCAACGGCTTTCTCGCCAAGTATAATCCGACCGGCACGCCGCTGGTTTATTCAACGTACATCGGCGGATCGAGCACGCACAATTTCTACACAGAAAATCACGCCAACGGTTCGCTCGGCCTTGCGCGCCTCACTGGCGACATTGTCCCCACCAACGTCGTGATTCGCGGCCTGGCCGTCGATAACAACGGGAACGCCTACATCACCGGTTCGACCGACGGTGACTTCTACTATACGTTCGGTTCGTACAGCGTGCTCGGAACAGGCACCACTGCCATTCCGGGCGAAGATTATCCCGCGCCGGCCACGACGTTCATCCCCAATCCTGATCCGACTCAGCCGCCCATCCGCGAACCGTCCGAATCACAGCCCAACATCGGCCAGGAAATCGACGACCATGATGCGGTCATTGCCAAAATCGCCGACAATAGTCCGTTGATCACCAGCCCGTTGACGGCGCTGGGCAGCATCGGCAAAAACTTCGGCTACAACATCACAGCAACCAATAGCCCGTCCTCTTACAATGCCGCCGGCCTCCCGCCAGGCTTGTCGATCAACACAGCCACCGGCACCATCGCCGGCATCCCCACGCTCGAAGGCAATTACAACGTCGTGCTGACCGCCACCAACGCCAGCGGCACCGGCGCGCAAATTCTCTTCCTGAACATCAGCTCCGCCAAGCCCAACATCACCAACGCACTTTCCGCCTCCGGCAACGTCGGTTCGGTCTTCCAATTCCAACTCAGCGCCGACAATAACCCCGGCAACTTCTCGCTCACGCCCGATTTGCCCGTCGGCCTTTCGCTCGACTCCAACACCGGCCTGGTCTCCGGCGTGCCTGTTGTCGAAGGCCAGTACAGCTTCAGCGAAGTGGCCTCGAACCTGAACGGCAGCTCGCAGCCCACCACGATTTCAATTGTGATTCTGCCCGCGATTCCCGTCATCAACAGTGCTGTCAACGTCCAAGCCGTGCTCAATCAGCCCTTCAATTACACCATCACGGCTACGGGCAATCCGCAAGTCTACGGCGCGACGCCGATCGACTCGTCCCTGCCGCAACCCGCGGCGCCGCTGGTCAAATTGCCCATTGGGCTGACGCTCAACACTACCAACGGCATCATCAGCGGCACGCCCAACGCGCTGGGTTTCTACAGCTTTACCGTCAGCGCCACCAACGGCGGCGGCACAGGCAGCCAGCAGTTGCTGCTCACCGTCATTCCGCCGCTAGTGCCAATCATCAGCAGTTCCGATGTCGCATCCGGCGTCGCCAACGAACCGTTCAGCTTCCAGATCCTCGCCAACAATAATCCGCTGAGCTACGGTATCGTCGGCGCGCTGCCCGCGGGCCTCCTCTTCAACGACCAAACCGGCGTCATTTCCGGCACGCCCTTGCCGACGACGGTCAACAGTGTCGCGGTGGTCACCAAGCAATCCAACGGCACGACCGCGACGCTTACTACTGCGACACCACACGGCTTAAGTATGGGGCAGACGATCATCGTCGCGCTCACTCCGCCGGATGGGGCGTCGGGTAATGGATTCGATGGGACTTGGGTCGTTTCAAACGTTGGTTCCACGACCTCGTTCGACTACACGAAAACAGTCAGCACTGTGCTAGCGGCCACCGCCACCGGCGGCACAGTCGTCTCCTCACAAGCCTACGCACTCACGCAAACCGCGACCAACGCTGCGGGCACCGGCAACAAAGCGCTGACAATCACGATCAATCCGCCCGCGACGCCGGTCATTTCCAGCCCGCTCACAGCCGCCGCGCAAGTCAATTCGCCCTTCGAATACGACATCAAGGCCACTAATCATCCGACCAGCTTCAGCACTTCCGCGCTGCCGGCCGGATTGATCCTCGACAGCACCACGGGCAGAATCAGCGGCACGCCGACCGTCTCCGGCGGCTTCAGCATTACCATTTCCGCGACCAATGTCGGCGGAACGGGCAGTGCCACTCTCGTGCTCACCATTTCCCCTCAACCGCCGCCAGTGATCACCAGCCCCAATCAAGCCAACGGTTTCATCGGCATTCCGTTCTCGTATCAAATCGTCGGGACCAACAACCCGCAAACGTTCACAGCCGCGCCGCTGCCGAATCTCTTGACCGTCAGCGCCTCAGGGTTGATCTCCGGCACGCCGCAAGCCGGCACCAACACCGTGCTCACCGTCACCAACAAGCAATCGACTGGCACCACCGCGGAATTGACTACCCCTGGACCGCATGGCCTAATCGTCGGACAGACCGTGACCGTGGCCCTCGCGCCCGCGGACGGCGCCGCCGGCAATGGCTTTGACGGCACGTGGACCGTCACCGCAACGCCGACGCCGGCCACATTCGATTACACGAAAACCATCAGCAGCAATCTGGCGGTTACCGGGACGGGCGGCACGGTCACCACTGCGAAGACCTACTCCGTCGCGCTGACCGCGACCAACCCCGCCGGCACCGGAAACAAGACGCTGCAACTCACGATTTCGCAAGCCGCTCCGCCGGTCATCACCAGCCCGCTCCCGCTGGTCACGGGCCTCGATGGCGCAGCCTTCGCTTACACGATCACCGCGAGCGGCATCGGTCCGATCACGTTCTCGGCTAATCCGCTGCCGCAAGGCCTCTCGCTCGTCGGCAATACAATCATCGGAAAACCGGTCGGCGGCAACACGATCGTCACCATCACTGCGTACAGCCCGGCAACCAACCCGACCGTCCCTGGCGGGCCAGCCAATCCGCTCGGCGTCCCGCCGACCACCGCGCAACTGACCATTCAAATTTCGCCCACGCCCGCCGGCATCACCAACAGCAACCTCACCGCCGTCGGCACCGTCGGCCAGCCGTTCGAATACGACATCGGCACTTCCGGCACGACGCCCATTACACTGACCACGTCGCAGTTGCCCGCCGGGTTGGCGCTCGTCGGCAACAGCATCGTGGGCACGCCCACTTCCGCGGCCGTGACTTTGGACGGTCCGTTCGGCGTGACGATCAACGTGACCAATCCGTATACCGACGTCAACAATCCAGTGACGGCCACGCTGCAGATCACCATCAATGCGGCAATACCGAAATTCACCAGTTCCGCTTTCGCGCTGGGCATGGACGGCGTCTTCTTCCGCTACACGATTCTCGCCACCGGCACGCAAGTCATCAGCTACACGGCGACGGGTCTGCCGCCCGGCTTGACGCTCTCCGATAACGTGATCAGTGGCACGCCGACGTCGCTCGCCGTGGGCTTGACCACGGTGCAGTTGGTCGCGACCAACAAGGGCGGTTCGGCCACGCTGAATCTCGGCATCGAAATCGATCCCGCTCCGCCGGTCATCACCAGTCCGGCAACTGTCACCGGCGCCGCTGGCGCTCCGTTCTCATTTGATTTGACAGCCACCGGGTCGCCACAGATCGATTTCTCCATAGCGCCACCCGCCAACCTTCCGCCGGGTCTGTCGCTCAACAGCGATAAGATCACCGGCATCCCCACGCAGCCGGGTACGTATGCTCTCATTGTCAGCGCCAATAACCCTGGCGGCACGGACAACGAGCCGCTGACCATTACCATCAACCCCGCGCCGCCGATCATCACCGCCGCGCAAGTCACCGGTTCGGACGGCGTGCCGCTGACGTATCAAGTCATCGCCACCGGCGCGAATCCGATTGCCTTCAGCGCCACCGGATTGCCCACTGGTTTGACGATCGACGCGACGACTGGCATCATCTCAGGCGCGCCTATTGGCGTGGGCACGACTGTGGCTACCATCACCGCCGCCAACGCCGGCGGCTCCGCGTCGCAGCAGATCATCTTTACCATTAATCCGTCCGCGCCGCACATCACCAGCGCGCTGATCGTTCAAGCGTCGCCGGGCACGCCCTTCTCCTATACGATTGTCGCTTCCGGCACGCCGGTCATTACCTATCAAGCCTTCAATCTGCCAACGGGCTTGAGCCTCAATGGCGCCATCATCTCCGGCACGCCCACCGGTGCGCTCGGCACGACCGTCGTGACGCTCGTCGCCACCAACGCCATCGGCAGCGACACGCAGACCCTCGACATCGTTCTGCAGCAATCCCCGCCGACGATCTCAAACGTAAGTTTGCAAGCCAGCGGCCAGGAAGGCACGCCCTTCAGCTTCCAATTGACCGCCTTCGGCAGCCCCACGATCACTTTCAGCGCCACGCCGCTCCCGAACGGCTTGACTTTGAACGCCAGCACCGGCCTCATCTCCGGCACGCCAGCGACCGGCAGCACGGGCAGCTACAGCGTCACCGTCGGCGCGACCAACGCTTTCGGTACCGCGCCCACCAAAACGCTCTTCATCACGATCACCAAAGCGCCGCCGAAAATCACCAGCGTCTTGAGCGTCAGCACTGGTTTCGGCGAAGCCTTCACCTACACCATCACGGCCACTGGCAGCGCGACGATCACATTCAGCGCAACCAATGTTCCGGCGGGCTTGACTCTGAATACGAGCACCGGCGTGATCAGCGGCGTTCCCACGGTCGCCGGCAAGCAAGTCGTCAGCATCACCGCGACAAACTCGGTCGGCTCGGACACGCAGAGCCTGACCATCACCATCACCACCAATCCGCCCGTGATCACCAGTGCGCTGAACGCCACGGCAAGCACCATTCAAGGCTTCACTTACACCATCACCGCGACCGGCCAGCCGCCGATCAGCTTCAACGCGACGAATTTGCCGCCCGGATTGAGCCTCAGCGGTGCGGTCATCAGCGGCACGCCGACGGTCGAAGGCACCTATCAGGTCACGCTCACCGCGAGCAGCCCCGTCGGCACCGACACGAAGACGCTCACCATTGTCGTCTCCAACGACGCCGACGGCGACGGTGTTCCCGACGATCTGGAAATTTTCCTTGGTACGAACCCGAACGATCCGAACTCTAACCCGTTCCCCGGCGGCATCCCCAACATCGGCGCGCTGAATGTGCAGTCGATGAGCGTAAAATTGAACCTCAAGACCGCTGGCGCGGATTCGATCCAAGTCAAAGGCACACTCAGCCTCGCGCCCGGCTTCAGCGCCGCGGGAAAGCAAGCCGTGACCTATGTCGGCGGCATCGCGGCCAAGATCACGCTTTCCTCCGCCGGCAAAGGCACCAGCGGCACCAACAGCGTCGGCAGCAGTCTCAACGCGTTCAGCATCAAGCTTAAAGCCACGGGCGGACAGAACGCGTACACGTTCTCGTTCAAGAAGGGCACCTTCGCCGCGAAACTCGCCACTTTCGGGCTGACCAACGAAAACGTGCTCGTCCCGCGGGCCGTGACGCTGCCAGTGATCGTGCTGATCAATGGCGAACTGTACAAGAGCGATAAATCACTGAACTACACCGCCAAAGCTGGCCGCTCGGGCTCCGCGAAGTAACGTTCGTTTGTAGTCCCGCCTTTAGGCGGAAGTGCCACGTCAGCCTTCCGCCTAAAGGCGGGACTACGAACGATCTCGCACTTAACCAATACTTAATACGCAATTCATCAGCGCTCTTGCACAGAGGCAACCCGCGCGACTCATTCCCGCTTTTTTGCACATAGATTCCGATTTCGGCGCATCCTTATTGACAGCCTGTGAAAAATAGGCGATACTTTTGGCGTGCGGAACGTTCCGCCCGAATCAAAGAACAATCGACAGTGGTGGGGCAGACATTCCTGTCTGCCGGACAGACAAGAATGTCTGTCCCACCACGACAAGAGATGGAGTTGAGTATATGTCTTCGTACACGTACGAGGCGATGGATGCGCATGGCAAGGAAGTCAAGTCCGAGATCGATGCGGCCTCGGAAGCGGACGCACTTGAAAAAATTCGCGCCCTTCAGTTGTTTCCCACCAAAGTCAATTTGAAAGCCGGGAAAGGCGGCGGTGGCGGCGGTTTCCACACACCCGTTTCGGCTACTCAGAAGAAAAAAGGCGGCGGATTCAGCCTAAGTTGGCGCGTTAAACCCAAAGAACTGACCGCCTTCACTCGACAATTCGCGACACTGCTCGATGCCGGCCTCCCCGTCGTGCGCAGCCTGGACATCCTGCACAACCAGTTGAAGCCCGGCAAGCTCAAGATGGCCATCGGCGAAGTGAAGGAAGATGTCGAAGGCGGCTCATCGCTTTCCGAAGGTTTGCAAAAGCATCCCACCGTCTTCGACAAGCTGTACGTGAACATGATCCGCGCCGGTGAAGCCGGCGGTGTGCTCGACGAAATCTTGGAGCGCCTCGCCGATTACCGCGAAAAAGCGCAGCGCTTGCAGCAGAAAATCATCGGCGCTCTGGTCTATCCCGCCGCCGTCGTCTTCATCGCAAGCTGCATCCTGTCGTTCATCATGATCTTCATTATTCCGAAATTCGAAGAAATGTTTAAGGAAATGGACATCGGCGAACTGCCCACGTCCACGAAAATCCTGCTGATGATTTCCGGCGCCATGCTCCATTACTGGTACATCCTGATCTTTACGCCCGTCCTTTTCTGGTTGATCTACAAACTGATCGTGCGCACGCCGCGAGGGCGTCTGATCATGGACGCCGTCTGGCTCAAAGTGCCGATCTTCGGCGGCATCATCTCCAAATCCGCCGTCAGCCGTTTCTGCCGCACGCTGGGCACGCTGGTCACCTCAGGCGTGCCAATCCTCGAAGCGCTCTCGATCATCAAACTCGCCACCGGCAACGCCGTCGTCGCCAACGCCGTCGAAACCGTGCACAACTCCATTAAGGAAGGCGACACCATCGCCGAACCGCTGAAGCATTCCGGCGTCTTCGACGATCTGGTCGTGAACATGATTCAGGTCGGTGAAGAAACCGGCGAACTGGACAAGATGTTGATGAAAGTCGCCGACACCTACGACAACGAAGTCGATACGCTGGTGAGCGCCCTGATGAGCCTGCTCGAACCCGTGCTGATCGTGGCCATGGGCTTGACCGTCGGCTTCATCGTCATCGCGCTGTTCATGCCGCTGATCAAGATCATGGACAAGCTGAGCGGCGGCGGCGGATCTGGGAAATAAGCCGCGTCGAAGTCATTGGATTGAACGAAATCGGCGCCAAAGGCGCCGATTTTTATTTGGCGCCCGCTTTTTTGTTTGAAAGCGCGGCACTTCATCAAGCTTTGTGATAGAATATCCGCTCAGTAGTGTGGAATTTTAGACAATGGAATCCGTTCAGACCCCGCCCGTTTCCTTCGATCTTCAAGCCCAGAATCTGGCCTTCGAAAGCGCCAGCGCTGAAGAAATTCTGCGCTGGGCCATCGATCACTTTAAAGAAAAGCTGTGCATGAGCACCTCCTTCCAACTGGGCGGCATGGTGCTGATCGACATGCTCTCCAAAATCGATCGCACGCTGCCGGTGCTCTTTGGCGACACCACGTTTCATTTCAAAGAAACGCTGGAATTTCGCGACAAAGTGCGGGAGCGCTACAAGATCAATTTAATCACGCTCAAACCCGTGATGGACCGCGAGACATTTAAACAAGTTTACGGCAACGACACGCTCTACGAGCGCAACCCGACTGAATGCTGCCGTATTAACAAAATCGAGCCGATGGAACGGGCGCTCAAGCCTTACGGCGCGCGGATCGCGTCGCTGCGGCGCGATTCATCGCCGGAGCGCGCGAAGATCAAAATCCTCGAAGAGCGCATGGACAAAGTCATCCTCGTTCACCCGCTGGCGAATTGGTCGCGCGAGCAACTCAAGCAATACCTGAAGGACCATGACGTGCCCGTGCATCCGCTACATGACAAAGGCTACAAAACCATCGGCTGCTTCCCGACCTGCTGCACGGTCCCCGTTGGCGAAAACGCGCCGGAGCGCGCGGGCCGCTGGACGGGCACAGGCAAGAGCGAATGCGGGCTGCACATGGTCGGCATCCGCCGGCCCGCGCAGGATTTCAGCATCTAAGTTCGTAGTCGCGCCTTTAGGCGGCAGATCGTTCGGCGTCTCAACGCGTTTCCGCCTAAAGGCGGGACTACAAACACAGAAATACCACTTTCCGCGCCTTGCTCTCAATCATTTCGAGACTATCATTTTACTGCGATTCTATCGCATTACCGCGGCCCGAAATCACGTCGTGTTAATGCGTTTCATTTAGTGCGAACACACGAGGCGACATGGCTTCCGGTCTAGGCATCGACATCGGTCACGAATCCATCAAGATCGTCAAAGTTTCCGTCTCCGGCGGAAAAGTGGCCGTGACCGGCGCGCTCAAAATTCCCCGCCGCGCCAGCGCCGACGCCGATGCGTCCGACAAGCCCGGCCCCGGCCCGCACACGTCTTTGCCCGCGGATTTCGGCAAGCAAGTCAAAATGTCCGGCATCGGCACCGCCGGCACCGTTGGCGTCACTGGGCGCGATGTCAATCTAAAATACCTCAGCGTCCCGCCCATTCCGCCCGAAAAGCTGCGCAAACTCCTGCACATGGAACTGGCCGGCAAGCTCTCCAATGTCAAAGGCCAGCTCGACGACGACATCCCCGAAGTGACTTACGATTGGCGCCTGCTTAACCTTCCCGGCGGCCTGAAAAGCGACCTCTTGGTCATCGCCGGCATCGCGAGAAACGATTACCTGATGAGCGTCCACGCCGCGATGAAAAGCAACGGCATCGGCGTCGAAACGCTCACGCCTTCCGCGTTCGGCCTGGTGCAAGCGTATCTGCGCACGCACTCGCCGCAGCCCGGCGAAACGGTGGTGCTCTGCGACGTGGGGCACGAACTGCTTGAAATCGCGATCGTCGAAGAGCACAATGTCTACTTCGCGCGCAGCGCCGCGGGCGGCGGCAAGCGCTTCAATCTGGCGCTCGACAAGGTCCTGCAAACCGGCCCCGACCGCGCCGCCATCTTCAAACACGAACGCGCGCGCATCTTTCCCGAAGGCGCTGAATTGCGCAACAAGCAGGATGAGAACTTCCAGCCCGCGCTGCGCGAAGGCGCCGACGCCATCGCCGCCGCCATCCGTTCGTCGATCACGTTCTGCCGCACGCAAGCGAAGATGCCCAAGCTCGACTTCCAGCGCGTGTACATATCCGGCGGCGGCGCGCGCGTGAAAGGCCTGTGCGAATACCTCGAAAAGAAAGTCGGCCGCCCCGTTGCGCCGCTGAACATTCAAGCCAACGTGAATCTGGGCCGGCTCACCGCCGATTCCGCGCGCCTCTTTGAAGGCGCGATCTCCGACATGACCGTCGCGCTCGGTCTGGCGATTATCGATGCCGATCCGAATTGCTTCCATTTCACGCTCACGCCCGAACCGATCCTCGCCAAGCGCTCGTTCTGGCGCAAGACGATGGTCGGCGTGGCGGCTGCGGTGATATTGATCGCCGCGCTGGTGCCGCCCTATCTTTTCTCGCAACGCAAAGCCGCCGAAGCCGAAGCGTCGGTGAAGAAGTTCCAAGATTTGAACACAGCCGTCAAGGCAGAGCAGAAGAAATACAAGGATTTTGAAGCGCTGAAGATTAACGAAGCCAGGAGAGCCGATTACTACGCGCGCCTAACCCGCGCGCCGCGCATCTATCCGGAATTGTTCCTCGCTGTGCGCGCGCACATTCCCAACGGCGTGATGCTCAATTATTTCGGCCCGAAGCTCGGCGAGAACACGCAGACCATTACCGGTACGGGCGGGTGGAAATACGATGCGCCGGTCAGCGAATTCGAAATCCGCGGCTCGTACGACAAAGCCGCGTTCCCCGAAGTGCCCGTGCCCGCCATCAACGAAGCCTGGCTGAAAATGCGCGCCGAGTTGCTAAAAGTTCCCGGCGTGAAGGACGCTTCGATCAAAGCCCTCGACGATCCGCAAACCAATCAAGCGCTTGAAAAGGTTGGCAAGAAGTCGTTCAACGCCACGATCACGCTTCAAGATACAGCCAATCCGCTCAAAGTCGTCGCGGATTCAACCGACACAACCAAACCGAAGGATGGAAAGGCCGAGAAGTAGTAGACAGCGTAAAGTAGAATGGAGCATTGCTCCGTTCAAAAGCAGTAAACCCGAACGGAGCAATGCTCCGTTCTACGGACGAAATGGAACGCGCATGTTTTTTGAAAAGAACAAACGCATGTTGATCGGAACTGGCGTCGTAGCGCTGCTCTGGATCATTCTCTTTTATTCGCTCGTCTCGCCCAATTGGGCCGCCGCGGACTCCAAGGAGAAAGAGGCTGGCAGCGGCAAGGCCGCCTGGGAAAACGCCACGAAAAACGACAAGGACAGCAAAAGAGCCGCAGCGAACAAAAACGCCTACACAAAGCGCACCACCGCCGAAGAAGAAATCAAGGAAAGCAGCGAAAAACTTCAGGCCAAATTCAAAGAAATGCGCCGCATCGAATTCGGCACCGCCGCATCGCTCAAGCCCTTCAGCACCGCCGCCGCCGGCAAAGGCGGCGACATTAATGAGTTGCTCAACCGCACCAATAAGGACGAAGTCAAGCACGCCCGAACCATTTTGAAGAACGCCACGATCTCCGAGCAGATCTTTTCCGAACACTTCGGCGAAATAGGCGGCGTGCCCACCAATCTCCTGCGCCTCGCGCTGGTCAATCGCTTCCTAAACGCTTGCAAACAGGTCAAGGACGAAAGCGGCGAATGCAAAATCGACCAGATCGTGAGCGTCGATTACGGCTTGCCCGCGGTGATCGAAGTCCCCGAAGACGCCAAAGCCGAAATAGAAAAAGACAAGGACGCGTCCGACGATGAAATCGATCCCGGCGCGAACGCAAAGAAGAAAAGGAAAAAAGACAAGGACGCCGAGAAAGCCGAGAGCATCGACCGCCTCGTGCAGGTCCCCATCAAAGTTCTCCTGCGCATTCCCGCTGAGAATTACATCAACGAACTGCTCTTCGAATTGCAAAAGCCCACGCCCCCAGGCCAGGACGGCGAAGATGCGCGCGGCTATTTCTGCGTGCGCGGCTTCCACGTGGTCACGCGCGAAAATCTGCCCAGCGACATCGAAGCCTGCGTCGGCATGGCCGCGCTGATCCGCGAATCTGAATTGAAAACGATGCGCGTGCCGGTAAAGGATGAATCGAAAGGCCCATCGCGGCCAGAGGACATTCCGTTTTAAGAGCGTATTTCAGTAGGACGGGCTGCCAGCCCGTCCGGTTTGGCGTTTTGAGCGATCGACGGGCTGGCAGCCCGTCCTACGAACCCTACTGAAATAGACTCTAAGGACAGGAGATAGGAGATAGGAGCCAGGAGCAAGGAATTCGGAAGCGAGGAACCAGCAGAAAACCGCGTAGCGGTTTTCGCCGCTGTTCTCCTATCTCCTACCTCCCATCTCCTATCTCCTCAGTTTGCTATGAAACAGTGGTTGCTTGATTTTCTAGACGCCCAATTGGGCAAGATCCTGCTGGTGCTCGCACTGGTCTGGGCCGGCCTCGGCCTGTGGGTTAATTGGTACACACCCTTGCCGAAGGAGCTGACCGAAATCGAGATACGGCCGGTTTACGTCGAACTGGATTCCAAAGCCAAAGCGCAAGGCGTAAGCGAATCCTTCTATTTAACCAACAACGAATTGGCGCGCTTCGCCGTTGTTACGCACGTGTATAGATCCGAAGTGCTCGTCAAGCAATTCGTCCCCGTGGACCTCGACGTGCCGCCAGTGACCGTCCGGCGCCCACCTCAATTGCTGCCCGAGCCGGGGCCGTCCCTTGAAGGCGCGGCGAAACTGCCATTGTTCGGCGACGAATTCGCGCCGCCGGCGCCCGGCGACGTGCCGCCGGCCACGCCGCCGAAAAGCGCCAACGCGCCGGGGAAGGATGGCGCTCCCGTGCCGGCTAAATTCTGAGTTGCGCTGTTCGTATTCGTAGGACGGGCTGCCAGCCCGTCCGTTATCCCGAAGTCAAATTTGGACGGGTTTGGAATCCCGTCCTGCTCGGTATAACGCAGTTTTGAGCCTGATTTTTACGTCTACTAACCAATGGATACCATGACCCACACTCCTCAGCGCCTCGCGTGCGCCGCCTTTTGCCTGCTGCTGCTGCTCGCCGCGACATCTTCGGCCTTTGCCTGCTCCGAAGACGATGACAAAATCGACAATCTAATCAACGCGCGCAAATACGACGAAATCGTGACAAAGGACGGTGAGGTCTACAAAGGCCGGATCGTCGAACAGGATAACGATTCGATTGTCCAAATCCGCGATGTCAGTAACATCGTCCGCTCCGTGCCCAAGGCCAACATCCGGGAAATTCGGCGCGCAGCCAAACCCGAAGAAGAACTCGAGCGCCTCGCCAAAGAAGCCGCCGGCAACCCCGCGAAAATGTTCTGCCTGGCCCGGGAAGCCACCACCAAATACAACCTCCAGGCGAGAGTCATTCCGATCCTCGAGCGCTTCCCCAACCCCGACGAACCGCTCCAACGCCTGCTCGGAAGTTTGTATTTGAATTCATCGCAGGCCGACAAAGCGCTGAAGATCGCTGAGAAACTCATCGGCGGTCCGAAGCCAAAGGCGAAGAGTCTGACCTTGTATGCCCAAGCTCTCGCCGCCCTCGACCGTACAGAGGAGGCCGAGAAAGCGATCCAGAAAGCGCGCGCCGATTCGCCCAGCGACCTGAAAATCGCGCTGACCTATGCCGACTTGCTCTCGCGTCTGGGCCGCATCGACGATGCGCGCAAGAGCTTTGACGACGTTCTCGCCCCAAACCCGCGCAACGTCGAAGCCATCACCGGCAAAGGCAACGTCCAGCTTCGCGCCGGCGATTTCACAGCCGCGATGCAGACCTTTCAGGAAGCGCTCGCCATCAGCAAGGATTTTAAAATGGCGCACATCGGACTGGCTGCGTGCGAAATCATGAACAAGCAGTACGACGATGCCTTTTCCGAGGCCGTGCTGGCGCTTAACGTGGACAACCTCTGTTCCGAAGCCTTCGCGATTCAGGCCTACGCGCGGATCTTTAAGGGTGATCCGGCGTCGCTCGACAGTGTGGACACGAAAGGTTTCATCAGGGACGCGCTCGAGCACAAGCCCAACCAGCCGCGCCTGCTGCTGGCGGAATACGTCAAGCTCGACCGGCAGGCCAAATACGAGGAATTGAAATCCGAGAAGGAGAAGAATGCGGGCTTGATCGCGCAGAAACGCGCCGCCGCCATCGCCAAGCTCAACGAAGTCCTCGCCAGCGATACCGCCGACGGCTACATTCAATTCTTCATCGCCGAACACCGCTTCCGCGAAGCCGAAGACGCCAAGCGCCGCAATGATACAGGCGCCTACGATACGGCGCTGGCCAAAGCCGAGGAAGCCTATCGCCGCTGCACAAAACTCAGCCCCAACTTCGCGCCGGTCTACAGCAGCCTCGGCGCGACGCTGCTGCGGCTGAAGAAATTCGACGACGCGCGCACCGTCTTCGCCAAAGCCGCCGAGTTGGACAAATCCGCCGAATCCGCCGACGCCGTCGCCGGACAGGGACTGGCGCTGCTCAGCAACGCTCAAAAACTCGACGAAGCCAAGCCGTTTTTCGCGAAGGCGCTCGCGCTCGATCCCAACAATGTTCCCGCCCTCTGCGGGCGCGGCTACATCGCCAATTGGGAGCGCGACAAGGACGGTGCGAAGAAGCATTTCGAGTCCGCGCTGGCCGTGGACGGCGATTGCGCCTACGCCGCGAACGCGCTGCAGCTTATCTACAAGCAAGACGATCGCGAGATGGACTACGTGCGGTTCCCCGGTCCGGAATGGCCGCAAGGCTGGAAAACCTTCTCGCCCGGCACTGTAAAATGGACCATGAGCAACGGCCAAGCAGTGCTCTCCGGCACGCAGGGCAACGCGGCGGGCACCAAGATTGAATTAAGCCACCCATTCCCAAACGCGTCGAAATTCGAACGCATCGAAGCCGATTTAAGCATCAATCCGGCCTGTGCCGCATCATTCGGTCTGCGCGTGGCCACTGGCAACACTGGCAACGCGGCGTTCGAATTCGAGTTTGGAAAGGACGAAACGGGTCCGCAGCTAAAAATTCGTTACCGGGACAGCAATAACGTGACGCCAATGTGGGTCCCGATTCCAAATCAGGAGGAATGGCCCAAGAGTGGCCGCGTACGCCTGGGCATTGAAACGGACGGGATCAAAATGGGCGAAACAAAATTCCGCGTGTCGGTCAACGGCCGCCGCTACGAAATCCCGTTGCATTTCCAACAGGCGCCAAAGGCGTTGACGCTCGGCATTTTCGCGCAAGTGCAGCCAAAAGAAACGATCAGCGCTTCCGTTAACAATGTCGCCGTCGTTAAAAATGGAATCTCTCAAGTTGAGAAAGAAAACACGGCTGTCGAAATCAAACCGCTTAACGACCCAAAGCCCGATGAAAAGAAACCCGACGAGAAAAAGCCGGACGAAAAAGGGAAGTAGTCATGAGTAAACGAAAGTCACGTATCCGCGGCTTCACGCTGCTCGAATTGCTGGTCGTCATCACTATCCTCGTGATTCTGGCGTCGGCGATCATCGTCGCCGTCGGGCGCGCGCAGATTTATGCGCGCATCAAGCTGGTCGAAGGACATCTGCAATTGTTGAAGGGCGCGCTCAGCCGTTATTGCGATGACTTCGGTGATTACCCGCCCTCCGATGGCGACGGCCTCAAAGGCGCCGCCAGTTTGTACGAATGCCTAATGACCGAAAAGAAAAACGGGCCGTACGTGAAAGCCGGCGACATCCCGACGAAAGATTTGCCCACCGGCGACACCGCATTCGCCGACCAGTGGAAGAATCCCATCTATTACCTGCATCATCACGATTACGGCAACAAGCCGCCGAACAAAAAGGAATACCGCCTGATCGCACCTGGCCCGAATGGTATCTTCGAAGAAGGCGACGCGAGCAGCGACGACATTGTGAATTGGAACAAAGCGAAACCGGAGTGAACCTGTATCGCCGGCGTCCCGCCGGCCAGTTCGTTGTTAGGAATGACAGATTAAATGACGGCACGCGATTCAATCCTGGCGCCGGCGGGACGCCGGCGGTACAGCGGCATCACGCTGCTGGAACTGCTCGTGGTCATGGGCATCCTTGCGCTAATCGCCACGCTGGGTGTCGCGTCGTACATCGCCATGTCGCAGACCGCCAAAGAAGAAGAATACGCCGCGCGCATCGAAACCATGCTGCGCCAGGCGCGCAATTCGGCGCTGGGCAGCAACACCTTCGCTTATGTTGAAATCGACACCGAAAACCGGCGCATCACGCCGTGGGCCACGCACACGGTGGCGATGTGGCATTTCGAAGACTGCGACGACTACGGCAAAACCACCGGCGCACGCCACAACGCCATTCTGCGCGGCGCGCGGCAAGTTAAGAATGGAAAAATCGGCAAGGGCGTGCACATGGGTCCGGGCGGTTATGTCGATGCCGGCGACGATCCTGATTTTGATCTCGACGAAGGCGGCTATCTGGAAGCGTACATCAAGCCCGATCCCGACGAATTCTCGGGCGACAACTACATTTTCTCGAAGGAAGGCGCCTACGCCCTGCGCATTGGCACGAAAGGTCTGCTCATCGGCGAAATCGCCGGCAATGGGAAAACCAAAGGCGTGCGCGTCTACAGCAAGACCTACCGAGTCGTCCCCAATCGCTGGACGAAAGTTGCGCTGGCCTGGGACCGCAACGTCACGCGCGTGATGGCCGACGATCTGGTGCTCGCCACCGGCCCGGGCGCGATGCCGCCGGTCGTCTCGGCTGGCCTGCGCGTGGGCCACGATTCGCAAAGCTTCGCCGGCGTCATCGACGAAGTAAGAATTTTAAGCGCCGTCTCCGGCGGCACGCTCGAATTGCCCAAGACGTTCACGCTCACCCACAACGCCACGCCCTGGAACGCGGTGTATTTCGCGGGCGACGGCACGCTCGACATCCGTTTCCACGCCGGCCCGATCGAAATCGCGGTTGAATCCGACCGCCGCGTGCGCGCCATCGACATCGACATGTTCGGCAACACGAAGCGGCTTGAAGTCGAACGCAAGGAAAAGCCGCAGGAAGAAGTGGACCCCGCTGAAACCAAACGCCGCGAAGCCGACTTGAAGAAGCGCATCAAGTTTGTTGGCGGCGGCGGCCAGAAAGTGAGCCATCCATGAGCGCAACAAAAGGAGCGGCGGCACTCTTGCCGCCGTTGGTACGCGTACGGTCAATCGGCGGCAGGAGTGCCGCCGCTCCCAGAGGCGTTGCCATCGTGATGGTCCTCGCCGTGCTCGCCGCGCTGATGGCCATCGCCGCGCCGTTTGTCTTTTCGATGATCCAGCATGGCCAATCGGCGTCGAACGAAACGCATCAGCAGATGGCGCACATGTACGCAGAAAGCGCCAAAGACCACTTGCTCGCCGAATTGATCGCCAAACAGCGCGACATCTTCGCGCCGCTTCAAAACGGCGGAACGCTCAACGATCTGCCGCCGTTCATTACGACGCGCAAGGATTTGGTCATCGACTGGACGCTGAACATTCCCGATTCGATGATCGAAAAATACAAGCTCGATTACAACATTCAGAATTCGCGCGGGATGCTCTGGTGGGGAATCGTCGAGGACGATCAGGGCAAAATCAATGTCAACACCGCGCCGCCCGCACTGATCGGCAACCTGCTCGCTTCCGCGCTGCTGACCGAAGGCATCAAGCAGGGCGACACGCAACTGACGGTGGACGATGCGTCGATGTTCAGCCCCAACGGCGGCGTGGTCTGCCTCAACGGCGAACCCAGCGTGCTGCATTACACCAGCGCCTCCAGCGGGATGATTTTGCTTTCCGACGCCGTGCAATACGACCACCAAACCGGCTCGCTGGTTTATGACGGGCGCGGCACGCTGATCTGCGACGCGATTCTCTCGCGCGGCACCGGTCTG
>Ga0209579_10001878_pt1 | contig 16811 bp, 12 predicted proteins | sample Coa_R1_2_FD_187152 | JGI IMG/M metagenome (GOLD analysis project Ga0209579, IMG submission 187152) | Surface soil microbial communities from Centralia Pennsylvania, which are recovering from an underground coalmine fire - Coalmine... | ecosystem: Environmental > Terrestrial > Soil >... | reverse complement strand
GCGCGGCGGCATCGTCGAGCACGCGCGCATGGCGACGCTCAGCGCCGACTTCCATTTCCGCCGTCCCATCGGATGTTGTTGACGTCATCAGCGCTTTGTCCGCGACGGTGACGGCTTTGATTCGATGGGCCGATTTGTCCACCACAATCGTGTCGGGCGTGACGTGCCCGCTGACGAGCGATTCGCCCAAGCCCCATGTCGCATTTATCACGATCTCGCCGCTCGAGCCAGTGACAGGATTGGCGGTGAACATGACCCCCGCGGCTTCTGCTGCGGCCATCTGCTGCACAACGACGGCCATGGCGAGGCCTTCGAGCGCAGTCTTTTGTTTGGCACGATAGGCGACTGCGCGGCTGGTCCACAAACTGCCCCAACAGGACTTGACCGCGCCGAGCAGCGCGTCGTCGCCGCTGATGTTCAAGTACGTGTCCTGTTGGCCCGCAAAGCTGGCGTCCGGCAAATCTTCGGCGGTGGCCGACGAGCGGACGGCGACATGCTCGCCGCCCGCTTCTTTCAAATAGCGATAGGCCGCTTTGATTTTCGCGGCCAGCAGGCTCCGCATCGGATGTCCGGCAAACAAGTCGCGAATTTTGGCGGACGTGATTTCCAACGCATCCGCATCGCTCGCGGGGATTGATTCGGCCAGCGCTCGGATCAGTTCGCCCAACTCGCTGGCCGCGACAAATTCAACGTAAGCTTCCGTGCCAATGACGAAGCCCGGCGGCACCGGGAATTTGGCGTGTGTCAGTTTGCAGAGATTGATCCCCTTGCCGCCCGCATCCGCGAGGCTGGGTAGCTCAGGACTGGCGTCTTGCAATCCGAAAAAATAAATGTGCGTAAATCCGGAATCGGCCATCTGTTCCTTCGTTCCTGCTACTCTCCAACTTTCGGCTTAAAGCACATCAGCCCTTTGTCACTGCCGAAGTACACGTAACTGTTGACGACCAGCAGCGGCGTTTCCTGTTTGAAGCCTCTCGTCCGGAACCACGTATCCGGTTGTTTGGCGGAATTCAGCGGCGCAAGTTTGAAGCCTTGTTCGACGGCGAAACAGAGACCGTCGCGTGTGAGTAGCGGTGGTAAGTCGTTCGCGAGCCCAGGGAAACTCTTGACAACTTTGCCGTCCGTCGCGTCCAGCAGCGCAAGCGTTTTGTTCGTGCCGACGCAGGCCAATTTGCCTTCCGCGGCAATCAGCGGCGTGGCCACCTTCACTGATTCCTGACACCAGATTGGCTTGCCATCGAGCAACTGATACGCGATCACGCCATGCTCGGTCCCGAGGCAAATCGCCTGCTCGACCATGATGGGGCCGGTCGTGGGCGCGCTGTCGAGCGCCACGCTCCACAATTCGCCGCCGGTGGCGCTGTCCAACAGCACCAGCTTGTTGGGGTTCTTAAATGCGGCGGCGATTCGCCCTTCGCTGCCGCAGGGCGGGCCGGCACTTTCGCCGCAGGAGTACGTCCACGCGTTTTCTTTCGTGTTCAACAGCGGCGCTGAAATGCCATGGATACGATTGGCGATCACCAGTTGATCGCCGATTAAAGTGAAGTCGCCCGTGGCCATCCCCTCCACGGGCGAGAGCGCGATTTGAGAGCCATGCTCCAGATTGCCGTTGACGCAATAAAGCGCGCGCCCGGTGTCGCCGCGTTTTCCATCCACGAAATAGACCACACTGTCTTTAACGGCCGGCGAAAGCACAATCGCGTTCTTCGTCTTCGCGAGCAACGCATGCGTCGGAAGTTGCGCTGGGTCCTTGTTGAGTTCAAACTTGGCCAAACCGAACGTGTCGCCCTCTTTGATGCCGGCATGCACGTCGCCATTCAGATACGCGAGAGGCGATGTGATCTGAAACTTTCTCGCGGCGGCATCTTTGGGATAGGCCCACGCTTCGCGGTTTTCCATGTGAGCCGCCAGCGGCACGTTGTCCGCGCGGCCCGATTTGCCGGGCCCGCCGAGATAGCCTTCCCAGACCGGGTCGGGCCGCTTGCCTGGAACGCCGACGCACAACAAACCATCTTTCGCGGTGCCGACATAGACGTGGCCGTTGGCGACGGTGGGTGAGCTTAGGAAATAATCCTTGTCTGCCGGCGGCTGGGTCCACAGGCAGGCCTCCCACTTGGGTTTCAGGTCATTGGCGTCAAGGCCGTACAGCATTCCTTTAGTGCTGACAAAATAAACCGTGTCCCTGGCCAACGCAGGCGACGACGAGATGGGCGCTTGCGCGTTCCACTTCTTGACTTTCGTGGGATCGCAGTCAAAAGGCACGCGGTAGAAAAAGCCGTCTTGCGAGCCGAAATAAACGCAGTCCTTCCCCGCTGCGCAGCCGCCCAACACAGTCTTGCCGGTCTTGAACGTCCAATCAGGCTTGGTGTGTGTCGCCAAATCGATGCACCACACTTCGCCAATCTCCGGTAGTCCAAGCTCCGTGGCGGATTTGATCAGATTGCCGTTGCCCATGCCGATGAAAATTTTCCCGCCGGCGATGCACGGCGCCGTGAAGACAGGGTATGGCGTTGCGATCCTCCATTTCTCGTCGCCACTCTCCGCGTCCAAGCAACACAGCGCATTCCCCGTAATGCCCAGCCCAAAATACAAATTGCCATCGACCACAACAGGCGACGATTCAGTATCGGGATATTCGTTGCCGTCTTTATGCCAGAGGACAACCGGCTCGCCCTTTTCGTCTGGCTTCAAATTCAAGCAATAGATTCCATCATACCCGCCGCCCGCGTAGACTTTGCCATTGGCGATACACGGCGTGGCTTCGACGCCATGATGATTCATGACGCGCTGCGTCCAAAGTTTCTTGCCATTCCTGCGGTCCAGACAAACGATGCGCGCGTTATCCGTTTCATGCGTGCCTTCGCCGCACACGACGCAATCGTCGCTGACCGCGGGCGAGGAATACGTGGCGCGCAAGTCGCCGCACGAGTCCTGCCAATTCACTTCGCCGGTTTTGGCGTCGAGGCACAGAATCGAGCCGCGATCCGTATAGGGTGACAAGTAAACCGAAGCGATAAAGACGTGATCGCCGGTGACCGCCGGTGAAGAATAGAAAGTTTGCGCGACATCACGCTGAGCCCAAATCCTGCCGCCGCTGGTGGGATCGTCCGCGCTCGGGTCAGATCCAATCCAGCCGCGCCGATCCGGACCGCCACGAAACAGCAGCGAATTCGTTCCGCCCAGTGCCACCGTCTTGCCGGTCCTGGGCCACAGTTTTGGAATGCCCCAAATCAGCAGCCACACAAGCGCGGCCGCACAGGTCACCGGCACCTTTTGGACCCAAAGCAATTTGGCCAGCTTGACCGCGGTGCCGGGTTTGAAGAGCGCTACAAGCACCGCTCCGAATGCCGCCGCCAGAGCGGGCAGGAGCGCAATCAACGTTTGCAGCGGCCCAACCAGAACGGGGATCACGGCCAAGTTGCCGGGCAAATCGGATATCATGGATACTTCAGTCTGCATCGAGTTTCTTTATTCTAAAACGACATCCAGCGTACCTTTTTCAATCTGAACCTTCTTGACTTGATTCAGTTTTCCCGGCGCGCTCCATTTGATCGTCACGTCATCCGCCATCGGAACAGCAAAGAACGTGGGCGTGCAATTCCCCGTGACCGGCAGCGTCCCCAGACAAACCGGCGCCTTCTCGTCCTGCCAAATACTGGCTGTGACCGGCCCGGTGACGCCTTTCGTCAGCCGCAGACGAAGGCCCAGGATGTCGAAGCTGTTGTTGTAATAGCACCGCACGTCGCCGTTGACGAACGCGACGGTCAAATCCTGCGAACCGTCGGCGTTGAAATCGGCCGACGCGCACGCAACTTGCCCCATGCTCCGGCCGTTAAGCTCCGAACCGGGCAATTTCACTTCGCCCTCTTCGCCCATGCAGCGGAAGCCGCGGTTGAAGTGGTACTTGAACACGCTGTCCGCGTAGAGAAAGCACAGATCGGGGCGGCCATCGTGGTTGAGGTCCAGCGTCGCGCACGCGGTCATGCCCGGCGGAACTTTGTTGCGCAAACTCCCGCCGAACTTCATTACATCGTTGAAGCCGCCTTTGCGGTCGTTTTCCCACAGTCCATTTTTTTGCTCGCCGCTCAGGAAAATATCCAGCGATCCATCCGTATTGAAATCGCCCACCGTGAATCGGGCCATTCCGCCGCCGGTGCAAACCGCGCATTTCACAGGCGCCGCGAATCCGCCGGCTTGGCCTTTCCACAACACGCCATCGGTCTCGTGCGGCTGAATAATGTCCACGAAGCCCGTGTTATTGAAATCCGCCACGATGCAGGCAGAAGCTTTGCCGCCCGCGCTGTCCAAAGCAGGCAGCTTGGATTCTTTCCAGCTCTTACCGTCGAATTGAAGCAGCAGCGGAACTTTGCTGGTGCTGACCAGCAGGCCCGGCGCGCCATCGGCGGCGACGCTGCACACGGCCAAACCAAGGCAACCATCCAGCTTGAAACTCATCGCCGGATCGGCGGGCGCAAAACCGCCGTCTTTCACCAGCCGCACCTGAATCGAATTGCCGTCGTATGTAACCAAATCGGCGCTGCCGTCGCGATCCACGTCCAGCCACACAAATTGCTGCGATTTGCTGTCCAGTTTCGCGGCCGCCGCCACGTCGGTGAACTCTTCCTGGCCCTTCACCGGCTTGAAGAGTTTATCGCCCTCCGACGAGCCGACAAAGATGCAAGGTGGATTTGTTTTGTCGCCATTGAATTCGACCGCCGCCATGCCGCTGATTCTTCCGGGAACGTGGCCCACCTTGCAGTGTTCAAGCCAGCTTACGCCCGCTGAAACCGGCACAATCGACAGCGACGAATCCGGATGGGCCAGCAGGTTTTGGGTCATGCGAACCAGCATGTCCGAACCGCCCGCGTAAGTGGCGTCCATGTGCGAGTTAAAACCCGTCACGGACCAGCGCCCTTTCTCGCCCGCTTCGATGCTCAGCCAGGAGCCCGCGATGCAGAGAAAGGCTTTTTGCTCATTCTTGAAAGTTCCCGCGAAAAGAATGCATTCGAAGTGATCGGCGCCGGCAAAGACTTTTTTCACTTCTTCCTGTTCGTCGGCTTTGACATTTTTTAAATGAAATACTACTTCAGCGGCGGCAGCGCCTTTCCAGACTTTCGCCCCCGTCAACTTCCACTCATCCGCGCTGGCACTCTTTTCAATCGTGCCCGAAACGATCGTGTCGGCGTCATGCACCAAATCCACCGGCGTAAAATTGGGGTTGATGACGCCCAACACTGTCCGGCCAATACAAAACACGCCCAGCGCGGCTATGGCAATCAACACGAAGCGGCCTTTGATAGGCCTTGCGCGACATTGACTGTTCAACACTTTGTTCCCTTCTCACTTCTTATTCGGGCCAATGATCGCCGCCACTTCAGCCGCCAATTGATACATCGCCTTCGACCGCGCTTGCCAATCCAACCCGCCGGCGAACGTGCCCTTGTAGTGGCGGTCCAACTGCTCCGTGACGTGTCGCGTCTGTTCCGCGGACAAAATTCCGCGCTCCAGCGCCTGCTCGACAAACGTGCGCGCTTCAAGTTCCTGCAAACCTTCGATCATGGCTTCGAAGCGTGCGCTCGGTTCGGCGCCGTCGGGGCCAGGCCAAAGCGCCTTCATGATCGAGAATCCCGGCGCGCCGCCGTAATGTTTGCAGCCGTCGTGATAGGACTTGGCCCAATAGTCGCCGCCCGCGCGCCCGGTCCCTTGATACCCCGTAAAGATCGACCGCTCAGGAAAAATCCGGAACGCCCACGGCGCGGCTGTGCCGTTCACGACAATCGCGCCGCAATCCACGCGCGGCGTGCAAAGCAAAATTTGGTCGCGGATTTTCCAGCCTTTCTTCGATTCTCCCTCGATCAGGAAACTCTGAATATTCTCGACGACTTTGTAGAAGTTCGCCGCGCTCGTGTCCACCTTGCCGTCCCACGCCCGCGACCCAAAAGGCGAACCGACGTAAAACGGCGAACTGATATCCGGCATGCCATTCGACACCGACACATTGGCGTCATGCGATCCGCACGTCCAGAACACCTCCGGCGCAAATTTGCGCAGCATGGGTTTGAGCGCCGGGTCGCCGTCCGAGTCCCACGGATAGCCCCAATACATGGCTTGATTCAAGCCTTTCGCCGTCATGTGGCTGTAAAGAGAAGTCGCAAACGGCTGCCAGTATTTCTCCCTGTCTTTCACCGCCGGCCCCAAGTTCAAGCGCTCTTCCTTGCCGGTGGCTTCATCCAAAACTTTGACCTCCATTGCGCCCTGAAACCCGTGCATGACCACAAACGAAATCACGCGCGGCGTGCCGCAATTCTTGACGATCAAATCGAGGTAACGGTCCAGCGTTGCGTAGTCAAAAGAAAGCGTTCCATCCTTCTTCCGAATCCATTTGATCGTCGAGTCGTCTTTGTTGCCGAATTCCGTCTCCAGCAGCACCGGCACGATCCAGCAGCGATTGCCCACGCGCGCTAACTGGCGCAGGCTGGCTTCGACCAATTCCCAGTGCTTTTCGGACCACAACGGCGTCTTATACTGCTTGGCCACGCCATACGGCGATTGCTCGATGGCAACAACCGTCTGAAAATCGCGCGGATCGGGAATCTTCCACTCCAGCACTTCCACTTCGACTGGCAGCGTCGCCGCCGCGAAACTCGGGCCTTCAACACGCACGCTGCCGTGGTATTTTCCCGGCGCGGCGTCGGCCGGAATCTTCACGGACAACCAATACGGCCGGGTTGAATTGGCTGGAATTCGCGCCGGCTGCGCGATGGAAATCCAATCGAAGTATTGAATCCGTCCCAAAGCGGCGGTGGCGGCGTCCTTATTCTCCAACGTTTCTGGCGCGAAACGGTTCAGCGCGCGCGTTTTGGGCGCGCTCCAGTCCCCATGTTTATTGTTGCCCCCGCCAAATTCAAAACTCTCCCCGCTGTTGATGCGCCCTTCGCCTAATGTACTGATATCGCTCATGGGTTGAGGGACCATTCCGAAAACTGTGACGGGCAACAATTTCCCGGAGGCGTCTTTCAACTCCGAAACGCTGACTTTTACATTCGCCAACTCTTTATCCGTTCCGACGACAACCTGCGCCGAGTAAGTGCCATTTCGCGCTCCAACCAACCGCACGACTCCCGGTGCCGCGCCCGCTTCAAGATATTCCTGCAAGAACATCCGGCGATTCAGATATTCGGTCCACATCTGCACGCCTTTGGGACGGCTTAAGGACGACGGCATCTCCTTGGACGCGCAACGCAATTCCAGGCGCGACAAGTGCGCGTGTTCCCACTGCCGATCCTCGCCGCGATAGCCAAACCAGTTTTTCAGCGCATAGGGATGCAGTGGCGCTGCGCGCAATTCAATCGCCAGAACGTTCGTCCCTTTATGAAGCAGTTTCCGGGGAATGGTCAGAGCGTTGATAGTGCGGCTGCGCGCCTTGTAGAGCCGCGAGCCAATCGGGGTCAGTTCATCGGCACTTTTCACAATCTCTGTTGGTGGAGGTTCTTTTCCCTTGAATGGCGCTTTATCTTTTTCAGGTAATTCAGCGAAGGTAAAACCGTACGCCTCCTGCGGGTACTCGTCCGCCATCGTCTCGGCGTCAAATTCGCCTGCGGGAAGATGCTCGCGCACGATTTCCGTACCGTTCACGAACGCTCGTAAACCGCCGATAAAATCGGCGCTCAGCGTCACACTGCCGGCCGTGGCGGGATCGGGAATCTCGAAGCGGAAGCGCAAAAAAATCCCGCGCAGCCAGCCGTTTCTTTCGAGCGTGTCGTAGGTATATTCCGCCGGCGACCCCACTCCGTCCGGCTTTTTTTGCCGGGGCCAAGTCGAATCGTCAAACTCAAGCCCGCGCCACGCGTCCGCCGGCGGCTGCGTGATGCTCTCAACCGTTAGAAACACTTTATTTTTCCGCGCGAAACTGTTGTACTCCACGGGTGACGTCACGTGCTCGCGCCAGTCTTCCTTCTGCCAGTCGTAATTCTTAGACGCGAGGCGCTTTTTGACTTGCTTTTCAAGCCTGTTCATCAACGTTGCGCCCAGAATCTTCTCGCCCTCGGCTTTGAGCGCCTTGGGGCCGATCCTCTGAACATCGAGTTGGTAAAACGACCGGCAATACGCGGATTCATTTATAATCAACGTGCCGCGGTCCTGTTCTGCACCAATAGCCGGGCAATTTATATTCAGCGCCAACACGCAGATCGAATTCACTATGGTCCATCGTAGCATGAGATAGTCCATTCTCTGCCCCTCGCTTTGCCAGCGAAGTCGTATACACTTTGTTCAGCTTTTTGATGAAAAGTTCGAGCAAATGTCGTGGCTGGCAAAGTTGACACCATGCGGCGTTTTCCTTGATGCCGTCCAATACCTCCAGGCTTCCCAGCCAACGATCAATGCTGATTCGTAATTTCGAACTTCAAAGTCGCTCGGCAGAGGTGCCACTTCTGCGAGCCTCCCGAGCACCCAGGCATCTTCGTCGAGTCGCTTAAATTTGGTGGCGGATTACCTGAAGTGCTTGCATCAAGCATCGATCACGCTGGTGTAGAATCCATTGGATGAAGCTCTTCCCGACTCCAATGTGCCCGCCCAAAAATAGACTGTGAGGTCTACCGTGAAACTATCATCATACGCCCATTGTTTGCTCATCTCTATCTTCGCGTCCTCTATCCTTGCACGGAATACTTCAGGCGCGGAGCCTCCTGTCAAAGGCCAGGTCGTCGTCTCATCCAGCTTCGACACGGACGCCGAGCTCGCTGCATGGCAGGGCGACAAGCACCTCGACAGCGGCATGAATGGCGGCAAGGCTCTGCGTGTCGAACGCATGGCGGGTGCCGCAAGCGGCAGCGGCTCGCTGCGTCTTCCGATCCCCGTTGAGAATCTGCGCGGCTGCGTCTTGCGCGGAACGGTGATGGTCAAAGCCGAGAACGTCAGCGCCAAGCCCAACGCGTGGAACGGCATCAAAGTCATGCTGCCGATCGAAACGCCCGATCGCAAGCTCTGGCCTCAAGCACCGGTTGAAACGGGCACTTTCGATTGGACGCGCGTCTCGTTCACCGCAAAAATTCCGTCGGACGCCAGCGCGCTGAGTCTTGTGCTCGGACTTGAGCAGGTCACCGGCAAAGTCTGGTTCGACAATCTGAAGCTGACCGTCGCCAAAATCCCGCCGGGGCCGAAGCCGCCGCCGGCCGCGGGGCCGATGTTCCGCGGGCACGATCTCCCGCGCCTGCGCGGCACGATGATTTCGCCGAACATCGACGAAGACGGCCTGCGCAGGCTGGGCCGCGACTGGAATGCCAACTTGATCCGCTGGCAATTGATCCGCAACAGTAAGAGCGCCGACTACGACGCGTGGCTTGAAGCGGAACTCAAGCGCCTCGACGCCGCGCTGCCGCTGTGCGAGAAGTACGGGCCGTATGTCGCGCTCGATCTGCACTCCCCGCCCGGCGGCAAAATGACTTCGGGCGGATACGCAGGCTCGGATGGCTGCCTCTTCACCGACCGCGCCGCGCAGGACAAGTTCGTCGAAATCTGGAAAAAGCTTGCCGCGCGCTACAAGAATTCCCGCGCGATCTGGGGCTTCGATCTCGCAAACGAACCCGTCGAGGAGCAGGTCGGTGAAGATTGCGACGACTGGCACGACCTCGCCGAGCGCGCCGCCAAAGCCATCCGCGCCATTGACCCCGGTCGCACGCTGATCGTCGAAGCGCCGCCATGGGGCTCGCCCGAAAGCCTCGCGGATTTCATCCCGCTCTCCGTCCCGAATGGCACATACTTAAGCCGCCTTCAATAGACGTTCCCGAAGAATGGCGCGGGGTTGGTTGAGTAGATCGTATTGCTTGGGCCGTCGTTTTACGGCGCGCGGTTCGATGCGGTTGGGCCTATCGGGGTTTTGATCCTTGGAGATGTCCCGAATCAAGCGCCGGTATTGGCTTGGAAATCGTCGTGCGCTGCAAGGGCGGGCTGCGGCGGCCATCAGGCGCTGCCGGCAACCTTGGAAACTCATCCGCGCCACGGGGACTCCCGCTTTTTGCGCCGCCTCGTACATCAATGTGCGAAGTATATTGTAGCCGGCCTGGCACAGCCACAATTCTTTGTGCACTCGTTGCGGCGTGGTCGTGCGCAACTTGTCCATCCCCAACATGGCCTTGATGTCCCGCAGCCGCAATTCCACTTGCCAGCGTTCGAAAAACAAGTCGGCCAAGTCTTCTTTGCTGTACAATTCCGCATCCGTCAGAGTTGTGACAAGCGTGATCGTCTCCGTTCGAAAGCCGGGCACTTCAACCCGAAAGCGAAGTTCGCGCACGGACAACTCCGCTGGCAGCACCTGCCCTTCCAGCCAGGCTGGAAGCACTTTTGGGCAACTCCACACCGTGAGATGATCCAGCACGCCGAAAATAAGGCCCTTTCGAAAATCGGTCTTGCGCCGTTTCAAACGCGTCACACAATCCACGCCACGCGCAAGCAGAAGCGCCACGTCGGCATAGCCGCAATACAGGCTGTCTCCCATGGCGATGTCTCCCGGCCGCATCAACGGCCACAGTTGCCGCCACAAGGCCAGCTCGTTGCCGGCTCCGCCGCCCGTGGCGAAATCCAGCAACGCACCCGACGCCAGGCTCATCAGCATGCACAGGTACATCACCGGAAATCCGCATCCGGCTGCTTGAGCGCTCGGCTGCGGATAGCAGGCCTGATTTTTCGGCGTGTCGGGCAACGACGCCGAACTGCCATCCGCCACCAAGACACGCCGGCCATGCCAGCGATCCTCGTTGCGTTCGGCGTTCATCAGTTCCGCGCCCAACTTCGCCGCCACATCATGCAGCGCGCCTTCCGGCAGCCGTTCGCGCGCCCGGCAATAAGCACCGGTATGGACCGAGGTTTTGGCATTCAACAATCCGCACGCGCGCGCCTGCGCAATGGCGTTGCGGCACGAGCGGTCCGGCGAAAGCGTCTGCGCCAGAAAAATCAGCCACGTGGTAAGGGCATCGTAAATGCGGCGCCGCCGCCCCAAATGTCCGAGTGCCTCCCGAATCCATTCAATGGAACACGCAGCCCGAAAGACCTCCGCACCCACGGCCTTCAGTTCACACGAGCGCCTGACGATAAACGACATGTCCACTGTGGTCCTCCCCCCGATGAAAGCTGTTCGCAAACACTTTCTCGGTCAGGGAGGATTTTCACTTTAACGCGTTCTTTCGTTCCTTAAGTGCCATTCCTCTCCGTCCCGAATTTCGTCTACAGCGCGCATATGTACGTCCCGCACGAATTCACGCACCAGGGCGTTCACACGCCTGCCGCCGCGCCGCTGACTTATCCCGGCGAAATCAAAGGCAAGCGCTGGGACAAGGCCGCGCTCGCCGCCGCGCTGAAACCCGTGGCCGATTTCCAGCGCACGTACAATGCCCACATTTACATCGGCGAATTCAGCGCGATCCGCTGGGCGCCCGGCGACAGCGCCGCCAATTACCTCCGCGATGTGATCGAAATCTGCGAGGAGCACGGCTGGGACTGGAGCTACCACGCCTTCCGTGAGTGGAACGGCTGGAGCGTTGAGCACGGTTCCAACCGCGAAGACACGCACCCCGCCACGCAGCCTACCGACCGCCAGCGATTGTTGATGGAGTGGTTCAAGAAAAACCAGAAGCCGGCGTGGATGGCAAAGTAGGGCTTATTAAAACGCCGGCTCCAATGCATAGACGATTGACCACAGACAATCGGTCAATGCAAGATGGCTTTTCGAGACGATTGGCTTTCATTGCTCGCTCTCCCTAATTTGGGGTTGAAACTATGTCGGCGAACCGCTGATTTCCACATGGAATCTGCGTCGCCTTCAACCGTTTAGGGGAGTGATTAAAAGAAACCGTGAATGTGGACGCGGCGGTTCCGCGGGGGGCGATTCGGATTCGAACAGCGGGGCCGGCGGTTGGATCGGCGGGGCATGGCTGCCGCCGTGGTAAATCCTTGTCCTTCGGCCAGTTGTCGCCCAAGTGCGCCACGTAGAAGCGGCCGTCGTGCAGCCGAATCTGGCGCGGGTTGCCGCCGGGCATGTCGAATTGCGCGAGTTTCTTTCCGTCGAGCGACAAACGCAGAATGTATTGTTGGTCGCTCATCGCGATCAAAAGCGTCGGATTCTTCTCGTCGCAAGTGTCGGCCATGCCGCCGTGCGGACCCCAATGGACAATGCCTCCTTCGGCGCCGCCAAAAATCGTGACGAACTTTCCCGCCGCATCAAAGTGCTGAATGTAATCGCGCCCATATCCATCGAGGACGAAGAACTCCCCATTAGGTAAATGCAGCGTCCAGGAAGGACAGCCGCGGATTCCTCTCGATCCTCGACAAGGACATGCGCGTGTTGTCCAATGTTGCGGGCACGCCGCCCGTCTATGGCGACGATGGAAAACTAAAGCCGATGCGCCACCAGGAAGACATCTTCATCCATCCACACGATTTGACGATCGACGACGCGGGCAGTCTTTACGTCGCGCAATTCGCATCGAAACAAACGGTGCCGGTGAAATTGGAGCGGGTGTAGCGAGGCGGCGATGAGCCAGGGAATTCTCCGACGCAGTCGGTTGCAAGTGCACCTAAGCGCGGCGGTGCTTTTGATGTTTGTGGCGGGCGGAATACTGTGGGTGACTCTGCATCGACGACGCGTGACGCAGAATGTCGAGATAGATAACGACATCAATGATTTTGATAAGAGTGCCTTCGATACGATGCTTTCGAAAAACCCCTCTCGACATTGTCTGGGACGATATCTATCACGCTACCTCTATGGGGTGGCCGTGCGGAGCAGTCACATTCAACTACTTTGCGATGGATTGCAGAAAGTTCGGGCGGGACGACTTGTCCATAGTGGAACGAACGCGGCGCTTTCATTTCTGGGGGTTGCTCATTGACCGCGTGCTTGCGGTTGGAGGCCTGTGTTTAGTGACGATAGCTTTCGATTGGTTAGTCCGTCGCCGCGCCGCGCAGAAGAGAGCGTAAGCCATGAGGGAATGTTGCAATTCAGGCGTGCTTTTGTGGGCCGGCGCGCGTGGCGCCACGGCAAGTTTGCGCATGATGAAGAATCTCCGCTTCTTGATCCCCTAACCGCGCAACTGCGCAAGGGCAAAAAAAGTTTACAAGGCATTGAAAGAGCTCCGGAAAGCGTACACTCAACAAAACAACAACGGCAAAAACAACGAGAGGCAGACTTCCGTGCCCAGTCCCTCTGTGACTCCGTTTCGTTTGAAGCGAAGCGCCAATTCCAAGCCATGCCGCTTGACTCGATCCCGAAATCTTCGGGGCGGATTCACGTGCTTGGTGCCCTTTTTAGGCGCTCCGCTTCGTATTTGCGCTGTTATCAGCCGTTGCGGCGGCCGCGCCGGACGGCGGCGTTAGAAGGGCCGAAGATCGCTGCGACGAGAGAACGTTCTAACGGCAGATGGGACTTAACGTTGAGTCCTATTTCTATAGCCCGATCCCGACCTCGGGATGAATTCCTCCCGAGGTTGAGCGAGACTGCGTCGCCCGGTCGTCATTTCGTTGACGACTCGATCAACGCGGCCAGTTGGGCGCGGGCGGTCTCGTAGGCGGCGGGGTTTTTCTCCCACTCAAAGAAGGATCCCGCGAGCGGGCGCACGATTTTTTCGGCTTCGGCGGACTTGCCGAGCCGATCCAGTATCGCCATGTATTCGTAGTCCTGGATGGAATCGCGCAGGGCCTTCAGGCGGATCGTTGGCACGATCCCGTCGGTCCCGACTGCCCGACCCGGATAGACCAGCGAGCCTTCGCCATTGAAAAGGATGCCCTTGTCGCCCTCCTGGATTTTTCCGCTGCCGGTGTAGACCGGTGCGTGCAGCCACGGGTCGTCGGTTTGTTTCCAGTAGGACATGCCGCCCCAATATAACAAGCCGTTCATGCGATAGCGCCAGGCGATCCATGCGGGGGCGCGATAATTCAGGAGAGGGAAATCGATGTGCCACCACGGCGTCGGCTTCCCCTGGCACAACGCCGTGTAGGTCCAGATTGTCTCGCCGAGCGCCTGGCGCTGCGCGGCGCTGTCCTGCTTGTGCAGCGAAAAGAGCGGGCACCAGATGTCCACCGCCCCGTACAAGTCGCCCCACGCGCTGTCGGCTCCGTCCATGCCCGGCGCGGTCCATGTCTGCTCGACGACAAGCACTTTCACGACGGATTTTGCATCGCGGATCGCACGGCCCCATTTCTGGACGTAGCGATAATCCTCCAGCGTGTTCGGCTCATCCTTCAGATACGTGAAAAGGACAACGTTGGGGCGATTGAGTTCCTTGGCCATTTGATCGAACGCCGCGAGCCATGCGCGCAATGTTTCGCGTTCGGCTTCCGGGTCCTTGACGGCGCTCGACGGATGCGGGGTCTGAATCGCGTTGACGTGGTAACGGTCGATGAACTCGCGCAAGGCGGTAACCTGTTCCAGTGGAATGTGAAACGACTTGTCGGCCTGCGCTTTCGGCCGCAGCATTGCGGATGGAGGCGTCGCGTTGAAACGATGCTCGCTTAAGCATTCGGCAACCTGCGTTTCGACCGCTTTCCAATCGGCGGGTTCCGGCTCCTTGCGCTGGCGGTAGAAATCGCGCAGACGCGGCGTACCGAACTCCGTTTGGAGCGTCGGCGTCGACGGCAGCGTGAAATTCCAGACTGTCAGCGAAATGGGAATCTCGATGGGCTTTGCGTTGCTCACGAGCAATTGAAAGGAACCGTGAATTTCGCCAGTCACCGCATTCCCTGGCACGAACAGGTCCACCCAAAATCCGTGCGTCTCGTTCGCGGCCAGATCGAATGGTACGGCGCTGAATCGTTCGGCGTCGAATTTCTTCAGCGGCGCCGGCGGCTCGAATGGAATCAGCGGATCGGGATACCAGTCCGTCTTGAATTCCTTGTTCCGATACGTGCCTTTTTCGAGCAGGAGCTGGTGTTCGCGATAGCGCCTCGTTTCGATGCCGCGCAGATCATGGGCTTCAAGCCCCAAAATCCTCACCGGCCCATCCGAGCGGACGAAAATCTGAAAACTCACCAATTCGTTGCGCGCCGCGCAGACCTTGACGGCCAAAGCCGTTCCCGCCGGCTCGCTTCGCAACACGTGCCGCGTCTCCGAGACAGTCCATACGTGCAATTCCGCATGAACGCTGCCGGCGGCGATGCCGGCGAAGCAAACGATGAATCTGATTGCGAATTTCATTTATTCGGCTCCGAATTCTTTTGCTCGCGACACGAGCCTGGAATGATCGATGCTGGGAAACAGCATCCTGTTGGCGTGCGTATTTTACATAGGCGGGCACTATTCGTTCTTCGTCAACCGATAGAATTCGTACAGCTTGCGGTTCACCGGGTCGACGACGATGCCGTGCCGGTCGGAGTCGAGGGTCGGCTTGCCGCGCTGGACATAGTCCAGCGTCAGCACCTTCAACGCCGCGCTGCCACGCTTGAAGTACGCCGGCCAGCCCTCGATGGTTGCGTTGTCGGGCACCGGGTACGGTCCGTTGTCGGACTCACCGCCGTATGAAATCAGCTTCACCTCGACCTTTTTCTGATCGGGCGGGACGAGTACGAAGCACATGTCCGGGTCGTACCGCAGCGGCTTGTTCGCGCCGATCAACCCAATCATCGCCTTCGAGTTGGCGGCGACTGGCCATTCATCGACCGGAATGTTCCACGGGTTGTCCGGCGGAAATACCTCCAGCGCCGCAAGAATCGCATCGGCTTCCGGCGTGTCGAAGTGAATTGGCTGATCGAACTTCGGCATCGTTGCGGCCTTGAGACGCTCGAGCCGGTCTTTGTCGATCACGACGCCGGGAGTCTCCGCGGCAATGCCAACGGCTTGGATCATCAACAAGATTAAGATAAGACTGTGACGCATATTGAATGGCTCCATGTGAATCGATACACCGTTCGAGTCCGGCGTTATTCTCGCAAACCTTCATCGAATGAATTGGCGGCGAAACTGGAGAGTGTCCTCATGACGGAAAGTTCGGCTGGTCTGGGCGGTTTTCCCAACACGATTTCCACTCGCTGATGAGTTCGGGCTTGGCACTGACGAAGCGGCAAGTTTGCTGTCAGATAATCTCAGGAGGAATTCTTTCCAAAGTTGAGGTTCGCAGTGCTGTAGCAACGCCCAATTGTGCAAATGCATGGCATCGGGGTGAAACCGGAGATTTTTTCGGAGAGCCGGCGATGCCGATTATGTCGAAGGCCTTGGCGCCCTCATTCAAGCAGGGCGAGATGCCGAGCACAACCAGCCCCGGCCAGTACTAGAGCAAAACACGAACGGACGTGAACTGGCACTGCGGGACAAGCCCGCAGTGGAACTCGGTTATGCTTCGCCGAAATTCTCCGGGGGCGGCGGCGAAGCGGTGGTCCATTCCAGCCCTTCCGTTTTCCAGGGATTGGGGCTGGCTTTGGGGCCGGTTTTCAGGGAGGCGATGAGATAGATCAATGGAATGGCGCAGGCAACGCCCAGGAGGGACGCACCCGCAGTGGACATGACGTTGAGCGTTTGAAACTCCGGCGGGTAGGCAAAATATCGCCGCGGCATTCCCAAATAGCCCAGCAGCAGTTGCGGAAGGAAGGTCAGGTTGATGCTGATGAACGTCAACCAGGCGGCGATTTGTCCCCAGCGCTCGGAGTACATGCGTCCGGTGATCTTCGGCCACCAGAAGTGCAGCCCGCCCATGTAGCCCATCACCGCGCCGCCGGCGACGACAAAATGAAATTGTGCGACGACGAAATAAGTATCGGCGACGTGAACGTGCAGCGCCGGCGTGGCGACGAACAACCCGGCCAGTCCGCCGACGACGAAGAGGCCGATG
>Ga0209579_10001875_pt1 | contig 16830 bp, 16 predicted proteins | sample Coa_R1_2_FD_187152 | JGI IMG/M metagenome (GOLD analysis project Ga0209579, IMG submission 187152) | Surface soil microbial communities from Centralia Pennsylvania, which are recovering from an underground coalmine fire - Coalmine... | ecosystem: Environmental > Terrestrial > Soil >... | reverse complement strand
ATGTGCTCACTACAATCGCTGAACCTTTTTGCATGGTGTGCTCCGGTTTACGAGAGGCGGCGGGCTGCCAGCTCATCCTTTGTATTGACGTGATCGCGCTTCCCACCTTAAGACTCCGCCGCTTCCCTGGCCAATCCCCCTTTTCTTGTATTCCTCCCGGCACCGGCCTTTAGGCTTCTCGGTCTTTCTCTGGGCCGCCATTTGCGATGAGGACATTTTCCGCGCCGCGGCGTGCGCCCTGAATTGGGTGATTTGGTAAAGCACGGAGCAACTCCGGACGGAGTGGGATCACTTCGTGGGCTGCGATGTAACAAGAGTAGAAACCGAGGAGGTTGCCAAAGAAACAAGACTTCGCGCACAGTCGCGCCAAAAGTCCTTGAAAAAAAAGGCGGATGAGCCTGTAAGCCGGATTCTGTTGGCGGCGATTGCTCGCCGCCCGACGATCATTCCTCTAGGCCGTAACTCGCGCTACGGCTCCAGCAGCCTACCCGAGGGTTGCTCTCGCCCGCAGCAACAAGCGTTGGCGCTTGCGCCGCGTTCGAGGGAGCGCCGCAAACTTGCGTTTGCTGCGCTCGGCGAGCCGGGCCGGCTCTCCCCTCCTATTTGGCCTTGCACCACGCGGGGTTTTCCGTGCCTCATCCGTTGCCGAATGAGCGGTGGGCTCTTACCCCACCTTTTCACCCTTACCAGCAAAAGCGCTTTTGAAAGACGATAGGCAGGTTTCCCTGCCGCCCGTCACAGAAGCTTACTTTCGCGGCGGTCTATTCTCTGTGGCACTTTCCGTGACGCAGCCGCTCCGCCGAACCTTCGTTCGGTATTGCGGCTCTGTCCCCTGGCGTTACCAGGCGCGTTGCCCATTTGTCTTTGCACGTGCGGCCGCGAAGCGGCCGACTGACGCAGACCGGTGTCCGGACTTTCCTCCCGTCCCGATTAACCCGGGACCAGCGATCATCCAGCTCACCCGCCAGACTTATTATACCGCGCGGACCGTTCGTATTTTCAGACTTGTTGCGCTTAATCAAGCACCATACAATCCGGCGCATGAACGCTCGCGAAGCCAAAGACTTCCTGGTCAACGAAACGGCTGAGCAGGCCTCCCGCGATGGGGTTGCTCTTTCGGACCTCGAAAAGCGCATGATGTATTTCACAGAAAGCGACCATAGTAGTGAGAACCCGGTCGAGCTGAACGGCGAGTTTGAGGCGCAGTACGACAGTTCCGAGTACGAAGCTAAAATCGGCAGACTACTGCGTCGCGCGGAGTCCCGCCTCAAAAGAGAAAAGCCTGTTAGGGCGCAGAGGTTTAGCGAGGCACTGAGATGCCTTGCCAAAGGTGACCATTACCTGTCTGTCTTGTGGGAGGATGCTCCGAGAGAACGCCCTCCACATGACCAGGTGAAGCTGTTAGTCGCTGGTTTGTCGATCGTCGTCCTTATCTTACTGCTAGAATTCAATGCAGATCGAATCTCACCCCAGTTCGCCACGTTTATTCACGATCCGGTCGGAGGACGAGTGTTCTTTTACGGCCTTCTGGCCATTTCTTGCATCGTGTTTTACTTCTTCCGGCAGAAAATGCGGAACTGAGCCCACGAAAGTTTAAGTAAGTTGTTTGTACATCACCAGCGCATCGACAAAGCCGTGCTCGGGGTGCTGGAAGGCGCCGGGCAAACGGCCGACAATTTCAAAACCGAGATCGCGCCATAGCGCCAGCGCTCGTTCGTTGGTGCTCACCACAAAATTGAACTGCATGCTGCGAAAGCCGCGTTGCGTGGCGCGCTCCAGCGAATGCAGGCACATTCCGCGGGCGATTCCGCGGCCCTGCGCTGCCTCTGCCGTTACGTAGCCGCAATTGGCCACGTGCGAGCCGCCGCCCTGCTGATTCGCGCGCAGGAAATATGTGCCCAGGATCGCGCCGTTATCTTCCCACACAAAGGTTTCTTTCTCCGGCGCGAACCAGTAACCGAGCGCTTGTGCTTTGCTCATATCACGCGGAAGCGTGTAGGTCTCGCCACGGCGAATCATGGGCTCCAGGATGGCCCAGATTGCGTCTCTGTCTTCGTGGGAGGCCAAGCGAATTGCCAAGCAAAATCCTTTTTCGATCAGATCCTAACGGCAGGCAGCAACGGAAGACTTTTGCGATGCCTTTCAGGGCAGCCAATTCCCTCTGCTCTCCCAGTGCTTCAGAAAGCCTTCGGCCTGCACAAAGCCGCTTTCGGTTCCCCGGGAGCGCGTGAGTTCTTCTTCCAACGGGTACCATTTCTCCGGCTGCTGGGAGGCATGCGCAAAACACGCCGCGCGCTTGCGCGGTTCCACCGCAGAAATATCCACGAACTCAGCCGCAGAGAACATCATGCTGTCCTCGGCGATCCCGTAATAATAGAAGCCGGCCTTCTTTCCGGACTGCATCCACGCATCGAGAACTAAGTTCGACAACGCGCGGTGATCGCGGTGCCGGTCTATTGGCCACTGCGCCAGCACCACGTCGGGCTTTTCCCCTGCAAACAATTTGCGAAACTCATCGTAGTGCGCATTATCCAAGATGGCGCGACCGTCGTACTGCCCCGCAAACACGAGGCGCGCTTTCAGAATCTCGCAGGCTTTCTTGGCTTCCGCGGTGCGAATTTCGCCGCAGTCTTTGGAACCGGAGTCCGGCCCGCAGTAGGCTTGCCCGCTGTTCAGGTACACCAGCAGCACGTCATGTCCTTCGTCGGAATAGCGCGCGATCGTGCCGCCGCACCCGCATTCGGGGTCGCCGGGATGCCCGCCGGTGACCATAACTTTGAGCTTGCGAGTACCGGGCGCTTGGGGTGTTTGTGGCGCGGTCAGCGCTTCCGCGAAGAGCAGGCGCCCTGCCGGAACGCCCAGCACAAGCGGAGCAATCGCCCTGCACATTGTGCTCAGTGCCCTGCGCCGGGTTATTGTCACGCCGCTTCCCTTTCCACTTATTTGCCAGAAATCAATTTTTCAAATTCTGATTCGGACAAGATGGTGACGCCGAGCTCTTTTGCCTTGTCGTATTTCGATCCGGGGTCGGTGCCGACCACGACGTAGCTGGTCTTCTTGCTGACCGAGCCTGAAACGCTTCCGCCGTGCTGCTTCACCAGCTCGCCGGCTTCTTCGCGCGAGCGGTTAGCGAGGCCGCCGGTGAAGACAAACGAGTTCCCGCCCAGCTTGTCGCTCTTGACCACGCGCTTTTCCGCGGTAGGCCGCACCCCGGCCTTTTCCAGCTTCTTGATGAGCTGGTGGTTGGCCGGCTCGGAGAAAAACTGCACGATGCTATTGGCGACCTTCGGTCCGACTTCTGGCACCTCCTCGAGCTGCTCCTGCGTCGCCTCCGCCAGTTCGTCCAGCGAAGAGAAATGTTCCGCCAGCAGTTGCCCGGTGCGTTCGCCGACAAACAGAATTCCCAGCGCGTAAAACAACCGTGACAATTCGTTTTTCTTGCTCGCTGCGATTTCATCCAGCAAATTCTGCGCCGACTTTTCGCCCATCCTCTCCAGCTCGGCGACTTCCTCCAGCTTCAGCGCGTACAAATCGGCGACGTCTCTCACCATATTCTTCTCGACCAGCTGGTCCACGATTTTCTCGCCCAGCCCGTCAATATTCATTGCGTGCCGGCTGGCGTAGTGCAGCAGCGATTCGCGCCGCTTGGCCGGGCATGCCGCATTGAGGCAACGATAAGCCACTTCCCCTTCTACGCGGTGAATCTTGCTGCCGCATTCGGGACAGGTCTTCGGCATGCGGAAAGGCTTGCGGTTCTTGCCTTCCTTGACGACTTTCAGCACGTGTGGAATTACTTCGCCCGCCCGCTCGACCAGCACGGTATCGCCAATCTGCACGCCCAGCCGCTCTACCTCATCCATGTTATGCAGCGTCGAGCGGCTCACCGTCACGCCGCCGATCTGCACCGGCTCCAGGAACGCCACCGGCGTGAGCGCGCCGGTTCGTCCGACATTCACCTGAATGTCGTTCACTACAGTGGTTTCCTGCCGCGCTGGATACTTGTACGCGATGGCCCAGCGCGGCGACTTCGACGTGAACCCGAGCTCGTTCTGAATGCCAACCGAGTTCACCTTAATCACCACGCCGTCAATCTCGTAAGGCAGTTTTTCGCGCCGCGAATCCCAGGCTTCGCAGTATTTGACGACCTCCTCGATCCCGTCGCACAGCTTCCAGTCGTCGGAAGCCCGGAAGCGCAGTTGCTTCAGCGCCTGCAGCGATTCGGAGTGTTTGGGAAACGCCGCCTTGCCATCGTCGCGAAGCAGGTAGTAGGCAAAGAAGTCCAGCTTACGTGACGCCGTGACGCTGGAGTCCAGCGTGCGCACCGCTCCGGCCGCGGCGTTGCGGGCGTTGGCGAAGATCTTGCCTCCGCTTTGCTCCTGTGCGCGGTTCATGGCTTCGAACGCCTTGCGGGTCATGATGATTTCACCGCGCACTTCAAACGTCCCGGGCATCTTGGCTTTCTTCAGCGTTTCATCCGCGATCCGCAGCGGAATCGAGCGAACGGTGCGCACATTCGGCGTCACATCTTCACCGGTGGTGCCGTCACCGCGCGTCACGCCACGCAACAACATGCCGTCTTCGTAAATCAGGGAAATGCTCAGGCCGTCAAATTTGTGCTCCGCAATGTACTCGATCGCTTCGCGCCCCACGCCTTCGCGCACGCGGCGATCGAAATCTCGCAATGCGTCGAACGAAAATGCATTGTCCAGGCTCAGCATCGGCCGGACGTGCCGCACCGTCTGGAACCCCGCCCTTGGCGTTGCTCCCACCCGCGCCGTCGGTGAATCCGGCGTCACCAGTTCAGGATGCTTCGCCTCCAGATCCTTGAGCCTGACCAGCAGCTTGTCGTACGCCGCATCCGAAATCTCCGGGTCATCCAACACGTGATACCGGTATTCGTGGTGGCGCAGCTTTTCTCTCAGCTCCTGAACTTCTTTTTTGACCGATGCTGGGGCCGCTTTCGCCATTTCTGCTCCACGCGAGATTCATCCCGTCGCAACGCGTATTATATAGAATGTAGTAGCGGGATTACGCTGGTGCCTCGGGTGCGCTGATGCGGCGAACCCTGGGTGAGAGGACGCATTTAGGTAACCATGAAGGACCTGCGCAACGCGCTGTTGATCCACAACCCTAATGCCGGTGGCGGAGGTGCAGCTCGCCGCGCGCACCTCGATGAGGCGCGCCGGCTCCTCGGAGCGCGCGGCATCCAGGCCGACTTGGCGGAGACCACCGGCCCCGGCGAAGCCACCGAAATTGCGCGTCGCGCCGGTCCCGACGGCCGCCAGTTAGTCATCGCCTGCGGCGGCGACGGCACAGTCAACGAAGTCGTGAACGGCCTGGCCGGTTCGCAAAATGGCCACCGCGTACCTATGGCGCTGTTGCCCGCAGGAACCGCCAACGTGCTCGCCAAGGAGCTCGAGCTTTCCTGGGATATCCCCAAAGCCGCCGAGCAGCTTTCGCGCGGCGAAGTTCGCGAAATCGCCCTCGGCCTCGCGACTCCTCTCCAGCAGCCCGATAAGGCGCGCTATTTTCTCAGCGTGGCCGGTGCTGGTCCTGACGGCCGCATCACGTATGCGGTTGACCTGGAGCTCAAAGCGCGTTTGGGTATTCTCGCCTACTGGTGGCAGGGCGCGCGCGAAGTCTTTAATTACAAATTTCAGCGCTTTCGCGTAACCAGTGAAGGCCAGTCGCACGAAGTTTCCCTGGTTATCGTCGGCCGCACCAAACATTATGGTGGCCCATTCAAAATCACCACCGGTGCGGACTTGTACGAAGACCAATTTGAATTTGTCGGGTTGACCACGCAGAGCGGCTTGCGCTACCTCAGCTATCTGCCCACGCTATGGTTCGGCGATTTGCGCAAGGAGGAAGGCGTCTATTTCTGGAAGTCCGATCGGCTGATTTGCGAACCGATGGAGGCCGATCCTATCTACGCTCAAGTGGATGGCGAACCGCTGGCGCGCATTCCGGTGGAGTTCCGCATTGTGCCGCGCGCCTTGCGCCTGCTGGTCCCCGGCCCTGAGCAGCCTCCAGAAGCCACGGACTGACGCCCAGTGGACCCGCTCACTCACGGGGTGGCCTCGTTCGCGCTGCAGCGTGCTTTCTTTCCCCGCGCTGCCTGGCGAAGCGTCGTCGCGATCGTCGGAGCGGGTGTAATCGCGGATGTGGACTGGTTCACCGCTTCGCTTGGCCCAGCGCAGTTCCTGCGCTGGCACCGGACTGGCACTCACTCCGTCTCGTTTGTCCTGATGATTGCCATCGCGGCTTTTCTGTTTTCGCTCAGGACGAAGCACGTCGCCGGTGAATTGTGGCGGGGCTTTTCGTGGGTAGCGGTCGCCCTCGCGGCGTCACTTCATTTAACACTCGATATCTTTCAAGCCGATTCGATTGCTCTGTTCTGGCCTTTTTCACAGCGTCGTTTTGCGCTGGATTTGCTCGCGAATCTTGACCCCTGGCTGCTAGTCATCCTCGTGGCCGCGATTCTGCTTCCCGAGCTGTTCCGCCTGGTCGGAGAGGAAATTGGCGCACCCAACAAAAGCCCCCGCGGCCGCAACGGCGCCATCGTCGGTTTTGCTCTCCTCGCGCTATACATAGGTTACCGAGCAGTTGTCCATGGCAACGCCGTCGCCGCTCTGGAAGCGCATACCATCGCCGGAGAAATGCCCCGCCGCGCTGCGGCTCTTCCTGATTCCACTTCGCCGCTTCTGTGGCACGGCATCGTCGAAACGGAGTCCACCGTCAACCTGGTCACGCTGCGCAGCGCCGGTGGCGAAGTCACTGACGCTACAGGAGTGACCACCCTGCATAAGCCAGAGGCGTCTCCCCTGCTGAGCGCCGCGCAAAACTCACCAGTCGCGGTCGCCTTTGTGAAGTTCGCGCGTTTTCCAAAGGCCACCGTGGAAAAAGAAACCGAAGGCTACTCTGTGGAGATTCAGGATTTGAAGGATCAGGCGACTGAAGAAAAAGGCCGTGCTATTTTCGCCGACATCACTCTCAATCAGAACCAGCAAGTCGTTTCGTCCGAACTGCAGTGGCAAAACCCATCCCGTCCACCGAAGTAATTATTCAGTTCGTGCCGCCGTCGGCTTCGTTTCCCGCAGAATCCAACGTGAAGCCAGATAGCTCACAGCGACGAAGAGAACCACGAAAATCAAAACACCGACTTTGTGCCGCCCTAAAAACGGCAGCGCGTCGTTGCCATACCTCACAGAAAGATAGCCTACGCCGAAATAACGAATCAGCCGCGCCAGCGCGATCGCCGAAGTAAAACTGGCCAGCGGCACCTCAAACACTCCCGCCGCCAGCACAAAAAATTTGAACGGTGTCGGCGGCGGCAGCAGCGCCGCCAATAGCATCCCGCCAAAACCGTTACGCTCCACCCAATGCCGGATCACGTCCGCCCGCACCCCCGCTCTTTTCCGGAACAGCGCCTCACCACCTTTTCGCGCAAGGAAATACAGCAACACGCACCCCAGCACCGAACCGGTCGCCGCCATCAGCGCGTACAACGGCATGCGCGCCGGATGGTCAATCGAAAGCTGCACCAGCAACAGATCGTTGATGACCGGAAAGGTGAGGACGGAAGAATCCAGAAACGAAATCAAGAACAGCCCGGGCGCTCCCAGCGTCCCGGCAAACGCCACAATCTTCGTCTTCCAAACATTCAACTTCCCGCCCAAATTCGTCTCCGCCTCCCTGCGTGTTGAACTCGGTGTAGCGCCGGGCGATCCCGCGCCGCATGCGGGTCCTTCGGGCAATGCGCGAAGGAAAGCCCGGCAGTCCAGTCTCCGCTCAAAACAACGTCGTCACCGCTTCCTCGATCACGTCCCAAACCCGATGTAACTCCTCCGGCGAAATCACATAAGGCGGCAAAACGTACACCACATTGCCCAGGGGCCGCAGCAACACGCCGTGCTCCAGAAAAAATGCGTACAGTTTCGGCCGCATCGCCGACAAGTAGCCGGCGTCATCCGCGCCTAGCTCGATCGCGCCGATCGTTCCGATCTGCCGGGTATCGCCCACAACTGCGTACTTCTTCAGCTCAGCCAGCCGCTCGCCATGAATCCTGGCAATACCCGCAATCCGGTCAAACACCGGGTCGTCGTTAAAAATCTGCAAGCTGGCGGTTGCCGCCGCGCACGCCAGTGCGTTCCCGGTGTAGGAATGCCCGTGATAGAAGGTATGCAGGCGGTTTTCGCTGCGAAACGCCGCCGCCACGTGCTCGCCGCACAGCGTCGCCCCCATCGGCAAAAATCCGCCGGTAATTCCCTTCGACAGGCACATCAAGTCCGGCGCCACCCCCGCCAGGTCGCAGGCAAACATCTTCCCGGTGCGCCCGAATCCCGTCAGCACCTCATCCGCTATCAACAAAACATCATGCTTGGTACACAGCGCCCGCACCTCCTTCAGAAACTCCACCGGATGCACGATCATCCCGCCCGCCGCCTGCAGCAGCGGCTCCACTATCACCGCCGCGATATGTTCGCCTCGCTCCTCCAGCAGCTTCTTCAACTTTCCCACGCATTCAATGTGGCAAGACTCGCGCTTCAATCCCACCGGACAACGGTAACAATACGCCGCGTGCACCCGGTGCACCGCATACCGCATCGCCCGGAACGGCTCGGTGAATGGCGAATCGTCGCTCACCGACATCGCTCCAGCCGTGTCGCCGTGATACCCGTGCTCCAGCGCGACAATCTCGCATTTTCCCGGCCTGCCTACGTTGCTGAAGCTTTGCACCGCCAGCTTCAGCGCCACCTCCACTGCGGTCGAGCCGTCATCCGAAAAAAACAGCTGCGTCAACTCCGGCGCCACCCACTTGCGCAGTCCAGCCGCCAGCTCTTCCGCCGGCTCGTGCGTGAATCCCGCCAGGATCACGTGTTCCATCTTGCGCGCCTGCTCCGCAATCGCCGCGGCGATTCGCGGATTCGCGTGCCCGTGCAGATTCACCCACCACGACGACACCGCATCGATAATCTTTCTCCCGTCGCGCGCGTGCAGCCACACTCCCTCCGCCCGCTCGATTTCGATCGGCGCCGGGTCCAACGCTGCATTTGTAAAGGGATGCCAGATGCGCAGGGGAGAAGGCATTCCGTGGTCGCGCACTATTGCGAAAACGCCGCCCGGTCAAAATGATTCATGAACACCTGCATCAGCGCCGTCCGATGCAGATTCGGGAGCCGCGGCACTTCCCCGATCACCCGCACATGCCCGAATCGCTCCACCGTCTCGCGATTTTCTCGGTTCTGGTCGCCGATCAGCACCACCCCGTGCACCGGCAGCTCCGCCGCATGCAGCGCCGCCAGCGTCAGCAGCGTGTGATTGATCGTACCCAGCGTGCTGCGCGCCGCCAAGATCACCGGCAGCTTCAGCTTCACCATCATATCCAGAATGAACTGCTTCTGATTGATCGGCACTAGCACGCCGCCCGCGCCTTCCACTACCAGCCAGTCATTTGCCAGATGATTCGGCAAATTGATCTTCGCCAGGTCAATCTCCACGCCTGCCCAGCGCGCCGCCAAATCCGGCGAAACTGGCGGCACAAACTTATAAACCTCATCAATCGTCCGGTCCGTGCCGATTCCCGCCAGCCGCATCACCGTCGCGCGATCCGAGCCTTCCAGCGTTCCGGTCTGAATCGGTTTCCAGTACACCGCATCCAGCGCCGCGCACAACAACGCCGACAGCGTGGTCTTGCCCACGCCTGTGTCCGTTCCGGTGATGAAAAAGTGATGCCTCATGCGCGGCTGGCTGCTATCTCCCTTGCATTCACAGAGCTTTGCGACCCTCTCCAATTTTGCAAGGCCGTCACAACCCCCGCCACTTGTTCTCGCGTTACCCGCGCCGTAAGCGACAATCGCAGCCGCGCCGTTCCTGCCGGCACTGTCGGCGGACGAACCGCCCGCACCGCAAATCCCTGCTCCCGCAAAAATGCCGCCGCGGTCAGCGCGTCTTCATTCGCGCCCACGATCACCGGAACGATCTGTGAAGCCGTCCCACTCACATCCCAGCATTCGCGGCGCAGCGATGCGCTCAACTCACTCGCAACCGTCATCAAACCCCCGCGCTCCCCATCCATGGTTTTCGCCAGCCGCAGCGCAGCGCCGATCTGCGCCGCCATATAAGGCGGCAGCGCGGTACTGAAAATCAACGTCCGCGCATGGTTAATCAGAAAGTCCCTCACGACTCTCGACCCGCACACAAACGCCCCCGCGCTGGCCAGTGCCTTCCCGCAGGTGTGCACCGTCGCGAGCACTTCGCCCGTCAACCTCGCCGCGGCCACCATCCCCGTTCCGCTCGGCCCCAGTACCGCCGTCGCGTGCGCCTCATCCACCACCAGGCTCGCCCCGTAGCGCTCCGTCAACTCCTGCATTGCGCGTAAATCCGCAACGTCTCCATCCATGCTGAACACCGACTCGCTGACCACCAGTTTCCGGACCCTCTCGCCTTCATGCCGCCGCAACGCGCGCTCCAGATGATTCAAATCGCGATGCGGATAAATCTCCTTGCGCGCGCCCGACAGCCGAATCCCATCAATCAGGCTGGCATGGTTCAGCGCATCGGAGAAAACTACATCATCCTTCCCCACCATTGAACTCAGCAGCCCCAAGTTCGCCGCATATCCACTCGAAAAATAAAGCGCCGCCTCGGTTCCCGCAAACGCCGCAAACTCCTCTTCCAACTCGTTCCAGACACGATCGTGCCCCGAAAGCAGCCGCGAACCCGTCCCGCCTACACGCGACGACGACGCCAGCGCCTCCAGCACCGCTTTCTTCAGTCGCGCATCCTCCGCCAACCCCAGGTAATCATTTGAGCAGAGATTCACGCCCGCCACTTGCTCGAGGCTGCGCCATTGATCACGCGCCCGCAACTCCGCCAGCTCGCGCTCCAACTCCTTTTGCCATTCGACTCTATTCACGTTCCGTCCTATGAGACTGCACTCCGCTTGGGGGTCGGACCTTTAGGTCCGACAATAGCCGCACCCCTAACCACTTGTCATCCCGACCCGCAGGCCGCGCTCTTGCGCGGCCTGCAGCGGAGGGATCTGCTTTGTCTTCTTGCAATGGCCTTCAGACGGCATGCGGCTCCATTTGTAGTTGTAGCGCTGGGCGCTCCAGCGATTTGCGCGGGCGCGCCGTCTGCGGCGCGAAGCCCGGCATCTCTCGCTCACGCCGCATGCGGCTCCAGCGGCTTCATGCCCAGCGTTGTCAGCAGCGCTTCGTCCTCATCGGGGCCGGGATTCGGTGTCGTCAACAATTTCTCGCCTACAAAAATCGAATTCGCTCCCGCCAGAAAACATAGCGTCACGGCTTCCGCCGAAAGCTGTTTCCTTCCCGCTGCCAATCGCACCCGCGAAGCCGGCATCAGGATCCGCGCCGTCGCAATCGCCCGTACCATTTCCAACGGATCGAGTGCGGGCATCTTGGCCAGCGGTGTACCTTCCACCCGCACCAGCATGTTGATTGGCACGCTCTCGGGGTGCGGCTGCAAATTCGCCAGTTGTGTCAGCAGACCGATACGGTCCTCTTCCCGCTCGCCCATGCCCAGAATTCCGCCGCAACACACCGTGATCCCCGCTTTGCGCACCGCCGCCAGCGTCTTCAGCCGGTCGTCATACACTCGCGTGGTGATAATCGATCCATAAAACTCCGGCGACGTATCCAGGTTGTGGTTGTACGCCGACAAACCCGCTTCTTTGAGCTGCTGCGCTTGCCCTTCATTCAACATGCCCAGCGTGCAGCACACCTCCAGCCCCAGCGCCGAAACTCCGCGCACCATCTGCAACACTTTTTCGAATTCCCGGCCCTCCGGTGCCTGCCGCCATGCCGCTCCCATGCAGAACCGCGTCACGCCGCGACCCGCCGCCTCCCGCGCCACGCCAATTACCTGCTCCGGCTCCAGCAGCCCCTCGCGCGCCACACCGGCATCGTAATGCGCGCTCTGCGGGCAATACCCGCAATCCTCCGGACACCCGCCCGTCTTGATCGAAAGCAACTGGCAGGTCTGCACCCGGTCCTCTGGATGAAACTGCCGGTGTACTGTCTGCGCCCGGAACACCAACGAAGTCAGCGCCGTCCGGTAAATCTCCCCCACCTCTTCTCTCCGCCAGTCATACCGCATTGCCCGGCACTCTGTAGGGCCGGACGCCCCCGCGCCTTCCGCGGGTCCTCCCCGGCTCGCCGGGGAGGATAGCCCGGCTTCCTGCGCCGGCCCGCCATTGCTCCACGGCGCCTCCGTCCCGCCTGGCGTCACACTCCCGTCCGCCGCTTGGTTACTTCCCAAATTTCCTGTGTTCATCCCGCTTACAATCTCCGTGATACGGTCTGGCATGTTATCAAAGGTTCGCCTGCGCGGTCAGTCCATCCGCCTGCAGTTTCCAGGTCCGCTCGTGAGTAGCAGTTTATTAGGTTCTATCCCACCGGGTCCGTATTTCAGGTGGCTTCACCAGTGTCTGCATCACCACACAATATTGCTCCGTCTTCTCCCTCAGCGCGTTCAACTGCTCCGCCGTAGCCCCGGGTGCGTCAATGTCAAACTGCACCCGTATCTTTTCAAAGCCCACCGGAACTTCCTTGGAAATCCCCAGCGTTCCGCGCAGGTCCAGATCTCCCTCGACCGTTACTTCAATACGCTGCGTGGCAATTCCCATCGCCGCCGCCACCATCTGGCAGGTGATTTGCGCGCACGCCCCCAGCGCCCCCAACAGCATATCCCCCGAACAAGCCGCGGTCCCCGCGCCGCCGACTCCGGCATGGGCCTGCGCGTTGTAAATCGCGCGCCCGATGGCCACCGAACACGCAATCGGTGTTTCCGTCGGACCGCCTTTCGCCTTCAGCGTGATCCGCGAAGCCGAAGGATCATTGCGATATTGTTCTTTCAGCGGCTTTTGCACAGACTTAAGATCCACAACGCCTCCACTTACAGCCAAAATCTAGCGTTTCCAACTTTAGCGACGACCCTGTATTGTACCGGGTGTTCCGACTTGCTACCATTTTCCCCGCGGAGCGCTTGATCATGCCGAAATTCGTTATTGAACGCGAAGTACCCGGTGCCGGAAATCTGACTGACGCCGAAATTCAGGAAATCTCACGTAAGTCGGTTTCCGTTCTTAAAGGCATGGGCCCGGAAATCCAATGGCTGCAGAGCTATGTCACCGGAGATAAGCTGTATTGCGTCTATCTTGCTCCCGACGAGGCCACCATTCGCGAACATGCCCGCCGCGGCGGCTTCCCCGCCAATCGTGTCTCCGCCGTACGCCGTCTTATTGACCCAACCACCGCCGAATAACTTCTGGCCGGCATTCACTCAAAATCAGCACGCCCGGCCCATCACAACCATCACGCTCCATTCCTTAACTCCGCAGCACGTCCTCGATCGCCATTTCTATCGGCATCACCCATCCCTCCAGCCACGCTGTTCGGCTCGCTGCGGTCGCCAACGCTTGCCGCGCCGGCTGTAATCCTCGCTCCAACTTCGCTTCCTCCGCCGGCACCAGGGGAGTGCCAATGCTCTGCCGCAGCGCCGCCGCCGCTCCGGCCAGCCGCAGCGCGCGCTCTGCTTCGTGCTGCTCCGCGGCCGCGCATGCGAACGCCTCCAGCGTCCGCGCAATTCCCCTCTTGTGCTCCATTTTCTTGAAGATGGCGAGGCTCTCGCGGTGCAGCTCCTTTGCCTCCGCGTACTCCTGCTGTTCCCTCGCCAGGTTGGCCAAATCTCCCAGGCAGCCCGCAATCCCCCAGTTGTCCTGCATTTGCCGGAACGCCGTCAAACTCTGCTCGATAAGCGACCGCCCCTCAACCAAATCGCCTTGTGCGCGCGCCACGTCGCCCCGGTGGTTCAGCGTCCACGCATAACCGGCTCTGTCTCCAATTTCCCGAAAAATTCCCAGGCATTCCTGATAAAGCACATTGGCCTTCGCAAAATCTCCCTGCTGCTTCACGACGTTTGCCAGATTGCTTAGGCCGCGCGCCACCGCGGCGCGATCGCCCAGCTCCCTCCACAATGCCAGGCTCTCCTCCAGCAGCGCGCGAGAACCCGCCAGATCTCCGGTGTCGCGAAGATTGAGCGCCTGCGCATTCATGGCAACGGCCATGCTTTGCTTGTCGTCAAGCTGCCGTGCAATCTCCAGGCTCTCCGCGAACAGCGCCGTTGCGGCGCCGTAGTCCCCTTGTTCGACGGCAAGAACTCCCGCCGCGAAAAGGGCGCGAACGTGCGGATTGTTGTCCGAGGTCTTGCTGTTCTTGTTTCGAGCCGCCAGTTTCAGCATTCGGTCCAGACGGTCGCGCCCTTCGCTGATGTACTCGCGCGCCTCCCAGAAACGAAATAGCGCAATACTCAGCCGCAGGCCCCACTCCACGTTCCCGGTGTCTTCCAGAAAGCTGAGCGCAGTCCGAAAATTGTCATTCTCAATCTCAAACCGGTCCAGCCAGTCCGTTTGGTTGGCGCTGACGTCCGGGGCCGCGCCCTCTTCCGCCAGCACCAGGCAGTACGCCGCGTGCGCCCGTCGCGTCAGCGCCTGTTCGCCGCACGCTTCCATCTTCATCAGCCCGTATTCGCGAATCGTCTCCAACATTGCGAACCGCGGCTCCCCGTCCTTTTGTTCCGTCTGCCGAACCAGGCTTTTGTCTACCATGGACGTCATGCCGTCCAGCACATCCATTCCTAAATCCTGTTTTGCGTCGCACACCGCTTCCACCGCATCCAGCGTGCACCCGCCCATGAACACCCCAAGCCTGCGAAACAACCTCTGCTCGGTTTCCGTCAGCAGGTCATAGCTCCAGTCCATCGCCTGGCGCAAGGTCTGCTGCCTCTCCGGCAAGTCTCGCGCGCCTCCCGTCAAGAGCTGCAGCCGGCTGGCCAGCCTCGTGCGCATCGCCGACGGCGACAGCAGTTTGATCCGCGCCGCCGCCAGTTCAATCGCCAGCGGCAAGCCATCCAGCCGCGCACAAATTTCCGCCACCGCCGTCGCATTCTCATCCGTGAGCGCAAATTCCGGTTTCACCGCGGCCGCTCGCTGCACGAACAACGAAACCGCGGCACATTGCCCCAGCGTCGCCGCCGAATGTCCCGCCTTCCCGTCCGGTAGCGCCAGCGGATCCAGCGGAAACTCTTGCTCATTGGAAACATGCAGCGGCGCCCGGCTGGTCACTAGCAGCTTTAGGTTCGGCCCCAAAGCCAGTAGCTCCGACAACATCGGCGCCGCCGACACAAGGTGCTCAAAATTGTCCAACACCAGCAACAGCGGCGCCGCCAGATTCCGCAGATATTCCTTCAGCGTTTCGCCGAGCGGCAAGCCTCCGCTCTCGCGCAGTCCCAGCGTTTGCGCCATCGCCGCCAGCACCAGATTCGGATCGATCACCGCCGCCAGCGGCACAAAATAAACCCCCGCGGCAAAATTCTCCGCGGAGTCGCGGGCCGCATCCACCGCCAGCCGCGATTTTCCGATTCCACCCGGGCCCGTCACCGTAACCAGCCGCGTCTCCGGCCGCAACACAAGCTGTTGTAGCGCCGCCAGCTCTTTCGTCCGGCCTACCAGCGCCGTTCCAAAAACCGGCAGATTGCTTGGCCGCGCTTCCTGCCGTTTGAATTGCAGATCCGATACCCGGTCGCGAATCGCCGTCAAATCGCGGAGCAAATCGCGCGTCGAAAAATAGCGTTTCTCCGGCTCCTTCGCCAGGCATCGTTCCACCACCCAACAAAACGGAGGGGGAACCTGCGGGTTCAGCGTCGCAATCGGTTTCGGCTCGTCCTGCACAATCGCCACCAGGGTCTGTGCCACCGTAGCCCTTCGAAATGCATGCCTCCCCGTGGCCATTTCGTACAGTACCAGTCCCAGCGAAAACTGGTCCGAGCGAAAATCCAGTGGCCGCCCGCCGGCCTGCTCCGGCGACATATAGCCGATGGTGCCGGACAGTCCTCCCGATTGCGTCCGCATGGTCGAGGTAGCGCTGTCTTGCGTCACCTCTTCGTCAATGTTTGCTTCGGACTCCAGTTCAATCTTCGCCAGTCCGAAATCCAGAATCTTCACCGTGTCCGGCGAAACCATCAGGTTCTCTGGCTTCAGGTCCCGGTGAATCACTCCCGCTTCGTGCGCTTTGCTCAGTCCATCCGCAATCTGCACCGCGATCGCAATCATGCGGTGCGCGGCCATCGGCCCCGAAGAAATCACCTCGCGCAGCGTCTGGCCTTCCACAAACTCCAGCACCAGAAAATCAATTCCTTGCTGGTGTCCGATGTCATGCAGCGTGCAGATGTTGGGATGAGACAGCTTGGAGATGGTGCGCGCTTCGTGTTCCAGCCTCAGCCGGAATTGCGGATCTTGCGAAAGCCGCTCCGGCAGCACCTTGATGGCAATCGCTCGGTCCAGACGGGTATCCCGCGCGCGGTACACTTCCCCCATGCCGCCAGCTCCCAGCGCGGAGATAATTTCATAGGGGCCAAGTCTGGTGCCCGGAACCAGTGGCATAGCGTCATCGCAATTATACCCTCGAACACCTTGCGCCAATCCAACCCTTTCACCTCCACGTTCGAGCCGACACAGAAATTCCTCGGGCAAAATTCGCCACCCGCGGTGCCTTACGCCTCATTTGAAAAACCCCCGCTGGAATGTTATAAATCAGACCTTCGCCACGCCCTGATTTTGCTTATACCGAGCAAGCCGCAGGGTTTCAGGGTTTGTACTTGCAAACCCTGAGCAAAAAAGGTTTCAGGGTTTGTACTTGCAAACCCTGAACAAACGATGTCTGCCGGGAAGGGGTTCCCGGCTCGTCGCGCGTGGCTTGGGTTTCTTTTCCGTTTGTACAAAGGAGCTACCTTCCAGCCCGTTGCACTCCG
>Ga0209579_10001872_pt1 | contig 16839 bp, 24 predicted proteins | sample Coa_R1_2_FD_187152 | JGI IMG/M metagenome (GOLD analysis project Ga0209579, IMG submission 187152) | Surface soil microbial communities from Centralia Pennsylvania, which are recovering from an underground coalmine fire - Coalmine... | ecosystem: Environmental > Terrestrial > Soil >... | reverse complement strand
GGTCACCAGCTTGGTCATCGAGAACCATAGGTAGACCGTGTCCGCAGTCGCGGGACTTGGCGCCTCGATATCCGCCAGCCCGAACCCCTCGCTGCACCTGGCTCCGGGCTTGACGACCGCCACCGAGAGACCCGGAGGACGTTGCTGACCGCAGAGCTCCGCAGCGATCTCACTGCACCCTCGTACGGCGAGCGCGATATCAGGCGGCACGCCGGTCCTACCCGGCGCAGATCCGGAACACCGGGTATTGCTCGGCGATCTGTTCGAACTGCTCCAGTGGCGCGCCCTGATCGATGGGGAAGTGGGCGCGCCCGCCAGGAGCCACCTCGAGGTAGCGCCGCAGGATCGGGGCACGCATGCTCGGATCGACCTCTTCGAGCACGACGTCCTCGCGTCGGCCGTGCCGCAGCGCGGCCTTGCCTCCGGTCGCACGGACGTTGCGGACCCAGTTCGCCTCCTTGCCGAGCATCGCCACGAGATACCGCTGGCCCTCGTACTCCGCGATCACCACCGGGAACGCAACGAGCCGGCCGGTCCGACGGCCGCGGACCTCAAGCCTCGCCAGGCGCTTCGGTCCGATTCCCGCCGCGACGACTGCACCAGTGGCCCGATTCAGCAGCCCGGCAATCCGATTAGGACGCTTGCCGCCGTACATCCATCTCCGCGAGGCTTCCTTCACATGCGCCATCGCCAGCCTCCAGTTCGACCAAGCAACGCGACGAATCGTTCCGCGCTAAAGGAGGACGGACATCCGGATGACCCCCGGATCTCAGCTGCGTCGAACTACGCGAGACGAGACCTGCCTTCAAGACGGGCAGGTACCGACCTAACGCTCCCCCCGGACCCTCCTCCGCGCGGCAAGCGCGGCGCCGGTCAACTCATTCTCGGAGGATCCCGCCCCAGTCCGCAGGGTCGATATCCGCGAGCGTCTGCGAAAAGGTCCACTGATGCCCCCACGGGTCCTCGGCGTTGTATTGGCGCTCGCCGTACATGTGGTCGGTTGGCTCCTCGAGGATCTTCGCTCCGTGTGCTCGCGCGTGCTCGCAGTGCGCGACTGCATCGTCCACGCGTACGAGCACCGAGTCCGTGACTTGGTCGGGGCGTCGCAGTACGCCGTCTGAGCGGACGTCGCGGATGATCACCGCGCCACCTTCGCCGACATTCATCTGCGACCGATGGTCTTCGCCGATCTGAAGGCGTTCGACGAACCCGAACGCCTCACTCAACCAACTCACCGCGCCGCGCACATCGGGATAGACGAGGACCGGGATCGCGGTCGCGCTCGGGATCGATCGGTTCGGCAGCATGCCCGCGCAGCTTACGAAAGGGCTACGAAGGCGTGGGCGCTCCGTTCTCCTTTGCCTGTCAGGGGGCATCTCGCCCCATCGCCCGTTGCTGCCTCCAATGCGCGGTCAGCATGACCGGTGCCGTCGGCCTGCGCGCTGGTCTGGTGGTTACAGCTCGATCGTCGTGCCAACGGTGCTGATCGCGAAGGCATCCGGGAACCGACTGGCGATCCTGTGGACCGCTCGCCAGCCGGTGCAGTGCGCGGGAACGAGCAACTCCGGCGAGAACTCGGCGAGCGCCTCGATGGTCGGCTCGATGATCGGATCGAACATCGGGCCGCTGAGATGGAACCCGCCGATGATCGCCGCGACCCGATCCTCCCCGGTCAGCCTTTGCGCGTACCGGACGGTGTTGACGATGCCGGCGTGCCCGCAGCCGCTCAGGACCAGCAAACCGCGGTCGCGCACGCGCAACACGAGCGCCTGATCGTCCAGGATCAAAGGGTCGGGCTGCCAGCGCGCGCCGCGTAGCGCTTCGTGCCCTTTGAAGCCAGTCTCGAACGCCGTGGTGCGGTCAACCTCACCGGTGATGAGTGCCGCGCCGTCGAGCAAGAACGAAGGTTGGCGCTCCTCGATGATCTGAAACCCAACGCCCTCGAGCGCCGATCGGCTGGTGGCAGGCAGCTCGCACGGATCAAGACCCGGGAAGCGGATCCGCCGCCGGCTCCAGAACTCCGGATGGATCATCACCGGCAGCTTTGCGCGGCCCAGAACCCGGACGAGGCCCTCCATCCCGGTGACGTGATCCCAATGTCCGTGGCTGAGCACGATCACCTCGATGTCGCCCGGCGACACTCCGAGCCGGCGCATGTTCTCAACCATTCCATTTGCCGAGACGCCGGTGTCAAACAGCAACGTCCGCTCCTGACCGCCGCGCCCGATCCGCACGAGCGCCGAGAAGCCCGGTTCGGCGATCAGCGAGTCAGGCACGCCGCCGTCTGGCGCGGTGGCCGCGGATGCGCGCGGAAGCGCGCCGTTAAGCGCCTTCGGCCAGTTCAGCCGCCAGATCCCGTCGCGATCAACCAACAGCGGATCAACGAGATTGTCAACCAGCACCGTCACCCGAACCCGATCCGCCGGCTCAAGCGCAATCACCCGCTCAACCTACAACGGACAGCCTCCGCAGGAGAGGTCGGCCGATGCCGAGATCCGAGGTGCCGGTCGTGAGTGGCCTACATGGTGATGGTCATGAGCTCCTACGGGAGGTGGCGGGGCGGTTGGGTTCGTGATGTTCGTGCCTGTCGTGGATCGCCTCGACTGTGTGGCTGGCATGGGTGAAGTGGCCTGGGTCGGCCTCGAAGGCATGCAGGCAGTGGGTCGAGCAGAAGTAGAAGGTCTCACCGCCGAACTCCTTAATTACGGCCTTCTTTCGGTCCACCTTCATCCTGCAGACGGGGTCGGTCGCGCCCCGGCGGGCGGTCAGCCAGAACAGCGCGGCGAAGGCGGCCAGGCCGGCGAGGTTGAGAAACAGCTTGTAGTTGACGGCGATCGAGCCGAAGATGTCCGCTCTCGTGGGCCGGGCACCCGTGGGGATGAGCCCGAGCGCGCTGAACACCGCATCGATGATGAGCGCGGCGACAACCATGGTCACGAACATGAGCGCGGTGATGCGCAGCGCAAAGCTCGTGCCGTAGTACTTCCGGTAGATGAGGAGGATCGGCAGGACGATGAGGTCGGCGAAGATGAATGCCATCACCCCGGCGAAGCTGATGCCCCCGCTCCACAGAACGGCGGCGAGGGGCACGTTGCCGACCGAGCAGACGAAGCTCAGCACGGCGATGACGGGGCCGATGAACGCGCCCCAGATGGTCTGGACGATGGGCGGTGAGCCCTCCAGGAAGAGGCTGTTGAAGAAGCCGTTGCCGAGCTGGGCGATAAACCCGGCGAGCACGAAGCCGAGCAGGATTTCCTTGTAGAGCATCTGCCAGTCGCCCCGGAAGTTGTGGGCGACGTCGGACCATGCCTCGACGCTGGTCAGCCGCTGGCGCCAGCTCACCGCCCCCCCGGCGGTGTGGTGCTGATGCCCGCTGTCAGCCCGACGGGCGTGCTCGCGCGCCTGTGCCTCAAGCCGGCGGGAGACGAACAGGCGAAGGGTGAGCGCCATCAGGACAATCATCACGATGCCGCCGATGTACTCGGCGAGCGTGAACTGCCAGCCGATGAGCACCCACAGCACCAGTCCGAGCTCCCAGACCAGGTTGGTAGAGGCGAACTGGAAGGCCAGCGCCGACGCCGCCGAGGCGCCCTTCTGAAACAGGCTCTTGGCGATGGCCACGGCCGCGTAGGAGCAGGAGGAGGACGCGGCGCCGAGTCCGGTGGCAATCGCGACCGGACGGGCGCCGGTGCCCGACATTGCACGCTCGATGCGCTCGCGCGGGACCCACGCTTGGACGACCGCCGAGATGAAGAAGCCGAACGCGAGTGCCCACCACACCTCCCAGCCCATCAGGAAGGCGTCACGCAGTCCATGCCAGAGGACGTCGAGCACCGAGCTCATGACTGCCGCTCCTTCATAGACCCCCTCACCGTATCATATACCCATAGGGGGTATCTGGTAGAATTGTGCCCATGAGCTCCGGAACGACTCCCACACGCGGGTACTCCGCCACCAAAGACCAGCTGCTCAATCGCCTGCGCCGCATCGAGGGCCAAGTCCGCGGGGTCGAGGGCATGGTCCAGGAGGACCGCTACTGCATTGATGTCCTCACGCAGATCTCCGCCGTTCAAGCCGCGCTGGATAAGGTCGCGCTCGGCCTGCTCGACGATCACGCCCACGTCTGCGTGATGAGCGCCGCCGAGAAGGAGCGCGAGGCGAAGACCGAAGAGCTGATGGCCGCGGTCGGGCGGCTCATGCGCCGCGGGTAGCCGCGCCGTCGCTGGCGACCCTCCTTCTGGGCATCTGCTCCCACGCTCGCTGATTTCGGATACCGCATCCGGCGAGGCATCACGAGAAAGTTGCTTACCGCACGAGCCTGGATGTATGTTCTACGGGGTCGGGCGCGCGAAATCCTCCGGCCATGAACGGGAAGGAGGATCTCCTTTTGAAGCGCACATCCGCCGCTGCGGTAGCCGCCGGGTGTACGCGAGCGTCGTCTTCTACGAGAAGATCGCGGGGCGACAGAAGATGTATTCCGTTCCCGCCGCGGGATTCTGCTAGTCCGAGGGAGCCTTTATGGGACCGAAGCGGTATTTCTTCAGTGGGGTGGTAGCGCTGTGTGTGGCGCTGGCGGCTGTGTCGGCCGTTGCGGCTGGCGACCCGGGGAAGACGTGGCGCACCGTCGCTCAGCGCGCGGCGTTTCCGGTCTATCGACCGCTGCAGACGCTCGGCCTCCAATTCGACGGGGTGAAGCTTGCCCCCCATACCGGGTGCCTGACGGCCAACTGGGGCAACCCAAAGTCAAACGCCGGCTCCCATTTCAATATCGGTGAGCCCGCTAATACCGTCCGCTGTGGACAGCCTGGCGTCGCTAACCAGGTCGCCACAAGCACGATCAACGGCGACAAGGTCGGCGTGCTTGTCCAGTGTCCGGCCTGGCCAAAGTGCACGCTCAGAGACGGGGAGACAGATGGATTCTTCCTGCTGTTCGTGCCGGAGCACGTCTCCAGGCACTATGCGATCCAGCTCGAGAGCAAGCACATCTCGCTGGCGCACTTCCTGAAGATCGCGAGGAGCTTCGTGAGGGTGAGAACCGGTGCTGGAGGGCCAGCGCCGGCTCACCTCGCCAACTTCCTCTCACCCGACCGCAAGATCTGGTGCCTGCTGCAAGACGCGGCCGCCGACAGGGCAGCGAGCTGTTTTTTTGCTGCCGACCGGTCCGCCGGAGGCCAGGAATACTCCGCCATGCTGCAGCCGAACGGGCAGCTCACCACGTGCGCCTGGCAGCCGAGTCAACCCGGGCTGCAGGCCTGCGACCAGAACTGGGACGCGAGCGCGCCCGTGCTGGGGAGCGGGAAGGTCGACGCGATCTACCAGTACCGCTGCCAAGCAGCCAGCACCGCGATCAAATGCACGGTCGACACCGGTGCGGCCAAAGGCAAAGGGTTCACGATCAGCGACACCGGCGTGACGCCAATCCCCTAGGCAGGACAGGGCGGTGTCGGCGCCTTTGAGCCGGCCCGGACCGATAGTGCATTCATCTTGCCGCTATAGGTCGTGATGTAGAGGTTCTGTCCTGCAGGGACGCTGCTGGGGTCGATCTTGAATGTGACGCCGCTGGCGCCATTCGGGCCCTTTGAGACCTCTACCCGGACGCCCATCTGCATGGCATGGCGCTTGTGCCCGGAGCCGGGCGCCTGCTTGACCTCGGAGAAGGTCCGGGCCCCCTTGTCGCGAGGCGTAACGCCGGGCGGGCCGGGCCCCGGCTTGCACGTGGCTGAGTAGTCAACGATGGCGGGAATGCCCCTGTCCCGGAGCGCAGCCTGCAAACCCGCGGCGTCGCTCAGGCTCGCGATGTGCACGGTGACGCTGCCGTCGGCGTGGCTGTCGATCGCGTAGGCCGCCTGCGTTCCTCCGGCGGCGATAACGGCAAGCACAGCCGCTGCGCCAGCTGCCGCAAGCCCGGCCGCGGCCGTCGCCCAGCGCCGCCGCCGCGGCGGGCGCGCGCCCGGTTCCGGGGGAGCCGGGTTCGCCGCTACGACCAGCCGCAACCGGTCGAGCAGACGGTCCTCAAAGATGGTCTGGGTACTCACGGCTCAGGCCTCCACGGGTTGGTTGACGGTGGGCGCGTCGGGCGCGATCGCGTTGCGCATCGCCGCGCGGGCACGGTGCAGGCGGACGCGGGCGGCGACGGCGCTGATACCGAGGACCGAGGCCGCCTCGCGGGGGGTCAACTCGTCAACCGCGACGAGCTCGAAGACCTCACGCTCTCCGGCAGGTAGGGCCTCCAAGGCGTCAAGAAGGCGACGGGCGCGCCCCTCTGCGTCGATCCGCTCCTGAAGCCGCACAACGTCGTCGGCATCGAGCAGCTCGCGCGCGTTGATGCGGCCGCGGGCACGGCGCTCGCGCGCCACGCGGCGGAACTCCGACGAGACGACATTGCGCGCAATCCCGACGAGCCAGGCCGACGGCGGCCCCCGGCGGCTGTCATACGAGGGAGCAGCGTCGATCGCAGCCAAGAACACGTCGGCGGTCAGATCCGCGACCAGGTGCGGGTCGCCGACCCGGCGCGCCACGAACCTCTCGACGAGTTCGACATGAGCGCGGTAAAAGCGCTCCAGGGCCGCCTCGTCGAACCCGATCCGCCGCGGATCATCCAAGTCCATGTTCGTAATTGGCTCCGAGGGTCACGAGCGTTACTAGCACGAGTCGCCGTCTGCGCGCGCGATTGGCCTGTGGGCGTGATGCCGCCGCGATCGGGGCTTGACAGCCAGCCTGCTCCGTAGTACGTTCCCGAATCCGATTCGATAATGTCGAATCAGGGTCAATGAGGAGAGGGAGCGTTCTCCCTCTGTCAAACGAGGACCGGGGGCCGCGAGCTCCCGAACAACAGGAGGGAGCAGTGGAGCCTAAGTACCACCTTTCTCAGCGCGCGGTCGCTGAGGTCCTGGGTACGGCCTTGCTGGTGCTCGTGGGACCGGGTTCGGTCGTCGCGACGCTCGTATTGGCCGGTAAGGCGATCCCGGCGATCACCGGCGCCGATCTGCTGGGCATCTCGTTCGCGTTCGGATTCATCATCGCCGCGATGGTGTACGCGATCGGCAAGGTGTCCGGCTGTCACATCAACCCGGCGGTGACGTTCGGGTTGGCCGTTACGAAGCGCGTCCCCTGGCGGGAGGTGCCCGTCTATTGGGCCGCTCAGGTCGTAGGCGCCGTTCTCGGTGCGCTCGCCATCTGGGCGGTGTTCGCGCATACCGGAATCAAGCTCGGCATGGGACAAACGGCCTTCAACGGCCAGACCACGAGCTGGGGACAGGCGATCTTTTCCGAGGGGATAGGGACTGCCGTGCTGATGTTCACGATCCTGGGGATCGTCGACTCGCGCGGGCCAACCGATCTCGCGGGAATCATCATCGGCGGCGTGGTGATTGCGATCATCATGGTCGTCGGACCGATCACCGGAGCCTCGCTCAACCCTGCGCGTGCGTTCGGCCCTGAGCTCGTCTCGGCGATCGGCGGCGGTGCGACACACTGGAACCAGCTGCTGCCGGTGTACATCGCCCCGGGCCTGGTCGGCTCTGCGGTGGCCGCGTTCGCGTACGACTTCCTGGCCAAGCCGCGGCTGATCGAAGAGCCGATCATCGAGGCCGTTACCCATCCCGATCCGGTGCCTGAGCCGGCTGCGGTGCGATAGGAGGCATCATGGCTGTAACCACCACACCATCCATGAAGAAGTTCCTCAACGACCCGGCTGACGTCGTCAAGGAGTCACTGGCGGGCCTTCAAGCGGCCCACGGTGATCTGCTCCGCTACGACCCGGACGGTCAAATCGTTGTCCGGGCGGACGCGCCAGTGCGGGGCAAGGTCGCGCTCGTGTCAGGTGGCGGGTCCGGTCACGAGCCGTTGCACGGCGGGTTTGTTGGCCGCGGCATGCTCGACGCGGCCTGTCCCGGCGAGGTGTTCACCTCGCCGGTGCCCGACCAGATGCTCGCCGCGACCAAGGCCGTCGACGGCGGCGCGGGCGTGGTGCACATCGTCAAGAACTACACCGGCGACGTGATGAACTTCAAGCTGGCGGCCGAGGACGCCGCCGACGAGGGCATCGACGTCGAATCGGTCTTGGTCGACGACGATGTTGCGGTCGAGGACTCGCTGTACACGGCGGGCCGCCGGGGTGTCGGCGCGACCGTGCTGATCGAGAAGATCGCGGGCGCCGCCGCAGAGCGCGGCGACGACGTCGAGGCGGTGGCTTCCATCGCTCGTCGTGTCAACGGCCGCGCGCGGTCGTTCGGCGTCGCGTTGTCCTCGTGCACACCGCCGGCTGCGGGCAAGCCGATCTTTGACTTGCCCGATGGCGAGATCGAGCTCGGGATCGGCATTCACGGCGAGCCGGGCCGGCGGCGTGAGCAGACACGCACAGCGCACGAGATCGTCGAGGTGACCCTGGAAGCGATCCTGTCCGACCTGAATCCGAGCGAAGGCGCTCGAGTGTTGCCGTTCGTGAACGGCATGGGCGGCACGCCCCTGCTCGAGCTCTATCTGCTCTACGGCGAGGTCGACAGCCAGCTGCGAGCGGCGGGACTTCAGCCCGTACGCAATCTGGTCGGCAGTTACATCACCTCGCTGGAGATGGCGGGGGCGTCGGTGACGCTGCTCGAGTTGGATGACGAGTTGCTCTCACTCTGGGATGCTCCGGTTCACACGCCGGCGCTCCGCTGGGGAGCGTGACCACCCGTGATCACCGAATCGACCGTGCAGGCGCAAACCATCACCATCTGGTTGTCCGAGGCCGAAGACCAGATCAAGACGCAGAGTGACTACCTCACTCAGCTCGATGCCGCGATCGGCGACGGTGATCACGGAATCAACATGCGCCGCGGCTTTGAGGCCGTCGGCAAGGCGCTGGCCGGGCAGGGTGACTCAACCCCGCCCGGCCGGCTCCTGATCCTCGCTGGTAAGACACTTGTCGCGACCGTCGGCGGCGCGAGCGGTCCGCTGTGGGGCTCAGCGCTGCGGCGAGCCGGGCGCGCGCTGGGAGACGCAGCGTCGTTTGACGGCGGCCAGCTTGCGCACGCTTTGGACGCGGCGATTGATGGCGTCGTCGAGCTCGGCGCCGCGGCGCCCGGCGACAAGACGATGGTCGATGCCCTTGCGCCTGCCGCCAGGGCGCTGCATGAGGCGCTTGAGGCGGGTAAGTCGCTCAGCGACGCCGTCGAGGCGGCGGCCAACGCGGCACAGGATGGCGCTGCGTCCACGGTGCCAATGCAGGCCCGTAAGGGACGGGCGTCCTACCTGGGCGAGCGCTCGATCGGGCACCAGGACCCGGGGGCCACCTCGGCGGCGATCATCATCGGGGCGCTAAGCCGATCAGTCTCATCTGCTCAGGAGTGACCGATGGGTGAGCGGATCTGCTCCGGCACGCCGGCATCGCCGGGCGTCGGGTTCGGCAACGCCTGGCACTTCGGAGAGGACCTCGACGGCGCGGCGCAGATCCCGCAGGAGCGGCGTGAGAGCGAGCGCGATGCCGCGTTGGCCGCTCTGGCCGCCGCGGCCGGCGAGCTGCGCTCGGTCGCCCACGACCTCGACGGGCCGGCCGCCGAGATCGTCGAGACCGGCGCGTTGATGGGTGAAGACCCGATGCTGATCGCGGCGGTGGAGCGAGCGATCATGGCCGACGGGGTTGCCGCGGCCGAGGCGATCCTGCGCGCCACGGCGGAGCACGCGAAACTGATCGCGGGACTGGGCGATGAGACGCTTGCGGCCCGCGCCGACGACGTCCACAGCCTCGGTCGGCGGGCCGCTCGTCTGGCGGCCGGCCAGCGCGCGACGGCCCCGCCCGCCGATGACGTGATCCTGGTCGCTCATGACCTCGGGCCCGGGGACGTTGCCGAGTTCGCATCCGCGCTCGCGGGGATCGCGCTCGCGGCTGGAGGCCCAACGGCCCACGCCGCGATCGTCGCCCGCTCGCTCGGTATCCCAATGGTCACCTGTCTGCATGAGGGGGCGCATGAGATCTCGGATGGCGCCAGCGTCGTCGTCGACGGTTCCAGCGGGGCCGTCGTGATCGAGCCGTGCAGCGATCGGGCTCGCAGCGCACAGACCGACATGCGGATACGGAGACTCGCCGCGCGGCGTGCCTACGAGCTGCGCGACCGACCTGCTGTGACCGCAGACGGCACCCGTGTAGTCGTGCTCGCCAACGTCGCCAGCCGCGCCGAACTCGATGTCGGCATGCGTGCAGGGGCGGAGGGAATTGGGCTGCTTCGGACCGAGCTCGCGTTCCTCGGCGCGCGCGACTGGCCGAGCGAGCAGGAGCACACCGATGCCCTTCAGCCGATCCTCGCAGGTCTCGGCCACGACCAGCCAGCAGTTGTGCGGGTCCTCGACTTCGGTGCCGATAAGTCGCCGCCGTTCCTGCGTGACGTTCCACAGCGCGGAATTGAGCTGCTGCTGGTGCATCCCGCCGCGTTCGTGGCCCAGCTACGCGCGGTGCTGCTCGCCGCACAACGACACGACGTGCGAGTGATGCTGCCCATGGTCCAGACCGTCCTGGACGTGTCACGGTCGCGCGGGCTGCTGGAGCAGGTGGCGGCGCAGCTCGGGATCGACCGCCTCCCATCGCTCGGATCGATGATCGAGACGCCCGCGGCCGCGGATGATGCTCCGGCGATCGCGGCGAGCTCGGACTTCCTGAGCATCGGCACCAACGACCTGACGAGCTCCACGCTGGGTGCCGATCGCTTCGCCGCCAACACAGCCCGGGCCCACCACCCGCGCGTGCTGCGCTCGATCGCTCGTGCGGTCGCGGCCGCGCATGAGGCGAACATCCCGATTGAGGTCTGCGGCGAGGCCGCGTCTGATCCGATCATGTTGCCGCTGCTCGTGGGCCTCGGGATCGACGAGCTGAGCGTCGGCGCCGCGCGAGTAGGACCGGTGCGCGATTCGATTCGCGACCTCAGCGCAGCCGAGGCCGCGGGACTGGCGCGTACGGCGCTGACGATGGACAGCGCTGAGGAAGTCGAGGCGGCCGTCCGGTCAGCCACAGCCGAACGAGCTCTCGTCAAGTAGTTGGACGATACGAGCTACCCGCTCGTCAGGCGCGACGGGCCGCAGCGATCGCCCAGCTACTCGCGCAGCGCTGCGACGACCATCGCGAGGGTGTCAATCGCGCTCGCTGCATCGTCGCCCTCGGCCCGAAGCCGCAGCGTCGTCCCGCGCCGAGCGCCGAGAGCGAGGACCGACAGCAGGCTCTTGGCATCGGCCTCGCGGTCAGCGGTTCCAACCGAGATCTTGGCCTGAAAGGCCATCGAGGCCTTCACGAACGTCGCCGCCGGGCGAGCGTGCAGGTCGACGTCTGCCGGGAGGCTGATCTCGGCGTCTACGGCCTGGTGCTCAGAGCTTGTTTGCACCACGTGCCTCCTCGGCGGCGCTGGCGACGTCGGCCAGGCCTGATCCCATCGACGCGACGACGGCCGCCGCCACCGCGCCCTCGACCAGCGGCGCGTCGACCAACCGGGTACTGCCGTTGGTCTGGTGCTCGATCACATGACGGATCGTGAGGATCGCTGAACCAATATCGCCCAGCACGACTACCCCGTCGCCCTGGTTGGCGCGCCGGATCGCGTCACGGACCTGGGTGTCATCGGTGCCCAGGCTTCCGTCCGGCGCCCCACCGGCGACCTCGATTCGAACGTCGGGACCGGCCATCTGGCTGGCGAGATCCGCCACGCCGCGCGCTAGATCCGCGCTGTGCGAGACAACTACGATGCCAACCACCCTCACATCCCTTCATCGTTGCCGGTTGAGGAGCAGTCTACACTACCGAAGACGATTCGACAATGCCGAATAGCACAGGAAAGCCGACCCGGCGGGCCACGATTCAATCGGTGGACCGCGCCGCTCGCATCCTCAAGGTGTTGGCGAGCGGTCCTAGGCGCCTGGGCGTAAGCGAAATCGCCGATCGTCTCGGGCTCACCCGCCCGACCGTGCACGGTTTGCTGCAGACGTTGCAGGCACATGGCTTCGTGGAACAGGACCGCGATTCGGACAAGTACCAGCTTGGCGCCGGTCTGCTCCAGCTCGGTAATTCCTACCTTGACCTCAACGAGCTCCGGTCGCGCTCGCTGGTCCACGCCGAGCGCCTTGCGGCCCGAGCCGACGCCGCCGTGCGGGTTGGCGTGATGCATGGCGGCAACGTGGTGGTCGTCCACCACGTGTTCCGTCCGGACTCAACCCTCCAGATCCTGGAGGTCGGCGCGGAGCTGCCGCTGCACGCCAGCGCGCTCGGCAAGGCGATGCTCGCGTTCGCTCCGGAGCGTGCGGTCGGCGATCTTCTGGCCGAGCCGCTACCACGGCTGACGAGCCGCACACTTACACCCGCCGCACTCCTCGACGAGCTCAGCGATGTCCGCGAGCGCGGATTTGCCCGCGAGAAGGACGAGGCGATCCTCGGGGAGTCAAGCGTCGCCGCCCCGATCTTCGACCACTCCGGTCACGCCGTCGGCGCGATCGGAATCGTCGGCGACACCGAACGGATCATGCCCCGGGGTCCGGTCAGGCAACTCTCCTCGGCCGTGTCCGAGGCGGCGCGGGCGATCTCACGCGAGCTCGGCGCCAGCCGCTGGCCGTCGCTCAGCCCTGTCGGGTAATACGTCTGAGATCCGCGCTTGGCACAGGTTCGATTGCCGGATTGCGCGGGGGGGAACGCTTGTAAGTGATCGCGATGTCGGCCACGAGCACGGACACGGTCGCGGCGGACCGGGGCCGATCATCACCGCGATCATGTCGCTCGCCGTCCTGGCGGGACTCGGCGTCGCGGCGCTGACGCGACTGAGCGCCCGCTACGACATGGTGGCCGGGCGCCCGCGCCCAACCCGCCAGCAACGGCCGTGGGAGGTCAGCATGGGCGCGCCGCGAGCTGATCGCGGGCGGGGGCGGCGTGACACGAACCCGGTCGAGGTGAGCGCCGTACTGACCGTCGTCGCCGCGTTCGTCGCGTTTGAGATCTGGTTCCTCTTTTTCGCCGGACCTGTTTACTGAGATCCGCCTTGAAACTGTCTCGCGGCTAAGTCCGCCGCCACGCAGGAGTGGCCCGGGGCATCTATCGCAAGGGTGAGATCGATCGGCTGCGAGACGAGTGGCGGCGCTGATCTTGGATGCCAGCGTCCTGGTCGGACTGCTGGATTCCGCCGAATCCCATCACGCGATCGCGGTCGACGCAGTAGAAAGCGCCGACACGCGCGGCATCCCGTTGCTCACGCCGGCCAGCGCGTACAGCGAAGCGCTCGTGGCATTGCTGCGACTGCCGGACGCAATCGTGCTCGCGACCGCGCGCGAGCTCAGAGCTGATCTGCTGACGTACGACGAGCGACTCGCGCATCGAGACCGATGAGTTCGGCGCGGCGGTCGGGTCTAACCGAACAACCGATCGGAGGGATAGATGGCACGCACACGGATCCACAACCTGTCCATCTCGCTGGACGGCTTCGCCACCGGTGAGGGGCAGAGCGCCGATGCCCCCATGGGGCACGCCGGCCGACGGCTTCACGAGTGGATGTTCGCGACCCGCTTCGGCGCGTCGATCTTCGGCCGCAAGGGCGGCAGCGCCGGCGTGGACGACGCCTTCGCGGAGCAGCACGAGCCGGGGATCGGTGCGGAGATCATGGGCGCGGGCAAGTTCGGCCCGCCGGGCTGGCAGGACGACGCCAACTGGGAGGGATGGTGGGGTCGGAACCCGCCGTTCCACACCCCGACCTTCGTGCTCACCCACCGGCCGCGGCCTTCGATCGAGATGGAGGGCGGCACCACGTTTCACTTTCTCGACGCGCCGCCGGCCGAGGCTCTCGCAGTCGCACGGCAGGCCGCCGGTGACCGGGACGTGCGAATCGGCGGCGGCCCGACGGTGGCCCGCGACTTCATCGCGGCGGGGCTCGTCGACCACATCCATCTCGTCCAGGTGCCGATCGTGCTCGGGCGCGGGGTGCGGCTATGGGACGGCCTTGAAGGGTTCGAGACGGACTACGACGTCGAGGCGGTCTCGACGCCCAGCCGCGTCACCCACCTGACGTTTACGCGGTCCGGCTGATCGGCGAGTTGTGGGGGCTGCCCGCGCATCCGTAGTTTGGGGCTGTGGGTTGTTCAGAGGATGCTGGCGCCATCGTTCCTGTCCTCCGGGGGCTGCGCGGCAACCTGCATTAGAAGCGGGACCGCGGTTTGTGTCCCCTCGGACTTTCGCTGTTCGTCATTAGGTCAACGGGCCGGCATCCGCGCCGGCCGCGACCGAAAGGATGTGGGAGATGGCGAAGTACGTGTTCGCGTACAGCGGCGGCAACGGAATGGCCGCAGATGAGGCCGAACGCAACGCCCAGATGGCCAAGTGGGGTCAGTGGTTCGGAGAGCTCGGTTCGGCCGTCGTCGACGGCGGCGCCCCCACCGGAAGCGCGAAGACGGTCGGCTCAGGCGGCTCGGTCAGCGATGGCGGCTCGCGTGCCCTCACGGGGTACTCGATCGTCTCAGCCGACAGTCTCGATTCGGCAGTCGAGCTCGCTAAGGGCTGCCCCGTCCTCGAGAGCGGCGGCGCGGTCGACGTCTACGAAGCTATCGCGATGTAAAGGGTGCCCGGTGGTGCCGGGCCGGGGATGGCCTCAGGTCTCGAACCCGGTTCGGCACCCCCGGGGCCCCGTAGCCTGCCCCTCGATTTGTTCGAGACACTGCGTCGCGTGGCGCGTGATCGCTCTATACGCCTGCGCCGGGCGACCCTGGCCGATGCCGAGTCGCTGGCCCGGGGGGTGATCGAGGGCGTCGAGGACTACCCGTCGTTCGCGCCGCCGGGCTGGGCCGCGCCGTCGTTTCAGGAGGAGCTGAAGCATCTGCGCAAGACGCTGGCTGACTCGGACGTCTGCTGCGTTGTCGCGGAAGCCGAGGGCGCGTTGGTCGGCCAGATCACCCTCCTGCCCGCGGCGCACGCGCCACACCCCATCGAGGACTCGTCGCTCGCGCACATCTCGAACCTCTTCGTCCGACGCGATTACTGGGGCGGCGGGCCGGCGGTCGACCTGCATCGCGCCGCCCTCGAGGCGGCGAACGCGCGCGGCTTCACAGAATTGCGGCTCTTTGTGGCGGCGGGCCAGGCACGAGCGAGGCGCTTCTATGAGCGGGAGGGCTGGCTGCCGACCGGCGAGCCGTTTGACGACCCGATCCCAGGGCTCACGATGATCGAATATCGCTACAGATTCCCGGACCGAGCATGAAGCTTCAGCGCAACCGCCATCAGACCGACGATCGGGTGGATGACTACATCGACCGGCTCGCCGAGTGGCAGCAGGCCATCTGCCGGGAGTTGCGCGAACTGATTCACAGGCCATCTGCCGGGAGTTGCGCGAACTGATTCACGGCGCCGATCCGGAGATCAGAGAAACGATCAAGCGAACCGTCCAGCCCTACTTCGTGCTCGAGGGCAACGTATGCGCGCTACTCGCCGCGAAGGACCACGTCAACCTGTTCCTCTACGACGGAGGCATCGTCCCCGACCCCGAGGGCATCATCACCGCCGGCCACGAGAACAAGACGGCCCGAACGATCTCCTTCTACCGCGGCGACAGGATCAACGCGGCGGCCCTGACCACGATGCTCCAAGAGATCATCGCCAACAACCGTGCCGGCGGGTGGCGCAAGCTCAAACGTGCAGAGTCGGGCGGTAGATGAGCTCCTGGATGCTGCCGTCGAGGGTTCGGGTTTCGATCAGCTCGAGGTCGAAATCGGCCGCGCCCTGAAAGATCGGCGCCGCTCCGTTCTGGCCGGTGATCACCGGGAAGAGGGTCACCTGGACGTGATCGACGAGGCCCGCGGCCATCAGGGCCCGGTTCATTGAGAGGCTCCCGTGCGAGCGCAACGGCACCTCCGACTCTTCCTTGAGCCGGGCGACGACGTCGACCGCGTCGCCGCTCATCACGGTTGCGTCCTTCCAGTCAAGCGGTTCCTTCAGCGTCGTCGACACCATGATCGCCGGCAGGTTCACCATGCGGGTCACCCACGGATCCCTGACCTCGGAGTTCTCGGTACTCGAAGCCAGCATCTGTGCGAACAGCCGGTAGGTGTTGGCCCCGAAGACCATCCGCTGATCCTCGCTGTACAAGGCGAGGCGACGGTCCAGTAGCTCGGGTCCCTGTTTTCCCCAGTAGCCGCCCCAGTCGCCGCCGCTCACGGAGCCGAAGCCATCCAGACTGGAGAAGACGTCGAAGGTGTAGGTAACGGCCATGATGCTCTCCTCGAATAGGGGTGATCGGTCCTGGATACAGACCGGAACTGACGGCGAGATTCATCGGGGCGTGAATGCGGAGTCGGGTGTGAGCTGCTCTCCGGAGTCGGGTGCGCGGCGCTTCCGGACGCGTACCCGCCCGCTTGACAGGCAGCCTCCCGGCTGCATATCATAGGCAGCCAGATGGCTGCATATTCTCGTATGGACGAGGTGTTCAAGGCGCTCGCCGACCCAAGCCGGCGGCTGCTGCTTGACAGCTTGAACGAGCGAAACGGGCAGACGCTGCGCGAGCTGGGGTCGAGGCTGGATATGGCTCGCCAGTCGGTGAGCAAGCACCTCGACGTGCTGGAGGCAGCCAATCTGATCACGACCGTTCGCCGTGGCCGGGAGAAGCATCACTACCTCAACGCGGCGCCAATCAACGAGATCGCCGAACGCTGGATCACCCGGTATGACCGGGACCGCGTTCAGGCGCTCGCCGACCTCAAGCGAGCACTGGAGGACCCCGCTGTGGAAAAGCCCTCATTCGTCTACGCGACGTACATCCAGACCACGCCCGAACGCCTGTGGCAGGCGTTGACCGAGCCGGCCTTCACCGAGCGCTACTGGTCGATCACATTCGAGTCCGATTGGAAGGCCGG
>Ga0209579_10001870_pt1 | contig 16841 bp, 24 predicted proteins | sample Coa_R1_2_FD_187152 | JGI IMG/M metagenome (GOLD analysis project Ga0209579, IMG submission 187152) | Surface soil microbial communities from Centralia Pennsylvania, which are recovering from an underground coalmine fire - Coalmine... | ecosystem: Environmental > Terrestrial > Soil >... | reverse complement strand
GTAATCTCAGACTTTGAAATTGCGACGCGGGGGCGAGTGGTACGTCTTGCCAAGGTCGCCATTCGCGATCTCGTGCTCGACACTGCATTCGTCACGAAACTGAACAATTAAGCGCGACGTTTACCGCGGAGTTTATGAGGAACAGCCGCCTCGAAATCCAATCGCTCTGCGGAAAATCCTAGCTGGCCAGAACGGGCTCCAGATTCCGACGCTCGTGCTCCGTCTGACGTAGTTTTTGGAGTGACGCCAAGTGCAATAAGACGGACAGCGGCACCAAAAAAACCGGAATTAGGGCCAGCGGAAACGCACTGATGAGTTCGTTCGGCCGGTCAAGCGCCAGTGACTGCACCGGCGACGGCGACGTTAAGAAGCCGGTTGTTACGGCCACCCCCAGATCGGTGAGGCCAAGCAGATTCCACGCCCGCACCAAAGCGGGCCGCGACCCGCGGGCATATGCGATGGCAACGACTGGCGCGAGCAAGCCGACTATCGCGTCTCCGATTCCAGCGGGCAACGCGAATGCGCCTGGTAGCAATCCTCCCGCATAGAGTGTAAGGAAGATCAATCCCTCCACGCGATAAACTTGGATTCCAACAAGCCAACTCTGCGGGACCGCATCAATGACGCGCCCGAGCATGGGCCAGCGCCAGAACAGCAAGACACCGGCGGCGATTGGGATGAATAGCCCAAATGGGATGGTGGGCACGCGGGTCGGCGTGCCTTGGTAAAAGCCCGACCACGAGAGGGCCAGCGCGGCAGCGAACCAGGCCACGAGCAAGGCCGAAACGCTCCAAAACGCGCGCCTACGGTCCCTGACCGTCAATCCGGCGCGGCTCAGAGCGCGGTACAGGCCGAACAGCACGACGGCGACGACCGCCACGCTCCCGAACAGTACATTAGGGAGCAAATAACTAGGTCCTGGGTAGTTCATGTTTCGATCTCCTTTGCCGCCTGGACTTCCTACCAGTATGGACGTACATACATCTATTTCGTCGCAGGAAATTGCAAACGCCGGTATCAGCCTGATATACATGTAGATACAGATATTGTGTGAACGCTATGCCAGGAGCTTCCAAAACACCGAGGCAAACCGTGATTCGCTTGCCCTGCGCTTGCGCCAATCTAAGGCGCGCCGCTAGGGTGGTTACCAAGTATTACGACGCCGCGCTACGACCAAGTGGTCTGCACGTCACCCAATTCACCCTCCTCCAGGCGCTGAATGAGGCGACTGAGCTGTCTCAAAAACAACTCGCCGAGCTGCTCGAAATCGACAGTACGACGCTTACCAGAACGCTGGCTCCACTTCGACAGAAAGGATGGTTGCGCTCGGAGGCCGGCGTGGACCGTCGCGAATGGCGGCTTTCCCTGACCGCGGCGGGAAAGCGGGAATACAAACGCGCACTTCCTCATTGGCAGAAGGCTCAGAGGGGCCTGGAACAGGCCCTGGGGAAGGAAGGCTGGAATCACCTGGCGGAGGCAGCCGTGCGAGCGGCAGAGGTCGTGCCTGAGGATGAAGCGCGCTAGCGTGCCGAAATCGTGCCCCAACCGGCGTACACACGGGCTCTTGACCCTACAGTACGAATACATCCATGGCGGACGCTAAGTGCCTGATTCTGCACGGCGAAATCCGCCGCGTTAAGAGCCATTTCTCCGGCCGCTGTGATGGCGGCGTAAACTTCCCCAAAGCCGTGCTCACTCGGCGGAAGAGAAGGCCCTCGTAATCCCAGACTGCATATCCCGGCCGGTGTTTCATTCCGCGTTCTAAACCGCGCTGGATCAGAGGGATAGCGCGAAAAACGCGAAGCTAGTGTTACCGAAGGGCAAGTCCAATGAGTGGCGACACAGGACCCGAAAACATTCCCCGGCATATTGGACGCTAAGTGGCTGATTTTGCGGGCGGAAACGAGCCTCGTGGAAAAACTTCGGTTGTACAGTAACCGTCCCGCCCTCACTTCCAACATTCAAGCGAATAGGAGTCGCCACTTTGGAGGAACCCCTGACCTAGACGGGCCTGCTTGACTCCCAGCAAGCAGAGTTTATGGCCGGGTCCCCTTTGGCTCCTGATGTACGCCAGAAATCGCACCCGATGGTCAGTATCTGAGAAGTCGTTTGAGGAAATGGTGACTTCGTCTGGCTTGCCAGATCCAGAAATACGAAGATCGTAGCCCAACTCGCGAAGTTGAACCTCGACGGTGTGGATTTGGTCGTTCTTTAGAGTCTCCACACGCTCTTGTTCTGCCCGAGCCTCGGCGGCCCGGCGAGCGGACTGGAGCGCTGCATTCAATCGATCTTCAACCTCCTTCGCGGAAACGGCCTCTGGCCCGGAAGAGGGAATAGCGTGGATCTCTCGGAGACCCTCTTCGAACGCTCCTTCCGCCAACGCCTCCCTCGCTCTGGCCAAGTGTTGACCGGCGGGTGTCATCGCATCAAATTGGCGCTTCTCCGAAGCCGTCACGATCCTTGCGATCAGCCAGATGAACAATAGGGCCATAGGAACGAACAGCCAGGCAGCGACCGTGGCCAACATCGATTTGAGGCGTCGTCGCCTTTGCTCTTCGCCCTCTCGCGGCAGCGTATCGCTCTCCGCGGGCCACGGCGAAGTTGTCGGCTCATGCTTCGGAACCTCTAACGGGCGCCAAAAGCCTTTCTGGCAGCTCTTACAGGTCAGCGCGGCGGCTTTCGCGTACGACGCGAAATGGCCGCATCTGGGGCACGAAGCCTCGATGGTTTCAACGGGTACTTCATGGTCAGTTTTATCATCTGTTTCGGGCATGGTTGATTGCCGACCGGGATCGTTGCCGTTCTTTAGTGCTGCACGCGCTCCTGCTTCACGATGTCCAGCTTGCACTCCTTGCCATCCGGGTCGAGTACAATCAGCTTGCCCTTTTCCTGGACGTACCTGATATCCTCGCCGATGATGAATCGGCAGCCGTGCTTGCGATTCGTAATCGCGCGGCGTAGCAGTGGCCCGCTTACCGTGTATGGATCTTCGATCACATAAGCGTAGTCCGCGCCCATGATGAGCAGTTCGGTGTCGCGGACCGTCATGTGGTGAATGACGGTGTTGGTCGTGCCTTGCGACTGGCTACTCGCCGTCGTAGTCGCGTTCAACGAGGTCCCAGCGCCGCTCGTCATGGCGGTACCACTCGTGTGCGCCGTCGACGTGCCGGTGGTGTTCGTCGTGCTGGTCGCGCCTGTCTGGAACGTGGTCTTGGATGACGTGGAATCGAGCACGCGCCCAAGCTCCCACGCACGCTCCTTCGTGGCGGCCTGCACGAGTGCACAGCAAAAGAAAACGACTATCAATATCCGAGCGAGCATTGGATTTTCTCCTCCCTTCCACGGTTAATGTTCGTCAGAAAGGCGGCGTTTCTGCAGGTTATAACCTGTATGGATAAAGCCAGAGTACCCCGAAACTGCTATGTGTGCAGGATATTCAGAAGCAGATCGGGAACACAGTCCGCGCGCTACGCCTTAAAAAAGGCTGGTCGCAGGATCTGTTCGCCGATAAATCTGGTCTGAACCGGGCACATGTGGGCGAAATCGAACGCGGCGAGTCGAACGTCACCATTCAGACACTGAAGATAATTGCTGACACTCTCGCCGTAAGGATCGTGGATCTAGTGAAAGGTCTTTGAACGAGGACAGTCCGTTGATGACAATCGAGTATCAACGCCTTCCGAACATTACTCTTCCACGTATTCTTCGCCGTTGACGCTGGCGCGTTTGCCAGTCTCAAAGTGGGCGCGCGATGCTCCGGCCCAGTGTGGAAACGTATCGTTTTCCCCTTGTTCCGCGTAGTTCCACAGAGGAGCGTGGCGCTTTCCCTGGGCGATTGCATTTCAGCACCTGTTCGGGTTCAATGGAGATCGTGGCTTTCAGAACGCTTTGGGTTCTTCTTGCCATCTTCGCGGACTCTATGTTCAGTCAGGCCCGTGCGCCGGTCCACGCGGGCGATCCCGCACCGAACCTCACCTGGACGAAGATTGTCGCATCGGTTCCGGCATCGGGGGGACCGCGGAGTCTTTTCGGGCAGACCACGGTACTGCAGTTCCTTCGTCCCGTATCACACAACGAACACGCGGTTTCAGAGTGGAACGCGTTGGTAGAGCAGTTTGCGGACAGACCTGTCAATTTCGTTTGGATCGCCAACGAGAAAGAAGAATCTCTGGCTCCGTTCCTCAAAACGCACCCAGTACGAGGCTGGTTGGTCCTCGATCCATCGGAGGAATCCTACAAAGCGTACGGAGTCGAAGGAGCCGCCGGAGTGTTGATCGATCCTCATGGCGTGATCGCGGGTTTTACTTTTATGACTCCCGAGGCGGACCAAATCCAGGCCGTACTGGATCGTCGTACGGTCGCTATTAGCGGCGAACTGTCCGAAGCCCAAATGGACGCTATTCGCGACAGCAAAGCCGTACGTGTGGAAGCTGAGCCGATTCGATCTCCGTCTCCCCCGCAGAAGCCGAATCTTCCGCCTTCCGAGGAGGTACACATTTCGCCCAGTGAGACTAAGGGCACAGCCGGTTCCATTGGACCGGATCATTGGATGCAGCGCGGCTTCGATCTGAGAGCGATCCTCTCCAAGGTTTTAGGCACGGACGCGAGTCGTATTGATTTGCCGGCGGCGCTGGACAATGGGGCGCGGTACGATTTCGTTCTGGTGCCCCCGCGAGAAGAGGATGAGGAGGCGATGCGCCGGCGGGTGCGGGAAGGCATCGAGAAGTACTTTCACGTAACTCTGGCACAGGTGATCCGACCAGTGGAGGTGTACGTGATGACAGCGGAGGAAGGGAAAGCTCCGCGAAGAAAACCCGAAAGTGAAGCCTACGGAGGCAGTGTTGGCACTTTCACGCGGACCTTCAAACTGCCAGAAGGAGTGGCTCCGACACAGGAGGCGATCGAGGAAGCGATTCGTCGCGAGATGGCGACCGCTGAAATGACGGCAATGACTGCTCTCAGCAGTTCGATGGATGAGTTCCGCCGTGCACTAGAAGACGGGCTGCGTCGTCCAATCGTTGACGAGACCAAACTTACTGGGATCTATGACTTCAAGATTCAGGGCGAGGCGCAGACGACTGCGGAATTCCTCGGGATGCTGCGTGATCAGTTGGGCATCATCTTGACGCCAACCCAACGGAGTATTGAAATGACAGTGGTTCGGACAGTGGAATAACGCAATCCGCTCTCCACCGAGCGAAGATACTCTCGTGAAATATGAATCTCCCGATCCGAGGCTCAGTCGCGAACGGTCGGAGCGAAACGTGGGCGTATGATCGAAACGACTTATCGCGACCTCGCAGAATTCGGGTTACCTCTCATCACCCCGGGTGAACCCGCGTTTGATTTTAGAGTTGCGGAGATTCTTAGCATTCCAGCCCCTTTCGGACCAAGCATTAACCGCGCGCCTGACCGAGCGGCTGTGCTGGAGAATCAAAGTGAAAATGCAGTCATCACTTTGAGATACGTTTGGCGATTTACGGACACGCTGGGTGAGACCCACACAGCGAGCCATTTTGACCTTGGTTCAAGCAGACAAATCGATGTCTTGACAGGACAGGAAAAAGCAAGGCGCGAGCTGTCATCGTTCATTTTGCCCGGCTCCAGACGGTTGATCACGGAGGAAGGAATATTCGGAGACAACCGGGACGTTCTCGGATCGCCGCCCCAGATGCCGGTTGGCGGCTGGGTGTCTTCACATGCAGGCGGCGGGGGTGGACGGAATACTGGCGCGAGTGAATTCAAGAATCGTCTCGCTAGCGTCCAACTGGAGCTCGATCTGGCGATCTTTGAAGATGGACTCTGCGTAGGGCGCGACGAGACTGGTCTTCGAGAGAATTTGACGGAGCAAGTACAAAGACGAATCGAGACTGCCCGCGAAATCGTACAAATGCTGCGCGAGGGGGCGACGGCCGGCCAAGTTTTCGACATGCTTCGCCCCCTAGCTCGCCACGCCCCCGCGATGATGAGCGAAGGACGCCCTCATACGCCGCTGTTGTCAATGTTCGCCCGCTCAGCAGTTAACCGCTTGATGACCGCTGACGACGCCGTTTTTCTTTTTTGGGTCGAGGCGTCTGCGGATCTGTCTCCGCTGCGGTTGCATCCGCCATCGTGAGGCAGAAAAGTCACCGCGGAACTGAAACGCAGATTTCCGCGCCATCAAACGAATTCTGACCTCCCACGGGTGAGGTCAGCGGCTCAGTTCGAAATACTAGAAGCAGTCATGTTGTTTTCGGTGTTCGGCCAGTGCGGCGACTAGAAGACGTGCTTTCTTCCGCACTTCTGCGAGGACAACGGTGTACATTTCGACATCCCGCTTTTCCATACGGGCGCGATCCTGTTGGTCTTTCGCCACGTCCACATCCTTAACCGCTTGGGCAATGGCCTCCGAAAGCCGGATATGTTCGCTGCACGGCGATTTAGCTGAAGTGGAAAAAGGGACGGTGTTCGCCAAAATCGATGGAAGCACGTCGTTGTTAGATCGGCATTAGTGGCCTTTGCCGATAGACACGAGGGCCTGGAAGGTAAGCGATTCTTGACGGCGTCCCAGGCACTCCGCCCACGAACAACCGCGCCGACTGTCCACGCCTCTGCGAACAGCGGACACAAAATGCTCAGAGCGGAGCCCTGTCGATACCCACGGAGGATGGGTATTCATCGATCGTACTACTATCGGTAGTAGTACGTACTCATCCAGACTGCCGACGGCCGATGAGATTCTGGCGGCTTTTTACGCGATCATGTGGTGGCGAGCACTCCCGGCCAGCTGACGGCGTGGGCGAACTGCACCGTCGCTCTAGAATTCAGGAGGCAACGTGTGCCCACTCCGAGTTGGCGCAGGCACGAAACTGCAAGATCGGAACACCGTGCCGTTGTCGCCAGAGCCAGTAATCGTTCCTGAGGTCCGACCAGAAGTTCGCAGTGCCCGTCGGACTGCGGCGTGTATCCAGCGAGAAGTGATGAGCATATTCATGAAGGAGCGTAGTCTCGTGGGCCTCCCTCAACCCCAAGAAGGTCTTGTAAAAGGGGTCTGGCGGTGATCCTGGTCTTCGTGGAAGCGGCCCAGTGGAGCAGCCACCGGTGCGGTCCCTGTCGATATCATAAGCAAGTGTCTCGGTCACGAACAGATTGATCACGCCCCTGGACAAGAAGCGGTCTGGAACTTCCGAGTATCCCTGCGTGCGCAGGAACGCGCCCTCTACCACGCGAACATTGAAGCGAATACCACTGATAGCGAACTCTCGGTCAGCCAGCCCTTGAAGTTGCTGGAATTGTGATCGCTCAGCCGGGCTCAGGCCCCTTCCAGAACGGGCACCCTGATCCATGAGCGCATTCACATCGATCACAATCCGAGGCAAGTTGGTCGTGTGGCCAAGGGCTGCACTGCCGGTCCCGGCGAAAACAAGAAATCTCCTCCGGGCCATCTTGTCGCGCCCGATCGCAGACCGACGTGAATTGACGCGCACTATGCAGTTAAGAATACTCTGCCGAGCGTATCTGCACTGAAATCTGCATGGCCGTCACGAGTAGCCGTTCGAGCCTGCACGACTCGGTAGTCTCACTCGTCCATTCTCCTGTGGGAACAAAGTGCTCCGCGTAATCGCGGCTGCCAGTCTCATCTCCTTTGCTCAGGGGCAACCCGCGACGTTTGAAGTGGCGTCAATCAGGGCAGATAAGACCACAGCAAGGGCTTCCATGGGTCCCACTCCCGGCGGCCTAAGATTCATAGCGAGAAATATGCCGTTACTTTGGCTCATTGGAGAGGCGTACCATGTTGCGAATGGCCAGATTTCTGGCCTTCCAGACGAGCTATCGTCGTCGCGCTACGACATCGAGGCAAAATCAGAGCATCCAGTAAGCCGAGATCAGATGATGCGGATGCTTCAAGCCCTGCTGGAGGATCGATTCAAGCTGGTGATAAGGCACGAGACAAAAGAGATGAAGGCGCACGTGCTGGTGGTGGCGAAAGGAGGCGCGAAGCTCGACGAGAACCACGATGGCGAGGAACTGGCAATACGGAAGATCAGCGGAAATAAGACGAGTTATCACAACATGCCAATGTCGCTGTTTGCGAACGTTCTATCGGGGGCAGTTGACGATTCAGTCATGGATAGGACGGGGCTGAACGGGAGCTACGATTTCACGTTGGATTATTACAGGGGACCGGGTGGGGTGGGCGTCCTGGAGGGACGCGAACCCGCGCCAGATCCCAACGGGCCTTCGCTATACACAGCGTTGCGTCAACAACTCGGCCTGAGCCTGGAGTCACGGAACGTGCCAGTCGAGCTTCTCATTATCGATCACGTTGAAAAGCTCTCGGAGAATTAGGCGCGTCTACAACCCAGCCTCACCCCCGGTATTCTCTCGGGACGAATGCGCAGGTCTCATCGAATCTCGGTCTCTAGGTAGGTCGCTATCAGGCTGTCGTGGCCTTCGGCACCTGCAACACTCCAAGCTGCCTCAGCAGCGTGACGTTGTCGGCGTAAACTCTGCTCCGAATGGCTTTTCCGTTCTTGACCTCGACGATATTGCATGAATGCCAACTGACCTTCTTGTTGGTCGGAGCCACTCCTGCAAAGGTACCTTTGTGGGTCCCAGTCAGGATGGCACGACTAATAATATGGGTGCCGCTCGCGATAATCTCTTCGGCCTCGATGTGGAGGTCAGGAAATGCTTGGAACATGGTGGTCAGCATTTGGCGTGCGCCGGCGCGTCCATGAACCGTGCCGAGCGTTTCTGATTCTCCGACATAGGCTTCGTCGATCAATTTTAGGTAGCCCTCGATGTCGTGTGCGTTCAATGCGGCCAACGCCTGGTTGGCAAGCTGTACATTGTCCTTTTCGGTCATGAAAGAAACTCCTTTCTGAACTGTCGGACGCTCGGAAGTATACACCTGACCAAACTGGGACACAAGGAAGGTCACGGTTACACTCCAGTTGGCGCGGCGGAATCGGCGCTTGGGTCCAGTACACGACCGTCGAGGAGGGGGCCATGAGGAACATTCTCGCGGTAATAAGGTGTCACAAGCTCAGTGCCAGGCGCGGGCATACGCTGTAATCCATTCGGATGCAGTAGTCAGCGAACGGCCCTAAGCAGAACGGCATCACGATGATATTCCAGGAAGCGGCGCTGCCCAGGCGAGAAATTGCCGACATTATGAACGCTCTCCGTCGGAATGCCCATTCGGTGCAGGGATGACCGATGCGCGACCGGCGATATGATCAGGGCGCCATCGCCGGCGAAGCTGATAAACCCTCGGTCGAACAGATGGTCGATGCTGGGCGTCAGTAGCAACCCATTCTCGCCATCAAGGCGCTCTGCATTATCACTGTCGCGCCACGGTTTGCAGTGGCTCGCGCGCAGGTGAACAGGGTTATCCACGCCAGTAATCCTACAAGCACGTTCAATCTGCATCACGCGCTCCTTGAACAGGCCTTGACCCCGCCGAGCAACTATGAGCGCCTCGCGTTCTGTGGTCGGAATATGGGTGTCTCGATCTAATTCCGACTCGATGTGATGCTCCCAGACTTCTAGATCGGCATTCACGTCGGTCATACTGTGGTCGGCGTCCGCGGCGGTTTGCTGGACAGCGACGGCTTCCGGCCCGATAAGCGCCACCAACGCATGCGCAAGCAGCTCTGGAAGCGCCGTCAAGTATACCGATTGGATGCCGTTGCCATTGGGTTGCAAAGGGGCGTACCGCTCGGGTAGTAGCGGACGCAGGAGATCAATTTGCTCCTTGGGCCGGATGCGGTGCTCCAAGGTCCTGAACTTGACGCGGAGCCTCCATCCAATCTTTTCCCAATTGAGCCCGGCATCACCGAACTCCTCAGGCTTGGGGCTTTCGTAACAATACGACTCTGCGACGCCGATCGCCGCGATGCGCGTGTCCACGAATGAGAAAACAATATCTCCCGGCGCAACCTCCCGCATTGATTCGTAGAACGGATTGCGCGCACCATTCGCGTTCCGCTTCGGCGACCAGAGGTACCCGCCGCCAAGCTTCTGTCGGTAGGTTTGGTTTTGGTTCACCCACCAGTAGCGCACGACCGATCCAGTTTATCTGAACGCCTAGCGTGACCTGACGAACGTCCCATGTCCGAATCGGGAGCTAGATCCAACCCGCCCCTCATGGGCACCAGGTTCGCCACGCCGATCACATCAATTTGCCGAGAGCGTTCGACCGGCGCTGTTCATGTCGCTCGCTGACCCACGATAGATTCGCATGATCCGCGTATTCGCTGCCGCGCCGTCCTTTTCACCCGTGAGCCGAAAGTGTACATTGATAGCGTCTAAGGCAACTCGACATGCGCACACTTCGGGCGGTTTCGATCGTTTTCGTTTTGAGCGGCGGCGCGGTTGCGCAAACAGATCCTCGTACCGAATTTGAAGTCGCGTCGGTTAAGCCGGCCGCGCCTGGTGCGCGCGGCACCCTCATCCGTCCGGGTCCGGGCGGAGGCCTTACTATCACGAACATGACCCTGAAAGAAATGATCGTGTTTTCGTATCGCATTCAGCCGTTCCAGATTTCCGGTGGACCGGGATGGCTTGATTCTGCTCATTACGACATCGTGGCGAAGCCGGAGGCAAAGCCGAACCAGGGCGAAGTCCAAGTGATGCTCCAGGCGCTGCTGGCGGATCGCTTCCAACTCACGATTCATCGCGAGTCCAAAGAGCTTCTAATGTACGCGCTCGTCTTGGCGAGGAAGGACAGTAAACTCGGCCCGTCGCTCATCGAATCGAAAGACGGCAGTTGCACGCCGCCAGACCTTTCGAGGCGTCCGCCACCGCCTGAACCCGGGAACCTCCCGGCGTTGGCGTGCGGCAACATGATGTGGGGCAGAGGCAGGATGCGAGCTGTGAGCGTATCAATTGGGGACATCACGCCTACGCTGTCCCGGCTGCTCGGCCGCGTCGTGAACGATAAAACTGGGTTGATTGGGAAATTCGATATCAGCGTCGAGTGGACTCCCGACGAGAGTCCTGCCTTTCCGCTGTCTCCAAACGAGCCGAAGCCTCCAGCCGATCCCGCCGGTCCATCCATCTTCGCGGCGCTCCAGGAGCAACTGGGTCTGAAGCTGGAACCACAGAAGGGTCCTGTGGAGATATTCGTAATCGACCGCGCTGAGAAGCCTTCGGAAAATTGACGTGGCACGCAGGGCCTGCGAGAGTCGCTGGGAACGGTGGGGCTGCCAGCTAACGTGCCCGCGGCGGTAGTGCGCTATTTCTTTGTGGCTCTTGAAATGGCGATCGGCGGACACAAACTGTTTGGGGGTTTAGAGACCGATTTTAACGACGAACGTCAGGTTTTCGCCTTTGTAGTGGCCTGTAATCTCCCAACAACCAGCCGTCGGAAGGTGCGCGCTGGCCGTGATGAATGGTCCCTCACCCGGAACGTAGGCATTGTTTGCTCCGTCAAAAATGAGCAGCTTTGACGGGCCGTCCAATCGTCGTCCTGTGATGGTCAGCAGGCTTGGCCCCCTCGACCAGTGCTCCGGTGTCCAATCAAATGTACTACTGAACCAAGCGAGCTTAGGCACGTAGTAGCCGAGTTGATCTTTTCGCCAATAATCCCACATTTCGACCCTCGTCCAGAGCTTTTCCGTTCCGAACCAGGGGCCAGCCCCCCAAAGCCCGGGCGGAACAAACGTCTGTTCGGACGCTTTCGTAACCGGACACTTAAAGGAATCATCAGCCTTCAAGCGATTTCCGCCAGAGATAAGCAAGACGGCCGCAATGATCAGGCGAAGCGTGAGCATTAGCGCCTCCTTCAATCGAGATTTTGCGCGATTGCTTCCTCAATGTCAATGTTCGAGAAAACCGCAGTAGAATGCTCAACATGCCCCTGCCTGCTTGGGCGACTTGGTCGAACGTCTGGCCCGTATTATCTGGAGTGCCAGGCTGGATCGCATTGGGACTCGCTCTTAGGAAGCACCGAATGGAGAAAACAATACTTGCCTTCACGGTCTCCGCGACCAACGTTGAGGCTGACGAAGACGAAGAGACCAGTATGGTTTTCGATGGGACGCCATTCGTCCGCGCTCTCTCCGTAACGATCACGAATACGGGACAGCAGCCAGTCACGATCTTAGAAGTAAAATGCCGATGGTCGTTGATCAGCAAGGAAGAAAAAGAGATTCAGAAAGAGTCCAGAGCCTGGGTGAGGCAGAAGCTTGGTCAGGGCGATCATTGCTTCTCGTATCCCCACATCTACACGCGCCCAACCGTGATTAATTCGGCTTGGGCGATCGATTCAACTGGCAAGCGATGGCCAGTTCCGCCGAAACTGATCGAACAACTTAATGCCAAGGGGCCGAAACAATGGCACTGAGCCGATTCCCGTGAAGCACAGCCGCTTCAAATACTTCTCCAAGGTGGATTTCGCGCGCCAGTTCCTAGCCGGGAAGATGTTCTGTCAGACGGCCGCATTCTTCCGCGACTATGAAGATTCGGAAGCGCAGCAGATCATCGGAGACGAATATGAAGGAACGCGTCTCTTCCGACCAATCAACGGTCTTGAAATCCATAATCAAACGCGTGCGACCACCGGAAATCTCAAAATGGGGATGGAGTGTCTCACGAAGGCGCACGAAATCTATATTTTCTGCATGAGTCTTTCATTCGACGAGCTGCTGACGGCAGAGTTCAAAGCTGTTGCTTGCGCTGAGATTTACAATCCGCGAGAGTTCATCCACCGATGGCACAAAGCGTTACCAGAAGAAGCGAAAAAAGAGGGCAAGCACGTTTCGCGACGAGTTGGATACTACAAGCCGGAGGATCTGCCCGGCAACGTTTGGGCGTTGCCCGATCTGATCAGCAACCAAGCTGAAGCGTTTTGAGTATCAGAACGAGTACCGTTTCGCCTACACAACGACAGACGCGTTTGCTTTTGAAAACTGTACCTACAGCCTCGTCGATCGTAAGGCGAGGCCATCACCAAAGCCTGAGGAACACCACCATGAAACCCTTGAACTCGGGGACTTGCGCGACATTTGCCGAGTTCACGAATTTTGATGGTTCCGCCGCCAATGATCCCAGCAGGTAACGGACGGTCGGATGAGTTGGCCGCGCGTAGAGCATCATGCACGATACCTGAATCAGACCTTGGTACGGCTCGTTAGAGGTCCGAGCCGCGGAGCCGGCATCAGAGGCAGCCTACGGGGCCTGAGATGGACGCATCGGACCCATTCTAAACGTTTTTCGGTTATCTCCCATAGAACGAAAATATATAGAACTACCTGGAAATGGCACGTAATGTGTCCCACGCGTCCCGTGCGGGCGTTCGCCGCACGTCTCGGCGAAGCGAAGTCATTCAAGGTCAATGCCATGCAGCCGAAAGTCTCAATTGCCGTCGATGGCATCCGGCCCGGCATCGGCGACGCCGGGCGGCCATGTAGGCGGCGCCCGGTCCAGGGGGCCGGACAGATGGACACATTAGGACGCATGTTCCTACTCTCCTCTGTATAAACGGTGTGAAAAGTAAATAAGAGATTGGAAAGACGTGTCCAATGCGTCCTTGCGTCCCACTGAGTACCTTGGGCCGAGATCCAGCGGACGAGTCTACACCCCTTGTAACCGTTCTGCGCATGCGAGGGACTTGACGCCCTGCCGATCGAGGTCCAGGATGCGGGTAGGAGGACCTTCCATGCAAGCGACAAAGGCTGCCGCCGACGCGAGGGTCGAACTAAACGAGCCCGTGAGATCCCTGCTTCGCGAGAAAGGTCAAACCGTGTGGTCCATCCCGCCGGACGCGACCGTTTACGAAGCCATCGAACAGATGGCGGAGAAAAAGATCGGCGCGCTTGTTGTGATGCGTGCCGGAAGACTTGACGGCATTGTCACTGAACGAGATTACGCCCGCAAGGTGATTCTTAAAGGTAAGCAATCCCGCGAAACTCGTGTGCGAGACATCATGACCGCGCAGGTTCTGTTTGTCACCCCCACTCAATCGATCGACGAGTGCATGCGGCTGATGACCTCACGCCGTGTACGCCACCTGCCAGTGCTCGAAGGCGAGAACGTCGTAGGCATCGTGTCGATGGGCGACTTAGTGAACTGGATCATCGCGTCGCACGAGCAGACAATCCAGCATCTGCAGAACTACATCGCGGGAACGTATCCCGGTTGAGCATCGCGACCTAGGGATGAGCGTCGACGAGGATTCCGCTCCTCCGCCGCCGCAGGCGACCTGCTTTGAATGCCCGCGCTCTACCTGCGATGGATTCTTGCATCTTCGATTGGACCAAGGGCGTGAACTGTGGTGTCCGAAATGCGGATTCGTAATTGCTCTCGCGCCAGACGCGAAGATCGATGAGCTTGAATCGCCGGACGCCAAGCCCGAACTTCGGACACTATTGTCAGTCTGGAGTCTGGCTGCTCTACTGTTCGCAGTGCTCATTGGATTTTTGATCTTTCGCTTGGTCCGTTGACCCGTCAGGACGGCCACCTCGAAGCCGACCTTGCGGAGCCCTGGCATACGCTCCTAGCGATTTGAAAAAGAGCGAAAAGGACTGAGCTTCCGCGAGTCTGAGAAATCGCTTTTTCTGATTCTAAGGAGCCTCCGATGGACAAGTGTGCTAAATGCGCAGCGGCAGCGCATCTGTACGAAAACGGGACGCCCCGTTGTTTCAAGTGTTCCGAAACAATCGAGGCGGCGCGAAAGCAAAGCGCTCGCGCTATCGTTGCGCAACGCGAATGGCCAATGGCCGCGTCGGCGGTGGCTTCATAAAGCGCGGGCTGGTTGAGTGGCTCGACAGGTTCGGAACTGGATGAAGCGTTAGCGCGGCCTGCGACCAACTCGGGAATTTCATTGGCCTTGTGCCACTTGCCCGCTGGCATCTTTTCTTCAACGCTCTGCATGGGCTGCAGGGCGGCACAGATGTGCAACGGTTAGCGATTGCTGGTTTTGGACCTTCACCCGCGAGGCCTTTCCCCGATGGACGATGCATTCCACAGCTACAAGGATGTGAAGATTCAATTGCAACCAAGGGAACTTCCAAAAGGAGGTTGGGTCGTCGACGTAATATTGCACCGACAGGCTGATGAGGTCGGAACAAAATACGAAGTAAAAACGATTTATGCGTCGCGAATGGAAGCGGAAATTTCGGGACTTGCTGTCGCTCGGGGCATTGTCGACGGCCGGCGTTGACGGTCGAAAGTGAACATAGACCCCATCGCGGCTCGTTTCACGCGCTCGGCGTGGAAGAAATCGAAGTAGAGGCTTGCCATAGCCCAGGGCAGGTTTGCGGTCATCTGTAACGCGCCTCCATAATCAGGCCGACGACTTCCACCAACTCGTCGTCGAAGAGCTGCCTCAATTCCTCGACTGATCGCCCATCAAGCTCGCCATGCTTGACGCGGGCGACAAATTGGCCCTCCCATTGATGCCGTGTCTTTTGGCATTAAAAATTTGTGAGATTTTTCTGCCTTTACGCCACTACTGTTCAACCGGGCCGCACTCTTGGACCGGGAGGCCCTGCCGTCGTCCGTGGGCCAGTGGCGGGGCCTGCCAGAGTTTGACGGCGACTCCGAAGTTCGGAGCGGCGCGTCAGTTTTCCGAGGGCCGGTCGATCCGGTCAATGATAAGCGAATCGAGGGGGCCCTTTTTCGCTTCTAACTTCAGACCGAGCTGTTCCTGAATCGCCGTAAAAAAGCCGGGCTTGGTAGCGTCGCCGCCTTTTGGTAATGCCCCGCCGAATATGCTCTCATCCGTCGAGAAATCCAAGTCAAAATCGTAGCGTCCCGAAAGCCCCGTTTGATCCACGACAGGACGGTCGAGTGCCGCCCTCTGCAACACAGAGACTAGCTCAGCCATGGTCGCGTAGCGGCCTGGTAACCGTCCCGTCCCAGGGGCAATAAGGAAAACAAGCGGCGGAGGCCCTTCAGGCGACGCATCGGGAGACAACGTGCTTTCCCTCAGCTTCGGCCCGTTCTTCGCGACAGTCAGCGCGTAGATGGCTAACATTTTCGATGCACGATGGAATGTCAGATTGAACCGGTCCGCCAGCAGCTTTCGCAACATCGCCATCTGTTCGTCGAGGGTCGGTCGGACATTGCCTGGCGTCTTGGCAAGAATTTCATAGCGGTCGGAGTCGATCCATGCCGGACCGCCGGAGATCGCCTTAGGACTGAGATTATAGGCCGCCGATATCAGGATCTTGACCGGGTAATTCCTCGCCACAAAGTGACTGGCGGTCTGCATTCGCATAAACCGGCCCGCCATCAACTCCAGATTCGATGGCTTGATCGTCGCCACTTCGAATGCATCGAAGGCGGGACGCGTAGCCACAGGTTGAGCCAAAGTCCGATAGTCCACAATGCCGAGAACTAGAACCGCCATTTTCAAAACTCTAGGACATGGCTCGTTCATAACAGCATTGTCGCTGATCGCAATCAAAATAGAAACGGACCGCCATCGGTGACCTCGCCCAGGGCAAGCTTCGTGGCTGGCCAGTTCCCAAGAACTCCCCCCTCCCCCATATGGCTCTAATTTCTATTCACGTTGGGAGGGATGTTTAGTGCACAGGCCGAAGGCCTGTGGGGGTGGGATATCTAGTGAACACGCCAAAGGCGGACTCTACTGCTCCGGCTGCATTTGCCCCCGAGGCGCGGGTTGAAGCTTTTGGAAGAAGCCGACGGCAAGTACCGTGAATGCCGCGAGTGAGACAACACACGCAATTGGCAGAGTTGCAAAGAGCACTACTCCACCATGGGCGGGAGCGTCTTGGACGGCTTGTCTCCCTTGGATCGCCATCATCGACCACACCGGCAGCACCACTCCAAGGAGTAGAAAAAGGACTGTCGAGAGCACTCCCGCTCCCAGCACGGCTATTCCAACTCGG
>Ga0209579_10001866_pt1 | contig 16867 bp, 18 predicted proteins | sample Coa_R1_2_FD_187152 | JGI IMG/M metagenome (GOLD analysis project Ga0209579, IMG submission 187152) | Surface soil microbial communities from Centralia Pennsylvania, which are recovering from an underground coalmine fire - Coalmine... | ecosystem: Environmental > Terrestrial > Soil >... | reverse complement strand
CTAGGATCTGCCGCCGAGTCTGTTGGCAGCCATCAGCGATAGACAAAACAGGTAGAGACAAAAGGCTTCACCGCACGGGAACTCGCAGTCATCAGATTTTACGAAAAAACGACTCGGTGTATTTTCACCTCGAGGTATAATCCCATCTGTAACAGAATCCTTCCCTCGGGTTTATCGTGCCACTTGTTGTTAGCCGACAAGTCGGATCCGCCCACGATAAGGAATTTTGCATCAAACAAACGCATCCTCCGCTGTAGACGTGAATCTTAAGTTTTAGGAGCGCTCATGGCCATTCAGCAAACCGAGAAAATCTGGCATAACGGCAAGTTTATTCCATGGGATGAAGCGACGCTTCACGTCATGTCGCACGTGGTGAACTACGGTTCATCCGTGTTCGAGGGCATCCGCTGCTATTCCCTGCCCAGCGGCCCGGCAATCTTCCGGGCTAACGAACATATGCAACGCCTGGTGGATTCGTCGAGGATCTACCGTATCGACATGGACTTCACCCGCGATGATCTGGTTTCCGCGATGGTGGAGTTGGTCGGCAGAAACGGGGTTTGGCCATGTTATATCCGCCCCATTGTTCTGCGAGGATATGGCGAGGCTGGCGTGAATCCGTTCAATTCGCCGACTGAGGTTTATATCTGCAACTATCCGTGGGGGAAATACCTCGGTTCTGATGCCGAGCAGGGCGTGGACGTTTGTGTCTCATCATGGACGCGCATTGCGCCCAACACTCTGCCAGCTATCGCGAAGTCCGGCGCCAACTACATGAATTCGCAACTTATCAAGATGGAAGCCATCCTGAACGGGTACGTCGAGGGCATCGCTCTCGATGCCAATGGCTATGTGAGCGAAGGCTCGGGCGAGAATGTCTTCGTGGTTCGCAATGGCGTGATACAAACCGCTCCCCTCGGCAACTCGGTCTTGCCTGGAATCACTCGCGACTCGGCTTTGCGTATTGCCCGCGATCTGGGGATTCCCGTCGTTGAGCAAGGCATTCCACGCGAACTACTCTACATTGCTGACGAAGTTTTCTTCACTGGCACGGCCGCCGAGATCACCGGCGTTCGTTCGGTGGATAAAATCAGCGTTGGCAAAGGCGTGGTCGGACCGATCACAAAGTCTATTCAAAAGGAGTTCTACGGGATCATTCGCGGTGAGCGGCCCGATCGTTTCAATTGGCTGACGCCAGTGCCGGTGCGCAGCAAGCAACCGGTAAGCGTATAGAAGCAGGACAACGCATCCTCGAAAGTGCTGTAGAATCCCCCTTCTACAGCGCTTTTTGTTTTTCTGCGCCCAGGAGGAATTATGGCTACCGCACAGCAAACGCCTAGCCCTGAATTCGCAATCCAGTATCGCGACATGATGCTACAGGGATTAGCAAAAGAGATGCAGACCACAAGAAAAGTCATCGCGGCGATACCCGACGAGCAGCGCGATTATCGTCCCGATCCGAAAGCACGAACCGCGTGGGATTTGGCCTGGCATATTGCGAGCGTCGATGTACAGTTCCTGAAGGAAATCACCGAAGGCTGCTTCCATATGGAGCCACGTTATAAAGATGAGCCGAAGACTGTGGCTGAAATGGTTTCCTGGTATGACAAGAACTTCACTTCCGCCATCGAGGAGGCCCGCGCGATGAATGCTGAGCAACTTTTGCGCATTCTCGACTTTTACGGTGTTTTCAAGTTGCCGGCGTTCGCCTACTTTGGCCTCGTGAACAACCACAGCATTCATCATCGCGGGGAACTGGCGACGTATCTTCGACCCATGGGCTCAAAGGTTCCATCCATTTACGGGTCAAGCGCAGATGAAGAATGGAAGGCGGCATAGCAAGAAAATATCGGGAACGCGCGAGCCGCCCTGCGGGGCGGCTTTTGTTTTTCCGCCCCCCACGGCTGTTCTGCGAAGTAGGGCGCTTCATGTCATTACCTAGGTCATCTTGGGCTGAGGCCTATTTCGGTTCATCATACGAATGTTCCTTTGAGAACCTCGCATGAATATTGATGACCTGCTTCGCATCGCGATGGAGCGACGCGCCTCTGACTTGCACCTGAAGGTCGGTAACTATCCTCACCTTCGTGTTGACGGCGAACTCGTTCCCTTGACCGACCAGCCCCGCATCAGCGCTGAAGATATGCTGACGATGGCTTTCAGCATGATGTCAGCCCGGCAAAAACAAAAATTCAAAGAGAGCACAGAAATCGACATGGCCTACGGTGTCGCAGGCCTCGGCCGATTCCGTGTGAACGTGTTTCAGCAACGCGGCAACGTGGGCCTGGTGCTGCGCGTCATTCCGACAAAGATCCGCGCGCTCGATGAATTGTATTTGCCCAAAGTGGTCGAGCAGGTTTGCGACATGCCGCGCGGACTAATTTTGGTCACCGGTGTCACTGGTTCCGGTAAGTCGACAACTTTGGCTGCGATGGTGGACCGCATCAACTCCACCCGGGCCGAACATATCATCACGATTGAGGACCCAATCGAATTTCTGCACCGCGACAAAAAAGGCTATGTCAATCAGCGCGAAATCGAAGTCGATACGCCGTCATTTGGAGCGGCGCTGAGAGCTTCTCTTCGTCAGGACCCGGACGTGATCCTGGTCGGCGAAATGCGCGACGTTGACACGATCGGCACCGCGTTGCACGCTGCAGAAACCGGACACATGGTTTTCTCGACGTTGCACACACTGGATGCGGTTGAAACCATCAACCGAATCATCGCTGTGTTTCCACCGCCAGAGCAGAAACAGATTCGTCTGCAACTGGCAGCGGTGCTTCGGGCTGTCATCAGCCAGCGACTCGTACGACGCTGCGACGGCGATGGCCGCGTGCCCGCCGTCGAGGTCATGATCAATACCGCGTACATCCGCGAGTGCATTCTGGTACCCGAAAAGACCCGCGCCATTCGCGACGCCATCTCGTCGGGTACTTCGCAATACGGCATGCAAACCTTCGATCAGTCTCTCTGGGATTTGTTCCAGGCAGGGCTGGTCAACTACGAAACGGCCTTGGAGAATGCATCCAACGCTGATGACTTCAAGCTGCGCATGCAGGGAATTTCGTCTACCAGCGATATTTCCAAGAACGCCATGCAAGCCACCGGTTTCGGCGACTGAATACGTACCCTCCTGAAAATGCTAAGGGCGCGCCAAAAGGCGCGCCCTCGTTGTCACCACTTTGGATATTCGTCCGTTTCCTACGCTTGGGCCGCAAACCTCGAATGGCTGCATTCCGCCCCGCTCAGGACGTATAACGCGCGCCGAAAAGTGGAAATATCGAAGAGCCGGTCCAGTTTCGTGCGCGTCAGCATCTCGTGAACAAAATGCGAGGGATTCACCAGCTTTAGCTGCATGCCGCGCCCGCGCACCCACTGATGAAGAGACACCAGCGTGTTCAGGCCTCCGGCGTCCACCGCCTCTACATCCCCAAGGTCCAGCACGATCATCCGGCTGTCCTTCTCCGCCGTTACAGCGGCTCTCAGTTTCTGCACTTCCTGGCCCCGGACAATTCGTCCCGCGCACCTCATGACCGCTACATTGCCGCTCCGCTCAATCTCTATGCTTAGCATGACCGCCGTCCTCTCTATATTCATTACGTGGATAGACGCCTAAAAGTTTCACCCGTCACCAAAAAGATGTAAAAAGAGGTAAATAGTTGAATAGATGCGGATAAGTACGGATTGCATTATTAAAGGACTGTGAAAAATGAGTTTCGGACGGCCGCGCAAACTTGATTCTGAAGAAGAACTCTACGCTTACGCCATCGGTGCTCTCGGACGGCGAATGCGAACCGTTGCTGAACTCAAACGCCTGCTGCGGCAGCGTGTCGATGCTGAAACCGAGTATGGACAGACCCTGCTCGAACTGGTCATTCGCCGGTTGAAAGATCATGGTTATCTCAATGATTCCCGCTATGCCGCCGCGTATTCCTCTTTTCGTCGCGACAATGAAAAGTACGGCCGCCGCCGTGTCATCTCTGACCTCAAAACTAAAGGTGTTCACGCCCAAATCATCGATCAGGCGGTTGATTCTGCTTACGACGACGTAAACGAAGAACGGCAGGCCCGGGAGTACTTGCGCCGAAAAAGAATCACCAAGCCAAAAGAACAGAAGCAGGTTGCCCGCGTGTTTCGACAGCTTATTCGTGCCGGATTCGGATCGAAAACAATTTTCGCAATACTAAAGAAATGGGATTTCGATGATGAAACGCTAAGTGCGCTAGAGAGCGAAGTGGAATGACCAACCTCTCTTGCCATCCGATCAAAGTACGCGTAGTCTGGCGAGCATCCCATCTTTTGAGGAGGCTGACGTGAAATTGAAATTGGGGAAAGTTCTGATCGCTTCATTGCTGCTAGGCGGGAGTCTGATCTACGCGCAAGTTGGCACTGATGTAGAGAAAGGCGCCAAAGATACCGGCAAGGCAACGAAGACTGGCGCCAAAGATACCGGTAAGGCAGCAGGAACGGCTGCTAAAGACACTGGAAAAGCTGCCGACAAGACCGGCAAAGCTACCGACAACGCTGCGAAGAAGACCGGGCACGGCATCAAGACCGGCGTGAAAGATGTCGGCAAGGGAGTGAAGAAAGGTACCGACAAAACAGTCGATGCAGTGAAGTAAAGCCCGCACCAAACAAATCACAGAGCGCGCGAAGGCCGGGGCCAAATGCCAGAATGGTTCTGTGTCTCTCGGTGTCCTCCGTGGTTTTTCATTTAGAATTGAATTTCCATGCTCAGCGGATCACAGATTCGGCGCAAATTTCTGGATTACTTCGTCCAGCACGGACACCGCGAGGTTCATTCGTCTTCGCTCGTGCCACATAACGATCCCACCCTGCTCTTCACTAACGCGGGTATGAATCAGTTCAAAGATGTTTTTCTGGGCCTGGAGAAGCGCGAGTACAACCGCGCCACAACTTCACAAAAATGCGTTCGCGCCGGCGGCAAGCACAATGATCTCGAAAACGTCGGCTTTACCAATCGCCATCTGACGTTTTTTGAGATGTTGGGAAATTTTTCTTTCGGCGATTACTTCAAAAAAGACGCCATTGCATTCGCTTGGGAATTGATCACCTCGCCACAGTGGTTCGGCATTCCGAAAGACAAACTGTACGTCACGATTTTCAAAGGCGAAGGCGGTGTGCCGCGCGATGCAGAGGCTTACGATTTGTGGGCTGCACAGGACATACCCAAGGATCGAATCTTTGAATTCGGCTTGAAAGACAATTTCTGGCAGATGGGCGACACCGGCCCCTGCGGCCCTTGCAGCGAAATTCACTACGATATCGGTCCCTCGGCTTCTGATCAGGGGCATGCAGATTGCGCCTTCGGCTGCGAATGCGGGCGCTACGTCGAGATCTGGAATCTCGTCTTCATGCAGTTTGACCGCGATGCCGGCGGCAAGCTCAATCCGCTTCCCAAGCCCTCGATTGATACCGGCGCAGGGCTGGAGCGGCTCACGTCGGTTTTGCAAAACAAGATTTCGGTTTTTGACACGGATTTGTTTACACCGCTGATCGCGAAAGCAGCAGAGTTGACCGGAGCATCCCTGAAAAAAGAATTGGAGAAAGAAGCTAACACGAAATCCGCAGCTTCCCTGCGAGTGATTGCCGATCACTCCCGCTCTGCCACATTTCTCATCTCCGATGGCGTGCTGCCTTCGAACGAGGGTCGCGGTTACGTGCTGCGCAAAATTATTCGACGCGCCATTACCCACGGACGATTACTCGGCCAGACGAAGCCGTTCTTGTACCAGATGATTTTCGCCGTTCGCGACCTGATGCAGGACGCCTATCCAGAGTTGAACGAAACCGTAGACCGAGTGTCGAAAACCGTTCACACGGAAGAGATTCGATTTGCTCACACTTTGGATCTCGGGCTCCAACGTCTAGAGGAAATTCTCAAGCGATCAAAAGGTCAACTCGCAGGAGCGGAAGCTTTCAAGCTTTACGACACTTTCGGTATGCCTCTTGATTTCATGCAAGATGCGGCACGAGATCAGGGCACCGCGTTTGACCAAGCGGGCTTTGACCATGCCATGGAGGAGCAGAAAGCCCGTGCTCGCGCTTCCTGGAAAGGTGCGGCTAAGCAGACCGCGAATCCCGCATATCAGCAGCTCCCGAAATCAGAGTTTGAAGGATATCGGCAGACGCGTTCGGAAAACTGCGAAGTTCTGGCGATTGTCAAGGATGGTCGGGGCGCACAAGAACTCAAGCCCGGCCAGGAGGGCGAAATCATTCTCGACCACACGCCTTTCTATGCCGAATCTGGCGGCCAGGTCGGCGACCGGGGAACACTTTATAGCGACAATCGCAACGCAGTCGTCGCCGAAGTGAAAGGCACGTATTATCCGATTCAGGGAGTTCGCGCGCATCAGATCATCGCCAAACAGCCGATTCGTGTCGGCGACAAAGTTGACGCGGTAGTGAACACCGACATTCGCGAAGCCACCATGCGCAATCACACGGCCACGCATCTTCTACACGCCGGCTTAAGGGAAGTTCTCGGCAAGCACGTGAAGCAAGCGGGATCGCTCGTTGCGCCCAATCATCTCCGCTTCGACTTCTCGCATTTCACCGCGGTTGAGGATGAAGAACTGCAGGACATTGAAGACCTGATCAACAAAGAGGTTCTGCGTAACGAAAAAGTCGCAGTGATCGAAAATGTTCCGATCGACGTCGCTGTTAACGAATACAAAGCAATGGCTCTGTTTGGCGAGAAGTATGGCGATAAAGTTCGCGTCATCAAAATCGGTGATTTCTCCACCGAACTTTGCGGCGGCACGCACACCGGCGCCACCGGCGAGATCGGCCTTATTAAGATCCTCAAAGAAGGCAGCGTCTCTTCTGGCGTGCGGCGCGTGGAAGCGGTCACCGGTGAAGGCTCGCTGCGTCATTTTCAGAAAGATCACGAATTGGAAGGTGTTGTCGCCTCCTTTGTCAGTCCCACCCTTTCGCAAAAAACGCGAAAGGATGGGGCACCCACGGATCAGGAGACTGTCTTCTCTCCCGCTGATGCCCTGAAAGCCGAATTAGAAAAGAAGGATTCCGAGATCAAGCGCCTGCAGCGCGAACTTGATCAGGCCCGGATGAAATCGGCTTCCTCGAGCACCGCAAATATCGCGGACAAGATCAAAGACGTCCACGGCATCAAAGTGCTCGCCCATCGGGTGGACAACCTGGACCGTCCACAGATGCGCGCGCTTGTCGATCAACTCCGCGACAAAATCGGCTCTGGCGTCGTGGTGCTCGGCTCAACCACGAATGGAAACGTCTCTCTGATCGTGGGGGTCACCAAAGATCTCACTGGCCGGATTCAGGCCGGAAAGGTAATCAGCCCAGTCGCGCAAAAAGTTGGCGGCAAGGGCGGTGGCAGGCCGGATCTGGCCGAAGCTGGCGGCAAAGATCCAGGAGCGCTGGATTCCGCTCTGGACGCGGCGTACAGCGTCGTAGAAACTTTATTAAAATGACCATACGGATCAATTGACATAGCTATCTGTAATAGCTATCCTGTTTTTTATGCAAGTGAGCGTGGCTAACGCCAAAAACAAGCTTCCGGAACTGATTAAAGCGGTTGAGGATGGTGAGAAGGTGACGATCTGCCGCCGTGGTGTCCCGGTAGTTGATCTTGTTCGCACGCAGAAGTCAGCCAGAAAAAAGCGCTCACTCGGGACATTGAAGGGGAAGATCCAGATCCTTGATCCGGACTGGTGGAAACCGATGACTGACGAGGAAGCCGAAAACTTTCTCGCTGGGCGGTGATGTGCGAGTGCTTCTAGACACTGCGGCCCTGATCTATGCTGTGGAATCACCGGAACGGTTGACTAGGCGCGCAAGGACGACACTGCAAAGCTCGGGCAACATCTTGGAGATGAGTGCGATCTCTTTGGCTGAGATCGCCATTAAAGCCGGGCTTGGCAAGTTGAAACTGGCTGCAGAGGTCGTGCGCCGCGCGGTCGAGGAGTTGAATGTACGCGTTCTTCCTTACACCTCCGAGCATGCGTATGCGCTATTCGAGTTGCCCTTCCATCACCGGGATCCGTTTGATCGGCAGATCATCGCTCAAGCTTTAACAGAACAAATTCCAGTCGTTAGTCCGGACGAAACCTTTCAGCTCTATGAGGGCCTACGAGTGATCTGGTGATGGAAGATCGCATTCGATTTATCGAGCATCAGGGCAAACAGATCCTGTTTGTTGATCTCTCAAACTGTTCGTCCGCCGAAGTCACAAAGATTGTTCATTTAGTTCCGAAATTTGTAACCGCCGAGCCCAAAAACTCCGTACTTTTACTCGCCGATTTCAGGGGAGCCGAATTCGATCGCACCGCTGTCACCGCCATGAAAGAAGGAACGGTCTTCGATCGCCCACACATCAAAAAATCGGCATGGTTCGGAACGGAAACGCTTCCCAAAATCTTCTACGATCACATCAAGGTTTTTTCCCAGAGAGATCTTCCGACTTTCAAAACGCGGGAAGAAGCATTGGACTGGCTGGTCAAAGACTAGCTGCGCGTCTATTTCAGCGTTTCGGCCAATAATCCGGTCAGCTTCTGAAACGCCCGTTCTGCCTGGTGGTGGTTGTAGGCCCCGCTATCGGGAACCGTCCAGCCATGCAGGGCTCCATCGTAGGTTTCGCTCTCATATCGACCGCCCCATGTCTTCAATGTATCTTCGAATTTTGCAATGGCGTCCGCCGGCATACTTCGGTCATTCACCGCATGGCCGAAATAAAGGCGAGCCTTGATGCGCGGCAGCACGCGATGCGGACTACTGGGTTGATCTGTATATAACCGGCCTGCATGAAACGTCGCGACAGCAGCCACGCGATCCGGTTGTGCCGCGGCAGCGCGCATGGCCATTGTGCCACTGAAGCAAAACCCAACTACCCCCATCGGACCGGAACTGGCGCTGCCTGAAGACGCAAGGAAATCGAGATAAGCGACTGCATCGCGCTCCATGGCATCCGGTGTAAGGGGGGCGCTCAGCTCTGCGATACGCTTCGTGGTCCGCTCTTCGCCAAAATTGAGCTTGAAATCGACCACCGGCAGTTTACTGGTGCGATAAAAGAGGTTTGGAGCCAACACCGTGTATCCCTGTTCCGCCAAACGGTGGGCCATGCCGCGATTGGCATCACGGACGCCGCCGATATCGGTCAAATACAGGACCTCTGGGCGCGGCTGGTTTTCATCGCGGTAAAGGAAGCCTTCCGCGGTTCCGTCGGGAGTGCGAATCTCTACTGGGTGCTCAATCAAGTGTGATGTCCTTTGCGTTCGGCCTCAACTTCTCCACTTCAGACTCACTGGCCCGCCCATTGGATGCTTCATTTCCTTTCCGGTGCGCTTGGATTCGAGATAGGCCGTTTTTAGCTGGAAGTACCACTTTGCGGGCCGGTCGGCATCGTCGATCAGCATGAGGTGTGGATTATGCTTCAGACCTTCCGATTGCTGTTCCATGGTTCGCCGGTCCTGCTCCACGAATTTGGCGAAAACAAATTTCAGCAACTCGGGTCCGAAGGGCACCCAGCGAAAGAGGTTCCACTTCGCAACCACGTCAATGCGGCAGTGCTCGCGCGTAATAGGCGTAACCGTGGTGAGGCTGGCAAACCAGTACTTCCCTGCCCGAATGGTTTCATAGCGCTGGTTCGGTAGCACGAAATCAATGGTTGTCGTGATCGCGTCAGCATCGGCATACAGCCGAAGAAGTTTGTACGGCGCGCTGTTTGAACTGGGAGTATGGGCACTCATGCGGAAGCCCATGGGAATCGGTTCGAAGTTTTTTTGCTTTTCGTGAATGCTGTGACGGGTCCGCCACCACCACGCTTGATGAACAAACGGTCCGTGCGCCGGATCCATGAGCCCGATGATGCCGTGATCGACACTGCAGGGAAGATCGGCGGTCAAATGCGCGATTTTGAATTTCCCGCCAAAATCAGGTACTCGGGGTACAAACATAGCAGGCGCAACGGCTTTCGTAAAACCTGCACCCGTCGGCGGAGGTTCCGGTATAAACACCCAGATGTAGCCGTCCCGCTCTTCGCAGGGGTAGCTTCCGGCATAGATCCGATCGATTTTCAGGTTCTGACCTGAGGTAAGTGATGGAATTAGGCGGCACTGCCCGGTTTGGGCATCAAACCGCCAGCCGTGGTAGCTGCATTCGAGTTGTTCGCCGTCGAATCGGCCATAGGAAAGGGGCATTCCGCGATGCGGGCAGGCGTCGCATAGAGCAAACGGCTTGCCCTCGCGATCACGCCCGAGCACCAAAGGAATCTCGAGCAGCATGGCTTTGTGCAGGCGGTCGCGACCGAGCGCGCCGCTCGGCATGGCACGGTACCAGAAGCCGAAAAGCATCAGCGAATCCGGCGTTTGGCGGATTGGATTTTCGAGTTCGGGCATCGGCTCCTAAGCGAAAACTACCATACGCGTGACAACCTAATTCTGCTCGTGCCGGTTACTTTACGATAACGCCCTGCGCTTCATGAGCTTGCGCCGATTACCTTTGATGGTTCTATTCCCTTCCGGCAGATTGTTCCACCCTGCAACCCAGCCTATAATCTACCTACTCTGGTAAGCATTCTCCGTCAGGTTCCGGGCAGGTAGGCGCGAGGCATCTTCGCGTCCCGCAACAACCCGGATATGCGCAAAAGCCTGCAATTCGCCCTGATGGCCACTTTAGCCGCCACCATCCTTTCCGCCACGTCGCGTCTTCAAGCGCAGGAGCGCGCCTCCGTCATTACCAGCACCACGGATGACGACGGGCATGTGGTGTATGTCAACGAATTCGCGCCGTCAACGACCAGCGGTTCCGAACCTGTGTCGCGGAGTTCACTCGCATTCTGGAGTTCCAGCGAGCATCGCTGGAAGCAGGTTCCATCCGCTCACGTTCGCGCGGCGCGATCGGCTGCCGCGGAAGTTAATCAATATATCGATTCGCATGAGAGTGCTGGAACGCCTCAGCCAGGTTTCAACCGAGTGTTTGCCCAGCAGGATATTAATGACGCGATCGAACAAGCTGCGCAGCGGCACAACGTCGACCCCAACCTGGTGCGGGCGGTCATCAAAGTCGAGTCCAACTTCAATCCCAACGCCGTTTCCCGCAAGGGCGCGATGGGGTTGATGCAATTGATGCCGCAGACTGCGCGGCAACTAAATGTGCAGAATCCGTTTGATCCCGAGCAGAACGTCGATGCCGGAGTGCGCCAGTTAAAGCAGTTGATGGAAAACTACGGCGGCGACGTGAAGTTGACTCTGGCCGCTTACAACGCCGGGCCAGGGGCTGTAGCCCGGAGTGCGGGGGTGCCACATTTTGCAGAGACTCGCAATTACGTAAAACGCATTACTCAGCTTTATTACAACGGGTTCGATCCTGGAATTCGCTTTTTGGGAGCTCCAGTGCGAGAACCTATACACGTTCAGCGCGATTCACGAGGCGTGCTTTTCATCAGCAATACAGACTAGGTCCCAGGTAGCTCAGGTTCTTTTGCGGTTCCAACGTCAGGCGATTACAGGCTGTAATTGACGAAATTCGAAGCATGTTTACGCGCGTGTGGTTGCAGCGCGGCCTTGGTGATTTTATCTTTTGTACCGCCGGCCGCAGCACGTCTACACAGGTCCGATGCTTGGGTCCGGTCGCAATTCGATATCGCTGAACATTTGCATCAGGCGTTAGAAGCGCGCCCCGCCCAACAACTCAATCGCTCTGACTATCAGCAGGTCATCAACGCATATCGCCGCATTTACTTCGAAGCGCCAAATTCGACAAAAGCCGATCCCAGCGCGGCAGCCGTGGCGCAATTGCTGGAAGAAATGGGACGCCGGTTTGAAGACCGCGCCATCCTGCAGTCCGCAGTTCAACAATACGAATTTCTGCGACGGCAGTACCCCGGCAGTAAAGCGCGCTTCGGCGCGTTATTCCGGATTGGCGAAATTTACAAAGAGGACCTGCACGACAAGCAGCGGGCGGATGAGGTCTTCAGTGACTTTCTGCGCCGATATCCGCGAAATCAGTTCGCGGAGCAAGCTCGAAAGGCGCTTGCCGAGCCGGATGGGAAGGTTGCCAGCGCAGCTGAAACGAAAGCCCCAGCGACATCACACGATAAGGATCCGAAGCCTTCTGAAGAAGAGATCTCAGGCTCAGCAAGCATACAGGCAACTGGCCCAAGCAACTCCCAAAACTCGCCCAAGAAAGTAGAAGTGGCGCACGTCACGGGCATTCGCCATTGGTCGACACCTGGGGTCACGCACGTCGCTATCGATCTTCAGCAGGAAGTGAAATATCACTCCGGCAGAGTTGATCATCCCGACCGTATTTTCTTTGATCTCCTGGATACGAAGCTGGACCCGGCAGTGGCGAGCAAGGATTTAGACTTGACCGGCACCGCCATTAGAAAAATCCGCATCTCGCAGTTCAAGCCGCATCAGACACGAGTAGTCCTGGAACTTGCAGACGCCTCGGATTACCACGCTTCTTTTATGCCGGAACCGCCACGGCTGATTGTTGAAGTGAACAATCAGAAGACGGCAAAGAGTGTTGCGACCGAATCCGCTCCCACCGGCGAAACCAATGGTGGATCTCACGATCAGCGTTTGAGCGCGTCCGACACCGCGTATGTGACCGATCACGACACAGCGCGCCCATCTGCAGAAGAGCACGAGCCAAGATCAGCATCTCAAGCGCCGATTGAGAACCTGTCGGTCGCGGAGCAACCGCCTGATCACGTCACCACGTTCATCACAGCCGAGGGTGTCAAGAAGACGGTCGTGGAACCCGACGATGCTAGTAAAGAGGACAGAATTCTTACGGCAAAGCCGGAGGCCGCGGAACCTAAGCTCGCGATTCCGCCGCCGAGTACGTCTCCTACGATGAAATCCGCGTCAACCAAAGGCAGGAATAAAGTAGTAGCAACTCCCGATGGTCGTGAAGCGCTGCCCACAGCCGCAGGTGATCGCTCGCTCATTCGAGCTTTGGGTTTGAAGATCGGTAAGATTGTCATTGATCCGGGCCACGGTGGTCACGATACCGGCACAATTGGCCCGCACGGGCTGGAAGAGAAAGACCTGGTGCTTGATGTCAGCAAACGGCTAGGCAAGCTTCTGGCGTCCCGTCTGGGTGCCGACGTCGTTTATACCCGAAGCGACGACACTTTCATTCCGCTGGAGACCCGCACTGCCATCGCAAACCAGGAAGCGGCGGACCTGTTTGTCTCTGTGCACGCGAACTCCAGCCGCGATCCTGACGCACGCGGCGTCGAAACTTATTATCTGAACTTCAGCAGTTCGCCCGACGCATTGGAAGTCGCGGCGCGGGAGAATGCAGTTTCGGAAGAATCGATTCACGAACTACAAGATCTGGTGAAACAAATCGCGCTTAAAGAAAAGATTGAAGAGTCGCGCGAATTTGCTGTGGACGTAGAGCGATCGCTCCACAGCGGGCTGGCGGGACGGAATTCGGGCGGCCGCGATCGCGGCGTCAAGAAGGCCCCCTTCATTGTCCTGATCGGCGCCAATATGCCCTCCATCCTGGCGGAGATTTCATTCGTCAGCAATCCCGCAGATGAGCGGCGGCTCAAGACCAACGATTACCGCCAGCGCATCGCCGAATCGCTGTACCATGGCATCGCTCATTACGTGAACGGCTTGAGCGGGATAAAAGTCGCGAGCAAAATCGAAAAAGCCGGAAGCGAGTAGCTAAGGGCTACTACCTCGTGGCTACCAGTTGATCGGTGTTACAAGGCGCGTCTTAGTCTGCGTGGGGCAGGTTTGTGTAGCGCATGGCTTCAGCCACGCCGCAACGACCGCGCTGGAAACTTTCCTCGCACCCCGGTAGTCTAATGAAAGGGATTTGCCGCCTTTTCCGCCCTTTTGATGAGAATTTCAAAATTGATTTTCGTGCTGCTGCTTAGCAGCTTGGCGTTCGCCACCACCCAAGCGGACCAAAGTGTCCGCCCGGCCCGAATTCTCCCGCAGGAATTTGGTGGCTGGCAGATCTCCGGCACTCAGCAACCCAGCACCAACCCGGTTTCCGCCGACCCTGTCAACGCCGAAGTTCTGAAGGAATATGGTTTCGGCGATTTTGAAACGGCCTCCTACGCCCGGGATGACGGCCGAAGGCTGACGCTGAAGGCTGCTCGCTTTGGCGATGCCAGTGGCGCCTACGGAGCATTCACCTTCTACAAAACACCCGAGATGCTGATCGAAAAAATTGGAGACTCGGGCGCATCGCTCAATGAGCGGGTACTCTTCTATCGCGGCAATATCCTGATCGATGCAGTATTTCAGCATCTCTCCGCGATGTCGGCGGCCGAATTGCGGGAACTGGCAGGCGATCTACCGCTTCCTCCGGGAAACTCCGGCAAACTCCCCGGTCTGCCCGCGTATTTGCCGAAGCAGTCCTACATAAAGAACTCGGCAAAGTATGTTTTAGGACCAGCGACGCTAGACAAGGTGAACGCGCCAGTTCCTCCGTCGTTCGTAGATTTCGAGAAAGGGGCCGAAGTCGTTCTAGGGAACTACAACGCGTCCGGTGGTGAAGCTACGCTGATGCTGATCGCTTATCCCACACCCCAGATTGCAGCCGATTACCTTCGTAAAATTGATGCCGCACAGAAACCGGGCGCCTCTCTCGCAGACGCGGGTCCCATGTTTGACAAGCGTACCGGCCCCATCGTCGTACTCGCCTCAGGCCCATTTTCGCCAAGTGAAGCCAAATCTCTGCTTGCTTCCGTGAATTACGATGCCGACGTCACTTGGAATGAAAGCACGCTTATTACGAAGAAAGACAATGTCGCCAATCTGCTGGTCAACGTGATTCTTCTCTGCTTCATCATTATCGGATTCGCGATGGTGGTCGGAGTAGCATTCGGAGGCGTCCGAATCCTGACAAAACGGCTCTTTCCGGATCGTGTTTTTGACCGTCCCCAGGAGATGGAATTTATCTCTCTCCACTTGTCCGAGGAGGTCATCGAGCGCCCGCGGTCCGATGCAAGTTCATCAATTAAAGCGATTTAGTGCCGAAACAGGTGAATTTTGTCTCAGAATGACCTTTTCACAACCCGTGTTTACGATCTTCGTAAGTTACTGAATATAAAGCTATTTATTTCTCAAAAATTCCTTGACACCCCGCTTTTCCGGCTCATAAGATTTCGCCAGAAAGTTTTGACGGTACATTTCCTCCGTTAGAACTATTCTCCCTTGAAGAAAAGGCTGCCTGTGTTGCCGGGCGGCCTTTTCATTTGTCCTCATCACCTCCTGTCCCACTGGAACCTGAATCCATTTTTCAGCGTACTGTACCCTAGGATGGAACTGGTTGTGAGGAGGAACAATGTTCTGCGATAAATGTGGCTCTCCGGTGCAACCAGAGCAGCGATTCTGCAGCCGATGCGGACGCGAGTTTGGCAGTGCCACCATGGCATTTCCGCAAAGGAATCGAGTCGCTGCGCACATTCGCCTGCTCGGCATCCTATGGCTCGCTCTCGCCGCGTTGAACGCAGTGGGAGGATTGATCCTCTTTGTTGTAGCCAACACAGTGATCCGTCGCCTCCCTGAAATGAGCTCCAACGCAGCCGCTGTGGTATGGCTGCATCCGTTTCTCAGCTTTCTTTCAATTCTGATATTCGCAAAGGCTGGCGCCGAGTTTCTTGCGGGTTGGGGTTTGTTACAGCGCCAGCCGTGGGCACGGATGCTCACCATTGTTCTGGCTTTCCTGGCGTTATTCAATATTCCGTTCGGGACTGCCTTAGGAATTTACACCTTGTGGGTACTCCTCCCGGCAGAGTCCGATGCCGAGTATCAACGCCAAACACAGATGGCCGGGGCTGCCTGACGGTGGGTGCAACAATCTCCTTGGCTCGCCATCGCGATCTCCTCTCACGTCTACGAGTGACGAAACTCACGGTCTCGCCAGACTAGAACCTCCACAATCAAGTCAGTAGTGGAAGGCGGTCATGAAACTCTCCAGCCTCTTGTACGGAATGGTGTTCGCGGTCGTAGTCATCTGCGTGGTACTGCTGATTTTGGGTGTGAACTTCCATCCTCCGGTGTCGGGTCTAGGCGCCGCGCTTTACAACCCCGCCGACGAACTCTCAATAAAGGGTGTGGTGCGAGAGGTTCAGGAATTCGATTGCCCCGTCAGCGAGGGTGAACTTGGCAGCCATATTATCGTCAAGGCATCCGATGGCACGTGGCAAGTACACCTCGCGCCTGTGCGCATTATGACAGGACAGAAACTGAGCTTTGCTCCTGGCGATCAGATTGAAGTCGTCGGCGCAAAAGTAAAGTTGCGCGGGAAAAAAGGGTTAATTGCACGCGAAGTGATCCGCGGCAACGAGACCTACACATTTCGCGATCGCAGCGGCAAGTTGATGCTCACCCAGTAAATCAGCGTGGTTTTCTTGAGGATTGACCGGCCGCGGAAGCCGCCGCTGCGGCTGATTTCCCATACTTCTCGAGAGGCGCAATCATTCGGCAGTCGAAGCCGTTGATTTTCTTGCTCATCGCAATAGCCAGCTCTTTAATCCTTGTCAGACGCTGCGCGCATTCCGGCGTCACCCCCTCATGCTCCGTCAATAATTCGCACTCGCCCACGATGATGCTGAGCTTATTGTTTAGGTCATGAGATAACACGCACAGCCTGTCATAAACCGCCGGGACGCCAACCGGCTCGGAATCCTGCATGGCTGCAACTCCTCCCCCCACCACTGCTCTAAGCGTATTCGGCCCCTGCCGTTTACTGGCGTGATGAAGATCACCATCGCATGTGGGTGTGATCACGTCTGCAAAACCAATGAACCTGCCCACATCTTTTACGGTTCTTGAAAGGTTGGAGCGCACATCAATCGCATGCGTTCAGCGCGCTCTTTACGCCGTCTTCT
>Ga0209579_10001864_pt1 | contig 16880 bp, 18 predicted proteins | sample Coa_R1_2_FD_187152 | JGI IMG/M metagenome (GOLD analysis project Ga0209579, IMG submission 187152) | Surface soil microbial communities from Centralia Pennsylvania, which are recovering from an underground coalmine fire - Coalmine... | ecosystem: Environmental > Terrestrial > Soil >... | reverse complement strand
TGATCCAACCGGGCCGCCGATATGGATATGCAGAGGGCCCCGCGGGGCCCTCTGCATATCCATCAACCGCAGCCAATGGCCGACTTTTACTCCGCCCCAGTGGCCGGCTTTGCCTCCGCCGTTGACAGAGGAGGCCGTGGCGATCATCCTTGTCGCCGCATCCTGCGACGGCCTTGCCGCCGTGGTGATGCTTGTCACCGCCGATCCGGCATGATCAAACCGGCACTTCGTCAACGGGCTGATATGAGGCTGGGCATGGCGGCGAAGTCGAAGGTATCCAGGCTCTTCACCGCCGGGAAGCGGGCATCGCGGATGCGCCGCTCGACCAGGCGGCGCTCGCGGTCGATCAGCTCCAATTCGGCCAGACGTAGCAGATACCGGGGGTGATCGACGCCCTCCCGAGCGCACTCACCGGCGATCTTTTCGTACTCGCGCAGGAAAGTTGGCAGCTTCAGCGTCTTCAGGTGATGGGCGAGCAGCACATGGGGCGGGGCGGCGGTCATGCCGTGCTCCGCGACAGCAGAGCGGCATAATCGGCCGCCGCCGTGGTCTTCACCTGGGCGGCGGGAAGATAGGGATATCGGGCCAGATCGAGCCGGGCCGGACGCCGCTCGATGCGGGCCAGCACGAGCTGCTTGACCGCGTCGAAGCCGATCGCGCCGAGCTGCATGGCGTCGATGACGGCAGCGGCCACGATCGTTTCCTCGAATACCTCCATCAACCGCAGGATCTGGATGAACTCCTTCTTGCCGCGATTGCCCGTGCGGCTCTCGAGCAGACGGCGAATGCGCTGGAAAGCCTCGGGCAAGGTCCAGCTCTGCAGCGGTGCGGCCTGGTCCAGCGCGCCGGGCTTCTGCTCCAGCAGAGCCAGGTAATGCTTGGGGTCGAACACGAACTGATCGCGGCCGTAGATCCGCCCATGACGGGCGATGATCTCCGAGCCGGCGACGATCACCACTTCGTCGACGAAGCCCTTCACCAGGACACTCTGGAAGGCGAAGCGGGTCGGGACCGAGTAGTCGTTCATCCGATAGCGCGCCAACCCGGTCGACGACACCTTGGCCGGCTTCTTCTCGCAAGGCTCGAACAGGCCCTCGGGTATCCCGCTGAGCACCGCCAGATCGCGGACAAGCCGCTCGCCGATCGTCTCGGCATGCCGGCCGGCGTGCTCGCCCTGACGCGCGCGACACCTGTCCGCCAGCGCCGCGTTCAACGCCTCGAACGAGGCCGCGTGCGGCAGCGGGGTCATGAAGGTGCGCTGGGTGTACTTTACCAGCCCCTCCACCTTCCCCTTGTCGTTGCCCTTGCCCGGCCGGCCGAAGCGATCCCTGAACAGGAAATGGCTGACCAGCTCGGTGAAGGCGCGGGTGCGGGTGCGCTGGCCATCGCCCAGGATCCGCGCTACCGCCAGCTTGGTATTGTCGTAAAGGATCGACAGCGGCACGCCGCCGAAAAAGGCGAAGGCTGAGACGTGCCCATCCAGAAACGCTTCCGTCGTCTCCGCCGGATAGGCCTTCACAAACGGCGCGTCGGAATGCGGAAGATCGAAGCAAAATACGTGCATCACCGTGCGCACACCGCCGATGATGCCGATGCACTGGCCGAAATCCACCTGGGCGTGACCGGGGGGATGCGCCAGAGGCACGAATGCCTCCTTCATCCGCGTTCACTTCAGACGGACGTAATCCTTCACCACCGTGTAGCCGCCGGCATACCCGTACTCGGCCCGCAGCCGCTCAAAAATCCGCTTGGCCGTATGCCGCTGCTTGGCCGGTGCACTTCGGTCCGCCTCCAGGATCGCGTCGATCACCGGCGTCAGCGGTCCCAGCTTCGGCTTCTCCGGTGGCTTCGTCCGCTGGTATCCCGGCGGCACCGAAAACCGACACATCTTGGCGATCGTGTCCCGGCTCAGCCCGAACACTCCCGCCGCTTCCCGCCGGCTATGCCCCTCAAGCAGCACATACCGGCGAACCGCCGCGTATACTTCCACCTGAAACACCCCCGACCGTCCCTTCCGAAACCCGAAAAGGACAGCCTCGCAAGTGGCCGGCTTTTACACCGCCACGCAGCGGCACTACGCCGCCGCTCCGTGGCCGACTATTCCACCGCCGCGCACAGCTTGGACGTGTCGGTCGAGGAAACCAGCATTTGCGTGATGGACGCGGGCGGAACGGTTCTGCACGAGAGCAAGGTCAAATCGACGCCGGCGGCGATCTCCCGCGCGCTGCATCGGCACGCCCCCGAGGCTGAGCGGATCGGGATCGAGGCCGGCGCGTCGAGTAGCTGGCTGTGCCGTCAGCTCCGCGAAGCAGGACACCGGATCATCCATATGGAATCGCGTCACGCGCATCGCGCGCTGTCGATGCGGCTCAACAAGACCGACAAGAACGACGCCCGAGGGCTTGCCGATCTGATGCGGGTCGGGTGGTTCAAATCGGTGCATTCGCGAACGCTCGATAGCCAATACACCCGCTCGATGCTGCTCGCGCGCAAGCGGCTGGTCGACACCAAGCGCCAATTCGAGAACCAGTTGCGCAATATCATGAAGGTATTCGGCTGTATGCTCGGCTCGACGGCCGGCCGCGGCTTCGTGCAGCGCGTCGAGGCCGCCTGTAAGAATGATCCGGTCGTGCACCGGCTATGCGAGCCGATCCTGCGGCTCGTGCGCGAGCTTCGGCTGCAGATCAATGCCTACGAGCGACAGCTGCGGGCGATGGCACGCCACGATGAGACCACGCGCCGGATGATGACAGTTCCCGGCATCGGTGCGCTGACCGCGCTGGCTTTCAAGAGCAGCATCGACAACCCGCACCGCTTCCGGCATTCGGCCGATGTCGGCGCCTTTTTGGGATTGACCCCACGCCGACATCAATCGGGCGAGATGGATTGGACGGGCCGCATCTCCAGGCTCGGCGACGGCCTGGTCCGAACGTATCTGTTCGAGGCCGCCTCGGTGCTCACCGGCAAAATCGAACGCTGGTCGCGGCTGAAGGCGTGGGGCGTGCGACTGGCCAGGCGCGTCGGGATGAAGAAGGCACGTGTCGCGGTCGCTCGCAAACTTGCCGTCGTCTTGCACAGTATTCTGGGTCGACGGCACAGCCGTCGGCAGCATAGCGCTCGCGACCTTTTGAATCCGCTCGGCAGAGCGGATCGTCCGGCCGGGACGATGGGAATGGTGACCTCGCAGCGATCGTCGCGGGCCTTCGGCACCGCGCGGGTAACGATGAGGCGCCACACCGACGTAGCCCATGATGACGGCAGCCCCAGCGCTGACCTCGTAAAGAACGCCGAGCCCGGCTCAGGACGAAGCGGCCACCGGATAGAAATGTGGAGGCCCGACATGGACGGCGCTTGACAACCGGGACCGCTGTTAAAGAACGAGAGCTGGCGCTTCAAAAACCGCACCTGAGCCGGCGTACCACCCCGGCTTGCCCCGGTGGGCAAACAGGTACCTCCCGCGCTGCGCTACGTCGGACTCGTGGCGGTCACCCCGCTCCGCGCGGGTCCCTCCTGTTCGCTACCGGGACAAGCCTATCCCGACGCCGCAAAGGGGTCCCGATTGGATGCCCATCCGGGGTCCCGTTTGCTTGCCGTTTGACACCTATAGGGCTGCCCCCCTCTCAACCGAGAGGGGCCGGGAAGCTCACCGTTAAGTTGACAATGCCGTGCCGAGCGCTCGGGCAGCCCACGCTGTGGCAAGTCGCATGAAGGCGCGCCGGCAACCGGCCGCCTGGGCGTGGCTGGCGGACGCGCTTCAACGATTGGTTGATTTCACGCCGAACCAGGTGCACGATATGTTTCATGCAGAGCGGTGGGAGACCGAGCTATGCGTGCAAGGGGAACTATATTTGGGATGTCAGCTGCCCTGTTACTAGGTGGATGTAGCAACAACACCTTAATTAGTGCCGAACCGCTGTCTGTCACGCCCAGTGATTTGATTGCCGCCGCATCCACAAGTAATAAACGTGAATATCTTGGAAGAATAGTTTATGAATCCAAATTGAAATGCTCCGCTTTTCTGACTAATCTTGTATCGAACGAAGGAAGTATTAACACATTCGGCGACATATTATCAGGAACTCTATCTGGAGTGGCCGGATTCACCACAATTCCCCTTGCGGCGAGCAAAGCTCTATCGGGAGCGGCGACTATAGTGACTGGAGCCAAAAGCGCGATCAACAGCGATTTTTATGCAAAGGCAAGCATAGCTAACTTTGAGACAGCAATTCAACAGAGTTATTTTAAAAATATGGACCAATATGCATCTTCGCTCCAAAGCGATGACGAATCGTCATTATTAATCTCAGTTGAGGTAGCAAAAATTCAGACTATTCATGCGAGTTGTGGTATTGGTCCGGCGGAGGCTTCAATCCAGGCGACAATAGCACCGCAAGGTGCCTCTGATGGTGGCGCTCCCGGCGGTGGCGCTCCCGGCGGTAACGCTCCCGGCGGTGCTCCACCGGCCGCTCCTCCCGCGGCTGCTCCTGCACCTAGGGTACCAGTAATTGGTCATCAGAGGGTTTTGAGAAGACACTTGACCAGGGTCCCGGCACCTAGGGCCCCGGTACCCGGGGCTCCAGGTACGCTGTATAATCCTCCTCCACCCGGTAGTCCGCTTCGCTAGATGTCGCCCTCGACCAGTCCAGCGAAAATCAATGGGCGTGTGGTGACGCCGGTGCATCTCACGGCCTGGATCGAAGCGTCGACGCGCGAACTTGCGGCGCCGTCGGTTAAGCAATGGCTTCGGCGATGCGCTTGTTAAAGACCGGGTCATGCCGGGTGTCGTCCTGCGATGATTCAAAGGGGCCGCCGTTTCGAACGATCGGCCGCGGCGCCGGCAAGCTGACGCGCTCCGTGTTGCCGCAGCCACCGGGATCGCCGCCTATCTCAAGAAAGACGATCGCTCGAAATCATGGTCCGCTCTATCTCATCGAGGCCGACCCTCATCGCGCCGGCGTCACAGAGCTCTGTCGTGCACGCCGAGGCGTGGTTCGCCATCGCCCGTGCTTCTCGAGTGTGCCACCGTTTCTCTGCGCATACCAATTTTCGCTTGGAGTTCGGCCTCATGCGCGTGCCGCGCGAGCTTGCCTGCTCGACATGATGTGAACATAATACCGGAGGGTAGGCCCTCCGGTGAGCATTCTTGGAGGAAGCATGAGCGAACAACTAGCGGTGATTGCGCACCTCGAAATCTTAGGTTTCCTCGGATTATTGGCGACAATAGTATTTTATAAAGGTCTCGTGAGTGGGCCGGGTCTGGCCTCGCTGCTCACGAGTACCAATGGCGGCCCAATCCACTCGGAGAGGCTGGTTCTGCTGCTTTTTACCGTGTTCAGTGCGGGACAGTATTTTACCGAGATTGTCCATGCCGGCGGTACTTTGCCGGACATTCCGGCAGCCCTCCTCGGGCTTATAAGTGCCAGCAACGGCGTCTATCTCGGCGCCAAACAATTCCGTTAAAACTCCGGCAGGTGGTGGGCCGCACACCGAACGGCACGCGGAGGGAAAAATGACAAGTGAGAGCATATTGTGGAACGTTGCCGGATGGATTGTCGTCGTCTTCATAGGTCTTGCCGGCGTTATCGTCCTCTGGAAAATGCTTACATCTAAAGCGCCCGACTTGGCGACATTGTTGTCAGAGACAACAGCAGACGGCAATAATAGAATAGATAAAGCAAGTCTGTCGCGCTTTCAATTTCTAATATTTACTTTTGTTATTTCGACAGGCTTATTGTATGTAATATTCCAGAACAAAGGCTTCCCAGAAATTCCTAATAGCGTATACATTCTGCTCGGAATAAGCGGCGGAAGCTATGTCGTATCCAAAGGCATACAACAATCCCAGGGCTCGACACAACCAGCCCAGCCTCCCGCGCAGCAACCGCCGGGGCCAACCGCTGGCCGGCCGCCCGCGCATGGAGCCGTACCTTGAGCAGCAATGATCGCGGAACATCAAATCGCGGAGACGTCCTTATGCCTGCATACAAACTTGCCGTTATCAACCATACCGATCTGTCCGTGACGGACATCACCAACTTCGTCGAGGCGGCACGGGAATGGGTAGGGCGACTGGCACATTATTGGCCGGAGATCAACGGCACCTCGGTTCGAGCGGTGGCGGCAGATGCCAGCCCGGCCAAGGACGAGGCATGGGTTGTCATCGCTCCAAACACAACGCTTGCGGATAGTCTTGGCTACCACGAATGGACACCGGCAGGGCTACCTACCGGCATTGTTGAGCTCGACGCGTGCCGGCAGAACGGTGTGCCCTGGCAGGTCCCAGGCACGCACGAGATCGGCGAGTTGCTTATCAACCCGCGCCTCGATAAGTACACCGCTGTGGGATACTTCTGGTATCCGAATGAAATTTGCGACCCCGTGACGAGCGGCCAGGACTCAATCGGCGGCGTGCCGGTCGCCAATGCGGTGACTCCGGCGTGGTTCGACCGCATGTCGCCTACGACGGAGAAATTCGATCTACTAGGCCATGTTCATGCGCCGATACCCCAGATACCAAAGGGCGGCTGGCTTGAATGGTGGGACGGCAACTCCTGGCAAAACGCCTGGGGTGCCGATATCACGCCGCAGATGAGGTCGTACATGAACACGCGGCGCGGCAGACGCTACGAAATGCGACGTGGCCATGAGCAATGGCGCTACAGCAGCGTGCAACCCACCACAGTTCCTGGAGGTAATGGCTCATCGGCATTACCGAGACGGCTGCTCGTCGGTTGAGCCCCGGCGGACCGTTTTGGTTGCAACAGCCCGGGGGATTGCAATGGCCAATTTTTACACCGGCGTTATCCAGAAGGACCTGCGCTTTAATAGCATCGAGAGAGTCGTTGATGAGAGCTTGCTGGAACCGCATTTTCGCGCCGAGGTCAATGCGATCATCACTGATGCGGCAACCGAGGGAACGCGATTGCGGGTACTCGAAACCTATCGCTCGCAGGAACGTCAGGCGCTGCTTTTTACACAGGGGGCCACCCAGCTCCGCCGCGTCGGCGTACATCATTATGGTCTAGCCTGCGATTTCGGGATCCTTCGCAATGGGCAGGTCGACTGGCATGCCGATTACAATATCATTGGCCGGCTCGCCGAGGCGAGGCATCTGGTCTGGGGTGGACGCTTCTCGTTTCACGACGACGGACACGTGCAGGCGGTCAGCGTCGCCGACCAACCGAAACTCTTTGCCGGCACCTGGTATCCAGATTTCGCGGCTCCTGCTGCGGCTGTGGAACCGATGCTGCGCGAATCACCAGCCCCCGGAACGCTGACCCAGGCGCAGCAAGTGGCCTTAGCTGCCATCGATCGCGTGAACCCGCAGTTCAACGGCTGGTTCCTCCGCTCAACATTAATGGCGTTCATTCAGATCGAGAGCAGTTTCAATCCGCTCGCGCTGCGACGCGAACCGAGCGGGATAACCTCGTACGGCTTGATGCAGGTCCTCGACACGACGGCGGCATGGCTCGGCCTTAAGGGTTCACCGGAGCAGATGTACGAACCGGACACCAGCATTTTCTACGGCGCTCTTTATGCGTCGAAGGGCTGGGAAACCCTACGGAAGCGCTTTGGTCGCGCGCCGACCTACGCGGAATGGTCCGATGGCTACAACCACGGCTTTGGAGCGGCAAACCTGGGAAGCGGGGCTTATGCTAAAGCCTGGACTGCTGCTCGTAACCATTGGGTCTTGATTGTGGACGCCTGACGCCCGGGCCTGCGGTCGCAACGTGAGGATCCGAAGCGATCATTCTTGCCCCATAAATCGTCGGCAATACCCGGGAGTTTCGGCTTATAGCTGACGACAATTGACTGAAGAGGTTCGGGGGATGCGCATCTGGTTAAGCGCTATCTGTCTAGTCATAGCCGGTACTTTCGCTGGCCAAGCTACCGCGACCTGGGCCCCGTATCGGCTAGTGGTTGTGATTGAGGAGAACCATGCGTACGAACAAATCATCGGCAACAAGGATGCCCCCTTTATCAACCAACTCGCCAAAGAGGGCGCGCTGTTCACCAATGCCCACGGCGTTCGGCATCCTAGCCAGCCGAATTACCTCGCGCTATTCTCGGGCTCGACACAAGGTGTTACTGACGATAAACCAATTCACGGAACGCCGCTCAAAACCCCGAATCTTGGCGCTGGACTTATTGCGCACGGCTACACGTTTGCAGGTTTTTCCGAAAGCCAACCGGTGGTCGGATCTAATGTGCAATCGGCGAACGGCTTATACGCCCGAAAACACAATCCGTGGTCTAACTGGCAGTCGTTGAACCCGGGACCCAATCAATTGCCCCTTGCCGTGAATGAAATCTTTGCACACTTCCCATCAGATTTCGAGCAACTGCCGACGGTCACCTTTGTCATTCCTAACATAAATAACGATGAACATGGGGATGGCAGGATCTCGAATCAGCAACTTATTAGAATGTCAGATGACTGGCTGGAAAAGCACCTCGGTTTGTATGTGCAGTGGGCAAAAACCCACAACAGCCTGCTCATTGTAACCTGGGACGAGGACAATGATACTACAGCCAACCACATTCCCACAATCCTGATTGGTTCGAATGTGAGGCCCGGCAAATACGATCAGCGCATCGATCACTACAACGTTTTACGGATGATCGAGGATTTTTATAGCGTGCCGCGTGCCGGACATTCGGAGACCGCCGCTCCAATCATCGATGCATTTCCGTAGCCCGGCGTTAGCGGTTCGATCCGTGGCGCACGGGTCTACGCCGCGTCGTTGTCAAATTGCTTGATCATATTGACTCCTCGGTCGATTGTCGTCTCTCTTTCGGTTGCGGGTTGCTTGGTTGGTGGGGGTCATTGGGTGCTGCGCGCCAGCGACGGCTCCAGATAACGGCCCGCCGTCGTTCGCTCGGTCGCCGGGCGGCAATGGTATCCCTCCGGTGTGGGCCGCTCTATCGGTGCCGGCCGGGATCACCGACCCTTCGATGTTCGATTGAGGCGTGGTGAGGGGGTGAGGGGGTGAGGGAAGTGTCCACAAACTCGGTTATGGACACAAACAAGCGGCGACGACGGGCATTGTCAGGATAACTTGGCGCTGGCCGCGGATCGGCCGTAGGCTGCGAGGATGTTTCCGATCTCGTATCGCCGGCATCGTTTCCCGCCGCCGATCATCCAGCACGCGGTGGTGCGGCGCTGGGTGCTCAAATTCGGTCCGATGATCGCGCGACGGCTGCGACTATGCGGCCCTCGGCCGGGTGATCGCTGGCACCTCGACGAAATGGTGGTCCGTATTGCCGCCAAGCGGCTGTACCTGTGGCGCGCGGTTGATCAGGAAAGGCGAGATCCTCGATGTGCTGCTGCAGCGTCGGCGAGACCGCCGCGCGGCCGTCAGACTGATGCGCAAGCTGCTGCGAAAGCAAGGCTTTGCCGACTGGCTGCGTTCGTACGGCGCCGCATTGCGGCACCTTGGGCTCAGCTGTCATCATGAGCAGGGCCTGCGATAAAACAATCGCGCCGAGAATTCACACCAGGTGGTGCGACACCGCGAGCGCAAGATGCAGCGCTTCAAATCACCGGCCTCGGCGCAACGGTTTCTCAGCATGCATGCCGCCGTTTACAGCGTTTCAACCTCCAACGTCATCTTGTTTCCCGAGCCAGCGGCCGGATGGCCCGCTCCACCGCGTTGTTAATGGGCATGATGCTCGGCGACGTCGCCGTCGCGGTGGTATCGGGACCCGGATCAAGGTATCGATACGCTGCCGGGATGGGGGCGTTGGGAGCACGAAACGGCGGCAGGCCGTCTTGACAATGAGCTGCGAGCTCGCGTTGTTACTTGGCCGCCCCTACGACTTGCCCGGCTGCGCTGCGAGCGCGAATCCGTATATGTCGTGCAAGCCCGCTGGCTCCCTCACCGAGAGGAGGCAGCATGCGTATCGTCGGCATGGACATCCATCGCTCGTTCGCCCAAGTGGCAGTCCTTGAAGACGGCCGGATCACGGACGATCGACGAATTGATCTCGTACATCATCGCCTCGTCGCGTTCGCGCGGACGCTCAGCCTCGAAGACGAGGTGGTCATCGAGGCAACCGGCAACAGTGCCGCTGTCGAGCGGGTGATGCGGCCGTATGTAAGGCGTGTGTTGGTCGCCAACTCGCGCATGGTCAAGGCAATCGCCTACGCCCGAGTGAAGACCGACAAGATAGACGCGACGATCTTGGCCAAGCTTCACGCCTCGGGGTTTCTGCCTGAGGTTTGGGTTGCCGATGACGAAACCCAGCGTCGCCGACGGCAGATCTCCGAACGAATGGCGGTGCTAGACCAGCTGGTGCGATTAAAGGGCCGACTTCAGGCGATTTTGCACGCGAACTTGATCCCGAAATATGATGGCCATCTGTTCGGTAAGGCCGGTCGGAAATGGCTTGATGCGCTTCCCTTGCCCGAGGATGAACGAGCGATACTCAGCCGGCTGCTGCCCGAAATCGCGCGGGTTACCGGGGAGCTCGCCGAACTGGACAAGACGTTGGCGCAACAGGCGCTCGCCGATCCAAGAGCCATGCGGCTGATGACCATTCCCGGCATCAGCTCGATCGTGGCGTCAACGGTGCTGGCCTCGATCGGGGATGTCTCGCGCTTTCCGACGCCCGACAAACTCAGCAGCTACTTCGGGCTCACACCCAAGATCCGGCAGTCCGGTGACCGGCCGGCCCGGCACGGCCGAATATCAAAACAGGGGAATGCTGCCGCTCGAAAAATGCTGGTTGAAGCCGCATGGTCCGCAAGAGCGGCTCCCGGACCTCTACGTGCTTTCTTTAAGCGCGTGCAGGCGAAGCGCGGAGCACCGGCAGCCGCTGTCGCGACAGCTCGGAAACTGGCGGTCATGATCTGGCACATCCTTACCGGAGCGAAGGAGTACGCCTTTGCACGGCCGGCCTTCACCGCAATGAAGTTGCGCAAGCTCGCCCTCAAAGCCGGTGCACCGCGCGAATATGGCAAAGCTGGACCAGGTCGCGACTATTGGATCAAAGAGATCCGGCACAAGGAGATGGAATACGTCGAGCGTGCAGAACAAGCCTATGAGCGGATGGTAGCGGCCTGGCGCCAACAGCCCTCGGCGGTAGACCGGTGAGACGGCCGCCTCAAGGCGACCGCTAAGCGGCCCCGCGCTGCCGCGCGGCTGCGGCCTTGACCCGTCCACCTCACCGGTCGATTTGCTTCCATGCGGTCGGCGCGCTGCGTCGACCGCAAACAGGGCGTCGACGAATTCCTCTTCTCAGCATCATCCGTGTCGATTTCAACTCGGCCGTCTTCGAGAAAGAGGCAGAGGCCTGCCCAGCGCGACAGCGCGTAGCGGATCGCCTCGGCGAGCTTGGTTTTCTGGCTGATCAGCGACAGCTTCTCGCGCAGCCAAGGCTGGAGTGCTTCGACCAGCGGGCGGCTGCGTTCCTGGCGGACGGCGCGGCGCTCGTCGGCGGAACGGCCGCCCATATCGGCCTCGATCCGGTAAAGAGCAGCGATCCGGGCCAGAGCCTCGGAGGCGATCGGCGCCGGACCGCTCTGGGCGAGTTCGTAGAACGGGCGGCGGACATGGCTCCAGCAGAAGGCGAGGTGCACCGCGCCGCGCGCGGCGAGCACTTTGTAGGCGCCATAGCCGTCGACCTGCAGGGTGCCGCGGAAGCCGGCGAGATGGGCGATCGGCCGCCCCAAGCTCGATCGTCCCGAACATAGGCCCAGAGCTGACCGGTTTTGGTCCGCCCGCATCCAGGGTCGAGCACCGGCGCCGTCGTCTCGTCGGCGAACAGCTTCGATGAGGCTTTCAGCCGGTCGAGCAGCCGCTCGTGGACCGGCCGCAGCAGAAAGGCCGCGCGCCCCACCCAGTCGGCCAGCGTCGAGCGATCCAGGTTGATACCCTGCCGGGCGTAAATCTGGGCCTGGCGGTAAAGCGGGAGATGGTCGGCATACTTTGACACCAGCACCTGGGCGACGATCGCCTCGGTCGGTAGACCGCCCTCGATCAGCCGCGCCGGCGCCGCAGCCTGCACCACCATATCCTCGCAGGTCCGGCAGGCGTATTTGGCCGGCGGACGACCATCACCCGGAATTGGGCTGGCACGATGTCGAGCCGCTCGGGCGACATCCTCGCCGATCCGGTGCAACGTTCCAGAGCAACCGGGGCAGATCATGCTCGCCACGTCGACCAGCGTTTCAATCCGAGGCAGATGAGCCGGTAGTGCGCCCCGGTTGGCCCGGCGCCGGGCGGCGCGCGTTGTGCGCTCGGCCGGGGCCTCCTCCTCGGTCTCGGCCTGGCCGGCCGCCTCGACCTGTTCGGCCTCCTCCAGGCCCAACTGGAGCTCTTCCTCGGGCAGGGTCTCGGCCCGGCGTCCAAGCAATGCCGCTGCAACTCCTTGATGATCTGGCGCAGCCGCTCGCTCTCCGCCCGCTCGGCCAGCAGCATCGCCTTGAGCATGTCGGGGTCGTTGGGAAGGGTTTCGACGGGGCTCGCCACGGAGCCGAGTGAATCATACCTGCCAATAACTTGCGATCATTTTGACAGGGCCTGGCCGAGCTTTTTCACTCAACTCGACGTGGCCGGCGCCGCTGTCCGCCGCGGCTCATGGACACGCCGCCAATCGAGCCCCTCCAGCAAGGCCTGCAGCTGGGCCGAACTGAGCCGCATCACCCCGTTGCGTACCGCCGGCCAGCGGAACTGGCCATTTTCCAGGCGCTTGGCGACGAGCACGACGCCCGTGCCGTCCCAGAAGATCAGCTTTACCCTGTCAGCCCGCTTCGCGTGGAACACGTAGACCACGCCGGAGAACGGATCGATGCGCATCGTTTCGCGCACCAGTGCCGCCAGCCCCTCCGCTCCCTTGCGGAAGTCGACCGGCTTCGTCGCCACCATGACCCTGACATTCCCGGATGGTCCGATCACGAGTTCGCCTTGAGCGCGCGAATCACCGCCTCGATGGCCCGCGGCTTCGCGTCCGCCCCGACCCGCACCTCGACCCCGGCGATCTCGAGTTCGATCCCGTCAGCCTTGGATCGGCGACGCGTCCGGCGCGGCGGTATGGCCACCGCCGGCGGTTCCGGCTGTATCATCTCCATCACTGCTGGCACGAACATCGTCGACCACGCCGGCCCGGAGCGCCGCGCCAGCCGACGCCAGGCGAACAGCTGCTGAGGCGTCAGCCCGTGACGGCGCGCAACGACACAGACCGTCTCGCCCACGCCGTAGCTCTCGGCGATGATCGCCGCCTTCTCCTCGCCCGACCAGCTGCGCCGCCGGCCCGCACCCGTGAACACTTCAATCCGCCGGGCCAGCTCCGGCATATGCTTATGCTCTGAAATCGACAGCCGCTCCGACAATCACCCTTTGCCAGCCAAACCTAAAGGTGCCCGCAGCACATCGCTTACTGTTTCCCGGTCGACGCTTCGAACCTTCCGATCGGAAGCCCGGATGCAATGGCGCGTCGCTCGGGGGATGCCGAAAGCGCGGCCGAGACCAACGGTGTCCTTTTCGGAGTACCCGGCGACCATCGTCGGCAGTCTGGGGTACACTGGCCGACGCACCTAGCGTGGTGCTATTCTCTAAACACCGGATCGTGCTAGCATTACGGCACACAAAGCGAGGGCGGATGATGGGAAAAGTCATCTTGGCTATCATTGCTATCGTTGCTGCGGTTTCCATAGTTGCATTGGGTGGACCGGTGGAAGTACCCGTGGCGCAGGCTGGCCCTTGCACGAACGGTCGCCCGACCTGCTAGCTAGATCGATCGCGCTGGGGATACAATCGTATGCAGACCGTTGTCGAGTATTTACGGTCTCTGATAATTCCACCGGACGGGATGCGCTGGCCTACCGCAAGCGGAGCGCTTTCGCTCTTCTTTGGTTCTCTCATTCTATTTTACTGGCTCCGCGAAAATTTTGCGAACTTCACACCTTCCCTTACTAAAGAGGTCGAAGAGCTCTTCTACATCAACGTGCAGCTGCAGGCGAAAGACCTAGTCCACCCGAAGCGCTATAGGCGAGCGCGGTGGGCCTACGTCATCGCGGTGATGACGATTTACCTGATGCTCTGTCTACTGGGCCTTGCGATCGCCAGGAGAGCCGGCGTCGTGAGCGACGAATGGGCGCGGATACTGCCAAACGGGGATGCGTTCCCGCTATTCCTCGCAGTTTCGATCGTAGGTAGCTCGACGCTGCTGCCTCAGCTGGTGAACGTCGAAGCCCTGCTTCGCACGGGAATGCAGCGGAGCATGGCGATCCCGATCGAGATCGAGGAGACCAAGGGCTTGCACTACAATCGTCTGGCAGGCGAGGCCATCCCCGAACTCGACATCGAGAGCCCGCCAACTCCCGAGCAGAAGGACGGAGACGATCCCGAAGTGATCGCCGCGAGGCACGCATCCGTCTACAAAATAACGCGGGACTTGCTTGATGGGCTGCTCGGCATCCAGGTCGCTGCCGCCGCCGCTGCGACATGGCGGAAGCTCCGCCCTTACACGGTGACCGTCTCCCAGAGGCTCGACGCGCTTAAGCTCGCCCATATGGTCGAGGGCAAGGGCGACCGCGACTCGCTCGCAAGCTTCCTGAGCGTCCTTGCTGACGGTACCCTTGTGGCAGCGTGCCTCATCTCGGCGACACCACGAGATAAGCGTGATGCGCTGCTGCGCCAACTCGAACTCCGCGACCATAGTTCGATCCGTGTGACTTGGCATGAAACCCTCGGCGCACAGTTCATCTGCTATTTCGTGTCGATGGCGGCGGTTGTCATTATTGGTATCGCCCTAGCCAGCAACCCATCGAGAGTCCAGAGCATTCTGTATTCCTGGATCTTGCCGGAGAGCTTGCCGTTCTTTTTAGCCTACCTCGTCTTTTTTGGCCTATTTTCGAAGTTCCCTGGCCAGCCGGTCCGCGGAAGGAAAAATACCTTTGCACGACTGAGCCTCGGACTGGCCCTAGCGTTCGTTTGCGCGCTCGTCGCCCAGGTATGGTGGTTGCTCGCGTCGGTACAGACTTTGACGTCGACGCCGCTATACGAGGAGGGCGCGATCCTCGCGCTCGGCAGCGTCGGCGCCGCGGCGATTGCGATTACCTGTCAAAACCAGGCCTTTAGGCCAGGCGTTTCCAGAAAATTCGTCAAGATCGCCGGCTTGGCTCTGGCCGGCTTCATTCTCTGTTCGGTTTGGAACGCGGTCACCGCGCAGGCCTACATGCGACGCGACAATGATCTAAGGCGAGCCTACCACGCCCCTTTACTAGCGCCCGATCCGTTGTGGCTGCCGCTCACCGCAACGTTCCCAGGGTACATCGCTCTGTCGCTCCTCGTTGGGACAGTTATGGTCGCGCGTCGCGGCAATACCGAAACGGGAGCGTAAGCTGAGGCCGCCATCCTGCTTGATGCGGCGCCGTTTTTGCACCGGACTTCTGCAAAGCCTAACCCATTGATCGAGCGAGCCACGGAGTGCCATGCAAAAATCCTGCTGACCGTGTGAAAACTCGGAGTGAGTGGATTCCGGCACGGGCGGCTGCGGGATAGTCTAGAATCCGGTATGACGCACATCACCGGACACAATCGCGACCAGATGCTGCTGTTGCCGGAGGCGGTCGACGATTATGTCACCGCCGACAACCCGGTGCGGTTCATCGACGCCTTTGTTGACGGGCTCGACCTCGCGGCGCTCGGGTTCGCCCGCGTTGTACCGGAGGCAACGGGCCGGCCGGGATACGCGCCCGGCGACCTGCTGAAGCTCTACATCTACGGCTCTGAACCGGGTGCAGTCGAGCCGGCGGCTGGAGACGGAGACCCGTCGCACTTCTTACCGGCCTCCAGAAATTCCTTCGACCAACGGTAATAGAGGTTTTGCACGATCCCTTCGCGGCGGCACAGCTCGGCGATGCTGTCCTCACCGCGAAGGCCGGACAGCACGATGCGGATCTTCTCCTCCGCCGTAAATTGCCGCCGGATGGCACGGCGGATCTCCTTCACAAGCTGCTCTGCCGGTTCCTTCACCGGCCCGGATTTCTGTCCCATCAATGGCTACGATGGGCCAGAAATCCTCCCTTCCTCAACCCGCCCCTTCTGTCTCATAGGCGCTGATGCCGGACACGCGTGCACCGTCGTAGCCCTGATAGAGCCAGGCATTAATTCGACGAAGATGAAATCCCGATCGCCTTTTTCCGCGCGATGGTCTAGTGATGCGCGGATGAGTTTGATCATTGAGGATTTGCCGACGCCCCATGCGCCTGAAACGCCGATGGAAACTGAGCCTGTACGATGATCTCCGCGACGGTGTCGGCGACACCCGTGAAATTCAGAAAATCGCGCTCGGCTTCATTACCTGACCACATCCCATCTTCTTTCTATTACTTACAGGATTCGTATTTCCCTGCGGCGTGATTCTAAATCAAGCATTTAGTTATATCGCCAAATAAGACTGAGGAAGGCGAGATCTTTCAGAAATGCTTTTCCGACTTGATGAACTACCGTTGATTAATACGACATTCCGGCAAGGGGTGCAATCATGGCCGGCCCAGGAACGCCCTCATATGGGCGGCAATATCAGCGGCCGCGTCACCGACGTTCGCATGGGACGGTACCACGTCCGGCACCGATGACAGGCGCTGGATATGTGCGCCAATATTCGCACCCGCTGTCGGCAGCTGCACCGCCGCCGTGCTCAGGCTCTTCTGAAGGCTGTTCAGCGGCTTGGCCGCAGCACGTGCCACCATCTCCGGCGCGGGCAGGATGGCGGGCGCGAGGATCGAGACCGGCCCGTCATTAATGATCTGCGCATCTAGGTTCCAGACTCAATCATAACCACCAGATAACGATGGCGGCGAGGGTCACCGCGGCGGCGAAGTTGGCGGCGAGCTTGTCGTAGCGGGTGGCGATGCGGCGCCAGTCTTTGAG
>Ga0209579_10001861_pt1 | contig 16898 bp, 16 predicted proteins | sample Coa_R1_2_FD_187152 | JGI IMG/M metagenome (GOLD analysis project Ga0209579, IMG submission 187152) | Surface soil microbial communities from Centralia Pennsylvania, which are recovering from an underground coalmine fire - Coalmine... | ecosystem: Environmental > Terrestrial > Soil >... | reverse complement strand
TCACCGTCGCGGGGAACCCGGTCCTGAGCACCCCGAACGGCGCGCGGCTCGATCGCGCGCTCGCGAGCCTCGAGTTCATGGTGAGCCTCGACATCTACCTGAACGAGACGACCCGGCACGCCGACGTCATTCTCCCCGGCCTCTCGCCGCTCGAGCAGTCGCACTACGACGTTGCGCTCCGTCAGCTCGCGATCCGCAACGTCGCGACCTACTCGCCGCCCACGTTCGCGCCCCCGCGCGACCGGCCGGCGGAGTGGGAGACGCTCCTTCGTCTCGCGGCGATCGTCGCCGGGCAGGGGTCCGATGCCGACATCGCCGCGCTCGACGACTTCGTCGTGCTGCAGCAGATCGAGCAGGCCACCGGCGCGCCGGGGTCGCCCGTGCACGGGCGTGAGACGGCCGAGATCATGGCCGCACTCGCACCGCGGCGCGGACCCGAGCGGCTCCTCGACCTCATGCTCCGGACGGGCCCTTACGGCGACGGATTCGGGGCGCGGCCGGACGGGCTCACGCTCGCGCGTCTCGAGGCGAGCCCGCACGGCATCGACCTCGGTCCGCTCGAGCCGCGCGTCCCCGAGGTGCTGCGCACTCCGTCCGGGAAGATCGAGCTCGCGCCGGAGCCGCTCGTGGCCGACGTCGCGCGCCTGCGCGCCGGCCTCGACCGGGAGCCGGCCACGATGGTGCTCATCGGCCGGCGCGATCTCCGCTCGAACAACTCGTGGATGCACAACGTCGAGCTGCTCGTGAAGGACGGCGCGCGCTCCGCGATGCTGCTCCATCCGGACGACGCGGCCGCGCTCGGGCTCCGCGACGGCGGCACCGCCCGGGTCACGTCACGCGCGGACACGGTCGACGTGCCCGTCGAGGTCACGGACGAGATCATGCCCGGCGTCGTCAGCATCCCGCATGGCTGGGGCCACGACCTGCCCGGGGTCGAGCTCCGCGTCGCGCGCCGGAACGCCGGCGTCAACTGCAACCGGCTGGTCGACGAGCTCGTCCTCGAGCCGCTCTCCGGCAACGCGGTGCTGAACGGCGTCCCGGTCACCATCGCACCTGCCTGATGCGCTTCGTTTGACGGCGACGGGCCCGCCGTCGCACCATCCGCCGCCGCGATGTCCGAACCGACCGCCGACGTCCTCATCATCGGTGCCGGCGCCTCCGGCGCCGCGCTCGCGTGGAGCCTCGCCGACACGCGCATGCACATCGTCTGCCTCGAGCAGGGCGACTGGGTGGATCCGGCGGCGATGCCGGGGATGTCGGTCGGATGGGAGGCGCGGCAGGCGACGGACTGGAACTTCAGCCCGAACGTCCGTAACCGACGCGAAGATTACCCCGTCAACGACCAGGCGTCGCCGATCGCGGTGTCGAACTTCAATGCCGTCGGGGGCAGCACCATCCTCTACGCGGCACACTTCCCGCGCTTCCATCCTTCGGACTTCCGCGTCCGCACGCTCGACGGTGTCGCGGACGACTGGCCGATCGACTACGCGCGCCTCGAGCCCTGGTACGACGTCAACGCGCGCATGATGGGCGTCGCCGGGCTCGCCGGCGATCCCGCCTACCCGCCGAAGGAGCTGCCGCTCCCGCCGGTGCCGCTCGGCAAGCTCGGCACGACGCTCGCGCAGGGCTTCAACCGGCTCGGCTGGCACTGGTGGCCGTCGGACAGCGCGATCGCGACGCGCGAGCACGAGGGGCGGGCGCCGTGTATCAACGCCGGCACGTGCCTGGTCGGCTGCGCGCAGGGCGCGAAGGCGAGCACGGACATCACCTACTGGCCGGTAGCGATCCGCGGCGGCGTGCAGCTCGTGACCCGCTGCCGGGTGCGCGAGATCACGGTCGGCGACGACGGCATGGCGAACGGCGTCGTCTACTACGACGCCGACGGCGTCGAGCGCCGCTGGAAGGCCGAGGTCGTCGTCGTCGCGTGCAACGGCGTCGGCACGCCGCGGCTCCTCCTCAACTCGCGCTCGAAGCACTTCCCGGACGGGCTCGCGAACCGGAGCGGCCTCGTCGGGAAGAACCTCATGTTCCATCCCTACGCGATGGTGACCGGCGTCTTCGACGAGCCGCTCGAGGGCTACAAGGGCCCGACCGGCTGCTGCATCATGAGCCAGGAGTTCTACGACACGGACGTCCGCCGCGGCTTCGTGCGCGGCTACTCGTTCGAGATCGTACGCAGCTTCCCGCCGGTCTACGCGGCGCTCTGGGGGATGACGACGGGTCGGCTCCCGTGGGGCGCCGACCACCATCGTGCCTACGCCGAGCTGTTCGACCGGACCGCCGGCATGGTCGCGATCACCGAGGACCTGCCGGACCCGGCGAACAGCGTGACGCTGGATCCCGACCTGGTCGACACGAACGGCATCCCGGCGCCGCGGATCAATTACACGCTGAGCGAGAACAGCAGCCGCATGCTCGCGCACGCGGTCGCGCGCGGGCGCGAGGTGCTCGAGGCGGCCGGCGCGCGCGAGACGATCGTCGATTCGCCGATGCGGGTCGCCGGCTGGCATTTGATGGGGACGGCACGGATGGGGACCGATCCGCGCACGTCGGTCGTCAACCCGTGGGGACGCTGCCACGACGTGCGCAACCTCTTCATCGTCGACGGCAGCATCTTCGTGACCGCGGCCGCCGTGAACCCGACGAACACGATCCAGGCGCTCGCGCTGCACATCGCCGACACGATGAAGCGCAATCTCGCGAACCTCTTCGACGCCGACTGACGCGCATGGCCGACTTCACGTCCGACGACGAGCGCATGCTGACGACGCTCCTCGAGACGATCCTCCCGCCGAGCACCGACGGGCGTCTCCCGGGCGCGGGCGGCGCGGCGCTCGTGCGCCACGTTGCGAGCACGATCGAGCGGATGCCGATGCTGCGGACGGTCGTCGAGTACGGCCTTTCGGGCATCGGCGAGCGCGCGCGGCAGCGGAACCCCGTCGGCTGGGACGCGCTGTCCGCGGCGGAGCGCACCGCGGTCGTGCGCGAGTTCACGGCCGAGAACGAGTTCTTCCTGCCCGGCTTCCTGTTTCTCGTGTACACCGGGTACTACGTCGATCCGGTCGTGGTGCGGCAGTTCGGCTTCGAGCCTCGCCCGCCGCATCCGGCCGGTTACGCGATGGAGGCGGAAGAGCTCGACGCGCTTCTGGCGCCCGTGCGCCGGCGCGGGAAGATGTACCGCGAGGTCTAGCCCTCGCTCAGGTCGCCGAGCCGCTTGCCCTTCGCCGCGCGCGCGCGGGCGCGCTCGACGACGTCCGCCGGAACCGGATCCGACTTCGCCATGCCGAAGCGGAGGAGTGACGGAAAGAAGAGACGGAGCACGCGCGCCGTGAGCAGCATGGGGTTCCGCTTCGGGACCGTGATCTCGTAGCGCCGCTTCTGGATCGCTTCGAAGATCGCGTCGGTCACGACCTCGGGCGGGTACTTCTTGCCGTGGTACGCGACCGGCTCGTCCTCCTTGTCCCAGATCTCGGTGTCGATCGGCCCCGGGTTGACGATCGCGACGTGGATGTTCGAGCCGGCGAGGTCGTTCCAGAGGCCCTCGCTGAACGAGTTCATGGCCGCCTTCGACGCCGCGTAGACCGGCTCGCGCGGCGGCGCGACCTTCGCCGCGAACGACGACACGTTGACGATCGTGCCGCCCCCCTGGCGGAGCATGTACGGGATGGCCGCGAGTGTCGTCCACATCGAGGAGAGGAAGTTCACGCGCATCACCGCCTCCGCCTCGTCGGCGGAGAGGTGGTAGATCTGCTTGTGCTTCGAGACGGCGGCGTTGTTCACGAGCACGTCGAGCCGCCCGTGGTGAGCGACCGTCTCGTCGACCACGCGCTCGGCGAACGCGCGCTCGCCGAGATCGCCGACGAAGCACTCGGATGCCGGCGCGTCCCGGCGACACTCGTCGGTCAACGCGCGCAGCAGGCCCTCGCGGCGCGCGACCGTGACGACGGTGGCGCCGCGCGCGGCGAACGCCTTCGCCGTCACGCGGCCGATGCCGGACGACGCTCCGGTGACGATGACGACCTGCCCGCGGTAGTCGGAGCTCATGCGGCCCACAAGCACGCGACGACGGCCGCGGTCAACGGGCGGTCTTGACGGCGCGCCGGTCGCGCAGGTAGCGGGCCGTCGTGTCGCAGAAGCCGATCGAGCTAATCCTGACCCGCCAGCTCGCGACCTACCTCGCGATGCCGGTCTTCATCGTCGATCCCGCCGGGACGCTCGTCTTCTACAACGAGCCGGCCGAACGCATCCTCGGTCGACGCTTCGAGGAGACGGGCGAGATGCCGGTCGACGAATGGTCGAGGGCGTTCGCCCCGACGGACGACGCCGGCGCGCCGCTCGCGCTGGAGGCGCTCCCGCTCCGCGTGACGCTCGCGGAGCACCGCCCGGCGAGCGGCATCTTCTGGATCACGGGGCTCGACGGCGTGCGCCGGCGGATCGAGACGATCGCGATCCCGCTCCTCGCCGCCGCCGGCCGCGACCTCGGGGCGCTCGCGATCTTCTGGGAGCCCTGGGCGCGATGACAATCACGATCTGGGGCGTGCGCGGGTCGGTCGCGTCGCCCGGCGCCGAGACGGCGCGCTACGGCGGGAACACGTCCTGCGTCGAGGTGCGTGGCGCGCGCGGCGGCATGCTCGTGCTCGACGCCGGAACCGGCATCCGCCGGCTCGGGGCGTCGCTCCCCGGCGGGTTCCGTCGCGTGGACGTCCTGCTCACGCACCTCCACATGGATCACATCCAGGGCCTCGGTTTCTTCGCGCCGCTCTTCGATGCCGGCATCGAGACCCACCTCTGGGGACCGGCGAGCGCCGCGCTCGACCTCCGCAGCCGCCTCGTCCGCTACTTCTCCCCGCCGCTCTTCCCGGTGCACCTGCGCGACGTCCCGGGACTCGTGCTGCACGAGGTGTCCGACGGCGTGGCCGACGTCGGCGAGTTCCACGTGCGCTCCGCGCTCGTCTGCCATCCGGGGCCGACGGTCGGCTATCGCATCACGACGGCGAACGCGACGTTCACTTACCTGCCCGACCACGAGCCCGCGCTGGGCGTGCCGAGCTTCCCGGGCGAGCCCGACTGGACGTCCGGGCACGCGCTCGCCGCCGGCGCCGACCTACTACTGCACGACGCGCAGTACACGGACGCCGAGTACGTCGACCGCGCCGGGTGGGGACACAGCGCCATCGCGCACGCGCTCGCCTTCGCGCGTCTCGCGGACGTGAAGCGGCTCGTGACGTTCCATCACGACCCGTCGCACGACGATGCCGCGATCGACCGACTCACCGCCGAGGCCGTCGCCGCCGCCAAGCCGCCGTTCCCGGTCACCGCCGGCGCCGAGGGCGCCGTGTTCGATCTCTAGGACTGGGCGAGGCGGTCGCGAAGCACCCGCTTCAGGATCTTGCCGCTCGCGGTGCGCGGGAAATCCTCGACGACCTCGAGTCGCTCGGGCAGCTTCCGGCGCGACAGCCCCTGCGCCGTGAGCTCCGCCGCGAGCTCGCCGAGCGACGGCGACCGCGCGCCCGCCCGCACGCGGACGACGGCGCAGGCGATCTCGCCCGCCGTGGCATCCGGCACGCCGACGACGGCCACCTCGGCGACCGCGGGATGCGCAGCGATGAGATCCTCCAGCTCGCGCGCGCTGATGTTCTCGCCCTTGCGGATGATGATGTCCTTTCGCCGGCCGGTGATGCGGAGGTAGCCGGCGTCGTCCACCGCGCCGAGATCACCGGTCCGGAACCATCCGTCGGTGGTGAATGCCTCGGTGCCGTCGCGATAGCCGAGGAAGCACTCGGGTCCGCGCGCGAGGATCTCGCCCTCGCGCCCGACGCCGACGTCGACGCTGTCCTCGTCGACGATCCGCACCTCGTTCGCGCCGATCGGACGCCCGTCGCTGTCGACGCGGCGCGCGGGCGGATCGTCGGGTCCGGTCGTCGTCACCGTCGGGAACTCGGTGGAGCCGTAGACGCGCTTCGCGACGCAGCCGAGGCGCGCCGCCGCCTCGCGGACGAGCGTCGGATCGACGTCGGCGCCGCCGCACGAGAACAGGCGAAAGCTCCGCGTGTCGTGTGCCGCGCGCCGCGGATGCTGGGCGAGGTCGCGGAGAAACGTCGGCGCGCCGACCATGTACGTGACGCGCTCGGCGGCGATGAGCGCGAGCGCCTCGTCCGGCTGCCAGCGGTCCAGCAGCACCGCCGTCGTCCCGTGCACGGCGGGCACGAGGTACGCGTGAACGATGCCCGAGATGTGCGTGAGCGGCGACGGCATGAGAACGACGTCGTCGGCGCCGAGCCCGTGCACGGGCGCCAGGCTCCTCGCCTCGGCGAGCAGCGTGTCGTGCGAATGGAGCACCCCCTTCGGATCCGCCGTGGTTCCGGACGTGTAGATGAGGAGCGCGACGTCGGCGCCGTCGCCGGCCGCGGGCGGCGGATCCGCGTCGACGTCCGCCCACGCGACCGTGCCGGGCGGCGCGGCGTCGCGGACGACGATCACGTGCTCGAGCGCCGGGAGCTCCGGACGCACCTCCGCGACGAGGTCGCGGTGGTCGCAATCGCGGTAGCGGCCGGGGACGAACAGCACGCGCGCCTTCGCCTGGGAGAGGATGAAGCGCAATTCGCGGCGGCGATGGATCGGCAGGACGGGATTTGCGACCGCGCCGAGACGTGAGGCGGCGAGCAGGACGACGATCGCCTCGGTCCAGTTCGGCAACTGATAGGCGATCACGTCGCCGGCAGCGACGCCGCGGCGTGCGAGACCGCCCGCGAGCCGCTCCGCCGCGGCGGCGAGCCCCGCGAAGCTGGTCCGCACGCCGCCGTCGACCACCGCGGTGCGTTGCGCCGCGCGACGCGTCGTCGCGGCGAACGCGTGCCAGATCGTCTCGCCGCGCCAGAGTCCCTCGGTCCGGTAGCGGGCAGCGAGTGGTGACGTGAGACGCGCCGCGGTCAGGTGGTCTCTATGCGCGCGCGCCTGCCCGGCGGTCAACGGAAGGCCCCGAGTCTATTGACGGCGGAGGCTCGGCCGTGGTGTGTACGCCCCGCTTGCGTATCGATCGCCACGCCGGCGTTCGCAGCCTCGTTGCGTTCGTGCTCGCGCTCGCTTCGTTCCTTCCTTTGACCGACGCCGGTGCCGGCGCGATCCGCGACAATCTCTACGGCGTGAAGGCGATCAGCCCGACCGAGGCGTGGGTCGTCGGCAACTTCGGCTCGATCTACCACACGAAGGACGCGGGGAAGACGTGGGCCGCGCACGACAGCGGCACCAAGGTCCCGCTCTTCGCGGTCGACTTCGCGCCCGGCGCCCAGGAGGGCTGGGTGGTCGGCAAGGGCTCGCTCATCCTCCACACGGCGGACGGCGGGAAGACGTGGAAGCCGCAAAAGAGCGTCATCCCGGCCGAGAAGCATCTCTTCAACGTGCACGCGATCGACGCGAAGACGGTCTGGGTCGTCGGCGACTGGGGTGCGATCGCGGTCACGCACGACGGCGGCGAGCGGTGGGAGGACCAGTCGCTCGGGCTCGGCAAGATCACGGTGAAGACGGAGGAGACGGGAGGCCGGATCACGAAGACGATCACGAGCGATGTGATCCTCTACGACGTCGACTTCCCCGACCCGCAGCACGGCTACATCGCCGGCGAGTTCGGCACGCTCCTCGCCACCGAGGACGGCGGCCAGACGTGGACCAAGCTCGACGTCGGCACGGACAAGACGCTCTTCGGGGTCGGGTTCGCGACGGCGGAGAAGGGCTGGGTGACGGGGATCGACGGCATGATCCTCCACACGCGGGATGCGGGGAAGACCTGGGTCGTGCAGCACGGTGCGACCGAGGAAGGCTCACTCGAGGAGCTCGGGTTCCTCGAGACGATCAAGAACCCCGGCATGTACGACGTCGCGGTCGCGGGCGACTACGGCGTGGTGGTCGGTGACACGGGGAACGTCCTCACCACGTCGGACGGCGGCGAGACCTGGACGGCGCGCGACCTGCCGGAGAAGGAGCGCCTCGTCTGGCTGCGTGCGGCGAGCATCGTCCCGGGAACCCACGGCTTCATCGTCGGCGCGAACGGCTTCACGGCAGCGGTGGACCACGACCGGATCGTGCTACCGGAGCACTGAGGAACCGCGATGCTGTCCCGCAAGACGATCGAAGCGTACCTCTTCTTCCTGCTCCGCAACCGGCTCGCGGTGTCGCTCGTCGTCGCCGCGATCACGTTCGCGCTCGGCGGGTTCATGTGGACCCGCATGCACATCTTCACGAACTTCTTCGACCTGTACCCGCCGAATCATCCGTACATCAAGCTCTACACGCAGTACCGGAGCATGTTCGGCACGGCCAACACGCTCCTCCTCGTCGTCGAGGTGAAGGACGGCACGATCTTCGACAACCCCGAGACCGTGCAGAAGGTCGACCGCATCACGCTCGCGCTGCTGCACGACATCCCGGGCGTGAACGGCGACCAGGTGCTCTCGATCACGCACCCGAAGGTGAAGACGACGCTCACCTCGGGCTCCGGCATCAAGGTCGTGCCGCTCATGTACCCGCGCCTGCCGGAGACGAAGGAGGACTTGGACTTCCTGAAGCTCAAGGTCTACACGACCGAGGGCGTCAAGGGCCCGTTCGTCTCCGACGACGACAAGGCGACGCTCATCGTCGCCGGCTTCTGGGAGGAATACTTCGACCTCCCGACGATGTGGGCGAAGATCCAGGACATCGTCCGCCAGGAGTCCGACGCCAACACCAAGATCTACGTGACCGGCCCGCCGATCCTCTATGCCTACTTCCTCGAGGCGGGGTCCAAGATGGCGGCGGTGCTCGCGGCCTCGATCGTGATGATCCTCCTCATCCTCTGGATCGAGTTCCGTAGCTGGCAGGGCGTCGTCATCCCGGCGTTCAGCGGCACGCTCTCGGCGATCTGGGGGCTCGGCTTCGGCGGGCTCTGCAACTGGATGAGCCAGTACGTCCCGTGGATTCCCGCGCTCAGCCTCGACCCGCTCGTGCTCGTCATCCCGCTCCTCATCTCGGCGCGCGCGCACTCACACTCGGTGCAGTCGATGGAGCGCTACCACGAGGAGTACCACCGCCTCGGCGACCGGGACCAAGCCATCGTCAAGTCGTACGCCGAGATCTACGCGCCGGCGATGGTGTCGATCCTGGCCGACGGGCTCGCGATCCTGACGCTCCTCGTGGCGCGCATCCCGATCATCGAGAAGCTCGCCATCCTGTGCTCGTTCTGGATCATCTCGATCTTCGTGAGCGTCGTGACCCTCCACCCGATCATCCTCTCGTTCACGCCGCCGCCGTCGCAGGAGCACGTGTCCGGGCGGACGACGCTCGAGCGCTTCATGTCCTGGCTGATGATAGTCGGGATCGCCTGGCTCTTCTGGCTCTACGACTACATCCCGGGCTGGCCGGTCGCGGCGATGCTCGGGCTCGCGCTCGTCGGTCTTCAGTGTGACTTGCTCGCCGACGCGATCGCGACTGTGACGGAATTCACTGCGGGCTGGATCATATTCATTGCAGTGACCGCACTGACGCCGGTGATCGACGCCGGCATAGCGTTGATCGGCCATCGGATGTCGGCGCTTGGCATGCCGTCGTTCGGCGAAACCATAGGTAACGGCTCACTCGGTTTCGCGCGGCTGGTACTTGTCATCGTCGGTATCGTCGGCGCGGTTGCGTTCTCCGGCGCCCGATCCCCGCGTCCGGGGCTGGCGTGGTCCATCGCGCTCGTGCTGTCCACGCTTGCGGGACCGTTGCTCCCCTCGGGGTACCCGCTGAGGACGATACTGGCTGGCATCGCGCTCGCGGGGGCGATCGATCTCTTGATCTTAGTCGTACTGTCTCCCGCTGTCCGCATTCCGTACGGAAGCGTCGGGTATTCGATCAGCCGGTTCACCGATACATTCGGCGCCTTCTTCGGCCGCGTATACGTCGCGATCGAGCGCACGCTCATCTGGCTCGCGAGCGGCTCGCGCCGACCGGTGATGGCGGTCGCGCTCGTGACGCTGCTCGCGTTCGGGCTCTACTTCCAGCACCTGCTGAAGGTCGGCGACACGACGCCCGGCGCGGCGCTCCTCTACCCGAACCACCCGTACAACATCGCCTTCGGCAAGGTAAACGAGAAGTTCCTCGGCGCGAGCCAGCTCGTCATCATCGCCGAGGGCAACGCGTACTGTACCACCGGCGGACAGCCGTGCACCGGCGACCAGTGCACGCGCTGCGCCCCCGAGCAGATCGGCGCCTGCGGGCAGGAGAAGTGCGTCCAGCGCGAGGGCGCGATCAAGAACGCGGACACGCTCACCGAGCTCGATCTCTTCGCGCGCTACATGGCGGAGCGGGCGGAGGTGGGCGGCACGGTCACCGCGACGACGCTGCTCAAGAAGATCTTCCGCACGTTCCACGAGGCGGATCCGAAGTGGGAGATCCTGCCCACACGCAACGACCACGTGAGCCAGCTCTTCTTCCTGCTCACCTCGGGCACGCGGCGCGGCGAGATGGATCGCTTCTTCGACATCACCTACACCAACGCGACGATCGCGGTCTTCTACAAGGACTACACGCACGAGACGATCGAGCGCTCGATCGCGCGCGCCAAAGAGTACATCGCGGCGCACGGCGGGCAGGGGACGAACGTGCGCTACCGCCTGGCCGGCGGGCTGATCGGCATCCTCGCGGCCGTGAACGAGGAAGTCGAGTGGTCCTACCGCGTCAACCTGATCCTGATCCTGATCGTCGTCTTCCTGCTGAGCTACGCCACGTACGTGTCGGTGATCGGCGCGCTCATCGTGATGCTCCCGTCGCTCGTCGCGCAGCCGCTCTCCGAGGCGGTGATGTATCTCTTCGGCATCGACATGAACATCAACTCGCTGCCGGTGGCCGCGGTCGGCATCGGTATCGGCATCGACTACGGGTACTACGTTCTGTCGCGCATCGTGGAGGAGCTCGTCGAGGAGGGGGCGACCTTCGACGACGCGATCCGCCGCATGTTCGAGACCACCGGGAAGACCGTGCTCTTCACGGGCGTGTCGCTCACCGCGAGTATCATCTTCTGGGTCTTCTTCCCGATGAAGTTCCAGGCCGACATGGCGCTCCTCCTCGTCCTGCTCCTCGGTTTCCACCTGATGGGCGCGCTGATGTTCATCCCGCCGATGGTGTCGCTCTTCCGGCCGCGCTTCGCGATCAAATACGCCGAGGAGCGGCAGCGTATCCGGGCCGACAGCGCCGCGGCGGAGGCGGCGGCGACCAGGATCCGGGCCGCGGGCAGCTGAGCCGACGTCGATGCGCGGGGCGGTGGTCGGGGGGCTGACGTTCCTGCTCGCTTTGACCGCCGGCGCGCGCGCCGTCGAGCCGGGCGCGACGATCGACGCGAAGACCGTCGAGCAGGTGAAGGATCTCCTGCCGCCCGAGATCTATGCCCACTTCCAGAAGGGCGAGTACACGAATCAGCTCGTCGACTTCCCGGATTCGCGCTGGCAGTGGGACGACGGCTTCGAAGAAGCGACCAAGTGGAACGCGGAGCACCTCGTGCTCGACGAGCACAAGGCGCCGGTCGACAAGGCCACCGGGAACCGGCCCGACTACATCCGCGGGCTTCCGTTCCCGAACATCGACCCGAACGATCCGGACGCGGGCTACAAGGCGCTCTGGAACATGGACTACGCGTATTACGCGGGCGGGAACAGCCACAACTGGACGGAGCTCAACTGGGTCAGCCGGCGCGCCGTCGATCGCTCGTCGACGCAGGACGTCTACTTCCTCTATTACGACGGTCAGCCGCGGCAGTACTCGCCGCCCCAGAACCCGCAGAACCTCCTCTTCCAGTTCCTCGCCGTGACAGCGAGCCCAGCGGATCTCCAGGGTACGGCGTCGCTCGGCTACCGCTTCAAGGACCCGACGAAGCGCGACCTCAGCTGGGCGTACGTGCCGGCGCTCCGCCGCATCCGCGCGGTCTCGCCGGCGAACCGCTCCGACGGCTTCCTCGGCTCCGACCAGAGCCAGGACGACGGCTTCTTCTTCGACGGCAAGCCGGAGGACTTCGAGTGGAAGGTCGTCGGCCACAAAGAAGGGCTGCGCTTCGTCGACGGCGACAGCATCGCGGGCAAGGTGAAGCGGCGGGGGTTGCCGAGCGGTGGCTGGCGTACCGACGCCTACAACAACGATCGCACCGTCGGCTACATGGTGAAGGACTGGAAGGGACTCGCGTGGGCGCCCGTCGTGGCGTCGCTTGCCAAGCGGAGGTTCTGGGTCCTGCAGGGTGTGCCGAAGGACAAGTACTATCTGTACGGGAAGCTCGAGCTGTGGATCGACGACCACACCTGGCAGGGCGCGTGGAACCGGAAGTTCTCGTGGCAGGGCGAGCTGCTGAACGTCTACCAGGTGACCGGCGTCGCGACCGTGCCGTTCAACGAACACGAGCGCTGGTGGGGCTCGACCTTCGGCCTCCAGCTCTCCGAGAACGTGAAGCAGGACCGCGCGACGGCGTCCGGCATGAACGGCCCGGGGAACGACCCGGCGAACGACCGTCGCATCACGCTCGAGCCGCGGTTCTTCGACTACCAGACCCTGAACCGCTTCGGGAAATGAGGAGGATGACGATGATTCGATCGCTGACGCTCGTGCTGCTCCTCGGACTCGTTGCCCCCGCGCTCGCCGACCCGAACGCGGACGGAAAAGCCGTCGGTGAGGTGTTCGCCAAGGCGATGGCGGCCGGCGACGTGCCCGCCGTTCTCGCGCTCTACCGCGACGACGCCACCGTCGTCTGGCCGGGTCGCGGCGAGGAAGCGAAGGGGAAGGCGGCGATCGAGAAGCTCGTACGAAGCGCCCTCGCGTCGACGCCGAAGGATTTCCAGCTCGTGCAGAAGTCGAACGAGGCCCACGCGCTCGGGAGCGACTACATCGTCAACGTCGGCCGCTGGGAGCAGTCGTTCACGACCGCGCGCGGCCGAAAGGTGACCCAGGACGTGCGCACGACCGAGGTGCTCCAGAAGACCGACGGCCAGTGGAAGTACCTCGTCGATCACGCCTCGGTCGGCCTCCCGACGGCGCCGCCCGCGCGCCGCATGCTTCGCCGCGGCGAGTGAACCGCGCGCGATCGGACGACTGACGCCCGCGCCACGCGGGGGGGTGGGTCGCGTGAGCTCGGTGCGCTCGCTATCGACCGACGCTCACCGAGAGGAGGACGCCGATGACTCACGACGATGCGATTCGTCTCTTTGCGAAGACGCTCCAGAACCTCGAGCGCTGGATGGACAAGGCGGAAGCGCACGCGCAGACGAAGAAGTTCGAGGTCGACGTGCTCGCCCACGCGCGGCTCGCGCCCGACCAGTACGACTTCGTCCGCCAGGTGCAGTCGGCCTGCGACCAGGCGAAGTACGCCGCCGCCTACCTCGGCGGGAAGCAGCCGCCCTCGCACCCCGACACGGAGCAGACGTTCGCCGACCTGCGGAAGCGGATTCAGAAGTGCCTCTCGTTCCTCGAGAGCGTCCCGGCGAAGGACCTGGCCGGCGCCGAGGACCGCAAGGTCGCACCGCCGTGGCTCGGCGGGCGCTGGCTCCGGGGCGACGACTACCTGATCCACGTCGCGATCCCGAACTTCTTCTTCCATGCGACGATGGCGTACGCGATCCTGCGCCATAACGGCGTGGATCTCGGCAAGATGGACTACATCGGCTCGATTCCTGCCCGCGAAGGTTGAGCTGTCGAATCGCGGCCCCTTCGTTCGACGTCCTCAGGGAGGGAGGAGCCGATGAGCCGCGTACGGGTCCTGGTCGGGACACGGAAGGGTGCGTTCGTGCTCGAGTCCGACGGCAAGCGCGAGCGCTGGGACGTCAGCGGACCGCACTTCGGCGGCTGGGAGATGTACCATCTGAAGGGCTCGCCGGCCGATCCGAACCGGGTGTACGCGTCGCAGGGCACCAGCTGGTTCGGACAGCTCATCCAGCGCTCCGACGACGGTGGCCGGACGTGGGAGCCGATCGGCAACCGGTTCGTCTACGACGGCGTCCCCGGCACGCATCTCTGGTACGACGGCACGCCCCATCCGTGGGAGTTCGCGCGCGTCTGGCACCTCGAGCCCTCGGCAACGGATCCCGATACGGTCTACGCCGGCGTCGAGGACGCCGCGCTCTTCCGCTCGACGGACGGCGGTCAGACCTGGGCCGAGCTGCCCGGGCTGCGAACTCACGAGTCGGCGTCGTCGTGGCAGCCGGGCGCAGGCGGCCTGTGCCTGCACACGATCCTCCTCGATCCGGTCGACGCGGCGCGCATGTTCGTCGCGATCTCCTCCGCGGGCACGTTCCGGAGCGACGACGGTGGCCGGCGCTGGCGCCCGATCAACCGCGGCCTCCGCACCGAGCAGCTTCCGAACCCGACCGCGGAGATCGGCCACTGCGTCCATAGAATCGCCATGCACCCGTCGCGCCCCCGCGTGCTGTTCATGCAGAAGCACTGGGACGTCATGCGGAGCGACGACGGCGGCGACACCTGGCGGGAGATCAGCGGCGACCTGCCGAGCGACTTCGGCTTCCCGATCGACGTGCACGCGCACGATCCCGAGACGATCTACGTCGTGCCGATCAAGAGCGACTCGGAGCACTATCCGCCCGACGGCCGGCTGCGCGTCTACCGCAGCCGGAGCGGCGGAAACGAGTGGGAGGCGCTCACGAACGGCCTCCCGCAGCGTGACTGCTACGTCAATGTGCTCCGGGACGCCATGACCGTCGATCGGCTCGATCCGTGCGGCGTCTACTTCGGTACCACCGGCGGTCAGGTGTACGCGTCCGCCGACGCCGGCGACCGCTGGATGCCGATCGTGCGCGACCTGCCCGCCGTGCTCTCGGTCGAGGTGCAGACGCTGCGATGATCCGCGTCGTCCTCCCGGCGCACCTCCGGAAGCTCGCGCGCGTCGACCGCGAGGTGACGCTCGAGGTCGCCGGCCCGGTCACGCAGCGCGCCGTCCTCGACGCGCTCGAGGGCCGCTACCCGATGCTGCGCGGGACGATCCGCGACCACGTCACGCTTCGCCGCCGGCCGATGGTGCGCTTCTTCGCCTGCGCCGAGGACCTGTCGCACGAGTCGCCCGACGCCCCGCTGCCCGATGCCATCGCGGCCGGAACCGAGCCGTTCCTCGTCGTCGGCGCGATGGCCGGCGGTTGATCGTCGAAATCAGCCCGCGCCGTTCGTCGTCCAGATGAAGGAGGGACACGACATGCGCTTCATGATGATCGTCAAGGCCAACAAGGACTCCGAGGCGGGCGTCATGCCCGACGAGGGGCTCATCGCCGAGATGACGAGGTACAACGAGGAGCTCGTGAAGGCGGGCGTGATGCTCGACGGTGCGGGACTCCAGCCCAGCTCCAGGGGCTTCCGCATCAAGTTCGCGGGCGGCAAGCGCACCCTGATCGACGGGCCGTTCACCGAGACGAAGGAGCTGATCGCCGGCTACTGGCTGATCCAGGTGAAGTCGCGGGAAGAGGCGATGGAGTGGGCGAAGCGCGTTCCGGCGCCGCACGGCCGGGATCAGGAGGGCGAGATCGAGATCCGGCAGCTGTTCGAGGTCGACGATTTCCCGCCGAGCGCGGCCGTCGAACAGGCGCGCAAGCTCGAGAGGCAGCTCGCCAAGGCGCGGAAGTGAAGGAGGAGACGAGATGAGCGTGACACCATATCTGAGCGTTCGGGACGCCAACGTGGCGATCCGTTTCTACGTCGACGCGTTCGGCGCCGAGGAGCAGTTCCGCCTGCCCGCCGAAGACGGGAAGAAGGTCATGCACGCGGTGCTGCAGCTCGCTGGCGGAGTGGTCTTCCTGAGCGACATGGGACCGGCGCGCGAGCCGGCCGGCGTCTCGATCGCGCTCGGCCTCGAGCGCGCCAACGCCGTCGACGCGCTGGCGACGCGCTTCGCCGAAGCCGGCGGCAAGATCACCTTCGGCCCGCAGGACATGTTCTGGGGCGACCGCTTCGCCGAGCTGACGGATCCGTTCGGCCACCAGTGGCTGCTGACGGCGCCGAAGGCGTGAAGGAGGCGTCGTGTCGTACCTGCTGCTCATCATGGAGGAGCCCGAACGTCGACGGAATCTCTCGGCGGCGGAGGGCAGCGCCGCCCGGGCGCGTATGGCGCGCTTCGCCGAGGGCCTCGAGCGCCGCGGGGTGCTGAAGGCGGTGGACTCGCTCACATCCGACGCCCGTGGGGTGCGCGTCCGCCTCCGCGGCGGTAAGCGCACCGTGGTGGACGGACCGTTCACCGAGGCGAAGGAGATCGTCGGCGGCTTCTTCCTCCTCGACGGGATCACGAAGGCAGAAGCGGTCGCGATCGCGAGCGAGTGCCCCGCGACCGAGTGGGCGACCGTCGAGGTGCGCGAGATCGGCAACTGCTGGGAGGGGAACGAGTGACACCGCCGCACGAGCATGGTGTGATCGGAGGCGGTGACGGCTTCCGACACGCATGCGGCGATCAATGCGGTCTGGCGGATCGAGTCGGCGCGCCTCATCGCGGGGCTCGCGCGCATCGTGCGCGACGTCGGCGTGGCCGAGGACCTCGCGCAGGAAGCGCTTGTCGCTGCGCTCGAGCGCTGGCCGGCGGACGGCATACCGGACCGGCCGGGCGCCTGGCTCATGGCGACGGCGAAGCATCGCGCGATCGATCTCCTGCGCCGGGACCGCCTCCTCGAGCGCAAGCACGAGGAGCTCGGTCGTGAGCTCGAGATGGAGCGCGAGCCGCCCGATCTCGATGCCGCGATCGACGATGGGATCGGCGATGATCTGCTGCGGCTCGTGTTCATCGCGTGCCACCCGGTTCTGTCGACCGAGGCGCGCGTCGCGCTGACGCTCCGCCTCCTCGGCGGGCTCACCACCGACGAGATCGCGCGCGCATTCCTCGTCCCGGAGGCGACGATCGCGCAGCGCATCGTGCGGGCGAAGCG
>Ga0209579_10001859_pt1 | contig 16904 bp, 17 predicted proteins | sample Coa_R1_2_FD_187152 | JGI IMG/M metagenome (GOLD analysis project Ga0209579, IMG submission 187152) | Surface soil microbial communities from Centralia Pennsylvania, which are recovering from an underground coalmine fire - Coalmine... | ecosystem: Environmental > Terrestrial > Soil >... | reverse complement strand
CACCTCCTGCGCGAACAGGCGCACCATGAACTGCGGATGACTGCGCGAAAGAAAGATCTGCGGTCCGCGCGCTTCGCGACGTACGTCATAGATATAGGCGCGAATGCGGTCGCCCGTTCTGAAGTTCTCGCGCGGGATCATCTCGTCGCGCCGCACGACGCCTTCCGCGCGGCCCAAATCGACGACGACCGAACCGAATTCCACGCGCTTGACGATGCCGTGGATGATCTCGCCGATCCGGTCCTTGTATTCCTCGTACTGGCGCTCGCGCTCGGCGTCGCGCACCTTCTGCACGATGACCTGCTTCGCGGCCTGCGCGGCAATGCGCGAGAAATCGACCGGGGGAAGCGTCTCGGCGATGATGTCGCCGGCCTGCGCAGCCGGATTGCGCGCCCGTGCATCGTCCACCGCGATTTCGGTCTTGTCGTTCTCGACCGTCTCGACAACGTGCAGATAGCGGGAGACATGCGTTTCGCCGGTCTTCGGGTCGATGTCGACGCGGATCTCGTTTTCGCTGCCGTAGCGCGCCTTGGCGGCGCGCTGCATGGCCTCTTCCATCGCGTGCAGCACGACCGATTTGTCGATCGACTTGTCGCGCGCGACCGCGTCGGCGATCTGCAGCAATTCTGTACGGTTGGCAGCAATGGCGGCCATGTCTAGTTCTCCTGTGCGCGCGAATGTTTGCGCGATTTCAAATCCTCTTCGATGAGCCGGTCCGTCAGTACGAGCTTTGCCTCGGCGATGTTGGCGTGCGCAAACGCGTGGCGGGCGCCTTCTGCTTCGAGAACGATATCGGCCCCGTCCAGTCCGAGAAGCCGGCCTCTGAAGCGTTTACGCCCCGCGGCATCGGGCGCCTTCAACTCGAGCTTCGCCTCGTGGCCCGCCCAGCGCGCAAAATCCATGAGCCGCGTCAGCGGCCGGTCGATACCGGGCGAGGAGACTTCAAGCACATATTCGCCGTCGATCGGGTCCTCGCGTTCGAGAAAAGCCGAAAGCGCGCGCGAGAGCTGCGCACAATCCTCGACATTCATCGTGCCGTCGGCGCGCTCTGCCATGATCTGCAGCGTCTTTCGCCTTCCCCCCATCAGCCTGAGACGCACCAGCCGGTAGCCCGCAGCTTCGACAGCGGGCGTGATGATCGGTTCCAATTGCGACAATGCGCTTAAGATCGTGTGGCTCTTTCGTTGCGGTTTGCCGGGTTCCAGCCGGCAAAGCCTCTCTCCCGCGGCGGTCTTACGACCGCCACACAACAGTGTTCTGTTGTCCGGGATGGCGGCTATTTATTCCTTTGTTGCCGCTCTCGCAAGCCCAAAAAATTTTGGTCCGGCGTATCAGCTGAGTATAAGCTTCTTGAATTTCGCGCGGAGCTGTTTGCGTTCATCCGGAGCGAGGTCACGATTCAATACGCTTCGGCTTATTGCCAGTAGCGGACCATCGAACTCGGGCGGCACTATTCCTGATGTCTGCCAGTGTGTCCTGAGTTTGGTAACTGTCGAAGCGTCCAATCTCTTGACGAATTCTTCAACTGCGTTAACAACTTCACCACTAAGTGTACCAGCATGCGGTGCAGGCATGATAGCGGTTGCCGGCGCTATTGGGCTCTGAGCGGTCGGCAATGCCACTGACAAGAACTTCGATACGATAACTTTGTCCCACTCCGTCGTAGTATCGGCTTCCTGCAACAAGTTTTTTGACTGCGAACCACGCGCAGGTGCGATTCCAATCAGATGCGCTCTGACACCAAACTGTTGTGCAATTTGAACACCTATACGAACATCTTCGTCACCCGAAAGAAGTACAGCATCTGTAATTGCATGATTTCTGGCAAGATCGATCAGATCAGTCACGATCAGGGAGTCGACACCTTTCTGCTGGCCGGAACTGTTTATGAACCCGAGGCGAAGCTTGACATTGTCCATGTGGGCTAGGCGCTCCTGGTCCAGAGTCGGTCCCTTGAAGCTAATAACACCGTCGTACCAATAAATGCGCAGCAGGGCGCAACTGTCCGCCTTCGCGTACGCTACTGCGTTTAGCTCTGCAATTGCGGCGGTCTCGTTTAACTGGATTTGCGACCTTGGTTGCTTTGCCCCAACCAGAGCTGCGGAGCCTTGAGCGAACAAATACCCGGCATCCACGAAGATCGCGGCGCGCGACATGACTATCATCCTCTAAAATTAAGAGGACCCCCGCAGGGGTCCTCGCTAGCCCGAATACCCACGGTAAGTTTAGCGGGGCTCCGGGAAGGCGTTGATGTAGGCGTACAAATGCAAAGAATCAAGCCCCTTCCGATGAAGTGACTTCCACGCACACTCGCGAAAAAGCGATAGAATTCAACAGTTTAGCGAAAAGGTGCTGCACGCAGGCGTTGCGTTCTTAGGAACACGGGCGTCCCATGCAGAGCTTTTTCTTCGTAACGCGTCGGCGGCCAGTCAATGGGCCGCAAGCACCAGTCGCCAGCCTTCTCGGCGATCCACGAAAACGCAGAGTGCGCAAGAACGCGCTCCAGCGTCCATGACACGTAGCAGGCATCGTCGCTTGCGAAGCGAAACTCTGCGCCCGGTTTCATGACGCGCGCCAGCGCGTCGAGCGCTTCCATCTGAATGAAGCGTCGTTTGTGGTGACGCTTCTTCGGCCAGGGATCCGGAAAGAGCAGAAACACACGCCCGAGCGATGCATCCGGGAGTGCGTCGATGATCTCGCGCGCATCGCCCCCATGAATTCTGACCCGCCCGAGGAGATCGTCTCGATTCTCGAGAGCGCTCAATTTCGAGAGGAGTTTTGCCACGCCGGATTCGTACGGTTCGGCGCCGATGATGCCGACATTCCGATGCTGTCGGACCTGCCAGAGCAGATGCTCGCCGGCGCCGAAGCCGATCTCGAGCCACACGTCGTCGACCGGAAGCCCGAACCAGCTCTTCGGATCGGCGCCCCCGCGAATATCCAGCCTTAGTTCGGGAACTAGCGTTTCGACGAGCGCCGACTGATGCGCGGAAAGCTTCGGTCCTTTGCGGCGACCGTACAGCTTGCGGCGCCGTCCGCCGGCACTGTTTGCGCCCTTTTCAGAGAGCCCGGGCAAGCTCCGGCGCGAGTTCGTCGGTGCGCTCCCAGGAAAAACCGCCCTCCGCATCCGGCTCGCGGCCGAAATGGCCGTACGCCGCCGTGCGCGCATAGATGGGCCGGTTGAGCCCCAGTTTTTCGCGAATGGCGCGAGGCTTCAGACTCATCAGTTCGGGCAAAATCCCTTGCAGTTTCGACTCGTCCACGCGCCCCGTGCCGTGCAAATCGACATAGAGCGAGAGCGGATCGGAGACGCCGATCGCATAGGAAATCTGGATCGTACAACGGTCGGCGAGTTCCGCGGCAACCACGTTTTTCGCGAGATAGCGTGCCGCGTAAGCGGCGGAGCGATCGACTTTGGTCGGATCCTTGCCCGAGAACGCGCCGCCGCCATGGGGTGCCGCGCCGCCATAGGTGTCGACGATGATCTTGCGGCCCGTAAGTCCGCAATCGCCGTCCGGGCCGCCGATGACGAATGCACCGGTGGGGTTGACGTGCCAGACGGTCGAGTCGGTGATCCAGTCCTGCGGCAGCGCCCGGCGGACATAGGGCTCGATGACCTCGCGCACGTCTTCGGAGGTCATGCTCTCGTCCATGTGCTGGGTTGAAACGACGATCTGCACCGCTTCAACCGGCACGCCGTTCTCGTAGCGAAGCGTCACCTGGCTCTTGGCGTCGGGGCCGAGCTTCGGCTCGCGCCCCGATCGGCGGGCTTCCGCCATCAGCCGGAGAATCTTGTGACTGTACAGGATCGGCGCCGGCATCAGTTCCGGCGTTTCCCGGCAGGCGTAGCCGAACATGATGCCCTGATCGCCGGCGCCCTCGTCCTTGTTGCCGGACGCGTCCACGCCCTGGGCGATGTGCGGCGACTGCGCATGAAGGAGGACTTCCACGCCCGCTTTTTTCCAGTGAAAGCCTTCCTGTTCGTATCCGATGTCATGAATCGCGCGGCGTGCCGCCTCTTCGATCATGCCGCTCGTGATCGCCTTGGGCCCGCGGGTTTCGCCGGCGATGACGACACGATTGGTGGTCGCCAAAGCCTCGCAGGCGACGCGCAGATCCCTGGGCGAAAAATCGTGCTTCGGCCCTTCACGGAAGAACAGATCGACGATCTCGTCCGAAATCCGGTCGCAGACCTTGTCCGGATGGCCCTCGGACACGCTTTCGCTCGTGAAAAGGTAGTTCGCCGCCGGCATTGTGATGGAAACCCTTGGAAAGAAGCGCCACTCCTTGCAAGGAAAGCGGCACCCGTCAACGGCGCGGCCAGAGGCGGCTAAAGGATGAACCGCGAGAGGTCCTGGTCTTTCGCCAATTCCTCCACCCGGGCGCGGACGTAGCGTGCGTCGATCGTGAGCGTCTCGCCCGACCGGTCGGTTGCACCGAAGCTGATCTCGTCGAGAACACGTTCCATCACGGTCTGAAGCCGGCGGGCGCCGATGTTCTCGACCGTGTCGTTGACGTGCGCGGCGATGTCGGCGATGGCGTCGATGCCGTCTTCGGAGAAATCGAGCGTCACGCCTTCGGTGTCGAGCAACGCGCGGTACTGCTTGATGAGACTGGCCTCCGGCTCGGTCAGGATGCGCCGGAAATCGTCACGGCCCAGCGCTTTCAGTTCGACGCGGATAGGCAGACGCCCCTGCAGTTCCGGCAGCAGGTCGGATGGCTTTGCCTGATGAAAGGCCCCGGATGCAATGAACAGGATGTAGTCGGTTTTCACACCGCCGTACTTGGTGGCGACGGTCGTGCCCTCGATGAGCGGCAGGAGATCGCGCTGTACACCTTCGCGGCTCACGTCGCCGCCGCCGCGGTATTCGCTGCGGGCGCAAATCTTGTCGATTTCGTCGAGGAACACGATGCCGTTCTGCTCGACCGCATCGATGGCGTCGCGCTGGATGGCATCGTTGTCGAGCAGCTTGTCGGCCTCCTCCGCCACCAGCGGCTCATGGGCTTCCGCAACCGTCATTCGGCGCGTGCGGGCGCGCCCGCCAAACGCCTTTCCAAGCATGTCGCCGATGTTGATCATCCCGATCTGCGCGCCCGGCATGCCGGGAATCTCCAGCATCGGCGCACCGCCTGAGGAGTCGCGTACCTCGATTTCGATTTCCTTGTCGTCGAGTTCGCCGGCGCGCAGGCGCCGCCGCATGGTTTCCCGCGTCACCTGACTCGCATTTGCGCCGGCCAGTGAATCGACCACGCGGTCTTCGGCGTGCGCTTCGGCCTGGGATTCCACGTCGCGCCGGCGGCGCTCGCGCACCTGTGCAAGGCTGATCTCGACGAGATCGCGGATGATCTGTTCGACATCGCGGCCGACATAGCCGACTTCCGTGAATTTCGTCGCTTCGACCTTGATGAACGGCGCCTGCGCGAGCCGCGCCAACCGCCGCGAAATTTCGGTTTTGCCGACGCCCGTGGGACCGATCATCAATATATTCTTCGGCAGCACCTCATCGCGCATTTCCGGCGCCAGCTGCTGTCTACGCCAACGATTGCGCAGCGCGATGGCGACCGCCCGTTTGGCGTCGCCCTGGCCCACGATGAAACGATCGAGTTCCGAGACGATTTCTCGCGGCGTGAAGGAGTTCATGCGGTGCGGATGCTTTCAACGACGATCTGGTTGTTGGTGTAAACGCAAATCTGCGCGGCAATGTCGAGCGCCCGTCGCGCGATCTCTTCCGCACCGAGCTCAAATCCCATGAGCGCGCGCGCCGCGGCAAGCGCGTAATTTCCGCCGGAGCCGATACCAAGAATGCCGTCTTCCGGTTCGACCACGTCGCCGGTTCCCGACACGAGCAACGTAGCCTTGGCATCCGCAACAGCCATCATGGCCTGCAGCTGGCGCAGATATTTGTCGGTTCGCCAGTCCTTGCCCAGCTCCACGCAGGCGCGCGCGAGATTGCCGGGATGCTGTTCGAGCTTGGCCTCGAGCCGCTCGAACAGGGCGAAGGCGTCCGCCGTCGCGCCGGCAAACCCCGAAATCACTTCGCCTTTGCCGAGCCGACGCACTTTGCGGGCGTTGGACTTCATGATCGTCTGCCCGAGGGTGACCTGCCCGTCGCCGGCGATGACGACCGTATCGCCTTTGCGCACTGACAGGATCGTCGTCGATCGCCAGCGGGCGTCTTCCTTATCCATCAAAGCCTAATCCTTGTGCCGGCGTCTCAGATAAGTCCCGAGCCCGTCCCTCGCAACACGCAAACAGGGAGCGGCGACCGTCGGTTGCCTGACGGCTTGTCACGAAAGTGACACCAGCGTCATTTTTCTTGATTCTTGAATCACTATAAGGAATAGTCAGGTCGAGAACCGGGAGAGGCGCCATGGTCCAGATCACCAAGGACGATGCCTATCAGGCCGTCGCTCCGGACGATTTCCCCTCGATGCTGGAGCCCGAGCGTTACGGGCATCGCTGCACCTCGTTCGACCGGATCATTTCGGCGACGCACGATCACTTCTGGGATCCACTCAATCCCAAGTACATCGATTTCAGCGAGCCGTTCGACATCGACGGCCAGCAGATCCTGCCCGACGAAATGTTCCCGATTTTTCTCACCAAACTCGGGGAGCAGCTCAAGGGCCGCGATCACATCCGCTTTGCGAACCAGTCGGCGCGCTGGTCGCTGTCCTCGATCCTTCATGGCGAACAGGGCGCACTCGCGCTTTCGGCTTCGCTCTGCCACATCCTGAGCGACCCCGGTGCGCAGGAATACGCGGCAAATCAGACGCGCGAGGAAGCGCGGCACGTGACCGCGTTCAGCGCCTACATCAAGGTGCGCTTCGGCACGCCGCTCCCTTGCGGCCCTACGCTCGAAAATCTGCTGACGGAACTCGTGCTCGCACCAGAAGTGTACAAGAAGATCGTGGGCATGCAGATGCTGGTCGAAGGCCTCGCGATGGGCGCCTTCGCGACGCTGTACCAGAAGTCGGACGATCCGCTGCTCGTCAAGCTGTGCCAGCTCGTCATGACCGACGAGGCGTTCCATCACAAATTCGGAAAGATCTGGGCCGACCGCACGATCCCGAAACTGAGTACGGAAGAGCACAACCTCGTGGAGGACTGGGCGGCGCAGTGCTTCCAGACGCTCCTCTTCAATCTCGTCAATCCCGAACAGATGAAGCCCGTCTATGCCTCCGTCGGAATCGATTGGCAGGAGGCCATGGCGGCCATCCAGGAGGCGTTCGGCGACGATCAGCGGCGCGAGCAGATGAAGCAGTCGGCGAACATCTTCCGCGTGCTGATCAAGACGCTCCTGAACGCCGGCATCATCACCGAGCGTACGCGCGCGTTCTATGCCGTCTATGTCGACATGGACGAACTCAAGCGCGAAGGCGACCGCATGATCGGCGACGACATCGCGGAAGAAGGCATCCGCTACCTCAAGGGAATAAACTTCCGCCCCGGCGGCGTTGCGATGGCCGCGGAGTAATTCAAGCCTGCAATACGAATCACCCTCCCCTTGCGGGAGGGTCGAAATTTGCCGAGCAAATTTCGGGAGGGGTCATTTGCGCCGACGATTCACCCCTCCCCGAAAATCGCTCGCGCACGCGCTCACGATTTTCGACCCTCCCTCAAGGGGAGGGTGGAATCTTCGCTGCACTTCCAGGCTATATTTCCATCCATGATGATCACCGCGGCAGATGTGGCGCGCGGCGTGAGCCGGCTGTTCATGCAGGAAGGCTTCAGCCCCATCCTCGAATTTTCTCTCGCCAATGGGAGAAGGCTCGACGTCGCCGCGCTTGGGCCGGACGGAACGGTTGCCGGCGTCGAAATCAAGGTTGCGCTGGCCGATCTCAAGACCGATCTCAAATGGCCCGATTATCTCGCGTTCTGTGAGTTGTTCTACTTCGCGATCCCTCCGGATTTTCCCGATGAGTTCGTGCCGCCGGGGACGGGTTTGATCGTGGCGGACCGTTACGGCGGCGCGATTGTACGGCCGGCGCCGCTGGCCGTGCTGCACGCCAGCCGCCGCAGGGCCGTTACCCTGCGGTTCGCGAAGGTTGCGGCGGAGCGGCTCGCGCTGGCGCTTGATCTCGCGACAGAACCGCGCCTGTCGGCCGGAGTCGCCGCCGAATGAAAGGGAGCGGCAAAAAAGGAGTCTCCAACGCGGAGCTGCACCGGATCGCGCTGTCGTTTCCCGCAACCAGCGAAGGCACCTCCTACGGCAAACCCGCTTTTCTCGTCGCCGGAAAATTTTTCACGCGGCTGAGAAGCGAGGACGATTCGCTTGTTCTTGTCGTCGGTTCCATCGACGAACGCGACATGCTGCTCGAAAGCGATCCGGCTTTGTTTCACATCACCGATCACTATCGGAACTATCCGGCCGTCCTCGCGCGCCGCAGCATCATCGACGCGGCAACGCTCACCGGCATGCTCGAGCGGCGCTGGCGCGTCCTCGCGCCGAAAAGGCTGGTGAAGGAATACGACGGCAGCGGCATTCGCGAAAAATCGGATTGCGCCTCATCCGGCGCGCGACGAGCGCGCGCCACCTTCTCCCGCAAGGGGAGAAGGAAGTAACTGACGAGTTCTGTACGTGCATTGCTGTAACCCTCTCCCCTTGCGGGAGAGGGTGCGCCGGCAAAGCCGGCGCGGGTGAGGGGTTTATCGCGGGCTGCGTTTGGCGAGGATGCGCTGCAACGTACGCCGGTGCATGTTGAGGCGGCGCGCGGTCTCCGAGACGTTGTGACCGCACAGTTCGTACACCCGCTGGATGTGCTCCCAGCGCACCCGGTCCGCCGACATGGGGTTCTCCGGCGGCGGCGGCTTCTGCCCGGGCGCGGCGAGCAGCGCCGCCAGGATGTCGTCCGCATCCGCGGGTTTTGGGATGTAATCGATCGCGCCGTACTTCACCGCGGCGACGGCGGTGGCGATATTGCCAAAGCCGGTCAGCACCACGACGCGCGCGTCCGGCCGCACAACGTGAAGATTCTCCACGACGTCGAGACCGCTCCCGTCTTCGAGTTTCAGGTCGACGACGGCAAAAGCCGGTGCGAGTTCTCTTGCGCGGGAAATGCCCTGGGCCACGTTCTCGGCAATCGAAACCGCGAAGCCCCGTGCCTCCATCGCGCGGGCAAGCCGATCCCGGAAAGGACGGTCGTCCTCCAGAATCAAAAGGGTTCGATCCTCGGGGAGGGATGTCTGCTGCATGTCGCTCTCGTCTGTCTCCGGGCCGCAATATAAGGGCCTGCTACCAGCGGTCAAAACGGCTCGACGTGTCCCGGCGGATTTTCGCCATCGATGGCACCGCGCGGCCAGTGCAGCACGACGCGGGCCCCTCCTTCTTCGCGGTTCTTTGCCCTAACGCTGCCGCCCGTCTGCTCGACCAGGGTTTTGGCTATGAAAAAACCGAGGCCCATCCCGTGCTGGCCGGCAAAGGCGTCGGTCGGACCCAGTTCGGTGTTGGCGAGCGCGTAGCTGCCGGGGCGGGACGTGACATACGGGTCCCCGATCCGCTCGAGAATCTCGGGGTCGAATCCCGGTCCGTCGTCTTCCACGAACAGGTTGATTTCCGTCATGCTCCATTCGGCGCTGATGCCCACCTTGGTCTTTGCGAAGTCCGCGGCATTGGCGACGAGATTGCCGAGCCCATGCAGCAGCTCGGGAATGCGCCAGACCTTGGGTTCCGGTCCGCTCGCAGCCTGCGGCAGCTGGACATCGATCACAACGTCGCCGCCGCGATGCTCGCCCGCGATCTCGTCGAGCAGCGCGCCCAGCGGCAGCCGCTCCGGTTTTCCCAGCACGCTTTCCTCCGGACGCGCGAGGCGGGTGAGAATGCCGCGGCAGCGCTCCGCTTCCGCGCGCAAGAGCCGCGCGTCCTCTGCCTCCGGCGACTGCGCCGGCAGCGACCGCTCGAGTTCGCGCGCGACCACGGCGATGGTGCCGAGCGGCGTGCCGAGCTCATGGGCCGCCGCAGTGGCGAGCGCGCCGAGCGAAGCGATGCGGTGTTCGCGCGCGAGCGCGAGCTGGGTCGCGGCGAGACCGGCCTGCATGCGCGAACCTTCACTCGCGATCCGCCAGGCATAGATCGAGGTAAATCCGATACCGATCACGAGCGACGCCCAGATGCCGCCGAGATAAAGCGGCGGCAGGTCGAGACGCTGTCCCGCGATCCACGGCAGGGGATAGTGGACAAGCGCGATGAACGAAACCGACGCAAGCGCAAGGCCTGCAAGGAGCAGGGTGTTGCCGAGGTTGAGGGTTGCCGCGGCAATCACCACCGGCGCCAGGAACATCAGCGAAAACGGATTTTCGATGCCGCCCGTCAGGTAGAGCAGCGCACCGAGCTGTACCACGTCGAAAGCCAGGAAGACGGTGGCGTCGCGGTTCGTCAGCCGGTGCGTGGCCGGAAAGCGGATCGCAAAAACGGTGTTGAGCGCCGCGCTCGAGAGTATGGCGACGACGCAACCGATGAGCGGCAGGTGATAGTCGAGGCCGAAATGTACGACGTACAGTGCCGCCGCCTGGCCGCCGATCGCAAGCCAGCGAAGGTTGCTGAGCGTTCTGAGCCGGACGCGTCCGCGCGAAGCCATGCCGCTGCGGAAAATGGCGGCATCGGGCGGCCACATTCTGCGCCAGCCGCGAAGCTCGCCGGCATGGGCGGCATTCCTCGGCGCTGCGGTCATCGATCACACATCGGGAGCAGGCACTCCCGCCTGCAACGCGGCGGCGACGAGCGTGTTGCGCATCAGGCAGGCGCGGGTCATCGGTCCGACGCCGCCGGGGACGGGCGTGATGGCGCCGGCGACCTCGCGCGCTGCCGCAAAATCCACGTCACCGACGAGCTTCGTCCGGCCCCCGCCGAGGTCGATACGGGTGGTTCCGACGTCGATGATGCAGGCGCCGGGCTTGATCCAGTCGCCCTTCACGAACTGCGCTTTTCCGAGCGCGGCGACGAGAATGTCGGCCCGGCGCGCAAGGCCCGGCAGGTCGCGTGTGCGCGAATGCGCCACCGTAACCGTGGCGTTTGCGGCCAGAAGCAGCTGCGCCATCGGCTTGCCGACGAGAATGGAGCGCCCGATGACGAGGGCGTCGGCGCCCGCAATATCGCCCAGCGTATCGCGGATCAGGATCATGACGCCGAGTGGTGTACAGGATACGAGTTTCGCGCGGCCGCCCGCGAGCAGGCCGGCGGAGGTTGGCGTGAGCCCGTCGACGTCCTTCGCCGGATCGATGGCGTCCAGGATGGCATCCTGGCGGATTTGCGCGGGCACGGGAAACTGTACCAGGATTCCGTGTACAGACGGATCGACGTTCAGGTCGCGCACGCGCGCGAGCACGTCGGCTTCGGACGTTTCTTCGGGAAGGCGGAATTCGCGCGCATGGAAGCCGCATTCGCGCGCGTCGTTGCCCTTGCTCCGCACATAGACGTCGCTGGCGGGATCGTTGCCGACGAGCACGACGGCAAGACCGGGAACGAGACCATGCGCGGACTTCAGCCGCGCGGTTTCGTCGGCGATCCGCGCGCGCAACCGCGCCGCCGTTGCTTTTCCGTCGATGATTGTCGCGCTCACGCGCCGCCTCCGATCGCCCGAAGGCGCGCGGCGAGGTGCTTGCCGGAACCTCCGATTCTCACCTGTTTCAAACGCGAAGTCGCGCCGCGCACGATCATCACGGCGCCCTTCGGCACACCGAATTCCTTCGCGAGCAGGGCCACCAGCGCCGCATTGGCCTTCCCATCTTCGGCGACCGCCGCAACGCGCGCCTTCAACGTCGGCTTGCCGTTCGGGTCACGGGTCAGGCCCGCAAGCACATCATGCCCGCCTTTCGGCGTCACATGCACGACCAGGCGAATACCGTCCTCTGCCGCGGTCGGTTTCACGATTGCATGGAGTAGATCAGCATCGGCTCGTATCGGACAATGAGCTGCTGGAGGACCCAGATCACGAGCAAAACGATCATGGGCGACAAATCGAGACCGCCGATCGCGGGAACGATCCGGCGGATTCGGCGAAATACCGGGTCGGTAAGCGCGCCAAGGGCGCGAACCACCCAACGGCCCGCCGGGCTGTAGGTATTCAGCACATGGAATGCCACCAGCCAGCTCACCACCACAGCGGCGATGACGATCCACCAATAGAGCCAAAGAAGCATACCCACGAGGTCGAACAGAATTTCCACAAGCGGCACGAGTGCCATGTCAAATCGCCCGTTCGGAAACTGCGGCCGTTGTAGGGCAGAGGCCTGTCAAATCGCAAGGCGATGCGGGGCACTGTTACAGTTTGGTCCGCTCTGACATCACGACCTCAGTTCAGAGGAGGGTATATATCCGGGTTGACCGGGGGCGACACATCGAAAGCTGTTTTGAAAATGTTGCCGAACCAAATCACCCAGAATCTGAGGTTGCTTGCCTTGCTTTTCGCACTCTTGCCACGCCCTATCGATGGCCTTGTTGCGCTCGTTCACACACCCGAAAAGCGGGGGCAGCAACAAAGTGGCGATGAGGACCGATCGTATGCGCACCACGCCTCCCAGTATGCCGTGTAAGCTGCCATCCTCGCCTCCAGGCGGAAAGCCCCCGACGATGTCATCGGCAACACAGCCCAGTTTACGCGCATCCTGTCACCGTGCCGACCAGGGCTTTGCCTTGACACTGCCGGAACGCGAACCCTAGAAAACCCCGCCCGCGCGACGGCCAAACGGCCCACGCCAGCGCTGGGGCTGTAGCTCAGTTGGGAGAGCGCCTCGTTCGCAATGAGGAGGTCAGCGGTTCGATCCCGCTCAGCTCCACCACGCTTCGCCCTGACGGGCTACGCGTGGCGCAGCCAGACGTAGCCCGTCAAGGCGCAGCGTGTCCGGCGTAGCTCGAGCGGAGCGAGAGCGAAGACGGACTGCCGCAAATGTGGTATGTTTACGTAATCCGCAGCCCTGACGGGCTACGCGTGGCGCAGCCAGACGTAGCCCGTCAAGGCGCAGCGTGTCCGGCGTAGCTTGAGCGGAGCGAGAGCGAAGACGGACTGCCGCAAGTGTGGTATGTTTACATAATCCGCAGGCCTGACGGGCTACGCGTGGCGTAGCCAGACGTAGCCCGTCAAGGCGCAGCGTGTCCGGCGTAGCTTGAGCGGAGCGAGAGCGAAGACGGACTGCCGCAAGTGTGGTATGTTTACATAATCCGCAGCATCACCTGTCCGGAGCGGGAGTACACCGGCGCAACCGCGAATCTGAAACAGCGCCTGTACGATCACAATGTGGGCAAGTCAGCACATACCGCTAAGTTCATACCGTGGGAGCTGGTCTGGTATGGCGCATTTCGCAGCAAATATAGCGCCCTGGCGTTCGAAAGGTACCTGAAATCCCACTCTGGCAGGGCTTTCGCAAAAAAGCGCCTTTGCTCGTCGGCAGCCCAGAGCTGATCTTGGGCGTCGCTCAGGGAGAAATGATCCGAAGGGTATTCGCCGAACGCCGCCGTCGATCTTCAATTCCGAGCTGGCGACAAGACGTCCGCTTGCCCGTTCGATTCGACCGCGGTTCCGTTCTCGTGCTCGCAAGGGTATGGCGGCGTTTCTGACCCTTCGACAGCAATGTCCTGTTGTTTGCCGGCCATCAGCAACGCGAGAATTTGCCGTGGCGTCTCGATGACGGCGAGGGCCTCGCTTTCGCCCCCTATGAAACCGATGAGCGTACATGAAGTTGTACTCCTCTTGCGTTCCGAAGTCGAGCGCTTGAGGCTGATGGCATGCTCCACGTTCACGTAGATCGGCCGGTGTTGCGTGTCGGTCAACGCAATCCACCTACGGTCGAAGTCGCGCCCGCCGCAGTCTGCGGCTTCGACGGAAGGAAGGGTGATTCGTTCAATGGCCTGTTTTGCAAGAGCCAGGAAGCTGCCGTCCGTACATTCGACGGGGAGAAACCCCCGCTCGTCGTTCAACACGTCCGTCAGGCGCGCGTCGGCGGGCACGTGCATTTTGCCGGCGAGATTGGACCCGTTGGAGAGGGAAATCTCGACCGCGAGCTTCTTCATCCTGGCAGCAAGCACTTCGGGCTTATGCATACCGTCCAACGCGGCCGTCCCCTCCCCGATGGCCGGGTCTAGGACACCATCGGTTAAGGATTGGTCACACCCGCTGAGCCCGTCAGCCGTCGGATGCGTTCTCCGGGACGGTGGTTGCCACAGGTGCAGGCGCTGCGCGCACGTCGGTCACCGACAGCGCCGCTCCAGGCTGAAGCCGGATCTCGCCGATATTGGCTGCGTGCCTCAGATCGGCCATCGCCGCCTGCACCGGCGCGGCGATCCCGGCCGGATGGACGAGAGTCAGGGACTCTATCTGCTGGCGAAACGGCAATCGCGAGTCGGCGCGCGCCCGGCGGATCTCAGCGAGCGCGGCGACGACGGCGTCCCAGTCGCCCGAATCCCGCCCGTCCGGCGATCCCGAGAACGCGGTCTGTACATCGTCCGCATTCGGCCAGCGCGACCGGTGAACCGAGCCGGCCTGCCACCACGACCAGACTTCCTCGGCGACGAACGGAAGAAACGGCGCGAGAAGCTGCTGCAACGTCCGCAGCGCGACATGCAGCGCGCCCTGCGCCGACCGATCGCCGGTCCGGACCCGGGTTTTCACGAGCTCGACATAGTTGTCGCAGAACGACCAGAAAAACTGTTCGGTCGCATCGAGCGCGCGCGTGTAGTCGTAATTCTCGAATGCCTCTGTGGCGTCGTCGACGACGGCAGCCAGCGCGCCCAGCATGGACTGGTCGAGCGCATTCGGCTCGGCGACGCGTTGCAGCTCATGCGGCACGCCGAGAACGAAGCGGGACACGTTGATCAGCTTGATGGCGAGACGCCGGCCAACCTTGAATTGATTGGCGTCGAAGATGACGTCCTGTCCGGGGCGGCCGCGCGCCGCCCAATAGCGGATCGCATCGGCGCCGTATTGTTCGATCAGCTTCAAGGGATCGTCGGGTGCGTTGCCGAGCGATTTCGACAGCTTCTTCCGATCGGGATCGGTGACAAAACCCGAGATGGCGGCGTTGGCCCAGGGCAGCATGCCGAACTCGTAGTGGCTTCTGACCACCGTGTAGAACAGCCATGTACGGATGATCTCGTGCGCCTGCGGCCGCAGGTCCATGGGGAATATGCGCGGCCACAGGTCGCTGTCGTCGAGAAAACGGCCGGCGATTTGCGGGCTGAGCGACGATGTCGCCCAGGTGTCCATCACGTCGGGATCGCCGGCGAAGCCGCCGGGGCGTCCCCTGTCGTTTGGATCGAAGCCGCGCGGCGCATCGGTCGACGGATCGATCGGCAAATCCGCGTGGTCGGGCAGGATCACCTCATCCTGCAGCGGGTTTCCGTCGCTGTCCAGTCTGTACCAGACCGGGAATGGTACACCGAAATAGCGCTGCCGCGTTACATTCCAGTCGCCGATAAGGCCATTGACCCAATGTTCGTAGCGAACGCGCATGAACTCCGGCCACCAGCGCAATTCCTCTCCGTACCGGAGCAGCGTCTCCTTGTCCGGATAGCGGACGAACCATTGGGGCGTGGCAAGAATCTCGAGAGGCCGCTTGCCGTTCTCCCAGAACTTGACGGCCCGCTCGGTCGGCCGCGGGCTGCCGAGGAGTTCGCCCGATTCGGCCAGCATCGACACGATCTGTTCCCGCGCCTTGTCGACCGTCAGCCCGCCCACCTGCGCGTAGGCACGCTCGGCGGACTCCGAACGCAGCCAGTCGGGCGTCGCCTTCGCGAGCCTGCCGTTCTTTTCGATGACGATTCGCAGCGGCAATTGCAGGTCGCGCCACCACGTGACATCGGTCTGGTCGCCGAATGTACAGACCATGGCGAGGCCGGTGCCCTTCTCGGGTTCGGCAAGAGGGTGTGCCAGCACCGGAATTGCGACGTCGAAAAGCGGCGTGCGGACGGTTTGACCGACGAGGCTCCGGTACCGGTCGTCATCGGGGTGCGCGACCATCGCGACGCAGGCCGGCAACAGCTCCGGCCGCGTGGTTTCGATAATCGCGTCGCCCGCGTCGGACCGGAATTGAATCCGGTAGAACTGCCCGGCCAGCATGCGGTCCTGCAGCTCGGCCTGCGCCACGGACGTACGAAACTCGATGTCCCAGAGCGTCGGCGACGCCGAACGGTACACGATTCCCTTTTGCAGCAGCTCGAGAAACGCCGCCTGCGAGACCCGCGCCGCGGGCGCGCCGATCGTCGTATAGGTAAAATCCCAATCGACGGAGAGACCGAGTTTCGTCCAGAGTTCGAGATAGCTCTTCTGCAGAAGCCCGGTCACCGTGTGACAGCTTGCGATGAAGTTCGGCCGGCTTACATGTACAATGTTCTTGCCCGGTTTTTCCGGCGGCTTGAATGCCGGATCGTAGGGGAGCGTCGGGTCGCACGCGATCCCGAGCATCAATTGCACGCGACGCTCGGTATTCAGCCCGTTGTTGTCCCACCCCATCGGGTAGAACACTTCCTTGCCCCGCATCCGCTGATAACGGGCGACGAGATCGGTATGCGTGTAGCTGCAGCAATGCCCCGGATGCAGATGCCCCGACACGGTCGGCGGCGGCGTGTCGATCGAAAAGACTTCTGCGCGATCCCTGGTTCGGTCGAAGGCGTATAGCCGCGAGTCGCTCCAATGCGCGCACCACTTCCGCTCGATCTCTTCCAGCAATTTGTCGGGCTTCTCGGTCATCGCCATCAGTCTCGTAAACTTTGAAAGTCCGAAAGAACGCGCCCCCTGAACCCGGTGGCCGCCAGCGTTGGGAGGTCGACCGAGAGGGGCCCCCGATTGACCAAGAACGGATCAGCCGGTCAAGCGCGACAGGCAAAGAGAGAGAGATGCCTTAGGGCCGCCGGGCATGGGCGTGCGATCACCCGAAAGCCGGGAAAGACCGTTTGGGCGCCGAGGCAAGCGAC
>Ga0209579_10001857_pt1 | contig 16912 bp, 17 predicted proteins | sample Coa_R1_2_FD_187152 | JGI IMG/M metagenome (GOLD analysis project Ga0209579, IMG submission 187152) | Surface soil microbial communities from Centralia Pennsylvania, which are recovering from an underground coalmine fire - Coalmine... | ecosystem: Environmental > Terrestrial > Soil >... | reverse complement strand
CCGATCCGGTCTGGGTGCTCGCTTTCAAGCAGCGGGGCGTTGATCCCATCTGGGACATTTTTACGGAGAAAGGGCCGTACCATCGCCTTCCCTACTCCGTCCCTACCGGCAGCAGCAGCGTGAATCTGGTCAAGCCGCTCCGCTCCATCAAGGAACTCCGCAACGCGGCGCTCGCGGCCACTCCTCCCGAAGAAAAAGGTATTTTCCGCAAAAATGACCTGGTCGAACTGGCATGGCTCGATCCAGCGATTCGGCTCGACATCCGCTACGCCACTTCCAACGACTTTTTGGGCACTCCGGTTTACACCCAGGCGCGCGCGTTTCTGCAACGTCCTGCCGCTGACGCCATGCTCCGAGCCTTGCGCCGCCTGCAGCCCCTGGGATACGGGTTGCTGATTCACGACGGCTATCGCCCGTGGTACGTCACGAAACTCTTCTGGGACGCTACTCCGGAGAGCGGCAAGATTTTCGTGGCCGATCCAGCCCAAGGTTCCCGCCACAACCGCGGCTGCGCTGTCGATCTCACTCTCTATGACCTCAAGACCAACGAAGTCGTGGAAATGACCAGCCTGTACGACGAGATGTCGCCGCGCGCCTTCCCCGATTATCCGGGCGGTACTTCGTTGCAGCGCTGGCACCGCGACTTGCTGCGCTGGGCTATGGAAGCCGAAGGCTTCACTGTCTATGAATCCGAATGGTGGCATTTCGACTACAAGGACTGGCACGAGTACGCCATCGGCAACATCCCTTTTGAGAAACTCGATGTCGCACCGAAATAACTCCTGGAGACACACAAGATGCCCAGCGTCGCCTCATCGACGTTAGCCCTGTCACTATGCACAAAACGCATTCGCCCGCGCGAACGCCGATCTCCCGATCGATGGCTTTCCTTACTGCCTTTTCTGATTCTTTATCTTTTCGCACTGGCATTCGCTCAGGCCGCAAATGCGCAGCAAAATTCCCAGCTGGCCGCCGCGATCCAGAAAGTGATGGACCGCCCCGAATTCGCACACGCCAATTTCGGCATCGAATTTTTCGACTACGCCAGCAACACCGTTCTCTATTCCCACGACGCGCAAAAGCTCTTCGTCCCCGCCTCGACCACCAAAATCCTCACGGAGGGAGCGCTGCTCGCCAGTCTCGGCCCCGCCTATCGCTTCCACACCAAAATTTACGCAACAGGGCCCGTTGATAAAAAAGGCCGCCTCAAAGGCGATTTGATCCTGGTCGCTTCCGGCGATCCCAATCTTTCCAACCGCATTCAGCCGGATAGCACGCTGGCCTTCGTCGATGAAGACCACTCCTACGGCGGCCCGGCTCTCCCCGGCGATCCGCTTACCGTCATCAAGTCGCTGGCGAAACAGGTTTACGACAAAGGGGTCCGCCGCATTGACGGCCGCGTTCTGATCGACACTTCCCTATTCCCCGATGGCCCACGCGAAGGCGGCACCGACGTGGTGATGTCCTCGATCATGGTGAATGACAACGTGCTGGATATCGTGGCCAAGCCTGGGGCGAAAACCGGTGATCCGATTTCCGTCGCTGTTTCCCCGCAAACTGGCTACGCACGCTTTACCGTGCACGCCTCCACCACCGCAGCCGGAACCCCGCTCAGCTTCAGCGACCCGGAATTCATCAGCAACCCCGACGGTTCCGTGACCATCGTGCTTTCCGGCTCGCTGCCCCTGGGCATTGATCCGCAAACCGTTTCCATTGGCGTGCCCTCGCCCACTCTTTTCGCGCAGTGGGTTTTGCGCGACTCGCTGACCGCCGACGGCATTCAGTTGAAAAGCCCAGTCGCCCTATTGCAACCCGATTTTCCGTCGCTGGCGCATTTTTACACCGCCCAAAATCAGGTTGCCGAGCACGTTTCGCTGCCTCTGGCGGAAGAAATTAAGGTCACGCTGAAGGTCAGCCAGAACCTGCACGCAGGCATGGGCCCGTATCTTCTGGGCGCGCTCGCCGGCAAAGACACCACCAATCCGTTGAAAAAAGGTTTTCAGCTCGAACACGATTTCCTGCAAGCCGCCAACCTCGATCTGTCCGGCGCTTCGCAGGGCGACGGCGCGGGCGGGGACTGGGCCGATCTTTTCAGCCCGGATTTCATGTGCCACTATCTCGCCTACTGGACGACGCGTCCCGACTACGACGTTTTCTTCCATGCTTTACCGATTCTCGGGAAAGACGGCACGCTCGCTAAAATACAGGTGCAGAACCCAGGCGCCGGCCACGTCTTCGCAAAAACCGGAACCTTCGGCTCCGCCGACCGCCTCAACGCCAGAGGCATGCTCAACGGAAAAGGACTGGCCGGCTACGTCATTACCAAGTCCGGCAGAAAAATCGCCTTCGCCGCGTACGTAAACCATGTGGCAATTCCCGCCGATCCTGAGGCCGCGCAGAACGTCGGCGGCCAGGCCCTCGGCGAAATCGCCGCAGCCGCCTATGACGCCGGTTTGTAGTTTCCAATTACTGTTGTGGTAGTTCAGCAATGGCTTCGCCGTCTTTGCGTGGGTCAGAGGCGCCGAAGTTCACACCAGACGCGAAATCGCGCAATGTGACTTGTCCTCCGCCGACGTCGGAGGAAAACGCGCCGACCAATTTGATTTCGTGGCCTTTGGCTTTCAGTTCGTCGCGCGTTTTCTGTGAAAAGCGGTTCTCCAGTTCGACGTCGCAGCCCGCAAAAGTCTTCTTGGTGAAGCGCGGCGCTTCCATCGCGGCCTGAATGTTCATTTTGTAGTCGGCCACATCCACCATGAACTGCGCGTGCGCCTGCGACTGGTTCCAGCCGCCCATAATGCCAAATGCCATGCGCACCTCGCCCTTCTGCGCGAACGCCGGAATGATGGTGTGCAGCGGGCGCTTGTGGCCAGCCAGCGCGTTGGGCGACTTCGGGTCCATGACAAACAAGCCACCTCGATTGTGCAGAACGAAACCGGTTCCCGGGGCCACGATGCCCGAACCGAACAAGTCGTAATTGCTCTGAATCAGCGAAACCATGTTGCCGTCGCGATCTGCCACCGTCAGATAGGTGGTGTCGGTCCCGCCGGTCATTTCGCCGGCGCTCACCTCGCAATTGGCTTTCTGTTCGTCAATTAGTTTGGCGCGCTGCGCGGCCCACTGTTTCGAAAGCAGAGTCTCCACCGGCATTTTCTGACCGTGTGGTTCGCCGATGTAGCGTTTTAAGTCCGCATAGGCCAGCTTTTTCGCTTCGATCATCAGGTGCAGCGCTTTGGCTGAACCGAATTCGTAGCCCTTCTGGCCGAGCGGCGTCGTCTCCAGAATGTTTAGCATCTCCAGCGCCGCCAATCCCTGCCCATTCGGCGGCAGTTCATATACGGTCCAATCGCGATAAGTGGTGGAAATCGGTTCGACCCACTCGGCGGCAAACTTGGCGAGATCTTCGTCGGTCATCGTGCCGCCATGCATTTTCTCGGCGGCCAGAACCTTGCGCGCGATTTCGCCTTTGTAAAATGCGTCGCGGCCGTGCTCGGCAATCTGCTGCAGCGACCATGCCAGATCCTCATTTTTGAAAATTTCGCCGGTTTTGGGTGCTCGATCTCCGGGCAAGTAGGTCTTGCTGGCCGCTTCATTCGCGCGAAGCATTTCCACCGCGCCGGCCCAGTACGCGGAGGCCATTTCCGGGACAGGGAACCCGTTGCGCGCCGTGGCGATGGCGGCGCTCAGGTCGTCAGAGAGTTTCTTGCGGCCGAATTTATCGGCCAGTTTTTGCCAGCCCTCGACGGTTCCGGGGACCGTAACGGTGTTGATGCCTTTTTGCGGCATCTCTTTGATTCCCTGTCTTTTTAGAAACTCTATGGTCAAACCCTTGGGCGCCCACCCGCTGGAGTTCAGACCGTAGAGTTTGTTGGCTTTGGCGTCGTAAACAATGGCGAATAGATCTCCACCCACGCCGTTCATCATGGGCTCGACCACGCCCATCATGGCGTTAGTAGCGATGGCGGCATCCACGGCATTTCCGCCGCTTTCTAGCATGCGCACGCCGGCCTGCGCGGCCAGTGGAGATTCCGCGGCCACAATGCCCCCTCGGGAGATGACCATGGAGCGGGTTTGGCTGCGGTCCTGCGCGTTCGCTGCACTCCCGAGGCAGCAAACGGCAACCGCCGCTACCAGCAAACCAGGCTTGCCGAACCGGACCTTTCGGGGCTCAAACACCATGCGGTGTGTTCCTTTCTACTGCTGGTAAAGAGGCTGAATCTTTCTTGAATCGCGTTCAAATCCGTTCGTCTAATTGTTTTCAGGAGTATTGTATTTCGCGCCGCTGCATCCGACACTATCGCTGTTCGATCTCCCAGAAAAAGACGAACACGGCAACAGCTAAAATCTGTGGCCGGCGACGGCGGCTCAGGGTGGGACTCGGGCGCGGAAACCCTCAGCCGCCGTTCTGATTTGCTGGCGGCTGCTCAGAACTCATCGCACCGCCGCCGAATACCAGCCCACCGCATTCGCCCATCGTTAAAATCCACGTGGCACTATATACTGGCAACGCTGCGGCAGGAAACTTTGCAATCCTCGCCGGAGTGTTTAGAATCCTGCTCAGTTGACCCGGTCCGTGTTTTGCTGCGCTAGTTGCATCGGAGAACTCTCAGTGCCATCCGAAAATCCCAGGGCGGGCAGCGTTTCTCCATCGAACGCGGAACAACAGGCGCGTACCGAATTGGACCTGCGCATCAACGGGCTGCTGGCGGGACGCAATGCCGATCCTTTTGGGCTGCTGGGGCCGCATCAGGTGCCGTCCGGCTGGTCCATCCGGTTTTTCATTCCCTGGGCCGCGGAAGCCAGCATCGTTTTCAAAAATCCGGCGCACTCGCCAGCCAAAATTGCCGACGCGGTGAAAATCCGCCCGGAGGGCTTTTTTGAGGCTACCTGGCCTTCCGATCAGCCCAACGCACCGGAGCCAACCAGCTACAAGATCCAAGGGCGCACGCAGCACGGCGACACCTTTGAGATTTTTGACCCCTACGCGTTTCCCTTTCTGCTGTCCGATTTCGATCTGCATTTAATGAGCGAAGGCCGGCACTACGACACCTACGAAAAACTGGGCGCGCATCCCCACTCCGTCGCGGACGTCGCGGGCACCCATTTTGCCGTGTGGGCTCCCGGCGCGCGACGCGTCAGCGTGGTGGGCACCATGAACGGCTGGGACGGCCGGGTGCATCCCATGCGCCCGCGCGGCTCGTCCGGCATCTGGGAACTTTTCCTGCCAGAAGTTGGCGAAGGCGCCATCTACAAATATGAAATCGTAGGGCACCACGGCGCGCTGTTGCCTTTGAAGGCGGATCCCTATGGTTTTTCCGCCGAGCTGCGCCCCAAGACCGGCTCGGTGGTCGCCAATCTTGAAAAGCACCAATGGAACGACTCCGCGTGGCTGGCGGAGCGCCAAAAGAAGAACTGGCTGGAGTCGCCCATCCTGGTTTACGAAGTGCATCTGGGTTCGTGGAAGCGCGTTCCGGAAGACCACGAGCGCTGGCTGACCTACGGCGAACTCGCAGACCAGCTGGTGCCTTACGTCAAAGATCTGGGCTATACGCACATCGAGCTCCTGCCAATCATGGAGCACCCGTTCGATGGCTCGTGGGGCTACCAGACCCTCGGATATTACGCGGCCACCAGCCGGTTCGGCACGCCGGCGGACTTCATGGAGTTTGTGGACCGCTGCCACCAGGCCGGCATCGGGGTGATTCTGGACTGGACGCCGGCGCATTTTCCGCGTGACACCTACGGGTTGGCGCAGTTCGACGGGACGCATCTTTACGAGCACGCCGACCCGCGGCAGGGTTCGCACCCGGACTGGGGCACCCTGGTCTATAACTACGGCCGCAATGAAGTGCAGAATTTCCTGATCTCGAACGCGCTCTTCTGGCTGGACAAGTATCACATTGACGGGCTGCGCGTGGACGCCGTGGCTTCCATGCTCTACCTCGATTATTCGCGCAAGGAAGGCGAGTGGATCCCGAACCGCTACGGTGGCCGTGAAAATCTGGACGCTATTGCGTTTTTCAAACGATTGAACGAAGAAGCCTACGGACGCTTTCCGGGGATCATGACCATTGCGGAGGAGTCCACCGCGTGGCCGAGCGTGACTCGGCCGGTGTACCTGGGCGGCCTGGGGTTCAGCCTGAAGTGGAACATGGGCTGGATGAACGACACGCTGAAATATTTTTCCGCCAATCCGATTTTCCGGAAGTACGAGCACAACAAAATCACCTTTTCGTTGATTTATGCATTCAGTGAAAACTTCCTGCTGCCCTTTTCGCATGACGAGGTGGTGCACGGTAAGAATTCGCTGCTGCACAAAATGCCCGGCGACTCGTGGCAGCAGTTCGCTAATCTCCGGCTGCTGCTGGCCTATCAGTACGCCCATCCGGGCAAAAAGCTGCTGTTCATGGGCCAGGAATTCGCCCAGCGCCAGGAGTGGAGCGAGGCGCGCAGCCTGGACTGGCACCTGCTGCAATGGGATTCGCATAAAGGCGTGCAGAAGCTGGTGCGCGACCTCAATCAGCTGGTGGCCGCGGAGCCGTCGCTGCACCAGGTGGACTTCGACTGGCACGGCTTCGAATGGATTGATTGCAACGACGCGGACAACAGCGTGCTGTCGTTTGTCCGCTGGGGTAAATCTCCGCAGGACCTTATGGTGGTGGTGTTGAATGCCACGCCGGTGGTGCGGGAAGGATACATCGTCGGAGTACCGAAGGCCGGCCACTACAAAGAAGTTTTGAATACCGACGCGGGATATTATGGCGGTTCAAACGTGGGCAATATCGGCGGGCAACACGCGGCAAACGATCCGCGCCAGGGGCGGCCCTATTCCCTGTGCCTGACGCTGCCTCCGTTGGCGGCCATCTTCCTGAAACTCATCCCCGACTAAACGCACACGATTCGCATCGCTGCACCAACCACTGCGAATCTGCTCTGCGGCGCACTACCTACCCGCATGCATTTAGTGCGGAAACTGTACGACGAATTTTCTGCATCGTGTCGAAATGTCACGGCAGTCCTTGCGCGTTCAATAGCCGAGGAGTTCGAAAAACACTAATTCCAAAGGGCTTTCGGGAATTTTGCCCACTTTGGCATGAAGCCTGCACCTTCTCTAATTGCCCAAATAAGCATTTCAGCGGAGGAACACGTAACATGGAAAGAAAACTGTACGTGAAGCAGGCCATGGGAGCTCTGGCAGTTTTGACGTTTCTGTGTGTGGCGCCAGGAATCGCCCAGACACAGACCGGCCAGTCCCCATCGAGCCAGACACAGACGGACCAGACGCAACGGGGCTACGACCGCGATACCACACGTGGCGAACTGGCGTCTTTCGACCAATTTCTAGACGGCCACCGGGAGATTGCGGAACAGGTCCGCAAAGATCCATCGCTGGTCAATAACCGGCAATTCGTGCAGAGCCATCCGGCGCTGCAAACCTATCTGCAACAGCATCCCAATGTAAGCCAGGAGATCCGCGAGAACCCGAACGCGTTCATGCGCCAGGAGAACCGCTATGACCGCCAGGAGGATGCTCGCGCCGACCGCGCTCGTGACATGAATCGTCCCGATCTGGACCGCAGAAACTATGACCAGCGGCAGGACGCCGATAACCGCGCCGACAATCGTCGGGATGCTCGCGATAACGATCGCGACCGCGATATCGACCGCCGCGACACCGACAACCGGCAAACCTCGCCAAGCTCGTCCACAAGTGCTTCGACGCGCACGTCTGCCAGCACTTCGACGGGCACGTCAGCGGCCGCGAACACCGGCGCAAACCAGCGCGACGCGGATGCGAGCCGCCAGGATGTGGATCGCCGGGATACTGACGACCGGCGCACCGATCAGCCGAGCCGCGGTGAACTGGCCCGTTTCGACCAGTTCATGGACAGCCATCGCGAAATTTCCGAGCAGGTGAAAAAGGATCCCGACCTTTTGCGAAACCCGCAGTACGTGCAGCAGCACCCTGCTCTTCAGTCCTTCCTCCAGCAGAACGAAGGGATTCGTCAGCAGGTGGATTCGCACCCCAATGCTTTCATGCAGCGGGAAGACCGCTACGACATGCGTGAAGACGCGCGCAACGGCGACATGGACCGCCGCGATCGCGAACGCCAGGAACTCGCCAGCTTTGACCGCTTCCTGGACGGCCACCGCGAAGCAGCCGATCAGCTTCGCCGCAATCCTTCCCTGGTGAACAACCAGCAGTTCCTGCACGACCATCCGGCATTGCAAAGCTACCTGCAGGATCATCCGGCGGTTCGCGAGCAGTTGACCCAGAATCCCAATGCGTTCATGCGGCAGGAAAACCGCTACGACGCCCGCGAAGACGAACGCAATCGCGACTTCGACCGCCGCGATCGCGACATGGACGACCGTCGCGACGATCGTCAGGAAGGCCGCAATGCAACCTCGGATCGTCCGGAGCTGGCAAGTTTTGACCGCTTCCTCGACGGCCACCGGGAAGAAGCCGAGCAGCTTCGCCGCAATCCTTCCCTGGTGAACAACCAGCAGTTTGTCCAGAGTCACCCTGCTTTGCAGTCTTATCTGCAGCAGAACCCCAACGTTCGCCAGGCCATCGCGCAGGATCCGAACGCATTCATGCGCCAGGAAAACCAGTTTGACCGTCGTGAAGATATGAACCGTGGCCACTCCATGGAAGCCGCCAACTTCCGCGACTTCTTGGGCAGCCATTCCAACATATCGCAAGACCTGACGCGCGACCCGCGCAAGGCCAACGACATCAACTATCAGAACAGCCATCCGGAGTTCCGTTCCTATCTGAGCGCTCACCCCGGAGTGCAGACTGCGCTGAACCAGAACCCGGAAAACTTCATGAAGACCGTGCAGCAGCCCGCCACCACGCCGGCTACTGGCACGACCGGCACCACTGGTACGACCAAGCCATCCACCACCACCACCCCGGACACCAAGCCGCCAACCAAGCCCAAGCCCTAAGTGCGTGCGGCAATTCAAGGGCAGGCCGGGTGCAACGGCCTGCCCACCTTTTTAAACCAGCTGGGTTTCAACACCAGCTAGGCGCAATTCCCGTGAGCCATTCGTCTTAGCCCGCCACGGGCGCTTTTCAGAGGTGAACCGCCTTACGGAGGATTTATGAGCGTCAAATCAGCGTTAATGGTCGCACTGGCCTTGGCCTGCGTTTTCCCCATGACCGCTAGCGCCAAGAAAAAGAAAGTTCAGCCCCGCGGCATGCTGGAGAGCATGCAGTCCGTGCCGTGCGGCGCGAAGCAGCGCGGCTTGGCCGGAGTGGGCAGCCTCTGGGCTTCAGTCGGCGTGACCCACGTCAACTCCACCGAAAAGCTCTGTCCGCAATATCTTGTCCGCACCGACGACATGGATTATGAGATCAGGCCCAAGGACATGAAGCATCCCGAAATGCTGCCCATCGGCCAGGAAGTTGAAATCAAGCTCAAGAAAGACCACATGGATGTGAAATTACCGGACGGCGGAAAAACGCTGTCCTACATCGTGGTTTCGATGCAGCCGGCTAACCAGAGCGGCGGCGCGGTGTCAGGCGCAGCTAGGCCCGTCGACGACACCTCGCGCAGCACTACTGCAGCAACCCAGCCCACAGATCGAAAGCCGCCAGAGAACCCTTGATTCCGGCACGCCCTATTTTATAGGAACGGGGGGATAATTCCCCCCCGCCGTTCCCGCCTTACTCGCCATTTTTGGGGTATCGTCGCAGCACAGCGGCCCAGTGGCTCCTAATCGGCGTAAGCTAGCTCCACGCCTTCATTGTCACCAGGATAGAACCATTTCGTCAGCCTCTCCGGACCTCCGTTCGATTGTTTTGCGAAGCGCAGCACGGTCTTTCCCGTCGGTTCCTCGCGATACGCCGGTATGCCGTTGATCGTATACAACACATGTGTCTCGTCGCCTGACCATATTTGCAGAATGGTTCGGTCGCTTTGAGAATTCACCAGTTCGAATACGTAAGTGCCCGCGGAAAGCACGTGGCCCGGTATTTCGATGGGTTCATATATCTTGACGGTGGTTTTTTCGTTCCAGTCGTCGGCTCGCGCGTTGGGGCTGCATAATACACAAAACAACGCAGCAAAAACCACGAGCATGATTCCTTTTGAAGCCGTCATTGTTGCCTCCTTGAGTTCGGCTTTAGAAGTCTTCCAGAATTCTCGCGCACGCTGCGTGTCGCGGACCAGCCTGAACAGGTGGCTCACATCTCCACCCGTAAGGTGGGACGCCCGCAAAGCATGGCCGGTTGCTATGAAACTGCCTTCATCAGAACACAAAAATGCTGGACCTACAGGAAATGGCGTATACCGCGGTCCGGATTACTCTCCGGCAACGCCCGGACGCCGAAGCCCTCTCTGGTGCGCGCTTCCCGAGTAATATGGGATCAGTATGATTTCCGGCACTTCCAAAAACTATTTCCTCCATGTTCGTTGCCCTTACGGCGACTTTGAAGACTGGATTGCTCTGACCGGCCAACTGGAGCCGCTCGAGCAGGTTCTGGCCGCGCCGTTCACCTTCGAATGTCCAACGCATGGAGTGCAGTCAGAGTTCCCGCTCGACGGCACCGAGAAAAAGCCCAAACACACCGCGGTGTCGAAACCCGTGGCCGAGCGCCGTGCTCTTCCCGCCAAAAAGCCGTTGCGCTCCAGCGAGCGCAAATCCTTTCACGTTCCGGTGTTCGTCTATGGCTGGTGCAATGCCATCGGATCTTTTCACGAAGACGCTACCACGTTGATGTTCAACGCCAGCGGCGCGCTGGTGCGCCTGCTCACACCGGTGGCCTTGGGCGAACAGCTTTTTCTGGTCAACAAATTTACCCGCGAAGAGCAGCAGGTGCGCGTGGTGTTCGTTGAGCCGCATCATGAACGCGGCTGGCGCGTGGGCTTGGCGTTTCCCAAGCCGGTTCCGCTGTTCTGGCGCAAGACCCGGCGCGGGCCGCGCGCGCCGCAGGCCTTTCGTGTGGTCGTCCGCGGTAAGGATCGCAACGGCAATCCCTTCGCGCAAAGCTCCAGCACTGTGGACATCAGCGAGGACGGCGCCCGCCTCGACGGCATCGCTTACCTGACCGCCCCCGGCGACATTATTGAGGTGAAGCGCCGCTGGCACGGCAAAGCGCGCTTCCGCGTAGCCTGGATCGGGCAAGTCGGAACGTTCGAATCCAACCAGGTGGGCGTCACCACCCTCGATGCTGGCAAATTGCCCTGGCGCGTGAAGCTCGACGACCCCACTCCGTCCAAGCCACCTAAAAAATCCTGACAAACTCGGTTTCCGCAGCGCCCTCACGTTGGACGCTCGTCCCCCGCTTCGCTAAACTCTTCTTTGTGCCGCAGGTCCAAACCACTTCCGCATCCCAGCCGGCCGACGCGCCTCTTGCCCATGCCGATTCGCCTTCTTCTCGGCTAAAACTTCTGAATTGGTCGGCGATTCTCTTCGCTGTGCTGCAGAGCGTTTGCAGCGCCTTCGTCGCCCTCAGCGGCGTGCGCCTGCTGATCGGCATCGGTGCATTCGCTGCGGCCACCGGTGCGCTGCGCATCGCCGACCGCATGCACGTCCCCGCCATACGTGTCCCCATGATGTTGCTGGCGTTGCTCGGTTCCGTGTGGAATCTGGCCGCCCTGTGGCGTGTCAAAACTCTCCGCCGCCGCGCGGCATCCGCCTGGCGCCGGCGCCCGCTCACCACACAAAAACGCCGCTCGGAATTCTTCCAGCTGGCCATTTCCGTGTTGACCCTGCTTCTCTTGGCCGTTGAGGTCGCCGCTCACTACAAGCTCTTCCATCATTTCTAGCGCGCTCCTCGCGCCTTCATTCCCGCGGCCCGGCCGGCTTCGCACCTGCGCTGTTCATCTCGTCTTCCAAACGATCATGCAGCCTCTTGCTGAATCCTATCGGCAATTCAAACGTGCGGTTATCCGCCGTCAGCACCAGAATATTTCGCGTCGAATCCAGCACCGCCGAACAAATTTCGCAATGCTCCAGGTGCCGCTCGATTTCTTCGCGCACTTCTGCGGGGACGGTCTGGTCAATGTATTCGGAGATGTGCGCCCACACGTGCTTGCAGTTCAGCTCCATGGCATCCTCCCCCAGAATCCTTTTCGCGCCGGAGCCGTCGTCTTCAGATAGGGCGCCAGAGTCTTTTGCAGCATCATGCGCGCCCGGTGCAGTCTCACTTTCACGATGTTTTCATTCACTCCCAGGGCCGCCGCCGTTTCCGCTACATTCATCTCTTGCAAATCTCGCAAGGTAAACACTTGCCGGTAAATGTCCGGCAAATTCGCTACCGCCTTCCGTAGCGTCTCCCGCAACTCTTTGCGCTCCAGCGCTTCCAGGGGAATTTCCCGCCAGTCGGTCAGCGGCGCCGGCGTGAACTCCTGCTCTTCCCCTTCGATCGTTTCGTCCAGCGAATCTTCCCTGGCTCGCTTGGCCTTGCGCAGCTTTTGCCGCGCCTCGTTCACCACGATGGTCACCAGCCAGGTGCTGAACTTGGCGTCGCCCCGAAACCGGTCCAGGTGCCGGTACGCGTTTACCACCGCATCCTGCGCGCATTCCTCCGCGTCGGTCTCATTCTTCACGATCGAAAAGGCAGTCAGGTACAACATGCGCTCGTACGGCCGTATCAGTTCGTGGAACAACTCCTTTTCCCCGGCCAGGATGCGCGCAATCAGTTCCGCCTCATTGCGCTCCTTCGCCGCTCCGGTTGTGCTCGCCGTCATTTCCGATGTCTCGCCGGTTCTCGTTTAGTCTAAAGCCAAACGCCGTGCCCGTTAGAACTTGTCCAGCCGGGCCACACCAAAGATGGCATGGAAACGCTCACAATAGATAGCCACGGCCTGATATTTTTCCAGGTTCACGTCCGCTGGCAGATCATAGTTCTGGTCGCCACGGTTGCCCCTCAGTGCTCCCAGTTCCACCTTATTCAGGTCGCCCGCTACCACATCCTTCATCAGTGACGGGTCATCTGCGTTCACCAGCAGCACGTGCACGTCCGGTCCATTCGATGTAGCGAAATCGGTGAGGCGGAGATACTGCTTGCCATTCGCATCCTTATATATCGTTGCCCGGCCGCTGGTTCCGTGCGTCTTCCCTTCCAGCTTTCCCGTGTACAAAGCTTGCGGCTCACCGCTCAGGCCCACGGGCGCCGCTTCATTCACCTGCTGGTTCACCCACAGCTTCTCCGGGCGAAACGCCCACCACCCGCCCACCAGCACCGGAATCGCCGCCAGCGCCAAAGCTAACTTCACTCTCGAGCTCGATAATTTGCCATTCGTTGTCATGTTCGTCTCTCAAACCAGCCTTAACAAAATAGCCGGGTCATCCTCGCGGACGCCCGGCCCTTTTGCTCTGGCTCGTTAGAATTTCTCCAGCGGAGCGGTCCCGAAATTCGCGTTGAACCGTTCGCAATAGACCGACACGGCGGTGAACTTCGTCAAGTCGGTTCCGGCGGGAATCTCATAGTTCTGATCGCCTTCATTGCCCTTCAGCGACCCTAGTTCCACGCGTTCCGTGTTGTTCTTCAGAAAATTCGCGTCGTCATTCGCGTCCTTCACCGCCACCAGAATCACGTGCACATCCGGCCCATTGGAGGTTTTGAAACCGGTCAACCGCAGTACCAGCTTGCCGTCCGCCTGCTGGTACACCGTCGCCCGCCCCTCGGTCTTGTGCACTTTGCCGTGGAACTTTCCGGTGTACAGCGTCTTGGCCTTTTCCTCGTGCATCATGTCGTCGTGCTTCATCTGGTCTTGCTTCATGGAATCCTGCTGCATGCTGCCCTGTGCTCTGGCTGCCGGCGCAACCGCAATTCCCGCCGCCAACGCCGCCAAAATCAGGCCCGACTTCACTGTCCAAGTCATTGAATCTTTCTCCTCGCTTCTCTCGATTTAGGTGAGCCGCTTTTGCCGCCTCTACCTTCACTCCATGCGAGTACCCCGTTCGGGCGAAGTTACAATAAATATTCCGGAACTTTTCTCGACCGCCGTGCGTAATTCCACTCAGACGGGGCAAAACCGCTCCCACGGAGCCCGCCATCCGTCCTCGAGGAGGAAGCTTCATGGACCTTTCTTCGCATCACATCGCTCGGCGCGCAACCCTGTCCCTGGCCGCGGCCGTCCTGTTCGCCCCGTTGTCCCTGTTGGCCCAGGCCAACACCGCAAGCTCTTCATCTTCAGGCACTTCCGACCGCTGGCTGCACGTCCGAGTCGTCAATACCGACGACAAAAACGAGACCGTCAAGGTTAACGTCCCGCTGGAACTCGCCGAAAAGGTCCTCCCCGCCATCAACAAAAATCAGCTCCACGATGGCAAGGTCCGCATCAACCACTCCGACATGAACGGCGTTGACCTCAAGATGCTCCTCGATGCTCTGCACTCCGCCAAAGACGGCGAGTACGTCACCGTTCAGGCCACCGACTCCGACGTCAAGGTCGCCAAGCAGGGCGGCTACATGTTCGTGCATGTCACCGAAAAGGCCTCCAAGAACGGCAAGTCCTCCGAAAAATCCAAGGTCGAAGTGAAGGTTCCCATGAAGGTTGTGGACGCGCTGCTCTCCGCCGGCAAGGATGAACTCGACCTGGTCGCGGCACTCCGCGCTCTCTCCGCCAACGGCGACACCGAACTGGTCTCCGTTAAGAGCGACGATTCCACCGTTCACATCTGGCTCGATTCCAAAAATATCTCTGACTAAGCGACCGGGAGACCAACGATGATTCTGGCGAAACTTGCGATCGGCGCGGCGAGCACTCTGGTTTTTGCAACGGTTTACACTTTTCGCGAAGGCACGGTCCGCGTGGATGTGGACGAACACCGCAACGGCGGCGCTCACGTCCACGTATGGGCGCCCGCAGCCGTGGTGCCCATGGCCCTCCACTTCGTTCCGGACGACAAGCTGCAGCACGCTTGCGATCACCTGGAAGAGTGGGCTCCTTTAGCGCACATCACCGCGCAGGAGCTGCGGCACTACCCAAACACCACGTTTGTGGAAGTTGAAGACGGCCACGAGCACGTAAAAATCAGCACGGTGGGCACGAAAATTCAGGTGGACGTGGACAGCCCCGACGAAAACGTCCACGTAGCCGTCCCGCTGGCCATGATTGACGACGTCATTACCCAGATCAAAGAGCGCCAGCCGGCCTCGTAGCGCAGGCTATCAGCTTGCTCGGCAACCAAGTCAGCCTGAAGTAGGTTTACGCCCTACTCTTCCTTAGCAGGCTGAAAATACACTTCTTCAAACATCTGGTCTTTCTTCCAACCGGCGCGCTGCAAAATCCCGCGCCCGTTTTCCACCATGTTCGGATGCCCGCACAAATACCCGGTCGTCTCCTCTGGCTTGAGCCCCCACACATCCGTGTATTTCCGGATCAAATCGTCCACCCGCCCGGTTTCGCCACGCCATTCCGCATCTTCCCAGGGCCGGCTCACCGTGGTCACATACTTAAACCACGGCGCCTCCGCCGCAAATTTCTCCATCTCATCGCGGTAGCCAAATTCCCACGAGCGGCTGCCTCCCTGCAGGCAAAACAGTTTGTGGTTCCCCGGCATCGGCGAACCACCCGACTTCCAGTCCTTATAAAGTGTGCGCACATAACTGACAAACGGGGCCAGCCCGGTGACCGTCGCCAGCAGCAGGTGATTGGTCCGCCCGCTGCGCAGGTCCAGCGTAAACCGCCCCTTGGCAATCTTCCGGCACAGCAGCTTATCGCCCGGCTGAAGTTTATAAAGGTGCGGCGTCAGCTCGCCCTGCGGCACCAGCTCAACGAAAAACTCCAGCCACTCCTGCTCGTACGGCGACGACACGATCGAATACGCCCGCTCGATCCGTTTCCCCTCGTAATCCACGCCGAGGGTGGCATACTGCCCCGCCTTGAACGAAAACGGACCTCCCGGATTCACCTTCACCAGCCACAAGTCTTCGGACAGGTCCCTCCGCTCCACCACCGTCGCTTCGTAGTGCTTGTCGCCCGCAGGCGCCATCCGAATCTCACTCATCCTCTCGCTCCACCTTTCAACAGCTTGCAAATGCTTCAAGATAGCTGATCAAACTCTTCGACGGTGATCTTCAAATCCAGGATGATTCCCGTCAACGTCTTGCGCTTAAGGTCACCCTTATGCATGGGAATCACAACGCGCGCTTGATCCCGGTTTCGGACGTAAATCGCATGACTCCCCTTTTGCCGTCGAAACTCAAACCCGAGTTTTTCGGCAACGCGCACCACGTCCTTGGCCGTGGCCGTGGGCTGCTTGGGCGTCACGCAGGGATCTCAATCGGTTTTATGAAAATGTCCTCCGCCGGAACTGGCAGGCCATCCTCGATCAAGCTCTCCACATATAGCTCGATGGCCTCGCGGATACGTTCCACGCCCTGCTCAATGGTTTCACTTTGCGTGTGGCATCCAGGCAGTGTGGGACAAAATACGTGATATCCGCCCTCCGCTTCTTTTTCAAAGATCACTGTGAACCGGTGTGCCATGGGCACCTCCGCACCCACATTCTAGCCCATCGCACCTTTTACGGCTGCGGCTGTTGCCCCATGCGCTGCTTCATCATCATTTGCGGGTCAAACTTTACCGGCGTGCCGCTGATATGTGTTTTGGCGTCACTGATCAGCTTCACCAGCACCATGGTCTGGTGCTCGTCCACCATTTTCACCAGGCCCATCGGCGTCACCTTGCTGCTCACCCACGCGTCGCCTTTCCCTTCGTCCTTGGTCCAGTGTTCGCAGGAAAACGTTCCCGCCGGCACCGTGATGGATTCCGTACCGACCGAGTGCCACTTGGACATGTCCTTATCCATCGCATCGTGGCGTGACTTCTGCGCGTCCAGGTCCATTTCCATCGCCTGCGTGGACCCGGGCATCACGAAAACCATCTTGTGAAACGCAAAATCGCCCGGCGTGACCAGCGCTTTTCCGTACATCAGGCCGGCGGAGTCC
>Ga0209579_10001856_pt1 | contig 16920 bp, 7 predicted proteins | sample Coa_R1_2_FD_187152 | JGI IMG/M metagenome (GOLD analysis project Ga0209579, IMG submission 187152) | Surface soil microbial communities from Centralia Pennsylvania, which are recovering from an underground coalmine fire - Coalmine... | ecosystem: Environmental > Terrestrial > Soil > Unclassified... | reverse complement strand
CGATCGGAACGTTGTTCTTTTGCATGGCCTCGTTAAGCGCCGGGACGTCTTTGCCAAGGGTCTCGCGCCATTTCACCAGCTGCGCCTCGAGGCGCTGGTCGAGATCGGTAAAGACGCCGACCTCGGCGGCGGTGGGGGCAGCGTCGGCGCTGTCCACAACGTTGAATAAATAGGCGAGCTTGCTATTGAGCCGGGTCGGGTAGTTGGCCTCGTCTTCGCTGGACTTGGCATTGATCTGGATCAGCTCTTCTTCCACGGCGGTAATTTTCTTGCGCAGGTCTCCGGACGTTGCAGTGATGGACTTTGCCGAATCGGCGGCTCCGACGCGCTTTTCGAGTGCCAGGAGTTGCCCGCGCAGGTCGCGGATTCCCAGAATAGCCTTGTTCATTTCGTCTTCGCGGTCGCGAATCTTGACTTCCAGTTCGAATTGTTTCCGAAGATCCTCGGCGCTGGTTTGCACCCGGGGATCCATCTTCACCTCGAACGGTTGGGTCTGGGATTTTCCGGCAACCGTGAGGCGCACCTGATATTTGCCGGGTAGGGCGAAAGGGCTGACCAGGTCTCCCGAATCATAGATGGCGAGGGGGATTTTCGCAGGAAGCTCGAAGCGCAAATCCCAGGCGAAGCGGTTGAGGCCCGCTTTGGCTGGAATGTGGTCGATGGTTTCGTCGCGTTCACCTTCCTCCGCTGCCTCTTCCTTTTTCTTCTCCTCGCTGGAATAGGAGCGAACGACTTTACCTTGCTCGTCCAGGAATTCTAGTTTTACCGGCTCTTTCGGCTGCTCTTTCAAGTAGTAATAAAAGATTCCGCCGGATGGAGGGTTTTCGCCGATGGGATAGTGACGGGGTTCGACGTGTCCAGCTCTGGTGCGAAAGGCCGTTTTGGGGGTGAAGAGGTGCGCGTCTTCCGCGGCAATGGAAGCGCTAATCTGCCGCAAGGGGCTGAGATCGTCGAGCACCCAGAAGGAGCGGCCGTGAGTTGCGGCGGTGAGATCGTCGTCGTGAATAACCATGTCGTGGATGGGAGTGGGAGGAAGATTGAGCTGCAGCGATTGCCAGTGCGCGCCATCGTCAAAAGAAACCCAAATCCCAGTTTCGGTGCCAGCGTAGAGAAGCCCCTTACGTTTCGGGTCTTCGTGTACCGCGTGGACATAGGAGTTATCAGGCAGGCCGGTGGTGATGGAAGTCCAGGTTTTGCCGAAATCATTGGTCTTGAAAATGTATGGCTTGAAGTTATCGAGTTTGTGGGCATCGACTGTGACGTAGGCCGTTGCCGCATCAAACGGCGAGGCTTCAATCAAGCTGACCATAGCCCATTCCGGGATGCCTTTCGGCGTCACGTTGGTCCAAGTTTTGCCGCCGTCGCGAGTGAGCTGGACCAAGCCGTCATCGCTGCCCGCCCAAAGGATGCCTTCCTGCTTCGGTGACTCTGTCAGCGCGAAAATCACATCGTAATATTCGACGGTGTACTGATCCTTGGTGATCGGACCGCCGGAATCCTGCTGTTTGGACTTGTCGTTGCGGGTCAAGTCGGGGCTGATGGCGGTCCAGGTGCGACCGGAATCCGTCGAGCGGAAAACGTATTGCGCGGTGTGGTAAATCACGTCGGGATTGTGCGTGGAAATTACGATCGGCATGGTCCAGGTGTAGCGATATTTCTGTTCGGCGGCGGGATGGCCGTTAGGATCCTCGGGCCATTCCTGGATGCTTTGTGCCTGGCTGGTGCGGCGGTCAAAGCGGGTCAAGATGGGACCTTCATCGTCGGCGTAGACAATGTTCGAATCGCGAGGGTCGGCGACGATGTAGCCGCTTTCGCCGCCGCCGACGGAGTCCCAGTCAGGGCGATCGATATACCCGTGATCGCTGCGGGTACGAATACCAAGGGAAGAGTTGTCCTGCTGCGAGCCGTAAACGCGATACTGAAAATCGTTGTCGGCGGCGACATGATAAAACTGCGCGGTGGGCTGGTTATTTTGGGTGGTCCAATTTTTGCCGCCATCCACTGAAATGGTGGCGCCGCCATCGTTGCCGTTGATCAGGCGATTTGGATCATTAGGGTCAATCCACAGAGCATGGTGGTCGCCGTGCGGTGCGGGAACAACTTCGAACGTTTTGCCGCCGTCAATCGAATGAAACAAGCCGGTGTCGGCGATGTAGACGCCACCGGGATTTTTCGGGTCGGCCCAGAGATGGGTGAAGTACCAAGCGCGTTGGCGGAAACGATGATCATCATTAATGAGAGACCAATGGGTGCCGCCATCTTCGCTGCGATACAGGCCGCCTTTCTTTGCCTCAATCAAGGCATAAACAATGTTCGAATCGGCGCCAGAAACGGCGACGCTGATCTTTCCCAGAGGCCCGTCAGGCAGGCCGTCGCCTTCGACGCGCTTCCAGGTTGAGCCGTCGTCATTCGAACGATACAAGCCATCCTTCTCGCCGCCACTGTTGAGCGACCACGGCGTGCGGTAGCCTTCCCACATTGCTGCGAAAAGAATGTGAGGGTTGTGCGGGTCGAAGACGACTTCGATCGCGCCGGTCCGGTCGTCGAGATAGAGAACTTTTTCCCAAGTTTTGCCGCCGTCGCGGGTACGAAAAACTCCTCGTTCTGGGTTGGGGCCGTAGGCGTGGCCGAGCGCGGCAACAAAAGCAACATCGGGATTGCTGGGGTGGACGATTACATCGCCGATGTGGCGGCTATCCTTGAGTCCCACATTGGTCCAGGTCTTTCCGGCATCGGTGGATTTGTAAACGCCATCCCCGAACGAAATGTTTCCGCGGATACAGGCTTCGCCGGTGCCGACATAGATGATGTTGGGATCCGAGTCGGAAACCGCGAGTGCGCCGATAGAGGAAATGTTCTGCTTGTCGAACAGCGGGTCCCAGGTGACGCCACCGTCGGTGGTTTTCCAGACCCCGCCCGCGACCGCGCCGAAGTAATAAGTGTAAGGTTGACTGGGAACGCCGCTTACGGCGATGGCGCGTCCGCCGCGGAAGGGCCCGATGAGCCGCCATTTCATTCCGCCATAGAGCTTGGGATCGACAGGCTGCTGCGCGTGCGCGGCAGAGGATACGGAAAAAAGGAGCAGGAAAGCTAGAAAAACCTGGCTGACGGACGGACTGCGGGATGGCACGGGAACCTCCGGTGAGAAGCTAAGTGCATTGTCGAACGGAGCAGTCTACGCGAGGTTTGCGCAAATCGCCAACGCGGACAAGCCGGGCATTGGCTTCGCGCTATGTAGAGAGGACAACGGCGTACTACAGAGACTTCAGGAACTCGAGGACGGCTTCCTGGTCCATCTTCTTTAGTTTTTCAAATTGTTGAGTGATGTGGCTGGCCTCGCCGCGATGCCGTGTAATGGCTTCGAGAAGAGTAAGAGACGCCCCGTCATGCATCAATCGGGGACGCAAGCGGACTCCCCACAATGGAGCAGTGCGCATCTTGTTGCGACTACTTTCAAAATTTTGTTTCGATAGATACCCCGACATGCGTTGGAAGACTTGGTGACCGTAGTGCTCGCGAGTAGCTTGCAGGATTCCGTCACCGGTGCCCACATCGTGCATAAGAAAGTCTCCGTAGGGATGCAATGTTAGGGATCCGAGCGCGGGCGGAATGGCGAACGTGCCGCCGTTGATTTGTGTTCCCGCCGGAGCCGTAGTCAGTGACTCGACATGACACGTCGCGCAGCCAATCTTGTTAAAAAGTTCGAGGCCCCTGGTTGCCGAGCTGGTTTTGGCCAACTGTGAATCACGTGCGGGCGCTTTGGTGGCCCGGACGAAGCGGGCGAAATGATCGATGTCGGACAGGCCGTCAGAACCTGGCGTATCATTCGGCTCGGAAGCTCGGTTGCACAGATTGGTGACCTCATTGGGCTGCAGTCGATTGGTGATTCCCATCTCGTTGAGATAGGCGTCGGCGGCGAATGAAAGCAAGCTGGCATGCTGGTCTTTCCAGCCGAAGCGCCCTACACCCATCTGCCCGGGGGCTTCCACGATGGGAACATATAGGACCTGCCCGCAGATTTTCCCGTGCACGACTTGCACTGTTGTTTGGAAAGATCAATAAGAGTCTGATCGGCAATAGCCTCGACGAAGCCATCACCCAGCAGGTTCAAAGAAAGACGAAACGCGCGAATGGTCTCGCTATCCGGCACGCGCTCTTGAATTTCACTATTAGGAAAAGTCGCATTAGGGCAGATGGCGCGATCGTTCACCAGTGAACGGCCGGTGATGACCTCGGCTCCGTTAGCGATCGGGATATTTGGAGTCAGGAATTGCCCGTCGGGACCTTGATGGCCAACGCGTAATTCCGTGACCTGCGATGCCGCGCCGGACACCGGACTTTGATGGCATTCGCGGCAGGATTGGGCGTTGTACAGCGGACCCAGGCCGTCACTTATCTGTTCGACCTCGTCAAATTTCATTTGGTCGTCCTGATGAGTTGCGTCATCGACGATGCCGTTGGTCTTGTTATCGAAGCCGGTAGGTGCATCGGGAAACTGCGCGGTTGCAGACACCAGAGCAATTGTTATGACAGCCGCTACGATGAAGAGCTTCATAGGCTCATCCTCCTCGAGCGGATTGGGAGCGGGCTAAGTTGTGAATACCATCTTGTCGGTAGAGGAGCAAAGACTAAAAATGGAAAGGAGTAACCAAATCGGCAAAATTATACGCCGCCTGACAATGCTGAACTCGATTGAGCGTGGCCGGTAGCGATAGCGCGAAGTATCTCGACAGAATCCGTAGCTTCCGCGCATAGGTCAGGTTCGAGCGCCAACTCAATCAGTCGATGACAAACAAACGTAAACGGCTCAGTTGCAGATTCTCAATGCGATGACGACTCCTTTGAGCGATAAAGACGGATAGTAAAGAGCTGGACCGGGGGGCCGGATCTCCGGTCTGCCGCGCGTTGACCTCTACATTTTGCAGGAGTTGCTGACCATGGACATCTTGGAGACGTTCAGGTGCCCGTGTTCCTTCGCATTATCGTCCACAGCGCCTTTGGCCTTTTCTTTGGCTCCGTGCATGTCGGGATGCCAGACTTTGCCGGTCACCGTGACGGTATGCCCGACGTGGGACGCCAGCTTTATAGTGTTGCTCTTGAGTTCCCACGTGCTGCCATCTTCTCCGGTGATTGCGTACTCCCCCGCACTGTCGCCCTTCGATAGGCAGCCGGTGACGCTGCGCATATCTGCGCTCTTATCTTCTGTCGCGGATTCCTGCGCGCGGATGATTGGCGAAAGCGCCAAACAACACAGCGCAACAAGACTGAGTGTTAATTTTGTTTTCATTCTTCTCTCCTTTGCGAGAGCAAACCGACCCACACACGATGCTGTTCTATCTCTCGCAGTGGTACCCAGTATTCGCTGCATCCCGCCAGGCAGACCATAAGGCAAATTACGGAGGAGACCGAGTATCCTACGTTAGTGCCTCAGGATATGTGCGTTCTGGGGTTTGAAATTCGCGTTCTTCGAATGGGCGGATGTCGCGATCTCGTGTTTATGTAGATCGCCCCAGTGGAGGTCAGCTCAAGCACTGACTGCTGGCGCTATCATGCTACCGACCCTTCGCAATTATCCGGCATTCTCCTAACCGAAGATCAAGGTGGATTGAGCTAGGTTCCGGGGTCGATCAACGCCGAAGCGTAGTAGCCTTTGCGGGCGAAGACTTTCAGTTTGTGGCCGTCTTTTTCGGCCCTTAGATCTACGGCATGATACCTTCCGTCGGGTTTCGAGGAAGGCGGCTTGTAATGGACCAAATAGCGGCTCCGAAGGACCTGCTGAAGGTCCTCCAGACTCCGATTGAGGTTTTTGAGCGAACCGGGCTTGAAGATGGTACCGCCAGTCTGTTCGGCCAAGGTCTTCAAGGCATGATTCCCGAGTAAGGGATCAGAATTTTCGTCGACACCTTCAACGGTGCTTACGGTATAGATCGCGACTTGGCCGCGCTGCGCTGCCCAGATAGCTTCCTGAAGCGACACACGGCTCGCATTGTCTTGACCATCCGTGATGACAACAAGAACCCGGGCAACAGGTTGTGATTCGGGACGAGAGGTCAGCTTCTCAGCAGCAAAGGCAACTGCAGTCCACAGCGCGGTTCCGCCTGCCGGCGCAAGATGGGAAATCGCGCGAGTGGTCAGCGCCTGATCTGGCGTGAAGTCCTGTACAAGAAAGGGAGTCCAACTGAAACCGAGCACAAAGGCCAAGTCGTTCTTGTCAGTCACTAATGTTTCCAGGAATTTGCTGGCCGCGCCTTGTTCGAACGAAAATCGCTCGGTTATGGAATTACTGGTATCGATCAGCAGGCCTATGCGTAAGGGAAGCTGGGTCATATTGTAAAATCCCAGGATGGCTGCTGGAGGCTGGTTGTCATCAATAATTTTTATGTCTGAAGGCCCGAGGTTCGTCACGGATTTTCCGTGATCTGTAGCCGTGAACAACATGGCGATCTCTTCGACCTGAATGCGAATGATTTGATGAACCACATCTTCGTAGGGGTGTTCGGGTCCCGAGCTAGCGCCCGCGGCCGGGACATGATCGGCCGAGACGGTAGCAACACAGCCGATGCAGGTCGCGTCAGATTCCCTTTTGGCCAAGGCAGGCTGACTATGTTCGGTTGCGTCTGGTGACGTTTCCCCGGTTTGCGGCGAAACCATTGTCGCGATCGGGCCAGCTGGGACATTGGGTTCTGACGCGGAGGGATCAGCCTCAGCCTGGGGTCTTAAGAGCCCTGCCTGGCTGACTCGTTCTCCCTGCATCGCAAGAAGCACCTGTCGAAACTGGTCTGCGTTCGGCGATTTTGAGTCTTCGCTCAGCAAAGTTTCCATCTCATTCTGCGCTTCGTTGAGGTTGTGCTGCGCTTGCCATGCCGCCGCTGCAAACAAATGCACAACGGCAGCGCCCTCATGCTTATGTTTGTGCAGCAACTGTGTAGTCGCGATCACGCCGGAATAGTCGCGGTTTTTAAACTCGGCGTAGGTCAAGGCTGTCTGTAACTGAATATAAAGCGGTGCAATTGAAGAGGCCTTCTTCAAGGACTGCACGGCTTCGGAGTACTGTTCAAGCTGCAACTGAGCGCACGCAAGATCCAAGTACGATGTTGGCTGGTATTCATCGAGTGAAACCGCCAAAGCAAATTCGTCGCGCGCCTGCTGGAGCTTCCCGAAATTGAGATAAGCGATTCCTAGGGCGTTATGCGCTTGAACGAACTGGGGGTAAGTGGACACAGCGCGGCTCAGATGGTCGATTGCCTCTTGCGGGTTCTTTCTCAACAACTGCTGATAACCTTTTTCGTATTCTTTGCGCGCCTTCCCAGGTGCATGGAGATCCAGAGTGGACACTGAATTATCGGGAGACGCTAAGGTGGAATCTGGAGTGTTGAACTGGAATATGACCGAGTCCAGCTTCGCCGTCCGCAGGGCGCTTAAACTGGTGAAGCCGCCAAATTTGTCGTTCTCGGCCGGCACGCTGAATAGCTGCGCGGTCGTCACTCGGGCACACACTGTCCCCATAAGTCCGGCGAGGAGCAGGGCCCGCCACAATGGACAGCCAAACACAAAAATTCCCCTTACAGGAATCGACCCAGGAGGAAATGAACAAAAACTTGGGGGAAGTGTAGCTCCGAATTGGCCGGCAGGAAAGTTGTTTTATAAAAATATTTGTCGGCGACTCTCTCATGTCCCTGAAAGCAACCAGCTTGGTTGACTTACCCTTGGCGAGAGGCCTAATATGCGCCCAACTGGCGGCAACCACACAGTCCGTAACAAACCATAGAGAATCCAAATTCCCAGAGCTGCCGGCAATTGAAGGTGAGATTGGTTCTCCTCGCATTTCGTGCTTGTAAGAATGCCTATTTCCTGATTGCGGCGCTGATTGCCTTTACTAGTCTGCCGTCGGCGGTCGCGCTGCCAGCGCAGGATCATTCAACGCTGGTGGCGATCGGGGACGTACATGGAGACTTAGACGATTTCTGCGCTATTTTGCGACGAGTCGAGCTCATTGATGAGCAGCGCCGCTGGACGGGGGGCAAAGCCACCCTGGTTCAACTCGGAGATCTCCTCGACCGCGGGCCGAAGCCCCGCGAAGTATTGGACTTGATGATTTCGCTCGATGAGCAGGCGGCGAAGACGGGCGGCCAGGTCGTTAGTTTGCTGGGCAACCATGAAGTGATGAATCTCATGGGCGACCTTCGCTACGTTTCTGCGGGGAATTACGCGAGCTTTGCAGACGGCAACTCCGATAAGCGCCGGACTATGGCTCTTCAGCAATACATGAGCTGGCGTCAGGATCATCAAACGCTCTTGGCAGAGTTGAGCCAGCCGGTGTTACCAGAAACCGAAGCGGAATGGATGACCAGGCACCCCTTGGGATTTATCGAGCATCGCGACGCCTTTGGCCCCAATGGAATTTACGGAAAGTGGCTGCGGCAGCGCGCTGCGGTGATCAAGATCGGTTCGATCATCTTTTTGCACGGTGGGATTAATCCCGATCTGGCCTCGCTGTCACTGACTCAAATCAACGACCGTATTCGCGGTGAAATTCAGCAATACGATGAGACCCGTCAATATTTGGTGGACGAAAATCTGATCTTGCCCTTCTTCAGTCTGCAGGAAGTGATCGCCGTGGCGGAAGCCGAGCTGATCGCCGAGCGCAAGCAAGGTAAAGCGTCGGGCGATCCGCGCTTAGCCAGGATCGAACAGCTCCTTGCCCTGGGCAGCTGGCTTTGCGTTCGCGAAGATGGCCCGCTTTGGTTTCGCGGTTATGACCAATGGGGAGAGGAAGAGAGCGCCGCGAACATCGCGAAAATCCTGAGTGCTTACGATGCCACAAACATTGTTACCGGCCACACGGTGCAAAAAACCGCTCACATGCGAGCCCGCGCGGGCGGAAAAATGCTGCTCATCGATACTGGAATGCTCTCCAGCTACTACCACGGTGGTGCGCCATCCGCACTTGTAATCGAGGACGATGGAAAATTCACTGCTGTATATCTGGATCAGCGAGTGCCGCTTGACGGGAAATCGCCGCACTCTGTGCAGAAAAAGGATCAGTGAACATTGGTAAGTGCGAGCAGTTGACTCCTCGGCTCTCGGCCTGTCTCCTGAGTTCCGACCGGATGTAGATTCCCGTAACTCCGATAGATCAAGATTAGGCGGTAGCTCCAGACTCGGACTGATGCGCAATCGCGCTTGAGGAACGAACGCGATAGGCGGAGACATCGCCTTGTTGCTCGCTCTGAAGCGAAACCCTCTCTGCGTCCGCGCTCGTTCCGATGCGTTCGTGTACTTCCGGGCTGATCAGCACTTCACCCGGCGCGGCTTTAGCGCAGAGGCTGGCGGCACGACCCACGACATCACCGATGACGGTGAATTCCGGACGCTCGTTGCCCACAAACCCGCTCACAGCTTCGCCGCTGTGAATGCCAATGGCAATTTGCTGGCAGTACTCGCTGCGTGCGGCGCGGGACTCATTAAGTTTCGTAAGCGCGCCCTGCATGCCAATCGCTGCTCGTACGGCGTTCTCCTGTTGATAGCTGTCGATCTCCGGGACTCCAAAGAAGGCGACGATTGCGTCTCCGCTGAATCTGTCAATCGCCCCTTTATATTCAAAAATTACCGGAACCATGGCGCGCAAGTACTCGCCAATCATTTCCATGAGCCTGTCGGGCTCCAAATCCCGTCCCAGCGTCTCTAAGTCGCGAAAGCCCGCAATCAGAATGGTCACTTCGTTCCGCTGCGCTCCCAATCGGGGTCGGCCGCGCTCGGTCCGGATCTTTTCTGCGACTTTGGGAGAAAACTGGCGAAGCAAACCCGACCTGACCACCGATTCCTGGCGCAGCTTCTCCTGCAATTGGTGGGTAGCAACAGCCATTGCTGCATATTGGCCGACGATGACCAGAAGCCGAACATCTTCATCGCTAAAAACTGCTTGAGGATTTTGCGTGCCCGTGCAGATCGCACCGAGAGCTTTACCCTGCCACAAAAGCGGCGCATACATTCCGATTTCCATGCCGCTTTGCGCCACGCTGTCGCTGACGTTGACCTCCGTTCCTCGTTTCCATACGAACGCTTTGCGGTCCGTCATGGCGCGGCGCAGCAGCGTTTCGCTGAGGTACGTGCGTCGAACGTGGCGAAAGGCCTTAAGGAGCAGAGTATCCGTCTCCTCTTCGCGGAGAACCACCGCCCAGCTTTCTCCTGAAGGAATCAATTCAGTCAGCTGGTCAACGACGGCCGGCAACAGCGTCCTCAATGAGGTTTTGGTCGCAAACTGGAAGGGTAAGTCACGAATTGTCTTCAAACGACGCGCGGCGGGATCCTCCGGGCTTTCGGTGAACCCGGTCTCGACTGCCGTCGCATCCAGATCCTTGGCAATCGCCAATCCCGACGTGGCATGGTGTTTTTCCGGAAGAAGAATCGAGCCATGCTCCAGGTAATTGGTTTCGCCGTCGCCGTCTGGCTCGCCAATCTGCACGCGAATAACGGTCTGGCCGACCAGGACAGAATCCGTAGGCCCGAAGCGCCGCTTACCCAAGCCCTTAATCTCAGATCCGTTCAGCAGCGTGCCGCGGGAACTGTTGAGATCTTCAATCCAGCACCCGCCATCTTCTTCCCAAATTCGGCCATGCAACCTGGACACTCTCAGGTCCGGTGAGAGATCGAGAACGGTTGGCCAGTTCCCCTCGGCGCGGCCAAAGTAAACTTCGCTCTCATGGGTTTCCCAAACCTTGCTCTCGTCGCCGTATTGGCTGGTGATTCGCATCTGGATTCCTGCAGGAGACGGCCAACGTGACTGGCCCCGGAAAACTCTGGGACCGCGATCGGTTTAGGCCCGCGGCGGCACGCGGATCCCGCGATCAGAAGTTGTACGATGCGCCGATCAGCGGAACCACCGTCGAGCGGAGTCCGTTGTCGTTAAATTTCACCAGGACGTTGCCGGTGAGCACCAGCTGCTTTGCCAGGCGATATTTCAATCCGAACGATCCGTTCAAAATGTTGTAATCCGCGGTGCGGAAACCCAGATCGGGATGCGTAGTGCCAGCCGTAAAAGTCGCTGGCGTACAGGTTATGTCGGCACAGTGGCCCAAATCCGTGTACGGGTTGGAGAAAAGCTGTGGCGCGCCGAACAGGCGCTGACCATAAAGATCAAATGCTGCTGTGAGGTTCTTGATGATGGAAACGTCGGCGCCGACCGTGTAGACAAAACGGTCAGGCAAGCCGGCCTTGGTATTGGAACTGGTACCGATGAAGCTGCCGGCCAGAATGGATTGGCCGTTTTTTTCGTAGCCGACCTCGGCGTGAGGGCTTACCCGCGCTTTGTAGGAAATTACCCCAAATGGCTTCACCCCAGTGGCGCCGGACCCGAGAAGATTTGTTTCGTCGCCGGTGGGCAAGCGTACGTCAACTCCCGCCGCAAAGCCGAACCGCTCTCCCTGATAGAACTCATACTTGCCACGAAGCGTCACATCGCCAATACCGGTTGACGATCCGGAATCGGAAAATTTTGCATTCAAGCACGGCAGGGCGCCGTTGCAACTCGGAACGATCGCCGGGTCAAACTGGTGGAACACCCCGTTCGGGAAATTGGGATTCCCCGGAGGCGCGAAAGAGTTCTGGACGATCTGCGCGTTCGAGGTGACATTCATATTCACGTTCAGAATCGGCACCGCCACGGAAAAATCGAGATGGCGCGTAATCCCATACGTGGCGTACACGGTGTACTGGTGGACGGTCAGGTTGATGTCGTTGGTGGTCTGAATGTAATCCCTCACGAAGCAGGGATTGCCTGCGTACATCGTGCCTGAAAGTCCCGCCTGATTGGCGCATGCAGTGATAAAGCTGGGCGGGGGTGGCGGCGGAAAAACTTCGTGCTGAAAGACCGAGGAAAGCTTGTTGGTGTCATGCCCGTCGATAGAATCGAAATTGAAATACTGGAAGCTGAACGCGACGTAGATCTTATGACGGCCAATAGTGCTGGCGCGCTCTCCCAGAATTGGCCCCAGGCTCTCATCGGTCGAAGGCGCGAATGTCTTCAGCGAGGCGTCATACACGAAGGTAATGCCGGAAGAAGGGGACGCAATCGGCAATTGGGACACCTGCACGCCAACGGCTTCATTGATGGGACCAAAGTTCGACAGGAATTCACCTTCAAAGTGCGCCTGGTGGCCGTCCGCCAGTAAGGGAGCGCCCGGGCCGCTGCCAAGTCCAGAAGGTCCATAGATTTGCGGGATTACGCAGACCAGCTTATTGCTCGACGTGCCGTTCAGAGGACAGGTGCTTTGTGCGCTTGTCTTGCTGGCAAAGAAGCCAAGACCAAGTAGGGAATAGACAAGCAGCCGTTTTAGCATCGGAACCCCTCCGAATCAGGACCTGAGCGAGGAAGATATCACCTGCGGAGTCCATCCGTCCGATGGAACTCGAGCGCGGTTGCAGCGAGTTTATACGCGAAAATCGCATTGTCAAGCAACCAGGGAATCTTTGAAGGTACTACTTAACGTCGCTGAGGACCCAGGTGCCGCGACTGGTTTTTTGCAGGTCAAAAACGAACTCACGGTCGAATTGCTGGGGCTTGGTCTTGGCCTCTTTGGGAGTGTAGGACTGAAAAACTTTGGCCTTCACCTGGGCTGTGGTGCCGCCAGCGCCGATCACAACGGTCTCGATGGTTACCTGTTCCTGGATCGAACTGGCCAGATCAAAGATCTGTTTGTAGCGTCCATACTTCGAGCCCATGCTTGGCCAGATCTGCCGCAACGCGTCGGCGTCTCTTTGTTCGAAGGCCTGGCCGTAACGCTGAATGACTGCGCGCACGTCGGCGTCATTATCCACCGCCGGTTTCACCGGGGTCTCGATTTTGGCAGGAGGCGGCACGGGCGTCGCCGGAGGCTCGCTCAGCGCCGCGAGTTTATTATCGAGGTCCGAGCGGTAGCGCTGTGCCTCTCCCGCATGGGGTCCGCCAGCCTGGATGACGGCTTGCAACTCGCCTTTAACGGATGTCAGCGCGCTCTTATCATTATTAGCAACCGCTTGCTGATATCGCTGCACCGTCTTTTGAAAAGCAGCGTCGGCAGTTTTCCGTTGCACACCCGCCTGAATGTCTGCGATTGCCCCGGGCACTGCACTTGCGTAGTTCGAAGCTTCGGCAGCTTGAGGTCCGCTATCGGCGCCGAGCGCCTGGAACTTGGATTGCAATCCCCGCAACTGCTGTATCGATGCATCGTCGTCGCGCTGCTTTAGCTGGTCGAACTGGGCTTCCAATTGGCCCAGCCGGCCCTGCTCTTCCTGATTTATTTCAGCAAGCAAGCCGGCCGGGTCGCCGCCGCTCTGCTTCAGTTGGTCCGCCGCTTGCCGGGCTGCCTGGAAGTCGCTGGCTTTCAAGGCCTGGCTCGCCTGAGCGCGCAAGCCGTTTTGCTGGATTCGCTGCGGGATCACTTTGTCGAGATAGTTTTGTGCGTCCTCGCGGTGCACACCGCCCGCTGGCAAGGCCAGCAACTGACGAAGATCCTTTTGCGCCTCCGTAAATTGCCCTTCGGAGGACCGGTTCATGGCGCGCTGCCAGATTTTTTCCTCGTTTTGCCGGAGTTGGCGAAGGTTGGCGTCTTTGAGTGATGCTGCTATCTCGGACTGCTTGCGCTGTATTTCGGCAGTCAGCGGGCCATTCAGCCCTTCGGCCTGTTGCAACACTTGGATCGCGCCGTTCAGGTCGTTCGCGGCGATCATCTTGTTGGCGGAGTTCAGCGCTTCGCGTTGTTGGGTTTCCAGCGGGTTAACCGGCGGGGCCGCTGGTTCGGCAGGCGCGACCACCGCGGAGGGCTGCCGCTGCTGCGTGCTGGGTCCAGAAGATAGAGAATGAACGAGATACCACCCTCCTGACACCAGGGCCACCAAACCGAGGCCAACCGCTGCAGGGCTACGCCACGCGGGCACTCGAGGCGGCGGCATGACCGGCTCAACTCTCTTGACTGCCTCAGAGACCTTCGGTTCTGCCTCCGGTACCGCCGTTCCCTTGATAACCTCGCGTTGCTCCAAAATCGGTGCGTCGGCCACGGGTTGAATTCGCGGCTCTTTCACAATCTTGGGAGTCGGCGCGATTGTGGGTGTGGCTGGGGCCGGCGATGGGGGTGCCGCTACAAGGTCCTGCGCGGTCGGTACTTCGACCTCGAGGGGCGCAGCAGCTGGTGGCGGCTGAGGCGCGACAGGGGAAGGCGCACTGGGCGCATGCGTGGCGGATGCCTCGACCGATAGGTTAGTCGTTGTAGGCGTGGGCTCGGCGGGCGCCGGGGGAGCTTCGAGAAAAGCGTACTCGGGCGACAGAATCGTCGGAGGTGCTGGCGCAGGCGACGGCGCCGCTTTTTGCGCTGCGCGGACTCTCGCCACCTCGATCTCCTGGGACAACCGCTGGATCCGGGGATCGAAACTCTCGATTGCGTTGGCCGCGATGGCCTCGCCGACCGCCTTCGTGGCCCCATCAAAGTTACCCGAATCCACCAGGGTGCGGATGGTTGCCAGCGTGAATTCCTGCTTGCGCTTTTTCTCGCGCGACTGGATTTCGACTTGCGCGGAATTAAGCAGTTGCGTCAGATCGGTGTCCGGCCCCAGGGTAACCAGGGTTTCCTGTGCCAGGTCCACCGCTTCGCTGAATTTTTCGCGGTTGATCTTGACGCGGATTTCACGAATCCGCATTTCGATCTGCTGGCGGACTTCCAGTTTCCGCTGCTGCGTTTCGGCCTGCTGCAGCACGCTTGCCAGCTCTGCGTTGCCGGGAAAGGTAACCAGACCATTCTTGGCGGTGCGAATCGCTTCCTCGAAGCGGCCGGCGCCATAATGTGATTTCGCGTCGCTCAGAGTGCTCCGGAACAGCGCTTCCTTTTCGATATTTGCCTGTTGAGCGGTCGCGAACTCAGCGAGCCGCAAAAACTGCGTCTCGCTCGGGAACTCCTGTAACAACGTTTTGGTCCGGACAAGAACGTCCGGATATTTCTTTTCGGCGATCAGCTTCTTCAAGACGTCCAGTTCATGCTGGATTCGTTGCGCTCTTACGAACTTTTCCTGTTCCTGTTGGGCCAGGGACAGAAGCTTGAGTACCGCCGAATCTTTTGGATACGCCGCGGCCAAATCGCTCAGCAACGCCATTGCTTGTTGGTAGGACTGCGCGGCCAGCAAATTCCTGCCTTCGCTCAGCTTCTTTTGCTTTTCGCGCTCCTTCAACTCATCTTGCGCCGCCGCCAACTGCTTGCGGATCTCAGGTTCGGATGGGAAATCGGCCTGCAGCTTTTCCAGAAGGACGATGGCCTCGGCATAGTGATTTGCGCGAATCAATGCGCGCGCCTCGCCTAGGCCCTGTTGCTTGCGGTACTCGGCTTGGTCATCGCGCGTGGCTTGCAGCATGGCGCGAATATCCGCGTCCGAAGCGAATTCCGATTGCAGCTTTTGCAGCAGATGGATCGCTTCGTCATACTTCTTGGCAGCCAGGAATTTTCGGGCCTGCGCCAGGCTTTCGCGCTTTCGTTGTTCCGTCTGCTCTTTGCGTGCCGAATCCCGAAGCTCCGCTACCGACTGTTCGCCCGGGAACTCTCTCTCCAGCCTGTCCAGCTGCTTCCGCAAGGTCTCGTACTCTTTGGACTCCAGTAAATTTCGCGCTTCCTGCAGACCGCGTTGCTTCCGCTCCTCGACCTGCTCATCCTGCACGGCCTGTCGCAGCTTTTGAACGTCAGCGTCTCCCGGGACCAGCTGCTCCAGCGCCGCCAGTCCTGCGAGGCATTTGTCAAAACGCCGGGCCGCGAAATGCTTGCGGGCTTCAGCGAGCCCCTGTTGTCGGCGCTGCTCTTGCTGGCTTTGCCGCGCCGATTCCAGAAGCCTGGAAAATTCCTGCTCTTTGGGAAATTCACCGATGGCCGCGTGCAGCAACGCGATGCAGGCGTCGTGCTGGCCGGTTGCGAGCAGATTTCTTGCCTCGTTCAGCTTTTCAGATTTGCGCCGCTCGATCTGGTCCCGGCGGGCCTCTTCGATCAACCGGGAAATCTCTTCTTCCCCTGGGTAGGTTTTCTGCAGGCGGCCCAGCAGCGCCAGGCAGTCGTCGTGACGTCCGTCCGCCAGCAGGCCGCGCGCCTCCAGAAGCGATTGCTGCTTCTCTTGCTCGACCAGGTCTTCACGCGCGCTCTTCAGCATGCGGGCGATTTCGTCTTCGCCCGGGTAATCCTTCTCCAGCTCGGTTAGAACCCGTATGCATTCCGTGTAGGCCTGCTGCGTCCAGAGTTCGCGGGCATGCTTGAGTCCACTCTGAATCCTTTCCCGCTTAAGGCGTTCCGCCTTTTCCGCGTTTACCTGCTCCTGCAGTGCGAGTGCCTGCGCGTTGGCCGGCTCACTCTCGAATATCTTCGCCAAAAACGCTTCGGCTTCTTCCGGCAATCCTTCGGCGAGCCGCTGCCTGGCGGACTCCAGAGTTTCGGCGCGTACCCGCGCGTGTTCGATCTCGTGCTCCGCGGCGACGCGCAGTTCCTGCGCCGGCACAAACGTAGAATCCAGTTGCAGCGCGTTCTGCGCCGCGTCCCTCGCCTCTTCGAACTTGCCCTGGTCCAGCAAAGTGCGGCCCTTGTTGATGAACGACTCGACGTTGGGCCGGTTCTGGAGGCGCTTGATCCCCGCGTTCGCCCGTTCCAGAAGCGCTCTGCCCTGCAGATTGCTCGACTCCACCTGCAATGCCTGCCGAAGCAGATCCCTGGCCTGTGAGAACTCGCCCTGCTCCAGCAGCATCCGGCTCTGCTCGATCAAGTCGGCTACGAACTGTGCCTGCAGTTTCTTGCAGACCGGGTCCAGTTCCAGCAGCAGGTCTTCCATGGATTGATAGCGGTCATTGGGCGACTTTTGCAGCACCCGCGCAATCAGCTTCTCCAGTTCGTCGGGGCATTCCGGCACTAAACCTTTAAGCGGGCT
>Ga0209579_10001852_pt1 | contig 16945 bp, 18 predicted proteins | sample Coa_R1_2_FD_187152 | JGI IMG/M metagenome (GOLD analysis project Ga0209579, IMG submission 187152) | Surface soil microbial communities from Centralia Pennsylvania, which are recovering from an underground coalmine fire - Coalmine... | ecosystem: Environmental > Terrestrial > Soil >... | reverse complement strand
ACGCCTAGCGCGCGCCGAGCGCGCCCGGCGGCGCCCGCGCCCCCACAGCCACCGCCAGCGCCTCTCACACGCTTCAGTTGCTGAAGCATTGCGCTAGAATCGCGTGTAGATGAGCACCGATAGCACATGTCCGGTTTGCCGCACGGCCGAGATCGTGTGCGGGAAGTGGACGCTGCTCGTGATCCGCGACCTGGCCGAGGGGCGGTCGCGTTTCTGCGAGCTGGAGCGCTCGTTGCAGGGGATCAGCCCCCGGACGCTTTCGCTTCGTCTGCGTGCGCTCGAGGAGGAGGGGATCGTTCGGCGCCAGACCTATCCCGAGGTCCCGCCGCGCGTCGAGTACGCCCTGACCGACAAGGGGCGCGCCCTCGTCCCGCTGATCGAGGACATGCGGGCCTACGGGCGCGAGTGGCTCGACTGCGGCGCCGAGGTCGCGGAGGCCAGCGCCCCGGCGATCGAGCCGGAGGTCGCAGTAGTCTGACGCCGCAATGCGGATCGCCGTTGCGGCCGATGAGCTGACGGGAATCGCGCAGCCGCTCGTCCAGGAGCTGCGGTTACGCGGTCACGAGCCGATCCTCCACGGTGCCTACGTGGAGGATGAGCGGCCCGACTGGGCCTGGGCGAGTGAGAGCGCGGCGCGAGATGTGGCCGAGGGCCGCGCCGACCAGGCGATCGTCCTCTGCTGGACCGGGACCGGGGCATCGATCGCGGCAAACAAGGTGCCGGGCATTCGTGCGGCGCTGTGCACCGATGTGAAAACAGTCGAGGGGGCGCGGCGCTGGAATGACGCCAACGTCCTGGCGCTGAGCCTGCGGCGCACCGCGGTGGCCGAGCTCGAGGGCATCCTCGATGCCTGGTTCTCCGAGGAGGTCTCAGACGATCCGCAGGACGCCGAGAACATCGCGCACCTGCGGGAGATCGAGGCCGCCGGAGAGCCCGAGCCAGCTCCGGCTTCGCCGCCCAAGAACCGTCAGACGCGGACGAAGCGCGCCGCAAAGGGCTGACGCGTCCCGGGGGCTTCCGGACCGCACCTCGGCTGCAAGCCGCGGTGCGGCGTGCAGGATCGCCCTCGACGGGGGCGAATCGCGCCTCGTGCGCAACGCCGACCTCCACGCCGTTCTCGAAGCCTTCACGACCGACGCCGGTGCGCAGCTGGCGGCGGCGACCGCTGAGGGTGCCGAGATCCCCTTCGAGCTGGTGGAGGCCGAGGGCCGACGGCGGGGCACCCCGCTCTACTGCTACCGGCCGCAGACCGGTGCCTTCATCGATGCCCGCCTAGGCCTCCTGACCGCACTCGCGACCTACGCCCCGGCGGCCCGTGCGCTGGCCAGCCTGGATCGCGTGGCCGCCTACCTGGCGAGCCGGGGAGACGCCGTGCCCGTCGAACCTCGCCCGCGCGCGGACGCCGCGCTGGCCGCGTTCCTGCGGGTCGTGTTCGCCGACCGCAGCGAGTTCGGCTTCGACCGTGACCGGTTCGAGCTCGCCTACCGCGAGCTCGAACGCTCGCTGTACGAGGGGCAGTGCCTGACCACGGTGATCGCGCCGCTGTTCGGCGTGGCCCTCGAGGAGGCCGACGGCGAGCTGGCGCTCGGCGAGGGCCTCTCGCTCGTCTGGGCCGACGCCCTGGCCGACGCGCCCGCGGAGACCATGCGCGGCGACGGCGGCCAACCGCATGTGCTGGCCAAGCTCACGGTCACCCATGACCCGATGCAGCCGCCGCCGGTGCCGATGGCCCGGACCCGGTTTCGACGGCTACTCACGGCGCTTCGCCTGTTCGAGCGGGGCGGCTACGCGCTCGGGCCGCTGGCCTGGGTCCGGATCGACACCGGCCCGTGGCGGCTGGTCCCGTTCGGGGCGGGCGGTCGGCCCCGGATCCCGGTCGTGATCACCGCCGATCAGGAGGACGAGCTGCGGGCCTTCTGCAACCTCGTCGAGCAGCGACGACCGGTGGACGGTGAGATTGCCTGGACGCTCGCGCGCTTCGAGATGGGCTGCGAGCGGCTCGTGCCGTTCGAGGCCCTGACCGACTACCTGCTGGCCCTGCGCGTCCTGCTCGAACCAGAAGGCCCACAGACCGGCAGGCTCGGCGATCGCCTGGCCGCCATCTGCGCCCCGGAGGAGCAGCGTGCGGCGGTCTCGGCGCGCGTGACGCGAGCGGTCGCGCTGGAGCGCAACGTGATCGCCGGGGCGGCGCCGGCGGAGCCGAGCGCCAGCGCGCTCGTCGATGAGATCTGCGAGCACCTGAGCGCGCTCCTGTGCGACGTGCTGTGCGGGCATCTGGAGCCCGACCTCGTCCGGGTGGCCGAGGATCTCCTGGCCGGCCGTCTGGACGGAGCGCCGGTCGCCGCAGCGACGGGCGTCGGCGCGGAGCCGACAGCTCCAGAGCCGGCCTGGGATTTCGAGGCCGAGCCGGGAGCCGTCGAGCCCGAGCCGGACGTCGCCGACCACGTCGATAGCCCGACCGAAGAGCAGCCGGTACCCTTCTAGGTGGCCGCTCCCTACTCGGTCTCCACGGAGACCGGGAGTGTCATGCCCACCAGGCACGACATGTAAGTCCTGGGGCTTCAAAGCAGTCAGGGGGAGCGCGATCACAGCCAACGAGCGGGCACTGCCCGCTCGTTCTGTGTCGGCTCGAGATCGTGCAGCTGACGATGTCTATGCTGCGAAGCCGACCGGTGATGGCTCCCGTCACGACACCGAACGTTCACCCGCGGTGCTTCAACGTGCCGGGGATGAGTGGCGACGGCTTCGAGGAGCTGTGCCATCTGGTCATCGACGAGGATCCCGACCGCGCGCTGTGCGGCAAGGACGTAACCGACTACCCGTGGAACCCTCCCTGGCCGATGTGCCAGGCGTGCCTGGCGGTGGCTCGAGGTGAGCTCAATTGAGCGAGGTCGAGCTGATGTGCGTGGTCGAGATCCCCAAGGGCAGCCGGAACAAGTACGAGTACGACCCCGAGCTCGGCGGCGTGAAGCTCGATCGCTTCATATCCGCCTCGGTCGTCTACCCCACCGACTACGGCTTCGTCCCCAACACGCTGATGCCCGACGGCGACCCGCTCGACGTGCTCGTGTGTGTTTCTGAGCCCACCTTCCCCGGCTGCATCGTCCCCTCGAAGGTGGTCGGCCTGTTCAAGATGGCCGACGAGAAGGGCGACGACGACCACGTCCTGTGCGTCCCGTGCAGCGACCCGGGGTGGAACGGATTGCAGGACGTGGACGACCTACCCGAGTTCCTCCGGGCCGAGATCAGTCACTTCTTCGCGATCTACAAGGACCTCGACGTCGACCGTCACTCCGAGGTTCGCGGCTGGGGCGATCGCGACGAGGCGCTGCAGACGATCGCCGAGGCGCGGCAGCGCTACGAGAAGTCGGATCGCGGCGGCTGAGACCCGGCGTTCAGGCGACCAGATCGGCGATCAGCCGCCGGCGCTCGCTCGCACTCGCGAACAGGTAGCGGCGCATCCGCAGCAGCCCCTCGAGGTCGTGCACGTCCTCGTCGAGCTGAGGCACGACAAGCAGCGGCTCATCGCCCAGCGCCGCGGCCAGACGGCTCACGTTCACGTCATCGCGGCGCGCCAGGACGTGATAGTCGCGGAAATTCTCGGCCACCCGCGCCGCCAGGTCTGACCCGAGAAGGCGCCGAAGGGCAGGTCGCACATCCTCCGCCTCGCTGCCGGCGAGCAGATCGTGGTGGACCCGGTTGACGATCACCCCGGCGAAGGGCAGGCCGCCCTGCTCGAGCGTTCGGTGAAGCCAGATCGCCTCCTCGATCGGCTCCCGCTCGGCCGAGGTGACGAGCACGAACGCCGTGGTGTCGGCGCGCAGCAGGTCCTCGACCTGCTGCGCGCGCAGGTTGAAGTCCTTGGTCATGTCGCCCAGGAGTCCGAAGAAGGTCGCGAGGTCGGTGAGCAGATCGACGCCGGTGACCCGCCGCATGGCCGCGAGCAGCGGCGTGGCGCTGCGCCCGAGGACGCGAATCCCGCGCCCCGCGGGACGCACGAGCGCTCTCAGCGCGCTTCCCTCGAGGAACGAGCTCAGACGCTGGGGGGCCTCGAGAAAGTCAAGCGCGTTACGCGAGGGCGGGGTATCCAGCACCAGCAGATCGAACTCGTGCGCCTGGTCGAGGTCGTAGAGCTTGGCCACGGCGGTGAACTCCTGGGAGCCCGAGACCGCGCTCGAAAGCTCCCGGTAGACACGGTTGGCCTTGATCTCGGCGGCGCGCTCGGGATCGGGGGCGATCCGGTCGATCAGCTCGTCGAACGTCCGCTTGGGGTCGAGCATCATCGCCCACAGCTCGCCCTCGACCTCGAGCCCGGCCGCGGCCAGGCGTCCGGGCTCGACGCGATGGGGCTCATTGGGCAGCTCCTCCACCCCGAGCGCGTTGGCCAGCCGCTGGGCGGGATCGATGGTCACGACCGCGACCCGGTGCCCCTGGGCTGCCATCCCGAGCGCGATCGCCGCCGAGGTCGTCGTCTTTCCCACCCCGCCCGAACCCGCGCAGACGCAGATCCGCTTGCCCTGAAGCAGCTCGGCGACGCTCATCGACGCTTCCGAAGCGCCAGCTCGAGGGCGTCAGCCAGGTCCTCCACCTGCCGTGGCCCAAGGTGCTCGGAGAACACGTAGGGAAGCTCGACGAGGCGGCCGTTCACGCCGGCGTCAAGCCGTGCCTGCTGCTCGCGCTGGTTCGCGGCGCGGGCGTGCTCGGCCAGCGCGGCTCGAAGCGCCGAGCGCGAGAGCTGGGAGCGGCTGCGCTCGAGCGCCTCCAGCAGCTGACCCACCTCGCCCGAGTTGAAGCGCATCGGGTAGAGCCCGTTCAGGACGACCAGGTCGAGCGCGAGCTCGTCGCGCTCGACCGCCTCGATCAGCGACAGCGTCTCGTTGACCGGCATCTCCTCGGCGGTGGCGACCGCAACGACGCCGGTGAACTCACGGTCGGCCAGGGTGTCGGAGATCGTCCGGCCCTGGTGGGCGATCGGCCCGACGCGGGCGATGTCGGCGAAGGTGCGCGGGGTGCGCAGCAAGCCGAGCCCGTGGCCGGTCGCTGGGGCGTCGACGATCACCAGGTCATAGGGGCTGGCCCCGCGCGTCCGGCGGTGCAGCTGCGCGAGCTCCCACACCTTGCCGATGCTCAGCAGCTCTCGCATCCCCGGCGTGGCCATCGCGAAGGCCTGAAAGAGCCGGCTCGAGGCGAGGGCGTGGCCGAGCGCGCCGACCTTGACGCGCAGGTACTCGTCCATCGCGTGCTCGGGGTCGATCGAGATCGTGAACAGCCGCGGCGCCAGCTGGACCTCCTCGAACTGCTCGCCGTAGCGATCGAACACCCCCTGCACCCGCTGCTGGCTCGAGAGTTCGGCCACCATCGTCCGCAGGCCGTGGCGGGCGGCGAGCGCGCCGAGCGCCGCGGCCACGGTCGACTTGCCGACGCCACCCTTGCCGGTGACGAAGATCAGGCGCTTGTCGAGGAGGCGGGCCACGGTCGAGCAGCGTAGCTGGGGGGAGCGTGATCGATTTCTGCCCCCAGGGGAGCAGTTTTCGATCACGCTCTCCCAGCGTGGCGGAGGAATCGGCGCACCACTTGCGAATACAGGCGCGTATGAGTCCCCCGAGTCATGGGAGCCTTCCGTGCCCGCCAAGGTGATTGCCTTCGCCAACCAGAAGGGTGGCGTGGCCAAGACGACGACCACGCTCAACCTCGCCGTCGCCTTCGCCGAGGAGGGCCACCGCGTCCTCTGCGTGGACATGGACCCCCAGGGCAACCTGACCATGTCCCAGGGAATCGACCCCGACACGCTCGAGAAGTCGATGTACGACGTGCTCGTCCATCACATCTCGATCCGCGAGGTGATCCGCAAGCGGGAGGTCGACGTCGCCTGCGCGTCGATCGACCTGGCCGGGGCGGAGATCGCGATGTCGACGATGATCGGGCGGGAGCGCTCGCTCCAGAAGGCGCTCAAGCAGGTCGACGAGGACTACGACTTCATGTTCATCGACACGCCGCCCAGCCTCGGGCTGCTCACGATCAACGCGCTGACCGCCGCCGACAAGGTGATCGTCCCCGTCCAATGCGAATATCTGTCGATGCGCGGACTCATCCAGCTTCAGAACACGCTGGCCATGATCCGGGAGAACCTCAACCCCGAGGTCGACATCGAGGGGATCTTGCCCACGATGATGGATACACGTACGCTTCACGCCAAGGAGGCGATCGAGCTGCTCGAGGAGAACTTTGGCGACCGTGTCTTTGCGTCGCGCATCCGGAAGACGATCCGCTTCGCCGAGGCACCTGTGAAGGGCATGTCGGTGCTGAAGTACGACCCGGACGGAGTCGCCGCCCACTCCTATCGACAGCTGGCCAAGGAGGTCCTCTCACATGCCGACCGGTAAGCGCGCGAGCATGCGTGAGGGCCCGCTGGCTGCTCTCTTCCGCAAGACGACCGAGGATCAGCCGGCCGATTCGCCCGCTGCCGACGCCCCGCCGCCCGCCGGCACCGAGCGGGCACCGGACACCGCCGCCGCGTCCGCCGCCGCCCCGGAGCGCTCGAGCATCGAAGAGCCGCACGTGCCCTCGCCACAGGAGCGCCTGCGCCAGGCCTTCTCCGCCGACATCCCTGAGAGCCTGCTCGAGCGGCCACGGTCGCCGTCGCTTCGCCCGCACGGCGACCCGCTGTCACCGGCCGATCGCTACGCCGAGACGTTCACCCGTGCCCCCTCGATCGGATCTCCGGTCATTCGGGTGGTCGGCGTCGGCGGCGCCGGCGTCAACGCGGTCAACCGCATGGTGGAAGCCGAGGTTGAGGGCATCGAGTTCCTGGCCATGAACACCGACCTGCAGTCGCTGCAGCTGTCCGCGGCCCACGAGACGCTGCACATCGGCGAGAGCGTGACCCGCGGCCTAGGGTCGGGTGCCGACCCGAACCTGGGGCGCCGCGCCGCCCACGAGGACTCGGACCGCATCAAGGCGATGCTCCGGGGATCGGACATGGTGTTCATCGCTGCCGGGGCCGGCGGAGGCACGGGGACCGGCGCCGCACCGATCGTCGCGCACACGGCACGGGAGCTTGGCGCGTTGACCGTGGGCATCGTCACGCGTCCGTTCGACTTCGAGGGATCCCGCCGCCGCGAGCAGGCCGAGGCCGGGATCGCCGCCCTCTCCGAAGAGGTGGACACGCTGATCGTCGTCCCCAACAACCGGCTGCTTTCGGTGCTCGACCGGGGTGTCTCGATGGTCGACGCGTTCCGGGTGGCCGACGACGTGCTGCGTCAGGGGGTTCAGGGGATCTCCGATCTGGTCACCCTCCCCGGCTTGATCAACCTCGACTTCGCCGACGTGCGTACGATCATGACCAGCGCGGGCAACGCGCTGCTCGGTATCGGAATGGGCACCGGCGAGCGGAGGGCGATCGACGCCGCCGAGCACGCCGTCGCCTCGCCGCTGCTGGAAACGAGCATGGAGGGCGCCCGCTCGATCCTGCTCTCGATCACCGGCGGCACCAACCTCTCGCTCTGGGAGGTCAACGAGGCGGCCAAGGCGGTCTCAGAGGCCGCCCATCCGGACGCCAACATCATCTTCGGCGCGATGCTCGACGAGAAGCTCGACGACCAGGTGTGGGTGACCGTGGTGGCGACCGGCTACGGCGAAGGACGACCGCGCCGGCGTGAGGTGGAGCGGCCGGGCATCGGCGAGTACGTGCCCGCGAGTCCGCCCCTGCGCGAGCCGGGCGGCGAGCTGCGGATCAGCCGCCGGCCCGCGGTCGAGCTCGACGTCCCAGAGTTCATCCCCAGAAGGTAGGCGCGGCCGTGGCCGGGCAGCAGCTCGGCGTGATCGCGGCCGGTCACGAGCTGACGGCGCGGGTCGGGGCCGACGTGCTCCGCCAGGGCGGCAACGCCGTGGACGCGGCGCTGGCGGCGATGGTCGCCTCGTTTGCCTGCGAGCCGCTGCTGACCGGGCTGGGCGCCGGTGGGTACATGCTCGTCGCTCCGCCCGGCGCGGGCCCGGTCCTGCTCGACTTCTTCGTCGAGGCTCCCGGGCGTGGAGGGGACCCCACGGCGCGGGCCGAGCTGATGCCGATCACCGTCTCGTTCGGCGACGCCGTCCAGGTGTTCAACATCGGCGCCGCGTCGGTCGGAACCTACGGCGTCCCAGCGGGGATCTGCGAGGCCTCGGCGCGGTTCGGGCGGATTCCCCTCAGGGACCTGGTCGCCCCCGGCGCGGGCCTGGCCCGCGACGGGGTCGTGATCACCGAGCAGCAGGCCTATTTGTTCGAGATTCTGACCGACATCGTCCTGTCCACGCCCGAGGCCGCGGCGGTCTTCGCACCCGGGGGCCGGCTTCCGGGCGCGGGCGAGGTCTTCCGCCAGCCCGAGCTGGCCGACGCGCTCGAGCGACTCGCGGCCGAGGGGCCCGACGCCTTCTATCGCGGGGACATCGCGCAGGCGATCGTGGACTGGGTGGGCGAGCGGGGTGGGATGCTCACGGCTGCCGATCTCGCGGCGTTCTGCGTCATTGACCGGCCTCCGATCGAGGTGGCCTATCGCGGGCGGACTGTCGTGACCAACCCGCCCCCCTCGGCGGGGGGGATTCTCATCGCCCGGGCGCTGGCCTGGCTCGACGCCGATCCGCGCGCGCCCGACGCCGAGCGGCTGGTCGAGGTCATGGAGCGGATCCAGGCCGAGCGAACGCCTGAATTCCTCGAAGGTCTTGACGATCCCGACTTCGTGGAGCGCTTCCTGCACAGCAGCCGGCTCGGGTCGACCACCCATATCGCCGTGCTCGACCGCGACGGCGGAGCCTGCTCGGTGACCTGCTCCAACGGCTCGTGCTCGGGCGTCGTCGTCCCCGGTACCGGAATCCACCTCAACAACATGCTGGGCGAACAGGACCTCAACCCACTCGGGTTTCACCGCCATCCGCCGGGCCGGCGGCTACCCAGCATGATGGCGCCGACGATCGTGCTGAACGACGGGGTCGCCGAGCTCGTGCTGGGCAGTGCGGGCTCCAACCGGATCCGCTCGGCCATCCTCCAGACGATCCTCCGCGTGGTCGAGGAGGGGCTGCGCGCGGGGGCGGCGGTCGACGCGCCGAGGCTGCACTTCGAGGACGGCATCGTCTACGCCGAGCCGGGGATCGACACGACGGGTCTCGAGCGCGATGGCCGGGCGATCGCCCGCTTCAAGTCCCGCAACCTGTTCTTCGGGGGTGTGCAGGCGGTGGAGCGTGATCGCCAGGGGGGATTCTGGGGGGGCGGCGATCCTCGGCGGGGCGGGGCGGCGATTACCGTGGAGGCATGAGATGGCTGCTCACGGGCGTTCTCGTCGCGCTGCTCTGCGGCTGCGGACTCGGCGTCCAGGCACCTGACCTCTTCCTGCTCACCCGGACCGGTCAGGGGCAGCGGCTGACCCTGCTGGTCAACGACGGGGGAACCATCAGGTGCGACGGCGGCCGGGCCCGGCAGCTCGCCGATCCACTGCTGCTCCAAGCCCGTGACCTGGCGAGCTCGCTGGGGGGCGACGCTCAGGAGAAGCTGAGAATTCCCTCACCCACCAACAGCGTCTACCGGTACACGATCCGCCTCGAGCAGGGGACCATCTCGTTTCCCGATACCGCTGCTGCAAGCGGAAACTACCCCCGCCTGGCCCAGGCGGAGCAGTTCGCCCTCAAGGCCGCCCAGCAGGCGTGCGGGCTCTCCGGCTGAACGGCTCGAGCCTGGAGTCGGGCCAGCCGCATCGCTACTCTGCCGCCTCGTGCTCGCGTTCGCCAGCAGCCTCATCACCACGTTCCAGGCCATCGTCCTCGGCGCTCTGCAGGGCGTCACCGAGCTCTTCCCGATCTCGAGCCTCGGCCATACGGTGCTCTTCCCGCACCTGTTCGGCTGGGACAACATCGTGAAGTGGCAGTCGCAGCCGGAGTCGCCATGGCTGGCCTTCATCGTCATGCTCCACGTCGGCAGCGCGGTCGGGCTGCTGATCTATTTCTGGCGTACCTGGGTCGAGCTGATCGCCGCCTTCTTCGTCTCGCTGGGGCGCATGATCCGCCTGCGGCGGTGGTCGATCGAAACCCAGGCGGAGCGACTCGCGTGGCTGATCGTATGCTCGAGCATCCCCACGGGGATCCTTGGGCTGGCGCTGGAGCACCAGGCTCGCACCGCCACGGCCAAGCCCCTGATCGCCGCCATCTTCCTCGTCGTCAACGGCTTCATCCTGCTCGGGGCCGAGCGATTGCGGCGCCGGGCCGAGGTGCGCGCGCTGGCCCGCCAAGAGGGGCGGGGCGAGGAAGGTCGCGAGCTGACCTCGCTCAGCTATCGCGAGGCGGCCGGGTTGGGCGTCGTTCAGTCAGGCGGGCTGATCGCCGGGATCAGCCGGGACGGCGTGGTCATGTCAGGCGGTCTCGCCCGCGGCCTCGACAACTCCGACGCCGGCTATTACTCCTTCCTCCTCGCCACCCCGATCATCCTCGCGGCCGGCATCTTCAAGTTCAGTGACCTGACCGGCCCCCTGGGCGCAGGCCTCCGCGGAGCCGCCGTGATCGCGGCGGTGACAGCGGCCGTGTTCGCCATCATCACCGTCCACTTCCTCTCCCGCTACCTGCGTCGCGGCAACCTGATCCCGTTTGGGATCTACTGCGTGCTGTTCGGGGCGGCGATGATCGGCTACAACGCTTAGCAACCGCGTCCGGCTTCTCGCCCTCGCGGGTGTGAACGCATCCGGCTCTTGGCCCTCGCGCGCTCCGCTCCTGGGTAGCGGTAACCGCTCCGCGCGCTCCGGGCAGTTAGGTGGCCGGGCATCCTGCCCGGCTTAGGAGCCCCCGAACCGGATCTTGCCGTTCGAGCGGGCGCGTTCCTGGGCGCGGTCGATCAGCTCGAGACGCTCGACGGCGGCGTGGAAGAGGCGGGTGACGAGGCGCAGCCGGGCGTTCTCGGAGCGGAGGTCGAGCAGGCCCTGCTTGGCGTCGGGCCCGAAGTCGACGGTCGCGGCCATCGCGTAGGCGCCCATCTCGGCCAGCTCAGCCGTTTCGGGTTCTGAGTCGGTGGCCCGGCGCACGAGCTCGGCGTACGCTTCGTGGGCCTTGCCCAGGAGCTCGGGGTCGATCGTTTCCTGACGGTCCTCGAGAAACTCGATGATCCCGGCCGGATAGGCGAGATGCGCCTGGCGCTCGAGCACCCGGAAGGGCCGGGTACCTCGGGTCAGCAGATTCAGCCTGCCATCGTCGGTGCGCTCCAGGACGCGGTCGATCTCGCACGCGCAACCGTTGTCTCGCAGACCGTCGTCGGACAGCCACACGATCCCGAACTCCTTCTCACCCTCGAGGCATTCGTTCATCATCGTCTTGTAGCGCTCCTCGAAGATGTGCAGGGGGATGAGCTCGCCGGGCAGCGCCACGATGCCGAGCGGGAACAGAGGGAACTCTTCACTGCGCCGTTCGGACATCCCGGGTCAAGTCTATGGCGGCACGGGGCTCGCCCTATGGCTTGCGCGCGGCCAGCAGCAGGTTGTAGAAGACGGCCGGCGGAAGCAGCGGCTCGAGCACATGCTGGTCGAGCTGCTGGAGGGCGAGGTAGCCGTGAAACGCGTATTGGCGCCAGAGCATGGGGACCTGCGCCGGGTCAGCACTCGCCTCCAGCGCCCGGTTGAACCAGCCGAACCAGTTGGCCACGAGCTCCTCTCCCCGGACGTGAACATCGACGAAGCCGGCGCGCCCGGCCAGCACCGTGAGGTCCCGGGGCGAGAACGCGTGAATGTCGACCAGCCGCTCGAGGCCGTGGTCGTGAGCGTCTGCGGACGCCGGCTCGGATGGCGCTGCGGGCGGGGTTGGTCGCGCCCTGATCAGCGCTCGCCAGATCGGCGCGATGGCCTGAGCGCCGCGCTTGGGGATCGACGCCAGGCGGTCGCCGGTTCGCGACGGCTCGCCGGCGAAAACAATCCGGCCACCGGGCCTCAGCACGCGGTGAAACTCGGAGAACGCCTGGTCGAGGTCCGGGAGGTGGTGAAGGACGGCGTGCCCGAGGACGAGGTCGAAGCTCTCATCCGGGAAGGGGAGCGACTCCGCGTCGGCTCGGGCCGTTCTCACGCTGAGTCCGAGCCGAGCTGCGTTGGCGGCCAGGGTCCGCACCATCCCGGGCGAGATGTCGGTGCACGTCGCCTCTCCGACGACCCCGGCCTGCAGCAGGTTGAGCGAGAAGTATCCGGTCCCGGCCCCGATCTCGAGCGCGCGGGGATACCCGCGCTCGAGCTCGCGGCCGAGCACCTTGCGCAGCTTCCCGAGGACCTGTCCCTGGCCGACCTCGCCGAAGTCGATGCCCCACTTCGAGTCGTAGCCGTCAGCGGCGACGTCGTGGTAGCGGGTGTTGACCTCCCTGATCTCGTCTGGGCTCCGCACCGCCTGCATGGCGGGCGGACATTACCCTCTCGCCGGTCGGTGAACGCGTATGTGCAGCAGAATCAGCCGCCTGGGGTGCCCCCGCTCGAACTGACGGGTGAGCGGACCCTGCCCGATGTCCCGGCCGAGAACTACTGGTTCCAGCGCCACCTGGCGGTGTACGAGTGGATCGGCGCTCGGGTGGTCGGGCTCCGGGTTCTGGATCTCGCCTGCGGAGAGGGCTACGGGTCGGAGGTCCTGTCGCGGGGGGCGGCCGACGTCGTCGGCGTGGATGCCAATCCCGAGGCCCACGATCACGCGCGTCTGCGCTACCGGCGCCAGAACCTGTCCTTCCTGCGCGGGATGGTGGAGACCTTCGGGGAACCCGGCGCCTACGACGCGGTCGTGTTTCTGCAGACGATCGAGCACGTGCAGGACCCGGCCGCCGTGCTGGCCCATGTCCGTGGGCTGCTGGCGGGCGGCGGTACCGCGTACATCTCGACGCCCAATGTCCTCACGCTGGCGCCAGCGGGTCAGGCCCGCTCGGGCAACCCGTGGCACGTGCGCGAGTACCGGGCCGAGGAGTTCGAGGCGCTGTGCCGCTCGGCGTTCGCGCACGTCGAGCTGCTCGGCCTCTTTCACGCGCGCAAGCTCTGGCTGCACGGAGTTGCCCTGCGGGCGGGGTGGGACCGCCTCCACGCGGGTCTCCGGATCACCAAGGCGTTCTACGACCGGTTCACGCCCTCGATCGACTCGCGTGACTTCAGGTTGCGCTCGGCGGCGGAGGCCGGGGCGGGCGGGATCGATGCCGCACTTGACTTCCTCGCCGTGTGCCGGCCGTGAGGAGGGCTTCCCGCGAGCTGATCGAGCCGCGATGATTTTATGAGCTCCCGAGCGTCTAAGCCGGTGTGATCCCAACCACCCAGGAGGCAGTCGTGACCAGTACCCAGACTCGCGTCGGGAAGATCGCCACGGTCATCATTCCGGTCGCGGACCAGGACGCGCAGATCGAGTTCTACACGAGCAAGCTCGGGCTCGAGAAGCGCGTCGACATTCCCTTCGGCGGCCAGTACCGCTGGGTCGAGGTCGGCCCGAGCGGCGCCGAGACGACGATCGCCCTGGCTCCGCCCCCTCCCGGCGGCACCCAGACGGGCAACCGGGAGACCGGCATCAGCTTCCACTCCGACGACATCGACGCCTATCACGCGGAGCTCAAGGCCGCCGGCGTCGACGTGGATGCCGAGGTGAGCCGGATGGGCGACCCGGTCCCCCCGATGTTCTGGCTGCGCGACCCCGAGGGCAACAGCCTGATGGTCGTCGGCTGAGGACTCAAGCCGTGAAGCGGGTCCGGGCGAACTCGCCCGGACCCGCGTCCGTGCCGCCGTCCGCCGCGCTCGGAAGGCTTGATCCTCCAGACGCGCTGTGATAGATCGGGCTCCGGCATCCGGGGGCAGCCCACCGTAAATCGCCGGGTTAGGAGTCCGTCTTGCCGTGCCGTGGTCAGTGGTCGTTGGTGGCGTTCGCGTCGTTGGTCGCGGCGTTCGGATGCCCGGCTGAGGCGTCCGCGACGGCTCTGCCCAGCGGATGCAGCCAGTCAGGCGCGGCGGTGGCGTGCACGCAGACCTTCACCTCGGGTTCGAACCCGTTCACCGTCCCCGCGGGCGTGTTCTCGGTCCACGTCGTGGCCATCGGCGGCGAGGGCGGGACCTCCGCGGGCACAGCCGCGCCCGGCGGCTTCGGCGCGGAGGTCACCGGCAATCTCCCCGTGACGCCTGGAACCACGCTCTACGCCGTGGTCGGCTCGAACGCCGAGGGCCAGACTCCGGGCGCCAACGGTGGAGGACCCACAACCGGCTCACCCGGCGGCGCCGGCGGCGGCGCCTCCGACGTGCGTGCCGCGGCGACGGACCTGACCAGCCGGCTCCTGGTCGCCGCCGGTGGCGGAGGTGGCGGCGGTGACGGGAGCGCGCCGTTTGCCGCTCCGGGGGCAGGCGGATCGGGGGGAGGTCAGGCCGGCGCCGCCGGCGACCCGACCTTCGGGCAGGGCGGTGGAGGCGGGGCCACCAGCAGCGCGGGGGGAGCTGGAGGAGCTGGCGCCAGCGCGCTGGGATGCTTCCGCATCCCCCCCGACGCCTCGCAGTTCTGTCCCTATCCCGGTGGCGCCGGTGCCTCGGGCGTGAGTGGGTCAGGCGGCGCCGGGGGCGCCCCGGGCGGCTTCATGGTCACGAACATCGGCGGCTCCTTCAACGACCCGGGGGGCGCCGGTGGCGGTGGGGGCGGGGGCTGGTTTGGCGGCGGTGGGGGCGGCGGTGGTGAAAGCGGCGCCGGCGGCGGGGGTGGCGGCTCGAACCTGGTGCCTCCGGGAGGGTTCCAGACCGTCGACACGAGCGGAACTCCGATGGTCCAGATCTCCTACACGTATGTCCCCGCGACAGTGACCCAGCAGCCGGCGCCGCAGGCCACGATCTCCACGCCCCCGAGCGGGGTTACCTACGCGCTCAACCAGTCGGTGGCGACGAGTTTCACGTGCTCGGAGGCCGTCGGCGGTCCCGGCCTCGCCTCCTGCGACGACAGCAACGGGACGAGCACGGTCAGCGGCGGCAGCGGCCACCTGAACACGGCCACGCTCGGGCCGCATACCTACACCGTCGCCGCAACCTCCAAGGACGGGGAGACGGGCACGGCCAGCATCACCTACACGGTGGTCGCCGTGACCGTCTCGATAACCACGCGCCGCGCGCGCTACAGCCACGGAAGGACCGCGGTGCGTCTGGCGTGTGCCGGGCCCGCAGGGGCAGCATGCACCGGGAGGCTTGAGCTGACCATTCGCGTCAAACGTGCGGTAGACGCTCGGCGAGGACGAGTGACCGCCTCGGAGACGGTCGTGCTCGCTCAGGCCCGCTACGTAGTCGCGACCGGTGCCAGCCTGCCGGTCACGCTGAACCTGGGCCACCGGGCGAAGGCGCTGCTAGCCGAGCGCACCGTGAGGGTGCGGGCCAGCGCGACCGTGGAGGGAGGCAAGACGGCCGATCGGGAGATCACGCTGGCACCCGCGCCGGCGCGGCCTGAGTCGCCAACCGGGATGACGGCGAGCTTCAGCTGAGTCCAGGTGCCGTTGGTCAGGCACCATGCGCCAATGTCTCGACAGCGACCCGGCGAGCTCGCGATCGTGCTTCACACCCACATGCCCTACGTCGAGGGCTTCGGGACCTGGCCCTTCGGCGAGGAGTGGCTGTGGGAGGCGGTCGCCACCTGCTACCTGCCGCTGCTCGACGTCTTGGGCCGGGCGCCGCTGACGCTGTCGCTCACGCCCGTGCTCTGCGACCAGCTCGAGGCGCCGGGAGCGATCGAGCGCTGCGTGCGGTTCCTGACCGAGATTCGGCCTGAGTCGCATCGGCGCGATATCGATGCCTTCACCGGCGCGGGCCAGCCCGAGGTGGCCGCCGAGCTCGAGCGCTCGGCGCGAGAGTATGCGGCGGCCGCCGAGCGGCTGGGCGCCCTCGGCGGCGACGGGCTCCTGCGGGCGCTCGGCGAGCACGTGAGCTGGACCTCCGCGGCCACCCACGCCGTCCTGCCGCTGCTGGCCAGCGACGCCGGCATCCAGCTCCAGGTGCAGACCGGGATTGCGTCTCACCGGCGCCGCTTCGGGGATTGGCGCGGCGGCTTCTGGCTGCCTGAGTGCGCGCACGCGCCGTGGCTGGATGAGGTGCTCGAGCAGGCGGGGGTCAGCTCGACATGCGTCGAGCTGACCCCCCGGCTCGGTGCGGGCGATGACCGCCACCTCCGGCCGCTGCAAAGCGAGGCCGGTCCGGTCCTCTGGCCCATCGACCGCGAGACCGTGTCGCTCGTGTGGAGCGAGCGTGGATACCCGTCGAGCCCTGGCTATCGCGACTACCACGCCCTCTCGCCCCATCACCATCGTCCGTGGCGAAACGACGGGCGTCCCTACGACCCCGAGGCGGCGGCGTCGTTGGCCAGCCGCCACGCCGGTGAGTTCGTCGCTCGCGTCGCCGGGCGCGTGGCCGGCGGTCGAGTCTGTGTGTTCGCCCTCGACACGGAGCTGCTCGGGCACTGGTGGTATGAGGGTGTCGATTGGCTGGCGGCGGTGATCACTGAGGCCGATCGGCAGGGGCTGAGACTGACGACGCTCGATGACGCGCTCGAACGCCACGATCCGATCCCGGCGCCCCACGACCTAGGCGTTACGAGCTGGGGAGAGGGCGGGGATCTGAGGACTTGGAGCGGGCCGGCGGCGGCTGAGCTCGCGTGGCTCGCGCGCTCAGCCGAGCTCCGCGCGCTGGCGCGCGGAGCTCGGCCCGGACCGCGGGCGCTGCGGGAGCTGCTGGCCCTACAGGCGAGCGACTGGGCGTTCCTGGCTGCCTCCGGCACCGCGGGCGAGTACCCGCGTGAGCGGGCGCGGGGTCATGCCGAGGCGTTCACGCATGCACTCGCGCATCCGGATGAGGCTGAGCTGCGCAACCTGGCGGCCGACCTCACCGGCTGGGCAGGGTGAGGAGGCGCCCCTATCCCCAGCGGAAGGTCTTGGGCGCGGGGCGCATGCGGATCACCCGCGCCGGAACCCCACCCACGACCG
>Ga0209579_10001850_pt1 | contig 16956 bp, 12 predicted proteins | sample Coa_R1_2_FD_187152 | JGI IMG/M metagenome (GOLD analysis project Ga0209579, IMG submission 187152) | Surface soil microbial communities from Centralia Pennsylvania, which are recovering from an underground coalmine fire - Coalmine... | ecosystem: Environmental > Terrestrial > Soil >... | reverse complement strand
AGAAGGAAACCTGTTGTTAGAGTTGATCTTAGATACCTCATTTTAGTGACCTCTAACCAATTAGATGCCGCATAAATTCCAGCGATGCCATAGCGGATTCGCTGCAAATTACTGAGGATGCCCGCCTTGCCATTTTCGTGCTTCAAACTTGAATTTGCCTCGCCACATGAAAACCTGCTAGATTTCCCGACTCGGCTACACTTCACTCACATGAAACCAGCCACCTTTCGCAAGATCGCACTCTCGCTCCCCGAAGCCACCGAAGGCTCACATTTCAGCAACGCCGATTTCCGCATCGCCGGCAAAATCTTTGCCACCCTGGCACTCGAGCATCAGGGCTACGGCGTCCTCCTACTCACCCCCGATCAACAAGCCGGAATGGTTCAAGACGCCCCAGAAATCTTCTCCCCGGTCCCAGGCGGCTGGGGCGAAAAAGGCGCCACCCGCGTCACCCTCGCAAAAGTTTCCGCCGACATCCTCAAAGCCGCCCTCCGCGTAGCCTGGGGCCGCAAAGCCCCCAAGCACCTCGTCGCTGATCCGCGTAAGTAGGGGCAGGTCAAGACCCGCCCGCGTCGCCGCCGGCAAAGTTCCGCCATTCATCTCCTCGCCGATTCGCGTAAGTAGGGGCGGGTCTAAGACCCGCCCGCGCCGCCGCTGGCAACCCTCCGCCATTCACCTCGCCACCAAGCAAGTGCCGGGTAGCCACGACGAAGCCGTATTCGTCCTGGGCCTTTAAGTCTCAAGCGGCACAGGCACTCTTGCCCCGGCCTCGGCCAACCACGACGGCACACTCAAGGGTCTTGGTCATCACCCGTATTCGCGTTATGCTCGCCGCATGCATCGCCTTATTTCCGCTATCGCAATTCTTTGTTTGTTATCTCTTCCGGCGCTGGCTCTTCCCGCAGCGCAAACAGGCCTCGCGCATATTTTGGTGTCTGCCGAGGACTCCACCGGCAAACCGGTTTGGAATGCGCAAATTCAACTCACTCCCGCCCCGAACCCTTTACCAAAGAACATGGAGACCAACGAACAGGGCACTCTCGCTCTCAACCTCAAACCCGGCACGTATCGCCTCAACGCAACTCGAGTGGGATATTTCGATTTCGTCGAGCAAATCGAGGTGAAGCCCTCGGCTGAGCCGCAGAAGTTCGTCATCCGCCTCAAACAGCCGGCCAGCGCTCATATTCGAGAAAGCGTAGTTCCCATCCGGCATACTCTGCGCGTCTCCGCCGGCTCCTACCATCGAGATGTCTCCTATGCGCTCGCTGATCTCAAGTCCTTGCCTCATACCTCTGTCACGATTCACACTCCGCACAGCGACACCGGCGACACCTATTCCGGTGTGCGCTTGGCCGATATCCTTCGCTCGCTCGGCGTCCCTCTCGACAAGGACCTTCGTGGCCAAGCCCTAACACTCTGCCTCATCGCCACAGGCTCTGACGGCTACCGAGTCGCCCTCTCCTTAGCCGAAGTGGATCCCACCCTTCACCCCGGCGAAGTCATCGTGGCCGATTCCTACGGCGGCGAGACACTCGGCGCCGATGCCCCCTTTCGCCTCATCGTCTCCGAAGACAAGCGCCCCGCCCGCTCCGTGAAAAACCTGGTCTCGATCGAACTAAAATCCGTGAAGTAGCAGCTCTGCGTCCGCCGTCGGCCGTGTGCCCCGGTAGCCTCGACGACGCCGTATTCGTCGTGGGCCTTTCTCCTCAAGTGGCACAGGCACTCCTGCTTGTCCTGAGGAACGAAGGGCCGGCGCGCTTCTCTCGAAACCCCGCATCTCACCCATCCCCGCATCAGCAAGCCCGCAAACTCACCAACCGCGAATTCTTGTCACATCCGATTCCCCTATGCTAGCGTCCCAAACGCAAAGGAGACCCAATCTTGCTTCGCACCTACCGCGGCCACTCGCCGCGCATCGCCGAATCTGCCTACATCGATCCGCAATCCGTCATCATCGGTGACGTAACCATCGCAGCCGACTCCAGTGTCTGGCCCTGCGTCGTCATCCGCGGCGACGTCCACTTCATCCGCATCGGCTCGCGCACCAACGTCCAAGATGGCTCGGTGCTGCACGTAATGCGCGACACACACCCGCTCATCCTCGGCGACAATGTCACCATTGGCCACGGCGTCGTCCTCCACGGCTGCACCATCGAATCGCGCTGCCTCATCGGCATGGGCTCGATCATCCTCAACGGCGCAAAAATCGGCACAGGCTCAATCGTCGCCGCCGGCACCCTCGTCCCCGAAGGCACCGAAGTCCCGCCCGGCAGCCTCTTCATGGGTCATCCAGGCAAATTCCGCCGCGCCCTAACCGACGCCGACCAGGACTCTATCGACGCCTACGCCCAGCGCTACGTCGAATACAAAGAAACCTACAAATCCGAAGCGCCGTGACTCGCAACTCGTAACCCGTGACTCGTGATCGCTGACCCATGAGGCGTATGCCCGCGATTTTTCAGTAGGGGCACGGCATGTCGCAGATCCCGCATGAGTTCGCGGGGCCGTGCCCGAACGCGCCACCCAGCTCCTTGTCGCCATTTGATTCGATGTGACTCGTGACGCGCACACATCGACAACGGATTGGCACCCGCTCAGGAGCACGAGGCCAGCGCCGTAGGCGCGACAGAAGTTAGCCCAGCGCGGAAGCGCTGGGTATAGTTGGCGCAGAGGGCCTTCCTCTCGCGGTGCTGTTCCCGCGAGCCTTCGCCTCTTTCGTACGGTCGGCATCCTGCCCGCTCCTGTGCGTATCGCTTCTGGGGAGGAGCGCATCCGTGCGATTTGGTTTTAGAAGTGGCATCGCAGTTGGGTGGGAGCCCCCGCATTCATGCGGGGGAGGGGCGCTTTAGCGCTCCGATAAAGACTCCGCCTTGTCCATGCGCTTTAGCGCTGGGCAGTCGTCCGTTGCCGCGAGCACCGCAGACTCGCACACGCAGCAGCCCTCTTCCACCCTCCGCCACCACGACGCCATTCATTCCTGATATATTTAAGGATTCACCGTCAGGGCACGACTTCAGTCGTGCCGCAAGACTCGCGAATACATGAGCGGCTTCAGCCGCGGGGAGCAATGTCCGAGCGAAAACAATTTCGCGCCATCAAAGGAACGCGTGACATCCTCCCGCCGGATTCCGCCCTCTGGAACTGGTTCGAGCACTCCGCCCGCGAAGTCTTCGAATCCTACAATTTCGGCGAAATCCGCACTCCAATTTTCGAAGAGACTTCGCTCTTCGCGCGGTCGATCGGGGCTAACACTGATGTCGTCTCTAAGGAAATGTACACATTCGAAAAGAAGCTAGAAATCCTCCGCGGCGCCTTCCTGCAATCGAGTTCCGGTGTGACCGACGCTGCAAGTCTGCGAAAGTACCTTCAGTATCTTGCCGTGTTCGTGGATAACCTGCAGCGAGGTATCACCGTTGGCGAGGTTTCCAATGCTCCCGAAAACGTAGAGGTTTTTAGCATTCTGACCGCCATTGTTGTGGAGTCGGTGGCGAGACACGACAACGGCCAAAGCGAGCCTGATGACAGATGGAATGAACAACTTCGAAGATCTCGAATTCTTGTCGAGCAGGTCGATATCGGCGGAGGAGAAAGCCTCCGTCCCGAGGCCACCGCCTCCGTCTGCCGCGCCTACATCGAACACAACATGCAAGCTCTCCCCGGCAACCAAAAGCTCTACTACATCGGCCCAATGTTCCGCCGCGAGCGCCCACAAAAAGGGCGCTACCGCCAGTTCTACCAAATCGGAGCCGAAGTCCTCGGCCAATCCGACGCCCCCGCCATCGACGCCGAAGTTCTCGAAATGCTGCTCGTGTTTTTCAATCGGGTCGGCCTGACGCGCACCACGCTCTACGTGAACTCGATCGGCGACAAAAACTGCCGCCCGCAATACGTCGAGCTGCTGCGCGAAGAACTCCGCAAAGTAAAAGACAAGCTCAAAGAAGATTCCCAGCGTCGCATCGAAACCAACCCGCTGCGCGTCCTCGATTCCAAAATTCCCGAGGAGCAATCCATCATCGAAACGCTGCCGCGCATCTCCGATCATCTTTGCGACGAATGCCGCGCCCATTTCGCCAAACTCAAAGAAGAATTGAACCTGCGTCGAATCGACTATAAAGAAAACTGGCGCCTCGTCCGCGGCCTCGACTATTACACGCGCACCACATTCGAAGTCACCGCCGAAGGACTCGGCTCGCAAAACGCCGTCTGCGGCGGCGGTCGCTATGACGGTCTAGTCGAACTCCTCGGCGGTCCGCCGACCAAAGGAATCGGCTTCGCGATCGGCACCGACCGCTCGATTCTTTCCATCGAAGAAGGCGGCAACGCGCCCAAACTCAGCGGCCTAGCGGTATACATCGCGTGGATGGGACTCGCGTCGTATCCCACAGCCGTCAACATCGCAAGAAAATTGCGCGCCGCGGGGCTCTCCGTCGAGCTGCCGCCAGAGGAAATGAAATTCAAGAAATCGCTAGGCCTCGCGGATAAACTAGGCGCGCGCTATGCTGTGATCATCGGCGAAGACGAAGTCGCGTCGCGCACCTTTACCCTGAAACGCCTCGCCGACGGCGACCAGAAGAAGCTCGCGGAAGGCGAATTGCTGGAGTACCTTGAATCCGAGCGGCGGCGCTAGGATATAAATCTAATACACGGTAACGCGATTAAATCTCGACGTAAGTGCCCTGCAATCTGCAACTTGGAATTTTCTAATAGGCTGTAGAAGGCGTGGTTAAAAGACGCCAGGCGAAATAAAAGCGAAGTTAGAAGGCTTAAAAAATAAAGGACGGCAAAATTGCTCGAAGCTCTCGGAAATCTGAAACGCTCAAATTATTGCGGCGCGCTGCGCGTCTCGGACGCCGATAAAGAAGTCGTCCTCATGGGCTGGGTTCAGCGCCGCCGTGATCTCGGCCAGCTGATTTTTATTGATCTGCGCGATCGCGCGGGAATTGCGCAGATCGTGTTCAACAATGAGCTGCATCCCGAAGCACACGTGAAGGCCGAAGAGTTGCGCTCGGAATTTGTTGTCGCGGTGGAAGGGCGCGTGGTGCGGCGCCAGAAATCGAATCCGGAACTTCCATCAGGAGAAGTGGAGGTGATCGCGACGCGCCTGCACATTCTGAACAACGCGAAGACGCCTCCGTTTCAAGTGGAAGAAGACGCGAATGCCAGCGAAGAGACGCGCTTGCGTTACCGTTATCTCGATTTGCGGCGGCCGCGCCCGCATCAGAATCTCGAATTGCGCCATCGCGTGATTCTCGAGATGCGCAAGACGATGGACGAGCTTGGTTTCTTCGAGATCGAGACGCCGATGCTCACGCGTTCGACGCCTGAAGGCGCGCGCGATTATCTCGTTCCCAGCCGCATTCATCACGGCCAGTTTTACGCGCTGCCGCAATCGCCGCAGATCTTCAAGCAGATTCTGATGATCTCTGGAATGGATCGCTACTTCCAGATCGTGAAATGCTTCCGCGACGAAGACTTGCGCGCCGACCGGCAGCCGGAGTTCACGCAGATTGACGTCGAGATGTCGTTCCCGCGCCAGGAAGATATTTTCCACGTGATCGAGAAAGTGATGGAGCGCGTCTGCGCTGTGGCAGGTGTCGAAGCGAAAGCTCCGTTCCGGCATCTCGATTACAAAGACGCGATGCGCCGTTACGGGTCTGACAAACCTGATCTTCGCTTCGGCATGGAGCTGCACAACGTCACGGAGTTCTTCGAGCCCGCGCGCGCGACGATGCACATCGAAGGCAACGTGCAAGGTGTCGTCGCACCGGGCGCAGCGGCTTGGTCGCGCAAACAGCTCGACGAACTGGGCGAGTTCGCGAAGTCAGCGGGCGCTCGCGGCGTCTACACGGCGAAGGTGACCGCGGAAGGCGTCAGTTCGCCACTCGAGAAGACGCTAGGCGCCGAGCCGCTGAAGAAGCTGGCCGAAAAACTCGGTGCGAAAGCCGGCGATCTGATCGTCGCAACCGCGGCGAAGGAGCAAATTCCTCACACTGACACATCGCTCAATGTTGCCGGGCAGATTCGCCTCTATCTTGGCGACAAACTCAACTTAATTGACCGCAGCAAATGGGAGTTTGCCTGGATCACGGGCTTTGCGCTCTTCGAATGGAGCGAGCGTGAGAAGCAGTGGGTGAGCGCGCAGCATCCGTTCACCGGTATCGTCGAAGAGGATCTCGACAAGCTCGAGACCGCGCCATGGGAATGCCGCTCGAAGGGGTACGATCTCGTGCTGAATGGAGTCGAGCTTGGTTCCGGCAGCATCCGAATTCACCGGCAGGATGTGCAGGCTCGCATGTTCAAAGCGCTCGGCCTTTCGGACGAGCAAGCGCGGCAGCGCTTCGGATTCTTTCTCGACGCACTCACATATGGGACGCCGCCACACGGCGGAATCGCGCTGGGCGTCGATCGCATCGTGATGCTGCTGGCAGGGGAGAAATCGATTCGCGAGGTGATTGCATTTCCGAAGACGACCGCGGCACAGGATTTGATGGCCGATTCGCCGTCGAGTGTCGACGCCGATCAGCTGGACAATCTCGGTATTGCAATCAAGAAGCCAAAAGCGGCTGGCGAGGGTTCGTGACGGTTCTGATGATTCTGATCGCGCTCGGCGCTACGGCAGGCGTTTTTCTGCTCACCCGCGTAATGCACAAGCTTCCATTGCGAGCTCAATTCGGAGTTCTTTTGGGGCTCGGGGTTGCGATTGGCTTTATTTTTCTGATGATGGTGCAGATGGCTTGGTTTCCGATGTGGCTAGGAATTTCGCTGGTTACCGTCGTTTTTATCGCAAGCCTCTTCGGTACGCGCATCTTTTTGCGCAGCCTGATTCAGGAAGAAAGAGAAGAGGAAGATCGAGTGCGCCGTGAAGCAAACGGCAATTTGTTCGACGGCGGATATTCGGATTTGAACCCACCGGCCCGGAGCAGCAATCCGCGATGAGCCGCATTCGGATACTTGCTGAAAATGTCGCGAACAAGATCGCGGCTGGCGAGGTTGTCGAGCGGCCTGCTTCTGTGGTGAAAGAGCTGCTGGAGAATTCGCTGGACGCCGGAGCGCGATCAATTCGAATCGAAGTGGAATCCGGCGGGAAGCGCATGATTCGGGTGATCGACGATGGCAGCGGCATGAACCATGACGATGCGCTGCTGGCGTTTGAGCGGCATGCGACTTCGAAATTGCGCACGGCTGATGATCTGCTCTCGATTGCTACGCTTGGCTTTCGCGGCGAGGCGCTACCGACGATTGCGGCTATTTCTCGGTTGCTGCTCGAGACGCGCACGGGCGAGGACGGGGAGGGAACTCGGGTCGAATTCGCGGGCGGCAAGCTGCTGGGCGTGAAGCCGGCGGGCGTGCCGAGCGGGACCTCGATCAGCGTAGCGGATATTTTCTATTGCGTGCCGGCACGCCGGAAATTCCTGAAATCGGAAACTACCGAACTGGGACACATCGCTTCGCTTGTGACGCACTACGCGCTGGCGCATCCGGAAACGCAATTTGTGTTAAAGACACCGACGCAGGAAATCCTGAACTGTGCGCCCGTGGAAAAGCTTTCCGAACGCGTGTATCAGATTTTTGGGCGTCAGGCGCTTGAGGAACTCGTAGAGATTCCGCCGAACGAAGCGCCGATGCGCAGCGCAATCACCGAGCCGGCGATTGAATCGGATGAGCAGGCGGCGACGCTGCGGGTGACGGGTTTCACCTCACGTCCTGAAGTGCAGCGGACAAATCGCAATGGAATTTACATTTTTGTGAACCGGCGCTTGGTGCGCGACCGGCTTCTGCTTCACGCCATTGGCGAGGCCTATCGCAACATCGTTCCGCCCGGCGTGTTTCCGGTGGTGCTGCTGTTTCTCGATTTACCCTATCAGGAAGTGGACGTGAACGTGCACCCGGCAAAGATCGAAGTTCGCTTCCGGCATCCGCAGTTTGTTCACGATTTCACGCGCGATGCGCTGCGGCATGCGCTTTCGCTTGCGCGGCCAATTCCAGGGTTTCCCGCAGCGCGCGCCGCCGCGGCTGCCGCGCCGATTCCGCTGGGCGGCACCGCGAGTTTTGCGAATGGCGCTGAAACGGGCGATGCGGCGCTAAGCGCAGCCAGCGCAAGTGCGGGCGCGAGTTTCGCAGGGCCTCCCCGAGCCGAGATTCCGGTGGGATTCTCTCCCGGCGCTGGTTTCGCTGAAGATCTCGAATTGACCGGCGCGCCGGACCGGCCACTGCCGCAGCGCTTGCAGTTTGGCTCGGGCGGAGGGACTGACTTCCCATTTCCTGGACAGCAGGCCGTCGCCGATCGCGCGGATGAAGCGGCATCGGAATCCGGGGGCGCGCTGCCATCGCCTGAGACGATCGCGGATTTGAAGCCGCTGGGGCAAGTGAACAGCAGCTTCATCGTGGCGGTGAACGGTGAAGGGCTGTGGATCATCGACCAGCATGTGGCGCACGAGCGCGTGCTTTTCGAGCAACATTTGCGCGCGCGTCGCGAAGGCGAACTCGGGGGCCAGCGGATGCTTGTGCCGCCGATTGTGGAGCTGAACCCACGCCAGCTGGTGACGTTCGAGCAGATTGGCGAAGAGTTGCGCGCCAATGGTTTTGAAGCGGAGTTGATGGGCGCGCGCGAGGTGGCGATCCAGGCGGCACCTGCGGGAATTGCGAGCAGCGACGCCGAGAAACTGCTTTTCGAGATTCTCGATGGAATCGCGCGCGAGAATCAGGCCATCTCGATCGACTCGTTGCAATCGAAGATTGCGGCTTCGACGGCGTGCCATGCGGCGATCAAAGTGAATACGCCGCTCGACTCGAAGAAGATGGAATGGCTGCTCAGTGAACTGGCCAAGACGGAGTACCCGATGAGCTGCCCGCACGGCCGGCCGGTGGTGCTGCGCTATTCGGTGCGCGAAATCGAGCGCGCCTTCAAACGGATTTGAGCGGGTCCCATATCTCGAAATGAAAAAATTGATTATCGCCATCGATGGACCGGTTGGCTCGGGGAAGAGCACGCTGGCGCGGGGCGTGGCGGAGATGATGGGCTACGTCTACATCGATACGGGCGCGATGTATCGCGCACTTGCTCTAAAGGCGCTACGAAAGGGAATTTCGTTCGACCGGGATGAAGACCTCGAGACGCTAGCCTGCGACACGCATATCGATTTGCGCGCGGCGGACGGAACACAGCTGATCTTTCTGGACCATGAGGACGTTACGATGGCGATCCGCACTCCGGAGGTATCGCAAGCGGCGTCGAAGATTGCTGTCGTCTCGGGGGTGCGCCGTGTGCTGGTGGCCGAGCAGCGGCGAACTGGACAGCGGGGCGGGGTGGTGATGGAGGGCCGCGACATCGGCACCGTCGTGTTCCCTGACGCCGACCTGAAGATTTTTTTGACGGCGTCGCCGGAAGTTCGCGCGGACCGCCGTTATCACGAGCACCAACTGAAGGGTGATTCGATCGATCGCGCACGCACGCTGGATGAAATTCACGAGCGCGATCAGCGCGATCGTGAACGGTCTACTTCGCCGTTGGTTCGCGCACCGGATGCGGTGGTGGTGGACAGCACGGCGATGGAAGCTGAGGAAGTGGCGCGGCTGGTGGTGATGCTGGCGAAGGGCAAGTCTGCGGGCGCGAAGAGTTAGCCACGAGTTCTCCTGTTTATCGGAGCGGTGCGATATCACGGAACCCGATGTGGTTCATCCGGGAATTTTAGAAAAGCGCATAGGCCCTTCGGTTCTCAGGATAAACCCTTCGTTCCTCAGGACGAGCAGGAGTGCCTGTGCCACTTGAGGCGGATCGCGATTTGAATCTGCGACGAGAAGGGTGGCGACGAGGGGTTGAACGCGGGCGGGTCTTAGACCCGCCCCTACTGTCGCGGGTTGGTTGGTGCCGGGTAGGTTCCCCGGCGTGATGACGGCTTTTAAGTGGCGGACAAGAGGCTTCTCGCCCATTCGACTGATTTGACGTAGAGCTCGGGAATCGCATTTTCTGGAATTCGCAGGCGCTTGGCATCGGCAGCCAGAGCGTCCCAGCAGCCCATTTCGTACTTCACGGCCAGATCGAAAATATCGCGCAGCTTGTTCTTCTCTCCCAGAAGTGCCCCGCGGATTTCTTCACCTATCGCAATTTCGTGAACTACATCCTGCATCTTCATGTCGAGAATGGCGTCCACGGCAGAAAGCAGACCGAGCAAGAAAAGATCGTTGGCGGAGCCGCGAAGCCCCGCGAGGGGCGCAAGCGATTCGCAGAAATGCGCGCGAATCAGCGGGAGCATGATGAGTTCTTCGGGTTTATTGTCGCCCATGCAAGCGATGGCGACGAGAGAAACCCAGCGGCGCACGCCGCGCTCGCCGAGAAGCGAGAGCGCGTGAGGAATCGAATGGACTTCGGCGCTGAGCGGAAACGCAGGGGAATTCAAATAGCGCAACAAGCGATAACCTAGCGAGGCTTCGGATTTGATGCAGTCGCTCACGCCGTGAAGGTTCATCTCCTTTTGATTGACTGCCTGAAGGACGCGCAAGTAGTTGAGCTTGTTGGACGGAATATCGTGGCGCGTGAGCATTTCCGGCCGGCTGAAGAAATATCCCTGAAAAAAGGAATAACCCCAGCCGAGCGTGCGCTGGAAGTCGTCGTAAGATTCCACTTTCTCGGCGACGAGCCGCAGATGTTTTTTGGCGAAGGTCTTGGAGAGCCGCTGCTGCTCGAGTTCGGAGGAGAGCAGGACATCAACTTTTATGAATGCCGCTAGCTCCGTGAGCGGCAGCCACGCCGGGGATTCCTGAAAGTCGTCGAGGGCGATCAGATAGCCCATGTTCTTCAGGCGGCGGCAAGCGGCGACGATTTCATCGTCGGGCTGAACCGTCTCGAGGACTTCCAGAACGACGCGATCGGTGGGAAGCGTCGCGGGGAAATCGCGGAGCAGAAAGTCGCGCGTGCAGTTGATGAACGCGCGTCGGCCGTGCGTGAGGCGATCAATGCCAAAAAGGAACAGGCTGTCTACTGCGGAAGCGGCGGCGGCTTCAGGGTGTGAGCCATCAAAGAAATTCCCGGGGCCGGAGCGAAAGAGCAGCTCGTAGCCGTAGACGTCTCTTTCTGAATTAAAAATAGGCTGACGCGCGAGAAATTTTTCCACGGACACTTCTCCTTCCCGATTGGGAGGTCGCTCACGTTCTCGGAAGGGGAAAGGGCCGAGACTGCCAGAGCTGGTTCTTACACCGGGTAGTTAGGCCGGACTCGACATCGAAGAGAGGAATTCCGCGTTAGCCTTTGTCTTTGAGAGGCGGCCGAGGAGCAATTCCATCGCTTCCACTGTTGAGAGAGGACTGAGAACTTTCCGAAGCACCCAGATGCGGTTGAGCTCGTCGGGTGGAAGGAGGAGCTCATCCTTACGCGTGCCGGAGCGATTGATATCGATCGTCGGAAACACCCGCTTGTCGACGAGGCGGCGGTCGAGGTTGATTTCCATGTTGCCGGTGCCTTTGAACTCTTCGAAGATGACGTCGTCCATGCGGCTGCCGGTATCGATGAGCGCGGTGGCGATGATGGTGAGGGAGCCACCCTCTTCTACATTACGCGCAGCGGCGAAAAAGCGGCGCGGGCGCTGCAATGCGTTGGCGTCAATACCGCCGGAAAGGACTTTGCCGGAAGGCGGCGTGACGGCGTTGTAAGCGCGGCCGAGACGGGTGAGCGAATCGAGCAGGATGACGACGTCGCGCTTGTGCTCGACGAGGCGCTTGGCTTTTTCGAGGACCATTTCGGCCACTTGAATATGGCGCTGAGGCGGTTCATCGAAGGTAGAGCTGATGACTTCGCCTTTTACGGTGCGCTGCATGTCGGTGACTTCTTCGGGGCGCTCGTCAATCAGAAGAACGATAAGGGCGACCTCCGGATGATTGGTAGTGATGGAATTGGCGACGGACTGCAGCATCATGGTCTTGCCAGTGCGCGGAGGAGCGACGATCAGGCCGCGCTGGCCTTTGCCGATGGGGCAAAGCATGTCGAGAACGCGTCCCGTGAGATTTTCCTTGGTCGTTTCGAGGCGAATGCGCTCCTGCGGATAGAGGGGCGTGAGATTGTCGAAGAAAATTTTGTTGCGCGCGACTTCGGGATCTTCAAAATTAACCGCTTCGACTTTGATGAGCGCGAAATAACGCTCGCCATCTTTCGGAGGGCGAACCTGGCCGGAGACGGTGTCGCCGGTGCGGAGGTCGAATTTGCGGATTTGGGACGGCGAGACGTAGATATCGTCCGGGCCGGGGAGGTAGTTATATTCGGGCGCGCGGAGGAAACCGAAGCCGTCGGGGAGACATTCGAGAACGCCCTCGGAGAAAATGAGGCCGTTCTTTTCGGTTTGGGCGCGGAGGATCTGGAAGATCAATTCCTGCTTGCGCATGCCGGAGGAGCCGGGGATATTGAGCTCCTTGGCGATCTTCGCGAGATCGGTGATGTTTTTATCTTTCAGTTCTGCAAGGCTAATGCTCATCGAGTTTCTTTCCTTGTTCAGCCCGTCTTCGGGCACGATTTTAACTGTCATAGAATTAGGACCGCGGGCGGGCACAGAGTCGAACCAGCCACTTTGTCCAGGTAGTTTCCAGGCAATCTAAATCCTTCGGTAATTTGCCAAGCCCTGCTTAGCGGATTGTGGGAGAACCGAAGGAGTTCAATTGGTCAATTCATTGTCCTGCGCGACATCCGTACCGAACTTGGAATCGACACCGTCAATAGGCGGGTGGATCGGCAGCGGGTGTTCCAGCGCGAGCTGCAGGACATCGTCCATCGACTCCACAAAATGGATGGACATTTGCGCTTGGATTTCCGGCGGAATATCCGCCAGATCTTTTTCGTTGTCTTTCGGAAGAATCACGGTGCGCAGGCCAAGGCGATGCGCGGCAAGGAGCTTTTCCTTCACGCCGCCGATCGGCAACACTTTACCACGAAGAGTGATTTCGCCGGTCATGGCGATATCACAACGAACCGGGATGCGCGTGAGGGCGCTGACGATCGAGGTGCAGAGCGTGATGCCGGCCGAAGGGCCGTCTTTTGGAATCGCGCCTTCGGGGACATGCACGTGAATATCGAGATGGCGGTAGAAATCTTTCGGCAGGCCGAAGAGATGGCTGCGCGAGCGGACGTAGCTCATGCCGGCTTGCGCGGATTCCTGCATCACATCGCCTAGTTTTCCGGTGAGCGTGAGGCGGCCCTTGCCCTGCATCAGCGTGGCTTCGGTGGAAAGCACTTCGCCGCCGACTTCGGTCCAGGCGAGTCCCGTGGTGAGGCCGATTTCGTTTTTCTTCTCGGCGAAGAAATCGCGGTACTTGATGATGCCGAGGTAATCGTTCACGTTCGAGGGCGTGACTTCGAGGGCGAAGTTTTTGTCGGCGACAACTTTGCGCGCCACCTTGCGGCAGATATTGGCTACTTCGCGATTCAGGTTGCGGACGCCAGCTTCGTGGGTGTAGTGGCGGATGACGTGGGTCATGGCTTCGTCAGTGATTTTCAGGTTGGTTTTCGTCAGGCCGGTGGCTTCGAGCTGCTTGGGGACGAGGAAGCGCTGCGCGATCTGATGCTTTTCCTGTTCAGTGTACCCGGGGATGCGCAGGACTTCCATGCGGTCCTGCAGCGGCTGCGGGATCGTGTGCAGCACGTTGGCGGTGCAGACGAACATAACCTTCGAGAGATCGTATTCAACGTCGAGATAATGGTCGGTGAAGGAGTGGTTCAGCTCAGGATCGAGCACTTCCATCAGAGCGGCTGACGGATCGCCTCGGAAATCCATGGACATTTTGTCCACTTCGTCGAGAACGAATACGGGATTCACGGTGCCAGCTTTGCGCATCATCTGGATGATCTGGCCGGGGAGAGCGCCGATGTAGGTGCGGCGATGGCCGCGAATTTCCGCTTCGTCGCGAACGCCGCCGAGCGAGACGCGGACGAATTTGCGTCCGGTGGCGCGGCCAATGGACATCGCGAGAGAAGTCTTGCCGACGCCTGGAGGCCCGAGGAAGCAGAGAATCGAGCCCTTGGGATTCTTGACGAGCTGGCGGACCGCCAAGTATTCGAGGATGCGGTCTTTGATCTTTTCGAGGCCGTAGTGATCCTGGGAAAGAATTTCTTCGGCGCGGTTGATGTCGCGAATTTCCTTGGAGCGCTTCTTCCATGGCACAGCCAGGAGCCAATCGAGATAATTGCGCGAGACGGTGGATTCGGCGGACATCGGCGGCATCATTTCAAGCCGCTTCAGCTCCTGCATGGCCTTTTCCTGCGGGCCTTCGGGCATGCCGGAGGTTTCGATTTTCTTCTTCAGCTGCTCGATTTCGTTGGCTTCGCCGCGGCCGAGTTCCTTCTGGATGGCTTTGAGCTTTTCGTTGAGGTAATACTCTTTCTGAGCGCGTTCCATCTGGCGCTTCACGCGCGTATTGATCGAGCGGTCGACGTTGAGCTTTTCGATTTCGACTTCGAGGATGTCGCCGATGCGGTTCAGGCGTTCCATGGGCTCGAAGAGTTCGAGAAGCTCCTGCTTTTCCTCGACGGGAATTTGCAGGTTGGCGGCGATAGCGTCGGAAAGCTTGCCCGCATCTTCGACGCGGACGGCGGCAATCATCGTGTCGTAATTCAGGCTCTGCGAAAGCTTCACGTACTGCTCGAAAAGATTCGTGACGCGGCTCGATGCCTGCTGCAGCTCGGGCGAAGGCTCAGCTTTCACCGGAACGGTGCGAATGGTGGCGCGGAAAAAACCTTCTTCGCTGGCTACCTGCACGATCTTGGCGCGTTCGGTGCCTTCGACGAGAACTTTGATATTGCCGTCAGGGAGCTTCACGCTCTGGACGATATTGGCGAGCGTTCCGACCTGATAGATTTCTTCGGGCTTGGGATCGTCGATCGAGGCATCATGCTGGGTAACGAGGAAAATCTTCTTATCGCCAGCCAGAGCATCTTCGAGAGCGCGCACGGAGGCTTCGCGGCCTACAATGAACGGATGCATCATCTCCGGGAAAATGACCATATCCCGGACCGGCATCATCGGAACTCGCTTTGTATCGCCTTTTTCCCGGTTGAACATTGAATCGCTCAGTTTCAATCCTTAGCCCGCTTTTTCCAGCAGGCTCCAATTAATTTCGCGGCCTTTCACCATGTCGGCGGTCACGACGAAGTCGCGAAGTTTCCGTTGCGCCGGCAGGTGGTACATCATTTCAAGCATCAGATCTTCGAGAATCATGCGCAAGCCACGCGCGCCCACTTTCCTTTGCAGCGCGAGATCGGCAACCGTTTCGAGCGCGTCGTCCGTGAAACGCAGCCGGACATTTTCGAACTCGAAGAGGCGCTGATACTGCTTCACCAGCGCGTTCTTCGGCTCGGTGAGGATTCGCACGAGCGCCGATTTATCCAAATCGCTTAGCACGCCCACGACCGGCAGGCGGCCGACAAATTCAGGAATCAGACCGTACCGAATCAGGTCGGTTGGCTGCACCTGTTCGAGGACCTCGATATTGCGCCGCGTGGCCGTCGAGGGCTGCGTATCGGCGTGGAAGCCGAGCGACTTCTGGCCAACGCGCCGCTCAATTGTCTTTTCGAGCCCTACGAAAGCGCCGCCGCAGATGAACAGGATGTTCGTGGTGTCCACTGGCGTAAATTCCTGATGCGGATGCTTGCGGCCGCCTTGCGGTGGAACGTTGGCGACCGTGCCCTCCAGGATTTTAAGGAGCGCCTGCTGGACGCCTTCGCCGGAAACATCGCGGGTAATCGAAGGGTTCTCGTCTTTCTTTGAAATCTTATCTATCTCGTCGATATATATGATGCCTTGTTGAGCCTTTTGGACATCGCCATCTGCCGCTTGCAGCAGCTTCAGGATAATGTTTTCGACGTCCTCGCCAACGTAGCCGGCTTCCGTCAGCGTGGTTGCGTCCACAATCGCGAAGGGAACTTCGAGCATTCGCGACAGGGTTTGCGCCAGAAGCGTCTTGCCCGTACCCGTGGGACCAATGAGCATGATGTTCGACTTGGTAAGCTCGACATCCCCGGGCTGGCGATTCAAGAAGATGCGCTTGTAGTGGTTGTAGACCGCGACCGCGAGCTTCTTCTTCGTCTTGTCCTGGCCAATTACATATCCATCGAGAAATGCCTTGATCTCGGGCGGGCGCGGCAATCGGCGATTCGCCGGACTCGCTTGTTCGCGCTTCTCATCCTCAAGAATCTGCTGGCAAACGCCGACGCACTCATTGCAAATGTACGAGCGCGGGTACTCAGAGGGAGAGCTGATGAGCTTCTCCACCTGCTCCTGCGTTTTATGGCAGAAGGAACAGCGCAACGGCTCTTCTGGTGTGAACCGTTTCACAGAATTTGCTCCCTCCCAAGGAGAACCACTACACCCATTGTAATGCTTAAATCCATTCTAAGACGGAAACACAACCGTCGCGGATGCAATCATCGCTCTGACTACTAACCGTTTGGAACGCTGTCCGCGCGCCCTTCGCATCGCTTTCGACTAGCGATGCTTCGCGATAATTTCATCGACAATGCCGTAGGCTTTGGCTTGCTCTGCGGTCATGATGAAATCGCGTTCCACGTCTTTTTCGATCCGTTCAAGCGGCTGGCCCGTGTGGAACGCAAGAAGCTTGTTGAGAGAATCGCGGGTACGCAAAATTTCGCGAGCGTGGATGTCGATGTCCGTTGCCTGGCCAGAGAGTCCGGACATCCAGGGTTGGTGAATCAGAACTCTGGAATTCGGCAGAGCATATCGCTTTTTCGGCGTGCCCGAAACGAGAAGCAGAGCCGCGATCGAGGCGGACTGCCCAATGCAATAGGTGACCACGTCAGGTCGGACGAACTGCATCGTGTCGTAAATCGCCATTCCCGCGGAAATCGAACCGCCCGGCGAATTGATGTACACCGAGATGTCTCGCTCGGGATCCTCGGACTCGAGGAACAGCAGCTGGGCGGTGACAAGGTTCGCGACGTGGTCGTCGATTGGCGTGCCGATG
>Ga0209579_10001847_pt1 | contig 16975 bp, 16 predicted proteins | sample Coa_R1_2_FD_187152 | JGI IMG/M metagenome (GOLD analysis project Ga0209579, IMG submission 187152) | Surface soil microbial communities from Centralia Pennsylvania, which are recovering from an underground coalmine fire - Coalmine... | ecosystem: Environmental > Terrestrial > Soil >... | reverse complement strand
CTGTCGGCGTTCCGCTTCCTTTTTCGTCATTGCGAGCGAAGCGAAGCAATCCAGTCCGGCGGTCCGGACGAGTTCGTCAGCGAAATCAGGTCTGCGGCCCGCGCTGGATTGCTTCGTCGCTTCCGCTCCTCGCAATGACGGGTATGACCCGGATGCGAATGCATCGCGGGAACGGGATCGTGTAGCCACCGACGCAGAGAGGGGGCCACCGTGCGAAGACATCAACGTTGTCATTCCCGCTTCCGCGAGAATGAGCAGGAGTGCTTACTGCCCAAATGCGCCGAGACGATAATTCAGACCAACCAGAACGGTCTGCAAACGATGCGTCTCCTGATAGGGATACGGATTGGTGAAGCCGCACGTGGCGCCGCAATTGTACGTCAGGTTGACGGTCCGGGAGCCAAAGTCGGCGTAATCGTATTCGATGAAAAGCGAGCCGTTGCGCGTGACGGCGTATTCGAGGCCGCCGCCGACGGTCCAGCCGATCGGCGTCGCGCTCGCCTGTCCAGCAAAAGGCGTGAACACAATTCCGGTGAGATCGATGTCGGTGTAATCGATGCGGGCCCAGGCGGCGCCACCCTTGACGTAAAGCAGAGTTTGCGGCTGCACCGCGTACCCGATGCGGCCTGTCACCGTCGCAAGCCAGTTCGTTTGAAATGACATCGTTTCGCCGGTGTCGCCCGCGTAGGCAACTGGCACACCATGACTGCCCGTCACGGACGCACCGTCGAACATGCCTTGAACGCCAACCACCCAACGGCTCGAAAGCTGGTAATCGCAGCCAAGCTGGCCGCCGCCGACTACGCCGGAGCTAATGTCGCTGCCGACACTCAATGTCGGCGATGTCGGATCGAAAGGACGGTTATATTGCCAGCCATAGCCGACATTCATCCCGATGTAGCAGCCGGTCCAGCTCGGCGGGGGGGCGGCTAAAGATGCTTTGAGCGGCATGTCCGCAGCTGTGGCGGCGTCCATGGGCGCACCGATCAGCAGGAATGAAACACCAGCAATGCCAAACAGATTACGCAGCATGACGGCTCCAATTTTCCATCATCTGACGCGTTAATCTGGCAGCCTGCGCCGGCGATGACCACTTCAAACTCGCATGTCGTTCATTTTGATCATGTTTGTTGCAAGTAGGACACGCACTGGTTGGTCCAGCGGGACCGCTGGAACCTGCTGCGGAGAGATTAATGGGAGATACCATGCGCATTCGCTTCGATTTTGGCTCGCTGACGCTCGAGGCCGAGCTGCTCGACACGCCGACGGCCAAGGCGATCGCGGCGGCGCTGCCAATCACAGGTTCGGCGATGAGGTGGGGCGAGGAAGTCTATTTCGATATTCCGGTCAAAGTCGCCCGCGAGAAAGACGCCCGCGCCGTGGTGACGCCGGGCGAGATTGCCTACTGGCCCGACGGCCACGCCATTGCCATCGGCTTTGGCCGCACGCCGATTTCCAGGGGCGACGAGACGCGGCTCGCCAGTCCCTGCAATGTCTGGGCAAAGGCGCTCGGCGACGTGAAGGCGCTCGTCAAGGTTCGCGCCGGTACCGAGATCAAGGTGACGGCGGTGGCGGCCGGTTGAGGTTTGCGGATCGCCGCGCCATCGACAGCATCAGGTCCCAGGCGTTGCGGATATTGACGACGAGCAGCAGCAGTGCCGCGCCGGCCAGCACCTCAAGACCCGCGTCGGATTGCTTGAGGATGAGGATCGAGGCGATCAGACCCGCGGCGTAGCAGACGGCGGGAACGGCGCCATAGGCGAGGTTGTCAGCCATGTCGGCGCGGGAATCCCGCAACACACGAACCAGGATGATGGTCGAATAGACCAGGCTGCCCGCGGCGGCGACGCCGAGCGTGAGGCCGAACGACTCCCAGGTCTGCGTCGGAATCAGCGCGACGAGACCGAGAAACAGGACGTTGGCGTAGTGAAACGCGACCGGACTCATGAAGGTGCGCGTGGCGCCGGCGCTGTCGGCGGTCAGCGCGTTCGCTCCGATCGACGCTACGACAAACAGCAGCGAGAGCAGCGCGGCTGCGGCGGTGCCGAGCAGGGCATAAAATTCATGCCAATTGTCGAGCATGCGTTGATTTCTTGTTCGCCGTTACCCGCGCCCGACGAACGGCATCATGTTCGCCATCACGGTCATGAACAGCACATTGGTGTCGAGCGGCAGGCTCGCCATGTAGACCACGGCCCGGCCGACGTCGTCGGCTGCCATGCGCGCCTCGATCTTCATGCTGCCGTCGGCCTGCGGCACGCCCGAGCCTTGCACCATGCGATCGGTCATCGGGGTCGCGGCATTACCGATGTCGATCTGGCCGCAGCAGATATCCGAACCGCGGCAGTCGAGCGCGGTCTGCTTGGTGAGCCCGGTGACGCCGTGCTTGGTGGTGGTGTAGGGCGCCGCTCCCGGCCGCGGCGTATGCGCCGAGATCGAGCCGTTGTTGATAATGCGGCCGCCGCGCGGACTTTGCGCTTTCATGATCTTGATCGCTTCCTGCGTGCACACGAACATGCCGGTGAGATTGGTCGCGACCACGGCCAGCCACTTGTCGAGCGGGATTTGTTCGATCGGCATGGCGGGTGCGCCGATGCCGGCATTGTTGAACAGCACGTCGAGCCGGCCGTAGGTTTCCTTGACCTTGGCGAACAGCGCCTTGATCGAGTCGGGCTCCGCGACATCGGTCGGTACGCACATGGCGGCGCCCGGCGTCTGCGCGCCTTCCTTGGCGACCGCCTCGAGCATCTCATTGCGCCGGCCGGCGAGCACGACGGTATAGCCCTCGCGCATCAGCGCCAGCGTTGCGGCGCGGCCGACACCGGTGCCGGCTCCCGTCACGACTGCGATTTTTCCCGTCGACATCTGTGTCTCCCCAAATTGCGCGTCTGCTCACAAACAGATTGGCGAATGGGATGCGTTGCTGCAATCCCTCAGTGCGTCATTCCGGAAACCGCGCAGCGGTTATCCGGAATCCATAATCACAATAGCTGGGGATTGAGCCGTGAGGGCAGGGGTTATGGATTCCGGGTTCGCGCTTTCGCGCGCCCCAGAATGACGGCCAAGCCGTCAGCTCGCCAGGGCGACTTCCTGGTCCGGGCTGCTGACGCGATAATCGTCGGGCGAGGCGAGCCGCGCATTGATCTCGGCGGCGGGTCCGGGCTTGCCGAACCGGTAGCCCTGCATCGAGTGCACGCCGGCAGCGCGCAGGAACAGATGCTGCTCGGCGGTTTCGACGCCCTCGGCGGTCACCCTCATGCCGAGGCCGCGGCCGAGGCTCACTACGGCATGAACGATGGCGGCAGCGTCTGGCGCTTTCTCGATCGAGCGGACGAAACTCGAATCGATCTTGAGCCGGTCGAATGGAAACCGCCGCAGATACAGCAGGCTCGAATAGCCGGTACCAAAATCGTCGAGCGCAAAGCGCACGCCGATGGCCTTGAGCCGCAGCATCGACAGCTCCGCGGTCTCGAGATTGCCAAGAAGCGTGCTTTCGGTGAGTTCGAGTTCGAGCCGATTGGCGGGAAAATCGGTCTCAGTGAGAATGCGCTCGACCACCTCGACGAAGTCGGAGCGGCGGAATTGCAGCGGCGACACGTTCACCGCGACAGTCAAGCCGGGCCACGCCCGGCCGTCGAGACAGGCGCGCCGCAGCATCCATTCGCCAAGCTCGACGATCAGGCCGGAATGCTCGGCGATCGGAATGAATTGCGACGGCGGAATCTGCCCGAGCGTCGGATGGTTCCAGCGCGCCAGCGCCTCGACGCCGACGATGGTCTCGCCGCTCGAATTCATGATCGGCTGATAAGCGGCGGCCAGGCCGTCGTTCTTGATGGCGTAGAGCAGGTCGCCTTCCAGGAGCTTGCGATTCGACAGGTCGGCGTCCATTGCCGCGTCGTAGATGCAGGCGCGGTTGCGGCCCTCGTTCTTGGCACGATACAGCGCCATGTCGGCGTAACGCAGAATGTCGGCGGCGTCGCGCGCGCGGCGCTCGATCGCGGCGATGCCGATCGAGGCGCCGATGATGATGTTGTGGCCGCTGATCTGGTAGGGCGCACACACCGCCGTGATGATGCGTCCGGCGATCGCTTGCAGCGAATAGGAGTCGGAGGCGCAATTGGTGATGATGGCGAATTCGTCGCCGCCGAGCCGGGCGACGAGGTCGTCGCCGCGCATGATGCGGCTCAAGCGCTGCGTCACGTTGAGGATGAGTTCGTCGCCGATGTGATGGCCGAGCGTGTCGTTGACGTCCTTGAAATGATCGAGATCGATATAGAACACTGCGGCTGGGGCGCCGCCCTGGCGCACCTCGTTGATCGCATTTTCGAGCCGCTCGCCGAAATAGATGCGGTTGGGCAGCCCGCATACCGGATCGTGCAAAGCGAGATGCCGCAATTGCGATTCACCGGCCCTGATCTCCTCCGCGGTGCGCCGCATGTAGCGCATCATCAAGCCGATGAGCAGCGCAAATCCGGCAAGCGCGATGCCAAGGAAGGGCAAAATGCTGCCGGCGATCTGGCCGCCGGGCCGTGACGGCTTCCAGACGAAGTTGGCGATGGCGTTGCCGCGACTGTCGGCGAGCACGAGCGCGTGTTCGTCTGCGGCCAGAGCTGGCGAGGCTGCGGTCGTGCCGTGGAGCTCGGTCAGTTGTCGGCGGGTTGCGATCTCCGTCAGCATCGTGTCGTCGATATATTTGATCGAGAACACGATCGGGGCGCCCTGATTGCCGGCCACCAGATCGCTGTCGGAACCGATCGCAAGCGCGGCGACGATCGCCGGCCGGTCGAGGAATCGCTGGATCAATGCCGCGCCGCGGCCCGGTTTGGCGAGATCCTGGTCGGCAACGACAGCTACGACATTGTCCGGCAATGCGCTCAGGCGGCCGCGCAGAAGGGCAAGCGTCGGCGTGAGATAGCCGCGTATGTCGGTTTCCGCGTCTTCTTGGGCACGGAACAGCGTGAATCTGATCTGGTCGAGGCCATCGACAACGACGACTCCGTCGTCGCCATAGAAGGTTTCCAGCCACTTTGCCCGCTCGGCCATCCAGTGCGGATCGTAAGTGGTGCGGATCGAAGCGGCCGCCATGCTGGTGGTCAGCTTGGCTTCGAGTTCGCGCAATACACGCGCCCCATGGCCGATGATGGCGCCGCTGATGAGGTCCTGCTCGCGGTTGAGCGAAACCTCGTTGGCCCGCCGCGCGGAGGTGAGGACGGCAACGACGACGCAGATGATCGCCACGGCGACAATCGTGCCGATGGGCAAGAGCAGGCTCAGCCGCGCCTTGTGCCAGCGCGACCGCTTGCGTTCCCCGGCGATATGCGATTGCGCCGTAGGCAACACGCTTCCACCTTAAGTTATTGCGGCGAGGCGACCATAGGCGCGAAAGTTTGCAAATCGCTTGCAGAATGCTGGACAAGCACCTCCCTTGGCAGGCACGGCGCAAATCTGTCCGGTTGCGTTAATTTTCGGTCAAGAACCACACACGGCCTGCGGTGTTCGGCCGAGTTCGAACACCGCTTCCACGCCGGGTTCCGTGGCCGTTCAACCGCGGTTGCTATAGGGCGGGCGAGGAATGGCGATGTGGGCGGCGCGCAACGCCGCCGACCAGCGTTCGCGGAGGTCGGTGAAATAGGGCTCGCCAGGCTCGATGCGGTAGATCAGTTCGGCGACGCAGCTGTCGCGCCGCACGACCAGGAGATCGATCGGCAGGCCGACGCTGAGATTCGAGCGCATGGTCGAATCGATGGACACAAGACCGACCTTGAGCGCGTCGTACAGATCCATCTCGTAGGTGATGGCGCGGTCGAGCACCGGCTTGCCGTATTTGTGCTCGCCGATTTGCAGGTATGGCGTGTCGGTGGTGCATTCGATGAAATTGCCGGCCGAATAGATCATGAACAGGCGCATGCGCTCGCCCATGATCTGGCCGCCGAACAGAAACGACACGTCGAAATTGACGTCGCTCGCTTCCAGTTCCTTGCCTTCCATTTGGTGAATCATGCGGATGACGTGGCCGACGCGCTGCGCGGCCTGGAACATGGTCGGCGCGTTCATGATCGTTTCGCGTTCGCCGGTCTGCGGATTATCGAAACCCTCGGTCAGGACGCTGACGACCGACTGGCTGATGGAAAGATTGCCGGCCGACGCGATCGCCATGATTCGTTTCTTCGGATCCTGGAAAATGTGCAGCTTGCGGAAGGTTGCGATATTGTCGACGCCGGCGTTCGTCCGCGTGTCCGCGAACATCACAAGTCCCTCGCGCACGAGAATTCCACAGCAATATGTCATTGATTCTCACACTCCCAGCGCGGCGCTTATACCATTTGCTCGCGGGTGGTTGCGCGGGAAAACATCGTGCTCACTGATCGACTTTGACGGCGATTGCCAGCGTCTCGCCGCCGGCGCCGAGCCGCGTACCGCGCGTCGGCGCCGCGCCAAGTGAATCGAGCCCTACGGCGACGCGAATATGACCGTCGGTCGGGCAATAGCCGTTCGCCGGGTCGAACCCGATCCAGCCGAGATCCGGCACCAAGGCTTCCGCCCAGGCGTGGCTGCGGTCCCGTGCCGTGCCCGCCTCGATGCTGTGGGCATAACCGCTGACAAAGCGGGCGGGAATGCCGAGGCAATGCGCAGCGCCGATGAAAATATGCGTGAGGTCCCGCGCGGTGCCGTGTTTGAGCGAGAACGCTTTCGCCGCGTTCACGGCCGTCGTCGGCCGCTCGGTTTCGTCGCGCGCGGCCTCGTCGTATCCCATGTCTTCGTGCAAGCGGTCCAGCAGGCCGTGAAGCTCGGCCAGAATATTGCCGCCGCCGGCAGCGCGAACGGCTGCCGCAAAGTCGCGGATCGCGACGTCGGCGTTCGTCAACGCGGTATCGCGCAGGAACAGGCTCGGCGGGAAGCGCTCGACCGTGCCGCGCACAATACCGTCGGTGCTTTGGGTCTCGACCTGACCCTCGACCTCGACGCGCAGTTCGTCCAGCGGACCGTCGGCGGTGAAGACATGGGTGATGTTGCCGAAGGCGTCGTCGTGGGCGGCAAGCCGCACGTCGGGGGTGACGTCGATGCGCCAGCCGACGATGTATTGGCCCTCGTGATTGCGCGGCGTCAGCCGCAGCACCTGGATCACCCCGGTGGCGGGTGGATCGTAATGAAAGACCGAACTGTGGGCGACGCGCAGGCGCATAGAGATCAGGTATCAGTGTCCAGTAGTCGGTAATCAGAGCGGGAGAAGGGCTGACGGCGATGATAGACGACAGATCGATGCGCTGTCTTCCGATTATTGATTGCCGATTGCCGACTCCTGATCACAGGAGGTATTGCTGCGCGACCGCGCTGCCGAGCCTGTTATTATCCTCGATGAATTCGTCGATGAATTCATGCAGACCGTTCTGGAAAATGCCTTCGATCTTGCTGTTCTCCAGGCGCGCGCGGACGGTGCGGGCGTGGCGTTGCGCCAATCCCTGGCGGCCGTATGCTTTGGCGATGCGATCGAGGTTTTGCACCAGATTTTCGTAACAGCTCGCCAGCGATCGCGGCATCTCGTCCCGCAGCATCAACAGGTCGGCGACCAGCCAGGGCTTTATGTTCTCGCGATAGACCCAGTGGTACGCCGTGAGCGCCGAAACCGAACGCAGGATCGAGGTCCACTGGAAATAATCGAGCGGCCCGCCGACCTGCTCGATTGCCGGCAGCAACAGGTGATATTTCACGTCCAAAATGCGCGCGGTGTTGTCGGCGCGTTCGATATAGACGCCGAGCCGGGAGAACCAATAGGCGTCGTTGCGCAGCATGGTGCGGTAGGCGGAGCCGTCGAAGGTCAGCGACGAGCCCATGACCCAACGCAGGAAACGCGCGAACTCCTCGCGCGACGACGGCCCATTGCCCCACTTCTTCAGTTCGAGCCACGCGCTGTTGATCGCGTCCCACATCTCGACAGTGAGCGCGGTGCGCACCGCCCGCGCGTTGATCCGGGCGGTTTCGAAGCAGTTGCGGATCGACGACGGGTTCTCGGTCGAAAACGCCAGGAATTCCGTGACCGTTTCTTCGTTTGCTTCCGAGTAGGTCTCGAAAAACGCACTGGCGCAGCCGGCGGTGGCGACTGCGGACTCCCACTCATTGGATTCGCCGACATAGGCGAGCGGCAATGCCGTCAGACGCAACGTGGTGTCAAGGATGCGCGCCAGATATTCGGCGCGCTCGACATAACGGGCGAGCCAGTACAGGTTATCGGCGGTGCGTGACAGCATCGATCAGGTTTGCCGCGGTTTCATCATCTGTCCAGCACCCAGGTATCCTTGGTGCCGCCACCCTGACTTGAGTTCACCACCAGCGATCCCCTCTTGAGCGCGACGCGCGTCAGGCCGCCGGGGACGATGCGGATGCGGTCGCTGCCGGCGAGCACGAACGGCCGCAGATCGACGTGCCGCGGTGCGATGCCTTCCTCGACGCAGGTCGGACAGGTGGAAAGTGCCAGTGTCGGTTGGGCGATGAAATTCCTCGGATCCGACTTCAGCTTGGCACGGAACGTCGCGATCGCGGCTTTGTCCGCCTTCGGTCCGATCAACATGCCGTAGCCGCCCGAGCCGTGAACTTCCTTGACCACCAGGTCCTCAATCTTCTCGAGCACATAGGCAAGATGCTCGCTCTCGCGACAGCGCCAGGTCGGAACATTTTTCAGGATCGGTTCTTCGCCGAGGTAGAACTTTACGATCTCCGGCATGTAACTGTAGACCGCCTTGTCGTCGGCGATGCCGGTGCCGACGGCGTTGGCGAGCGTGACATTGCCGGCCTGGTAGGCCGACATCAGGCCGGGCACGCCGAGCGCGCTGTCGGGGCGAAACACCAGCGGATCGAGAAAATCATCGTCGATGCGGCGATAAATGACGTCGACTCGCTTCAGCCCTTCGGTCGTGCGCATCGACACGACGTCGTCCTTGACCACAAGATCGCGGCCTTCCACGAGCTCGACGCCGAGCTTGTCGGCGAGGAAAGAATGTTCGTAGTAGGCGGAATTGTAGACGCCGGGGGTCAGCAGCACGACGGTGGGTTCGGACGGCGCCGTCGGCGGCGCGATCGATTTCAGCGTCGCCAAAAGTTCGTCCGGGTAGTTCTCGACCGGCGCGATGCTGTAGCGCGAAAACAGTTCGGGAAACAGCCGCAGCATGATCTCGCGATTTTCCAGCATGTAGGACACGCCGGACGGCGTGCGCGCGTTGTCCTCGAGCACATAGAAGGAGTCCGCATCCACGCGCACGATGTCGATGCCGGCGACATGAACGTAGATATCGTGCGGCACCTTCTGACCATTCATTTCCGGCCGGAACACCGGATTCTGGAAGACCAGGTCCTCGGGTACGATCTGGGCTTTCAGAATTTCGCGGCGGTTGTAGACGTCCTTGATGTAGGCGTTGATCGCCTTGACGCGCTGCTCGAGACCGCGCCGCACGATCTCCCATTCCTTCGCCGCGATGATGCGGGGAATGACGTCGAACGGGATCAGGCGCTCGGTCGCTTCGGGGTCGCCATAGACTGCGAACGTGATGCCGATGCGGCGAAACAAAAGCTCCGCCTCGCGGCGGCGAAAGTTGAGCACATCAGGCTGGATCTGGCCGAGCCACTGCGACAGTTCGGCGTAGGCCGGCCGAACGGCGCCCACGCTGTCCCGCATCTCATCGAACATGTCGCGAACCCCGGCCCGCTGAAAAGACCGCAAAATGCCAAGGGCAACAAGGCCCTCCGACACCCCACAGCCTGTGTTTAAGCAATCTTTGCGCCAAATTGTTCCGGCGCGAGGAAGGCCGGGGGCTTGCCATCGCCCATATATTGCTCACCTTTTAGGCGGTATGACCATTGCTACGGCTAGTGCGAACAAGGCCAGTAACCGGGCGTGCTATTGCCTGCGAGCAGCCGGCGCGCTGCGGCGATCCGGCATAAGGCAACGCAAGCCGACTGGATCCGGCCCCGGCCCCGGCCCCGGTGCCCGTCGGCGCGATCAGAGCAAACAACAATCGCATAGGGTATTGCTCAGGCGGTCTGCGACGCTGCGCTCGTGCGGGCAGACCGGGAGGCCAGGATGAACTATCGCAAGAAATTCCTCGTCGAACCGGGCTCGAAGGTACGCCTAGCCAAGATCGATCCGTCGTATTCGGGAAAGCACGGCTCGCATAAGAAGGCGATCCCGGAAATTGAGAAACAGATCGCGCGGATGGATCGGCTGCAATATCTGCTCTACGCCGACGCAAACCAATCTCTGCTCATAGTGTTGCAGGGGCTGGACGCGGCCGGAAAGGACGGCGTCATTCGGCATCTGTTCACCGGCATGAACCCGCAGGGGACGTCGGTCGTTGGGTTTAAACAGCCGGACAAAGCGGAAGCTGCCCATGATTTTCTTTGGCGCGCGCACAACCGCGCGCCGGGCAACGGCGAGGTCGTGATCTTCAACCGATCGCATTACGAAGACGTGCTGGTCGTGCGCGTGCACAATCTCGTGCCGCGCTCGGTGTGGTCGAAACGCTACGAGCTGATCAACGACTTCGAAAAGATGCTTACGGAGAACCGCACGTGCGTTTTGAAATTCTATCTGCATATCAGTCCGGACGAACAGCTTGAACGCTTCGAGAAGCGGCTGGACGATCCGGGGCGGCGCTGGAAGATCAGCGAGAGCGATTATTCCGAGCGCGAGCTGTGGCCGAAATACGTCGAGGCCTATGAGGACGCGATCGCGCGCACCAGCACCAAGCTGGCGCCATGGTATGTCATTCCGTCGAACCACAAGTGGTTCCGCAATCTTGCGATTTCGCACATCATCGCGGATACGATGGACGAAATGGGGCTGAAGCTGCCCAAGCCGCGCGTCGATATCGCCGATATCCGGCGCAAATATCATGCCGCCGAGCGCGAGTCGCAGTGAGTATCGCACCGTCCTGCCTTGAGCCGCCGCCAGCGCCGCGCTACAAAAAGCCGAGCACGGAGATTTAGCGAAATGGCCGACGCCATGGCCAAAAACGACGGCGGCATCGTCTCCGCCGCGATTCTCGTCATCGGCGACGAGATCCTGTCGGGCCGCACCAAGGACAAGAACATCGGCTATATCGCCGAGTATCTCACCAATATCGGCATCGACCTGAAGGAAGTGCGCGTGGTCCCGGACGAAGAGCCGGAGATCATCGCGGCGTTGAACGCGCTGCGTGTCCGCTACACCTACGTATTTACGACCGGCGGCATCGGACCAACCCATGACGACATTACCGCCGACTGCGTCGCCAAGGCGTTCGGCGTCAGCCTCGATTATCATCCGCGCGCCGTCGAAATGATGAAGGCGCGCGTTGCCGAGACCGGCGGCGTGATGAACGAAGCGCGCATGCGCATGACGCGCGTACCTGCCGGCGCCGAGCTTGTCCTCAATAAGATTTCGGCCGCACCCGGCTTCTGGATCGGCAATGTCATTGTCATGGCCGGCGTGCCGAATATCATGCAGGCGATGCTCGACTACGTGGCGCCGAACCTGAAGACCGGCGCCAAGATGCTGTCGCAGTCGGTGCGGGCGGACTGCCGGGAAGGCGATATCGGTACCGAGCTTGGCGAGATCGCGAAAAAGCACTCTGACGTCATCATCGGTTCCTATCCGTTCATGGATGAAAAGCGTGGCGGCAACACCAACGTCGTGGTGCGCTCGCGCGACCCGCAAAAAATTGGCGCCGCGATGTCGGCGATCGAATCCATGCTGGCACGCGTGAAAGCTGAGCTTGCGGCAGGCCAAAGATAAGGACGCAATCGTCATGGCCGAGGCCCAGCAATCGAATTCACCGACGCCAAGTCCTGAAAAGATTTTTCCGGTGTCATGGGACCAGTTCCATCGCGACTCGCGGGCGCTGGCCTGGCGGCTCAACGGCGCCGGTCCGTTCGAGGCGGTCGTCTGCATCACCCGCGGCGGCCTCGTGCCCGCGGCGATCGTGGCGCGCGAACTTGGCATCAGGATGATCGATACCGTGTGCGTGGCAAGCTACGACCACACCACCCAGGGCGAGTTGACGGTGCTCAAGCATGTTGCGCCGTCGATCGTCGCGCTTGGCGGCGGCAAGGGCGTGGGGGTGCTGATCGTCGACGACTTGGTCGATACCGGGCAGACCGCCAAGATCGTGCGCGCGCAACTGCCGCGCGCGCATTTCGCCACCGTGTACGCGAAGCCGATGGGACGGCCGCTGGTCGACACTTTCGTCACGGAGGTATCGCAGGACACCTGGATCTACTTTCCCTGGGACACCGGCCTTGCGTTCCAGCCGCCGATCCGCGCCGCGGGCTTGTAGAGCGAGCCCACGCGATCGGCTATGATGCCACCAGCCCAGGCCGTACAATCGAAGGGAGCCCGCCAATGGACGCCGTGACACCCAAAACCAGGCACGACACCGCCGACACCCATTCGCACGTCGTGCGCCCTGCGCAGATGGAATGGAAGCAGACGCGCTTTCCCGGCTGCGAAGTGAAGGGGTTGCTGTTCGACAAAGCGACCGGCGTCGTCACCGCCCTGATGCGCTTTGCGCCGGGCGCCGTGCTGCCCGACCACGAGCACGTCAAGATCGAGCAGACTTATGTCCTCGAAGGCAGGCTGGTCGACAAGGAAGGGCCGGCGCAAGGCCTGAGCGTCGGACCTGGCGAATTCGTCTGGCGCGAGGCCGGCAGCCGGCATGTCGCCTGCACGCCCGAAGGCGGCCTGATGCTCGCCATGTTCCAGGTCCCGAACAAGTTCTACGAGAAAGACGGGCGCGTCACCGATATTTCCGGGGCCGAATGGGACACGCTCTGGAGTCATGTCTTCAAAGAATAAGTCTTCAAGGAACGCGGCGGCGATCACGCTGCCTTAACTGCGCCGGATTACGGCAGCTTCATTAGCGCGCAGGAGTCGAACAATGCTGCGAAAACTCGTCGGAGCTGGCGTGATTACCGCCGTCATGACTGGAGCTGCCGTAGCGCAGATGCCGATGCCCAGCATTTCGCTGGGCCACGACGATCAGAGAAAGCTCACGCCGGAGGAACAAGCCCGGCAAGACGCGACCGATCGTGCCTACAAATCTCAGCTGCAAAAGATTCCCGAGAAGAAGACCGTCGATCCCTGGGGCAACATCCGTGACACCTCACCGACCGCATCTGCTCCGGCGACGCCCAAGAATAAACAGCAATAATCCCGCCGCGCTGCCGTCCTCGCTTCCGGCGCACGCGCCGCGGATGCTACAACACCGCGGACGTGTTACAGACGCCGGCTCCGCGGACGTGGCGAAATGGTAGACGCAAGGGACTTAAAATCCCTTTTTTAATCACTTTATTCCATAATTTCAGATAGTTAGCCAAATTTGACATTAGCACAAATCTAGCACAAACTGTCCCGCTAGCACAAGAAAGTCCCTTCAGGCTACGCACGCGGGATTTTTATGACGGCACGACACGAAATTCTCGGCGGCAAAGTTCAGCTCTACAGACGCGGGCGCGTCTGGCACTGCTCGGCGTCCGTCGCCGGCCGCCAGCATCGCGAGACCACGAAGCGCGAGGAGCTGTCGCAAGCCGAGGACGCGGCCGAAGACTGGTATCTGGAGCTGCGCGGAAAATTCAAACGCGGCGAACTCGACAAGCTGGTCAGAGTCAAAAGCGAGAAGACGTTCGGCCAGGCAGCGGAGAAATTCATCCGCGAATATCCCGTTATCACCGAAGGGCAACGCAACAGGCAGTACGTCGATGGCATCGAGCGACGGCTGCGCAAATACATTCTCCCCTTCATGGGTCCGAAGCCCCTCTCCGAAGTCACGTCCGGATTCGTGCAGGAATACTTCATCCACCGCATCGAGACGGCAAAGGCCGAGAAGGCCGAGAAGGCCGCGAAGGCGCAAGACGATGAGAAGGCGGGAAAGAAGGTGGCCGACCCGGCCCCTCCCGCCCGCAACACGCTGCATCAAGAAAGAGTCGCTATCCGCCAGGTGCTCAAATCAGCCGTGCGGCACGGCGATCTCTCGCGCATGCCCGACATGTCGCAGCCGTACCGCATGAACAGCAAGATATCGCATCGGGCATGGTTCTCCCCCGATGAATACAAGGAACTCTACAAGGCGACACGCGATCGCGTGGAGAATCCGAAGAAGAAGAAATATCGGGAGGACTACGAAGACTTGCACGACTACGTCCTCTTCATGGTGAACACCGGCCTACGTCCCGATGAATCCAGACGGATTGAATTTCGGGACGTGAAGATTGTCGATGATCGCGACAGCGGCGAAACCATTCTTGAAATCGACGTGCGCGGCAAGCGCGGCGTCGGCTTCTGCAAGAGCATGCCGGGCGCGGTGCATCCGTTTCAGCGCGTCATGAAGCGGCGCAATGCGAAGCCGAACGACCCCGTCTTCCCGAAGACGCACCACGAGCTGTTCAACACGATCCTCGGCGAGCTGGACCTCAAGGTCGATCGGGAGGGGCAGCGCCGCACATTCTACTCGCTGCGCCACACCTACATCTGCTTACGCTTGATGGAGGGCGCGGACGTGTACCAGATCGCCAAGAACTGCCGCACTAGCGTGAAGATGATCGAGGAATTCTATGCGTCCCACATCAAGAACATGGTGGACGCCTCGGTCATCAACGTGCGGCGAGCCAAAACGCCCAAGGCGCGAACGCGCAAGACGAACCGCAGGCCGAACGGCCACTAATGCATTGGAAGTACAATGGTTCTTGGCTGAATCGCATTCAGCCGCTATACACTACCCCTGGTACGCGGGCGTGGCGAAATTGGTAGACGCAAGGGACTTAAGCGATTGAGTGCTCTCCGGGAAACCGAAGATGCAGAACTGCTCAAATTCGGGGAAACCGGTCATAGGCAATCCCGAGCCAAGCGCTCCGGCCGAACGGCCGAAGCGAAGGTGTAGAGACTAGACGGGCAGCGCCTAACGCGCGAACGCGCCATGGTGAAGGTATAGTCCAGACCCCAAACCGAGCCGAAACGCAGAACTGCGCCAGGTGAGGGCGGCGAAAGCCGTAGTGGTACGAAAATCCCTCGGTCCGAAAGGACTGTGCCGGTTCAAGTCCGGCCGCCCGCACCAGCCTGCAACTCATGCCGAACGGGTAATTTGTGACGACGCCTAACCAGAACCCCGAACAGATCGCCCGCGATCAGATCGATAAACGTCTTGTCGAGGCCGGTTGGATTGTTCAGGACAAAAAGGCCATCGATTTCAGCGCGGGCCTCGGCATAGCTATTCGCGAATACCAGACCGATATCGGCCCGGCTGATTACGCACTCTTCATTGACAAAAAAGCGGTCGGTGTCATCGAAGCAAAGCCTGAGGAGTGGGGTCACAAGCTAACGACGGTTGAAGATCAGTCCAGCGGTTACGCTGCCGCCAAACTTAAGTGGGTCAATAATAAGGAGCCGCTGCCGTTCGTCTATGAGAGTACTGGCGTCATCACCCGCTTCACGGACGGACGCGATCCTAAGCCCCGTTCACGGGAAGTCTTTACGTTCCATCGACCTGAAACAATGGTCGAATGGCTCTCCAAGCCCAAATCGCTCCGCGCTCGCCTGCATGACATCCCCGCGTTAAACCCAGCCGGCTTGCGCGATTGCCAGGTCACCGCAATTCAAAACCTTGAGCAATCTTTTCGCGGCGACCGGCCCCGCGCTCTCATCCAAATGGCGACCGGCTCTGGCAAAACTTTCACGGCCATTACCTCGGTATACCGGCTTCTTAAGTATGCAGATGCCAAACGCATCCTTTTTCTCGTGGACACAAAGAACCTCGGCGAGCAGGCTGAGCAGGAGTTCATGTCCTACCTGCCGAACGACGACAACAGGAAGTTCACCGAGCTTTATAATGTCCAGCGCCTCAAATCCCCTTTCATCGCTGGTAGCAGCCAGGTTTGCATCAGCACGATCCAGCGCATGTATTCGCTGCTTAAGGACGAGCCGCTGGATGAATCCGCCGAGGAAACCAACCCTGGCGAATTGATGGTGAGACCGAAGCAATCGCTACCTGTCGTCTATAACAAGAAGATTCCGCCCGTGTTCTTCGACTTCATCATAATCGATGAGTGCCACCGCTCCATATATAATCTCTGGCGGCAGGTGATCGAATATTTCGACGCCTATCTCATTGGGCTAACAGCTACACCGGATAATCGCACCTACGGTTTCTTTCGCAAGAACGTGGTCAGCGAGTACGGCCACGAGCGCGCTGTTGCCGACAAAGTCAACGTCGGTAACGAAATCTACATTATCGACACTGAAGTCACGAAGAAGGGCGGCAAGATCAAGGCCGATCAACAAGTCGAAAAGCGTGAGCGCCTTACCCGCAAGAAGCGGTGGGAACGTCAAGATGAAGAAGAGCAGTACGCTGCCACGCAGCTAGACCGCGCAGTGGTCAACCCCGATCAGATACGCACGGTTATCCGCGCGTTCAGGGATAAGCTACCCGACATCTTCCCGGGACGTAACGAAGTGCCTAAGACGCTGGTCTTTGCCAAGACCGATAGCCACGCTGACGACATCATTCAGATCATCCGAGAGGAATTTTCGGAGGGTAACGATTTTTGTAAGAAGATTACATATCAGGCGACCGAAGATCCAAAGTCCGTGCTTGCTCAGTTTCGCAACGGCTATAACCCCCGCATAGCCGTTACGGTGGACATGATTGCCACTGGCACGGACGTAAAGCCCCTCGAATGCCTCCTCTTCATGCGAGATGTTAAAAGCCGCAATTACTTCGAGCAGATGAAGGGGCGCGGCACGCGCACGCTGGACGCGGATAGCTTGAAGAAGGTTACGCCTTCCGCGCAAACTGCCAAAACCCACTACGTCATTGTTGATGCCGTGGGTGTAACGAAATCGCTAAAGACCGCTAGCCAACCGCTCATCACCAAGCCGAACGTTCCTCTGAGGGACCTCGCGACTGGCGTTATGATGGGCGTGCGCGACGAAGATACCGTCAGCTCCCTAGCCGGT
>Ga0209579_10001840_pt1 | contig 17020 bp, 16 predicted proteins | sample Coa_R1_2_FD_187152 | JGI IMG/M metagenome (GOLD analysis project Ga0209579, IMG submission 187152) | Surface soil microbial communities from Centralia Pennsylvania, which are recovering from an underground coalmine fire - Coalmine... | ecosystem: Environmental > Terrestrial > Soil >... | reverse complement strand
AAGGGCACCAGCGGGCTCGGCGCCGGGCTCGGCGGGTTCATCCCGTACAGTGGCGTGGTCGGCGCCGCGGTCGGCAGCGTCCAGTCGAACGAGGCCTCCACCACCTTGCTGCTGATCGATAATCGCTCCGGCGTGCAGCTGTCGGCGTCGCAGGGCAGCGCGAAGAACTGGGACATCGGCGGGATCGGCAGCGTGTTCGGCGGTGGGGCAGCTGGCGGCTTCGGCGGCTACTCGAACTCGCCGCAGGGCAAGGTCCTGATCGCCGCGTTCATGGACTCGTACAACCAGATGGTCGACAGCCTGAGGAACTACAAGGCGCAGACCGTCGAGGGCGGCCTCGGGACCGGCGGCACGCTCGGCGTGCAGGGCGGCACCACGCCGGCGTCCAAGCACGTGAAGTGACCGTCGGCGCGCAGATCGCCGATCGCCTAGCGCCAAAGATAGTCCGCTGAGCTACCGGGGACGCCGGGTTACCCGGCGCCCCCTCCGACTGGACGCCCCCAACGCGATTCTCCGCGCGCGAAGCGCGCGGCCGAGCGAAGCGAGCGGGGAGTGCGAGGGGCGGAACCCCTCGCTCAACTATTCGGCCGCGCGGCCGACACGCGCTCGAGCACGTGGCCGGCGTCCTCCGTCTCCGCTTCGACCGCCAGATCACCGAGCGAGACGATGCCGGCGAGGTGCCGGTTACTGTCGAGCACGGGCAGGCGCCGGATCTTGTGCCGCTTCATCGTCTCGCGCGCCCGCTCGACCGGCTCGTCCTCGAACGCGTAGCGCACCGTCATGCTCATGATCTCGCGCACGGGCGTCTGTGGATCGGCGCCGCGGGCGATCGCCCGGATCGTGATGTCACGGTCGGTGAGCATGCCGACGAGCCGCTCGCCGTCGCAGACCGGGATCACGCCGACGTCGAGGTCCGCCATCTTCGCGGCCGCGTCCTTCAGCGTGGCGTCCGGACGGATCACCTCGACGTGGCGGGTCATCACGTCCTTCAGGTGCGTCCCGTCGGTCGCAACCGGCCGGCTCCGCCGCGCGAAGCGGGCCATCAGGTATCCAAAGCCGGCGCCGATGAGCATCGCCTGGACGGGATGGCGCCGGACCACATCGACGACGTCCTTCGTGACATCGCCGAAATCCCGCTCGCTGAAGTAGCTGCTCGCCGAGCCGAGGCCCTCGCTCACGAGCGCCGCCGCCCCATTTGTCGGCAGCGCCTCGCGGAACGCGGAGGCCAGCGACTGGAGGCGCTCGCCAGTCATCTCCGCCTGACGCGCAAGCGCCGCACCGATCTCCTGCATCGTCGACGACATCGAGCTCGAGCCGTGTCGCGTCGCTGCTCCGTATCTCGCCATGAGAAATCCTCCATCAATTCGGGTGCTCCCCCATTCTCGCGATGCCGGCGCGCTGCGCCATCCCGCCTTGACGGTCTGCGACGTCGCGTGTTAGCTCCACGCGTTTTTCGCGCCGGGATTTCTCGATGCGCTTTTACGAGTACGAGGCCAAGGCGCTCTTCGCGCGCCACGGAGCGCCCCTGCCGAAGGGTCGCGTCGCACGCAACCCCGCCGAGGCGGCCGCCGCGGCGGCCGAGATCGCCGGACCCGTCGTGCTCAAGTCGCAGGTCCTGACTGGCGGCCGGATGAAGGCGGGCGGCGTGAAGTTCGCCGACACGCCGGCCGCAGCAGAGGCCGCCGCCCGCGAGATCTTCGCGCTTCGCATCAAGGGCCAGGAGCCGCGCGGCGTTCTGGTCGAGCAGCGCGCGCCGGTCGCGCAGGAGTACTTCGCGGCCGTCACCTGGGACGGGCGTCGGAAGCTTCCCGTCATCGTCTTCAGCGACATGGGGGGCATCGACATCGAGGAGGTGGCGGAAAAGCACCCCGCGCACGTGTCACGGACGCACCTCTCGACGCTGCTGCCATTCAGCCCGTACGTCGCAAAGGAGGCGGTCGCCGCGGTCGGCGTCACGGGCGACGATCTCAATCGGATCACGCCCATCGTCGCGACGCTCGCCGAGATCTTCCTCCGCTACGATCTGACGCTCGCCGAGATCAACCCGCTCGGCAAGCTCGCGGACGGTCGCTTCCTCGTCCTCGACGGTCACGTCGATCTCGAGGCCGACGCGCGCGACAAGCATGCGAAGCTGGTCGCCGACCTCGGCATCGGGAAAGACGAGACGCGCGAGGCGCGCCCGCCGACGGCGTTCGAGCTGAAGGGCGCCGAGGTCGACGCCTCCGACCACCGCGGCGTCGCCGGCAACGTGCGCGAGTTCGACGGCGACCTCGGGCTCGTCATCGGCGCGGGCGGCGGCTCGCTCACGCTGTTCGACGCGATCCGGAAGCACGGCGGCCGGCCGGCGAACTACTGCGAGATCGGCGGCAACCCGAGCGTCAAGAAGACCTGCGAGCTGACGAAGCTCATCCTCTCCAAGCCGGGCGTGAAGAAGATCGCCGTGATGATGAACGTCGTCTCCAACACCCGCGTCGACATCGTCGCGCGTGGGGTCATCAAGGGGTGCATCGCGTCCGACCGGAACCCCGCAGAGACGATCGCGATCTTCCGCATCCCGGGCGCGTGGGAAGACGACGGCTTCAAGATCCTGCGCAAGTACGGCGTCGAGTACTGCGACCGGACCGTCTCGATGTACGAGGCGGCGGGACGCGCCGTGAAGAAGATGTCGGCCTGATGTCGATCCTCATCCGCCGCGACACGACGTTCATCGTGCAGGGCATCACCGGCCGCGAGGCCGTGAACCTTACGCGCGAGTGCCTCGACTACGGCAGCAAGATCGTCGGCGGCGTCACGCCCGGACGCAAGGGCCGCGACGTCTACGGCGTCCCGGTCTACGACTGCGTGCGCGAGATCACGGAGAAGACGCATGTCGACGGCTCGGTCGTCACCGTCCCGCCCCGCTTCACCCGCGACGCCGTCGTCGAGGCGATCGAAGCCGGCATCAAGCTGATCGTCGTCGTCACGGAGCGGATCCCGCGCGGCGAGGTGGCGCAGATGGTCGAGCTCGCGAGGCTGCGTGGCGCGCGCATCATCGGCCCGAACTGCCTCGGCATCCTCTCGCCCGAGGAGGCCAAGATGGGCGGCCTCGGCGGCCCCGCGGTGAACGTCCGGCGCGCCTTCAAGAAGGGCCCGATCGGCGTCATGTCGCGCTCGGGTGGAATGTCGACTGAAATCTGCAACACGCTCTCCGCGGCGGGGCTCGGCCAGTCCACCGCCGTGTCGATCGGCGGCGACGCGATCATCGGCTCCACGTACGCCGAGCTGATGCCGCTCTTCGAGGCCGACGCGGAGACCAAGGCCATCGCGATCTACTCCGAGCCCGGCGGCCGCATGGAGGCCGAGCTTGCCGACTGGGTGCGCGAGAATAAGAGCCGCCTCCCCATCGTCGCGTTCATGGCCGGCCGCTTCATGGACGAGATGCCCGGGATGCGCTTCGGTCACGCCGGGACGATCGTCGAGGGCAAAGCCGACACGACCGCAGACAAGATCGAGCGCATGCGCGCCGCGGGCATCGCGGTCGCGGAGCGGATCGAGGACATCCCCGCGCTCGTGAAGGAGCGCTTGCGGGGGCACTGATGGCGGGCATGTTCATCGACGTCGAGGTGGACGCCAAGGTCGCAGCGGACGCCGCGCTCGCGAAGAAGCTCACCGAGGTCTGTCCGGTGAACATCTTCGCGCAGGCCGACGGCGGCGCGCTCCGGATCGTCGAGGAAAACCTCGACGAGTGCACGCTCTGCGACCTCTGCATCAAGGCGGCGCCGCCCGGCACGGTGCGCGTCGTCAAGCTCTACGAGCGCTGACCCGTGAGCGTGCTCGCGGGACGGACAGCGCTCGTCACGGGCGCCGGGCGCGGCATCGGGGCCGCGATCGCGCGCGCGCTCGACGCCGCGGGCGCGCGCGTCGCGCTCGTGGCGCGGACGGAGAGCGAGCTGCGCGCGGTCGCGGCGGGGCTGGCGCACGATCCGCTCGTCGTACCGGCCGACCTCGGATCGGCGGACGGCCCCGGGGCCGCGGCGCACGCCGCGCTCGAGGCGTTCGGCGGTCGGCTCGACGTGCTCGTCAACAACGCCGCAACGATGCTCCGCAAGGACAGCGATACGGTGACCATCGAGGAGCTCGACCGCCTCTGGGTCGTGAACGTCCGCTCCGCGCTGCTCCTCACCGCCGCCGTCCTGCCGGCGATGGTCGACCGCAAGGCCGGCTCGATCATCTCGATCTCGTCGATCTCCGGCCTGCGCGGCGCGCCGCGGCGCTCGATCTACGCCGCGACGAAAGCGGCGCTCGACGGCATGACGCGCGCGCTCGCGATGGAGTACGGGCCGCGCGGCATCCGCGCGAACTGCGTCGCGCCGGGCGTCGTCGAGACCGCGATGTGGAAGGAGAACCTCGCCAAGCCCGGCGTCGCCGACGCCGTGCTGGACCTGATCCCGACGCGACGGCTCTCGACGCCGGAGGAGGTGGCGGACGTCGTCGTCTTCCTCGCCTCGGACGCGGCGCGCGCGATCACGGGCGAGGTGATCTCCGCCGACGGCGGGATTCACGGTACCGTGAACCTCTGGCCCAAGGTGTGAGACGACGTTGACAGAATTGCGACCCGCCTCGTAAGACCCCCGCCCGTGCGGCTGCGCCCGGGCTGGAGGTCGTTCACCTGCCTCTGCCTCCTCGTCGGCGCGTTGTTTCGCTTCGCCTGGGTCGGCGACGTCGAATACAAAGACGACGAAGATCAGCTGTTCCGCTACAGCCAGGCGATACCCGTTGCGCACCTCTGGCCGGCAATCGGCACGACGTCGGGGGTGCGGGAGATCCGCCACCCGGCGTTGGGGATCTGGTCGTTCGCCATCCTGGCGGAGGCGCTCCATCTGCACACGCCGTTGGCGCTCAGCCGAGGTGTGCAGGCACTGTCGTTGACCGCGCTGGCGTTGCTCTTCTGGTTCGCGGCGCGTCGCGTTCCCCGCCCGCAGCGGGAGATCTGGCTGTGGACCGCGGCGCTCGCCAGCGTCACCCTGACCGCCACCGTTTATGCGCGGAAGATCTGGATCCCGGATCTGGTTCCCATCTTCAGCGTGATTCTCCTGATCGCGTGGTCTCGACGGCACACCAGCGCAGGCGCGCTCGTCTGGGGGATCGCCGGCGCGCTGGTCGGCCAGGTTCACATGACGGGCTTCTTCTACTCTGCGGCGCTCCTGCTCGGGACCGTGCTGTTCGCCCGCACGAACGTGCGCTGGCGGGCGTGGTTGGCCGGCTCCGCCTGGGGCCTGATCCCCGCCCTCCCCTGGCTCCGCTACGTGTGGAGCGACCAACCGGCTCTATACGCCTCGGTGGCCGCGCTGCCGCGCACGTCGTTGAACCTCGACTTCTTTCGCATGGCCTTCGAGATCTCGCTCGGCCAGACGGCGGAGTTCAACCTCGGGGGTCACTTCCAGGAGTATCTCGGGTACCCGCTCGTCTTCGGCATCCCGACACACGGAGTGCACGTCGCCCGGATGCTCCTGCACGTGATCGGGGCGATCGTTCTCCTCGTTGCAGCGGCAGCAGGGTTGCAGGCGCTCGCTCGTTCCGCGGCGCGTCGCCCGTTCTCGGATACGAACCTCTGCCTGCTCAACCTCGCGCTGACGGGAGTTCTCTTTTCCATCGCCGCGGTGCCGAACCTGCCGCACCATCATCTGATGCTGTTCCCGCTCGAATACCTCTGGACACCGATCGCAGCGGTCACCTTCCTTCCGAAGGCGCGAATATGGCTCACGGCCGTATGGCTCGGTAGCGCAGTGTGCACCCTCGGGTTCCTGCAGTTCGTTCATCAGCACTGCGGTGCGCCGAACGGCGAGTACGGGATCGCGTACCGGTGTCAGGAGCACGAGACGGCGACGACGTTGGCCGGCCGACCCGGCGAGATCCGGCCGCTGATTCGTCCCGGTCAGGAAGAGGTCATCGCGCACATGCTCGGCCGGGGCGAGCTGCTACCCGGGTCCTGTCGACTCGTCGCGGGGCAGATCGATGGTGCTCGCGTCACCGGCACCTATTCCTGCCCCGAGGGTCGCGTCGGGGTCCGTCTGGACCATCCGAGCCGAGCGCCGGACGACGCGACGCGCACGAGAGACTTCGCCGTCGTGCTCGTCGCAGGATCACCTCCATCCGGCTTCCTCGACGCGCTTGCAGAGCGCGTGCGCAGGGACGAGCCGTCGTTCCAGTGGCTCCTGGAAGCTCCTCCGGAGTCCGTACGCGAGCCGGGATTGGAGCCGAACGGGTATTACCTTCCCGTGCTGACCTCGCGCCAGCTTCTGCGCAGGATGGTCGGCGGCGCCGTCATCCTCGTGCTCGCATCACCATGGTGGGCGAAGCGCTAAGAACACAGTCCCGTGTCGGGCCGCTTCGTATTCCTGCTCGTTCTCCTCCCGGTCTGCTCGGTCGGGCCCGGGCTCTTCCTCGTTCGGAAATTTCCCTGGAGCCCGCCGGAGAAGATGTGCGCGGCTCTGGGACTCTCGCTGGTGATCCTCTACGTCTCGTCTTTCGCCATCTTCGCACTAGACCTGCCGCCGTCTGCCTATTTCGTCGTCTCCGCCGTCTGTCTGTGTCTGCTCGGTGCGAGCTTCCGCGACGTGACCCGCCTGGTCGAGCACCGTCGGGTTCGGCGGCAGCTCGCGGCGTTCGTCTTCCTCTTTCTATGGGCCGTCGGTCTGCTCTCGCTCGTCCGCCACTACTCCGGTGGAGTCTGGGCCGGCGACTGGGTCGAGCACTACCAGCGCACGCTCTTCTTCCTCGATCATCCGCCCCGGGACACCATGTTCATCGGGCTGTACCTCCTTCCGGCGCGGCCACCGCTGATGAACCTCGTGGCGGCGCATTTCCTGGCGCAGGTCGGACGCGGGTACGACGTCTTTCAGATCGTCCTCCTCTTCCTGAACCTGTTGATCGTCTTCCCCTGCTTCCTGATCGCCGGAGCGATGGTGCGGCGCGGGGACGGGCGGCTGATCCTGCTCGCGGGGTTCCTGGCGGCCAGCCCCACGCTGCTCCAGAACGTCACGTACGCATGGACCAAGCCGGCGGCGGGCTTCTACGTGATCCTCGCGCTGTGGCTCTACCTCCGCGGCTGGCGGAAGCATGACACGTTCCGGATGACGTGCGCGTTCGTCAGCCTCTCGGCGGGTCTGCTCGTGCACTACTCGGTCGGGCCGTACGCGCTTTTCCTGGCCCTGCACTACCTGGTCGCCGTGTTCTGGTGGCGCGAGACGAGGTGGCGCGAGCTCTTCTGGATCGTGGGGTGCAGCGTCGGGCTGCTCGCGACCTGGTTCGCCTGGTCGACCGCCGTCTACGGCGCGCGCGCGACCTTCGGATCGAATACGACCGTGACGGGAGCGAGCAGCGTCTCGATGACCGAGAGCCTGGCGCGCATCGAAGCGAACATCGTCAAGACCATCGTCCCGCATCCGCTCCGTTCCGAGGGACGAAGGTACTTCGAGTCGCGGTTCGCCACCCAGAGAAACTCGCTCGGCTACCTGCGCGACTACACGTTCCTCGTCTTCCAGGTGAACGTCATCTTCGCGCTGGGGAGCGTGGGCGGCCTGCTGGTGCTGTACCTGCTGTACCTCGGCTATCGCGCGCCATCGACCGCCACGAGAGGTAACCGGCGCTTCTGGGGCCTACTCGTGCTCACCGTGGTCGTCGTCGGCATCGCGGTCGTTGGCCAGGACGACGAGATGGGGCTGGCGCACATCTCTCTCGTGCCTCTGATCATGATGGGCGTCGTCTTCCTGGCGGCATCCCTGCCCACGCTGCCTCGCGGCCTCCGCGTGCTGGCGCTGATCGGCTGCGTCATCGATTTCACGTTCGGGATACTGCTCCATTTCCACGTCGAGAACCGCATCTTTCAGCTCGTACCAGGCCCGGGCGGCGAGACGATGGTGATGAACACCGCGGGTCTGAGCTCACAGGCAGCGCTCAACTGGCGATTCAAGGCGATTCAGGGATGGGTCTTCTGGGGAGACCACTTCGCGGGCCTGGCAACGCCGATCGAGGTCTTGCTGATTCTCTCCTTTGCCCTTCTCCTCCGCCGCATGTTCCGCCAGGCGTTGCCGGAGCAGCCGGTTCCGGTCACCGATCGATCGCTGCGCGGTCCTCGCGCGCGGCAAGCTCCATCGCGACCAGGCGCGCGATCAGGATCGCGGGGAAGAGCTGTCCGGTGAGCGCCTCGAGCATCGCCGCCGACCGCGCCGCGGGATGGACGGGCGTGATGTCGCCGTATCCCATCGTGGTGAGCGTCACGAAGCTGTAGTACGCGAGCGACGTCACGAGCTCGGCATGGGTCTGCGGCGGCTCGGCGAAGCGGAACGCCGCCGGCGAGAGCGTGTGGATCATCTCGTACAGCCCCGCCCATAGGACGCCGAGCAGCAGGTAGACCGCGACCGCGCCCTGGATGCGCTGCACCGTGATTGGCCCTTCGCGGAAGACGTGCCGCACGACCAGTACGATCAACACGGCGACCGCGAGCACGCGCGTCAGGGAGACCCACACCGCGAGCCCGGCGTCGGGCTGGAAGTAGTCGATCCAGTGCAGCGCGACCGCGACGGCGAAGACCAGCGCGCCGGCGATGCGCTCCGCGCGGCTCCGTGTCTCACTGGCGAGCCCGGAGGCGAAGACCAGCGTGAAGAAGAGCTGCACGAGCAGGTTCGCCTCGGGGCGGTCCCGGAACAGCGGCAGGAAGAAGTTGATGGTGACGAGCGATGCGAGCAGAACGGACAGACCTCGGTCGTCACGCCACCAGGCTCCCATGGCACCTCCGTGTCGCGAGCTGCTAGATCAGCTGCGCGAGCCGGCGCAGGCTCGCCATCACGTCGTCGAACCCGATGCCGAAGTCGATGAGACAGGCGATCTCGTCCGCGCCCTGCTCCGCCAGCCGCTCGGCCTGCTCGGCGCACCGCTCGAGCGTGCCGATGAAGCTGAGCGGGCTACGCAGGTCGTTGTTCACCTGTTGCTGGATCATGAGCTGGTGCGCCCGCTCGTTCATCCCGCCGAAGCCGCGATCCTTCCCCGTCCCGGCGTCCTGAGCGCTCTGCATCTGGATGTTGAGCTTGATGTACTCCGCCATCGCCGGCCGGGCGACGGTCTCGATCGCGTCCGCCGTCTCCGCCACGAAGGTGTGCGACATGAGCGTGATGTGTCCGCGCCGGCCGTGATGCTCCTGGATCGCGTCGCGGTAGATCTTCGTCTTGCGCACGAACTCCTTCGGATCGTGCTTGAGGGAGAAGTTGGCGGTCATGAGGTTGAAGCCCATCTTGCCGGCGTTGAGGAACGTCTCGTCCTCCTTGCCCGTGAGCCAGATCGGCAGCTCCTTCTGGATCGGGACCGGCAGCACGCCGACCTCGATCGGCGCGCCGGCGCCGTTCGGCAGCGTGATGTGCTCGCCGCGCCAGAGCTTCTGGACGGTGGCGATCTTCTCGTACATGTCCTCCCGCCGGTTCGCGAACGTGTGCGGCGAGAGCACGAAGTCGTTCACGTGCCAGCCCGATGCCATCGCGAGGCCGACGCGACCATTGGAGAGGTTGTCGATCATCGCCCACTCCTCGGCGACGCGGAGCGGGTCCTGCAGCGGCAGCACGACGCTGCCCGCCCGGATGGCGATGCGCTGGGTCAGGACCGCGAGCGCTGCGCCGGTGACGGACGGGCTCCCGTAAAGCCCGCCGAAGCGCTGGAAGTGGCGCTCGGGCGTCCACACGGCGGTGAAGCCGTGCGCGTCGGCGAACTTCGCGGACTCGAGGAGCAGCTCGTACTTGTTGCGGTCGCGCTCGGCGGAATCCGCGCTGAAGAAGAACAAGCTGAATTGCGGCCTCGTGCTCATCGGCGCGGCGCGATGGCGGCGTCACGCGGGACGCCGTCGGATCGACGCGGCTTCTACCAAGCCGGGCGGCTCGACGGCAACAGTTCGATCGACGGTCGCAGCGCCCGCGGTGGAGTCTGCTGCGCCACCTCGCACACCGCTTGCGCTGCCGGAGTTTCGGTTGCCCCGTCGGGGCTTCTTCTGTACACCACGCCGATGCCGATCCCGCCCGGCAGCCCGGCCGACGGACCGGCGGCGGCTCCCCAGCGCGTCTTCTTCACCGAGCTCACGGTCGGCGGCGTCGTCGGCGGCTCGCTCACGGGAATCCTCGAGCTGCTCGCGCACCTCGACCGCCGGCGGTTCGAGCCGGTGATGGTCTTCTTCGAGCCAAAGCCGGTGATCGCGGATCTCGAGGCCCGCGGCATCGCCGTCCACGTGCTGCCGGGACCGCGCGGCGCGCTGCCGCTGCAGGGCTCGCAAGCGAGACGCGCCATCGCCCGCACCGCGGAGGTCCTCCGCGTCGTGCTGCCGCGCGTCCGGGAATTCGTGCGCTTCTTCCGGCGCGAGCGGCCGGCCGTCGTGTACACGTGCAACGGCCTCGCCCCGAGCGTGCCGGTCATCGCCGCCGCCGGGCTGTGCGGGATCCCGGTCGTCTGTCACGTGAAGGGCCTCAGCCACTACCGGCCCGACGCGCGCTTCGTCTCGCGCTGGATCGACACCGCCATCGGCATGACGGAGGAGATCGTGGACCACGTGCGCGCGCAGGGCATCCGCGCGCGGCGGTTCCTCGCCATCCACGACGGCATCGATCTCGCGTCTCCTCCGAGCGGCGGCGGCGCCGCCGTGCGTCGCGAGCTCGGGATCTCCACCGCCGCGCCGCTGGTCGGGGTCGTCGGCCACATCCAGCCGTGGAAGGGCCAGCTGCTCGCCGTCGAGGCCATCGCCCGGGCGCGGCGCGAGATCCCGGACCTGCATTGCCTGGTGGTCGGTGGCGTCCACCGTCAGGGCGTCGCGTACGCGGAGGAGCTGCGCGCGCGCATCGCCGCCCCGGACCTGGCCGGTCACGTGGTCCTCACCGGCGCGCGACGCGACGTCCTCGCCTGCATGGACGCCATGGACGTGGTCCTGCACACCTCCGTCACGCGCGAGCCGTTCGGCCGCGTCATGATCGAGGCGATGGCGGTCGGGCGACCGGTGATCGCGCCCGACGAGGGCGGTCCGCGCGTGATCGTCGCCGATGGCGAGACCGGGCTCCTGGTGCCGCCGCGCGACCCCGACGCGCTCGCCGCGGCGATCGTCGCGCTGCTGAGCGACCCGGCACGGCGCGCGGCGATGGGACGTGCGGGCCGCGCCCGCGTCGAGGCGCTCTTCGACATCCGCCAGCACGTGCACGCCGTCGAGGCCGTCCTCGACGACGTCCTGACCGCGCGGGCAGGCAGCCCCGCCGGCGCCGCGGCGCCGAACTCGCCATTTCCCGACCGCGTCCGTAAGATACGAACGGTGTGACGATGAACAACGGGACCGACCTCTCCGACAAGCTCCAGTCCGTGCTGCGCCCCCACCTCAAGTTCCTCGAGCCGGACGCGCCGATTCCCGCGGACGCGACCCTCGGTACGCTCGGGCTCGACTCCATGGCGACGATCAACTTCCTGCTCGACTTCGAGACCGCCTTCGGGGTGCAGGTGCCCGACGACCTCCTCAGCGCGGAGATGTTCGAGACGCTCGCCACGCTCGAGGCGACCGTCCTGCCCCTCCTCGCGCCGCGCGCCGATTGATCCGCCGCGCGCCCCGGGTCCCGGCGAGATGGCGCGCGTAGCGGTCGTCCGTCCGGAGGACTACGAGCGACTCGCGGCGTTCATGGCGGCGTTCCCCGGCGTGAAGCCGTGCACCGCCGCGCGCTGGCGCAGCCGGATGGCGGCGTGGTGGGAGCGAAACCCCGCCTTCGAGGAATCGTTTCCGCGCGGCTGGGTGGTCGACGACGGCGGCACGATCGCGGGGTTCTTCGGCTCGATCCCGCTGAGGATGCAGCTCGGCGGAACCGAAACGACGGTCTTCTGCACGACGACGTGGCGGGTCGCGGCGGAGCATCGGGGCAAGACGCTCGAGCTGAAGCTCCGCCAGCTGAAGGCGCACGAGGACTACCTCCACTTCTCGACGACGCCGATGAAGGACCTCGTGCCGCTGCTGCAGCGGTTCAAGTACCGGCAGATCGAGCGGGGGCCGGACGCGAAGTACCAGAGCCAGCTGATCTTCGACTGCGCCAACTTCTGGCGCGTCCACTACCGCGATCGACCCATCGTCGCGCGGCTCGCGACGGTCGCGGCGCCCGCGCTCGCGGTCGTCCAGGCCATCCGCACGCGCGGCCTCAAGGCGACGCTGGCCGACGTCCGCGAGCTCGGACATGCCGACGAGGCATTCGACGCGCTCTGGCAGCGGACGCGCACGCGGTTCGCGAACACCAACGTGCGCACCGCCGAGGTCGTCAACTGGTACTGCTTCACGATCCAGCCCATCGACCGGAAGCTCTTCGCCGCGTACGTCCGCGGCGAGCTCGTCGGCTACCTCGTGCTCCTCGTCAAGGAGGAGCCGATGCTCCGCTACCTCGAGTGCGTCGATGCGTGGATCGACCCGGCAGCCGACGAGGCGGCGGTGCTCGCAGCCCTGCTCGCCAGGGCCGCGGACGCGGCACGCCGGGAGAATTTCGACCGTCTCATGTTCCCGCACTTCGACACCCACACCGCGGCCCTCCTGCACGCGATCGGGTTGATCCGCGGACCCGGCTGGGAGCGGCGCGAGTACTACAAAGGCCCGACGGCTCTCATGGACCTGATCACGCCCGAGACCTCGTACTTCGTGCGCGCGCAGGGCGATTACGGGCTCTAATCATTACTCCGCGCTCTCGGACATGTGGGCGATGCTGAAGACATCGTCGGCAAGCCCGGGCTCGTACGTGACCTCCTTCACCGTGATGACCGAGCGCGTGTGCGTCTTCGGGTGCTCGACGACGCAGCGCCGGGCGGTCATGAAGCGGCCGGTCGCGAAGTAGTCACCGCACGTGAGCGTCTTCATGAGCCGGCCGTCGGGATCGTCGAGCTCGGCCCGCCGGAGAAGCAGGTCGTCGCGCGAGAACCAGAGACGGTAGCGGGCGCACGGGAACTCGCCATTGTCCCTTGCGGGGACGAGCACGAGCCGGTCGCACGTCGTCCCGTCGAGGGGATCGTCACCGTCGAGCGTCACGCTGCCCTCGGCCGCCGACCACTGCTGGATCCGGGTCAGCACGACGAGGTCGCTGTAGCTCAGGTCCGTCATGAAGAAGATCTCGTCGCGCTGGAGCCCGGGATAAGTCCCGCCGAGCTTCCGCGGCCGGCCGCTCGCGGGACTCCACATCCACCATTCCTGGCGGGCGCGCCGCGGCGAGACGTGCAGGTAGCGCGTCCCGCGCACGTCCGTGGGTGAGGTGAACTCCATCATCGTGCGGTGCTCGCCACGCGGGTCGCTGCGCTCGTAGACGCGCGCCTCGCGCGAGATCCGGCTCGCGTCGCGCTCGAAGCCCTCCAGCGCGACGACGCTCCGGCGCTCGCGCCAGGCGGCGAATCCGTTACGGGCCTGCGCCGCCGCGATCACGTCGGCGCCGGTGAGCGCGCGCGCCGCCGTCGCGACCAGGACGAGCGCACAAGCGAGCGCCACGGCGGCCCCGTACGCCGAGAAAGGACCCGTGTCGAGCGCTTGCTTGACCCCTCCCCGGAGCGCACGTTAGACGCCGATCATGCGCAGTCCCCGCGACTTCCTGAAGCCGCTCGCGCTCGGCGCGCCGGAGCCGGTGCGCGAGATCCCCGTGAAGCCCTCGCGCTGCATCCACTTCTTCGATCCGTCGAACCCGAAGATGGCGGCGAAGCTGCCCGAGCTCGCGAAGAAGACGGACATCCTGCTCGGCAACCTCGAGGACGCGATCCCGGCCGACAAGAAGATCGAGGCGCGCGAGGGGCTCGTGAAGGTCGGGCGCGAGGTCGACTTCGGCGACACGCCGCTGTGGACGCGCGTCAACAGCCTCGACAGCCCGTGGTTCCTCGACGACATCATGCGTCTCGTCGGCGAGATCGGCGACCGGCTCGAGGTCGTGATGATCCCGAAGGTCGAGGGGCCGTGGGACATCCACTACGTCGACCGGCTGCTCGCGCAGCTCGAGGGACGCCACAAGCTCCGGCGCCCGCTCCTCGTGCACGCGATCCTCGAGACCGCGCTCGGCGTCACCAACGTCGAGGAGATCTGCGCCGCCAGCCCGCGCATGCAGGGCATCAGCTTTGGCCCGGCGGATCTCGCCGCCTCGCGACGCATGAAGACGACCCGCGTCGGCGGCGGGCATCCCGCCTACCTCGTGCGCACCGACCCGAATCCGGAGCAGCCGACGGCGCCGCGCCCGACGGCGCAGCAGGATCCCTGGCACTACTCGATCGCGCGCATGGTCGACGCGTGCGCGTCCACCGGCTGTCTTCCCTTCTACGGGCCGTTCGGCGACATCTCCGACCCGGTCGGCTGCGAGGACCAGTTCCGCGCTGCGTTCCTCCTCGGCTGCGTCGGCGCCTGGTCGCTCCATCCGAGCCAGATCGACATCGCGAAGCGCGTCTTCAGCCCGCCGGTCGAAGAGGTGAAGTTCGCGAAACGCGTGCTCGAGGCGATGCCCGACGGCCGCGGCGTCCTCATGCTCGACGGCAAGATGCAGGACGACGCGACGTGGAAGCAGTGCAAGGTGATGGTGACGCTCGCGCAGATGCTCGCGAAGAAGGACGCGGAGCTCGCGCGCGCGTACGGCTTCGCGTGAGCCGCGCTCCGTGCTGACCCGCGTCCACCACGTCGGACTCGTCGTCCGCCGGCTCGAGGACGGCCTCGCGCTCTGGCAGGACACGCTCGGGCTCCGCGTTTCCAAGCAGGCGACGGTCCGCGATCAGGGGGTGAAGGCGGCGTTGTTGCCGATCGGGCGCAGCGAGATCGAGCTCCTCGAGCCCATCGATGCGGCGGGGGGCGTCGCCAAGTTCCTCGAGCGCCGCGGCGAGGGCCTGCACCACATCTGCTTCGAGACGCCGGACGTCGCGGCCGAGCTCGACGGCGCGCGCCGCTCGGGGCTGCCGCTCATCGACGAGACGCCGCGCGCGGGGCTCGCCGGCATGATCTGCTTCCTTCACCCGAAGGGCACGCGTGGCGTCCTGGTCGAGTTCGCGACCCCGCCGACGGAGGAGCACGCGCACGCCGCCGCTGGCGTCGGCCCGCTCGCGGGACTCGCGCTCGCAGAGGTGACCGTACGGAGCCGCGAAGCGACGAGCGCGGCGGAGCTCTTCACGGCGCGTCTCGGCCTCGCGGAGGCGCGTGTGAATGCCGACCCGGGTACGGCGGCGGCGGCGGTCGTCGCCGGCGGCGTCCGCCTCCGCTTCGTGAGCGCCGATTCGGCATCCGCCGGGCCGGAGGCGGCCGGGCTACGCGCGGCGGTCGAGTCGCTTGGCGAGGGACTCGCCGGGCTCGTGCTCGAGGTACCCGATCCCGCGGCCGCCGCGGCCGCACTCGCAACGCTGGCGCCTACCCGGGCGTCTGCGGGATTCGTTCTCGATCCCACCCGCTGCCACGGCGTGCCGCTCACCGTACATCGCAGCGGCCAACGACACTGACGCGCTCAGGCCGCTGCGAGTTGCTTCATCGGGTATGCCTTGCGAGCGACGAGCCGGCGCGCAACCGGGTCGACGACCACGTTGCACGCCTCGAGAATGTAGCCAACCAGCGGCTCGTAGCTGCCCTCCGGACGCGGCGCCATCTCCGTGAACATCACCTCGCCAACGATCCGACGGAAGCCATCGATCCGGATACGCACGGGACCCCGCACTTCGGCCGTGACGACACGCTGATCCGCGAGCTCGACGTCGACCAGCTCGACCTCCGGTAGCGTACCGAACCGGTCACGCCGTCGGGAGCACCAGGCTCACGGAGCCCGTGTCGACGAGCGCGGTGCAATCGAGCCCGCAGCGTGGCTCGAGCAAGTTCTCGACGCGCAGACTCACGCGAACGTCTCCCACGTTCTCCACCTCCGGCAATACCTGGTCTCGCACTATACGCCCGACCGCGACAGCTCCACGAGCGCGGCGGCGAGCCGCTCGTACTGCTCGATCGTGTTGTAGAGCTGGCACGACACGCGGACGAACCGGCGCGGGGGTGCGGGCCAGGGGAACACCGGGACCTCGATCGCGAACCGTTCGAGGAGCGCGTCCTGTAGCGGGTCGAACGGCGGCGGGAGGCTCGCCGACCGCACCGGGGAATCGGGCAGCGGCACAGTCGCCATCGAGCCGAGCATCGCCTCGGGCGCGGGCACCGCGACGCCGAGCGCGCGGCAGAGGAGCGCGCGCGCCTCGATCGCAAGCGCCTGGTTCCGGGCACGCAGCGCGGGCCACCCACCCGGCAACGCCGCGCTCAAAACGCGAATCGCTTCCGGCACGCACAGGTACGCCGTCGGATCGTGCGTGCCGGTCCAATCGAACTCCACGAGGAAGCGCGACCGGTCGGTCCGCGCCGACGTCGCCCCGTGGCTGATCACGGTGGGCCGCACCGTCGCCTGCCGGTCGGGCCGGACGTAGAGGAACCCCGCCCCCTTCGGGGCGCACAGCCACTTGTGGCAGTTCCCGGTGTAGTAGGCGGCGCCGACGGCGCGGACATCGAGGTCGACCATCCCCGGCGCATGCGCCCCGTCGACGAGCGTCTCGACGCCGCGCTCGGCCAGCGCCGCGACGAGGCGCGCGATCGGCATCACGAGCGCGGTCGGACTCGTCACGTGGTCGAGCAGCGCAACCCGCGTGCGTGGTCCGACGTGCGCCAGCAGCGCCTCGATCACTTCGTCCGGCGACGCGAGCGGGAACGGCACGGGCGCGACGACGACGCGCGCGCCCGTTCGCATCGCGACGAAGTCGGCGGCGTTCCGGCAGGCACCGTACGCGTGGTCGGTCGTGAGGATCTCGTCGCCGGGGGCGAGCGGCAGCGAGCGCAGGACGGCATTCGCGCCGGCGGTCGCGTTGGGCACGAAGGCCAGGTCCTCGGCCGCGACGCCGATGAACGCGCCGAGCGCCACGCGCGCGTCGTCGAGCAGCCGCTCGAGCTCGCGCGTGAAGAAACGGACCGGCTCGGCCTCCATTCGCGCGCGCAGCGCGCGCTGCGTCTCGAGCACGGCGCGGTGTG